>Ga0208721_1000377_pt1 | contig 9887 bp, 10 predicted proteins | sample LakMenEpi17Aug10_FD_150705 | JGI IMG/M metagenome (GOLD analysis project Ga0208721, IMG submission 150705) | Freshwater microbial communities from Lake Mendota, WI - 17AUG2010 deep hole epilimnion (SPAdes) | ecosystem: Environmental > Aquatic > Freshwater > Lentic | place: Lake Mendota, Madison... | reverse complement strand
CCCCGACGCTCCCGGCCACTACTGGTACGTCTGGTTCGACGCCCCGATCGGCTACCTTGCGGCCACGGCCGAATGGTGTGCGGCACTGGGGGAATCGTTCGACGCCTGGTGGGGCCGCGGCGGCGCCAACGAGCCCCCGGCCGAGATCCACCACTTCATCGGCAAGGACATCGTCTACTTCCACACGCTCTTCTGGCCCGCGGTCCTCGAGGCCGCGGGCCTGGCACTGCCGACCCGGGTCCGCGTGCACGGCTTCCTGACGGTCAACGGCGCCAAGATGTCGAAGAGCCGGGGCACGTTCCTCCGCGCCCGCACCTACCTCGACCACCTCGACCCAGGCATGCTGCGGTACTACTACGCGGCCAAGCTCTCCGGCGGCATCGACGACATCGACCTCGATCTCGACGACTTCGCCGCCAAGGTGAACGGCGACCTCGTCGGCAAGGTGGTGAACCTCGCCAGCCGCACGGCCCGCTGGCTGGAGGGGACCGGCCTCGCCGACCGCTACCCGGACGACGGCGGACTGTTCTCGCTCGCAGCCGCCAATGGCGCGGCGATCGCGGCAGCCTACGAGGACTGCGACACGGCCCGGGCGATGCGGCTGGTGATGGCCGCTGCCGACCGGGCCAACGCGTACGTCGATACGGAGCAGCCCTGGAAGCTCGCCAAGGCCGGGCCTGACGCCGCGGGCAGGCTGCGCGACGTGGCCAGCGTGGCCCTCAACCTGTTCCGGCAGATCGCCGTCTACCTGGCGCCGGTGCTGCCGGCCTTCGCCGAGCAGGTCGGGGCTCTCGTCGGCGGTCCGATCCGCTCCTGGGACGAGTCGCAGGCGCCACTCACGGCCGCCCCGGTGGCGGCCTTCCAGCCTCTCATGCGGCGGGTCGAGCCCGCCCAGATCTCGGCGCTGCTGGCCGCGGAACGGCAGCAGGCGGATGAACGAACCGCACACCAAGGAGCAGCACAGATGGAACAGCCCACGCCCGCAGCCTCGACCGGCGGCATGACCGACAGCGACGCGGCCCTCGTCGCCGAGCCGCTCGCGGCCCAGTGCACGATCGACGACTTCGCGAAGATCGACCTCCGGGTGGCGCGGATCGTCGCCGCCGAGGAAGTGCCGGAGGCGAAGAAACTCCTCAAACTTACCGTCAGCCTCGGCGGCGAGCACCGGCGGACGGTGTTTGCCGGCATCAAGGGATTCCACGAGCCAGCGGCCTTGGTCGGCCGGCTGGTGGTGATCGTGGCCAACCTCGCCCCCCGGCAGATGAAGTTCGGACTCAGCGAGGGGATGGTCGTGGCTGCCAGCGGGGCCGGCGGCCCAGGTGTCTACCTGCTGTCCCCCGACTCCGGTGCCGTGCCCGGCATGCGGCTCCACTGAGCCCCTGCGGCGAGACAGTAGAATCGGTGCATCCAGACAGGCCCAGAGGAGCCCCCGCCATGCCCGAGAACACGATCGTCTTCCCGACCGACTTCTCCACCGCGAGCGATGCCGCCCTCGTCCATGCCGCGGCGCTGGCCCGGCAGTCGGGTGGCCGCCTGTTGATCGTGCACGTCGAGGAGCCGCCGCTCGCCTACGGCGGGGGGGAGTTGTATTACGGCCTGCCGGAGCCGAGCTCCGAACGGATCCTGAAGATGCTCGAGGACGTCAGGCCCGCCGACCCGGCCGTGCCGTTCACGCACCGGCTCACGATGGGGGACCCGGCCGCCGAGATCGTCCGCATCGCCGGCGACGAGAACGCGGAGATGATCGTGCTCGGCACGCACGGCCGCACCGGCATCACACGGCTTCTGATGGGAAGCGTGGCCGAGGCGATCGTCCGCCGCGCCCCCTGCCCCGTGCTCGTCTATCGTGAGACGGCCGAGCGGCTCGCCGCCCGAAAGCCGGAACCTGCCCGGGCATGACGGCGCGGCCGATCCTCGAACTGCGGGCCCGTGTCCGCGCCCGCCTGCGCGACCTGTTCGACGGCCTCGGGTTCCTCGAAGTCGACACCCCCGTGCTCTCGACGGAGGTGCTGCCGGAGCCCTACATCGACCCGCTCGCCGTGCCGATCCCCGGCGGCGCCGACCGCTGGCTGCAGGCCAGCCCCGAGGCGCTGATGAAGCGGCTCCTGGCGGCCGGCTCGGGCCCGATCTACCAGTTCGCCCGCTCGTTCCGCGCCGGCGAGCAGGGGCGGCAGCACGACCTCGAGTTCGTGCTTCTCGAATGGTACGCGCCGCAGGCCACGCTCGCCGACACGGCCACGCTCCTCGAGCGGCTGTGCAGCGTCGCGCTCGGCACCACGGGGCTCGAGCGCACGACCTGCTCCGCCGCCTTCGGCGCGGCGGCGGGCGTCGACCCGCTCCGTGCGTCGCTCGCGGAGATGGAGGCGGCGGTGGAGCGGGCCGGCATCCGCGGGCCGGCGCCCGACCCGCGGGCAGGAACCGCGGACCGCTGGGACCGGGCCTTCGAGATGCTGCTCACCGACGTGGTGCAGCCGCGCCTGGGGCACGGCCGGCCGACGATGCTCGAGGCCTGGCCGCCATCGCAGGCGGCCTTCGCCCGCGTCGCCTCTGAGCCCCCCGCCGCCCGGCGCTTCGAACTCTTCGTCGGCGGCGTCGAGCTCGCCAACGGCTGGGAGGAGGAGACCAGCCGCGACCTGCTCGCCGACCGCATCGCGGCCACCAACCGGGTCCGGGCCGCCGACGGCAGGCGGGCGTTGCCGCCGCCCGCCCGGCTCATCGCCGCCCATGGGCCGGGCATGCCCGAGGGTGTCGGCGCGGCACTCGGCTTCGACCGCCTCGTGATGATCGCGGCGGCGGCCGATTCGATCGACGCCGTGCGCTGCTTCCGCTCCGCCGACGCCTGACGGCCGTCAGCGCACGACCGCCACGTCGGTGACCCGCCAGCGTTCAGCGCCACGGGCCGGTAGCGTTTCGACGCCGAGCCGCACCTCCACCTCGCGCTCGCCCGCGTCACCGCAGGGCCGGAGCCGCAGCGTGACGACCCAGGCGTCGGCCTCCGCGCCGTCCGGACTGCCCTGCATGGCGACCACGGCGGCCGTCGGGCCGCAGCCCCGGATCGCCTCGAGAACGGCGCCGGTGGCGGCGGCATCGGCGCCGGCATTGCCCCCCATCATCGCCGCGGCATCGGCCCGCCGCTCCTCGCGCACCGCATCGAGCCAGACACTCGTTGCGGCGCAGGCGCGCCGTTCGGCGAGCAGCCGCCGCACGCCCGCATGACCGACCGCCTGACCGCCGAACCCGGCGGCCAGTGCCAGTCCGGCGAGGGCGGCCAGCCCGCCGGCCCGGCCGTTGCGCCGAACATCGGCAAGCGCCGCCACCGAGACGGCGCCGGCCGCAAGCGGCACGGCCCAGCAGAGCGGATGGAGGAGGGCGGCGGCCGAGAAGATGCCGAGGCCGAGGGCCGTCACCGCCAGTCGGCTCACCGGCCGGTAGCCGTCGGCGGCGGATTCCGGCCCTTCCGCCGCGGCGTTCATCGACGCCCCCGGATCATTGCCCGTTCACCCGCAGCCCCGGGGCGGCCCCGAGCCGCTTGCGGCGCTCGTGGTAGCGGATGATGAAGTCGCCCCCTGCTCCCTCCGCGACGACGCCTTCGTCGAAGGCATGTTCCGGCCGACCGAAGGGGCCGAAGCGGGACGAGTTGCGCACCCACTGCAGCCACTTCCGATCGGGGGCGAGGCCGAGAAGCATCCGCGACTCGGGGGTCGGCTGCACCATCCCCGCCGGCAGTGGTGCGACATGGAGCGTCGTCGCGGTGAACCCGACCATGATCCAGGCCGCGATCACGGCCAGCAACGGCGTGCCGAACAGCTCCACCGGCTTGCGCAGTTTGACCCGCTCGCGCGACACCTTCTCCAAGACCTCGCGGAGCACGAGGAGCAGGATGCTGAACAGTCCCCACACGCAGACGAAATCGAGCACGTAGGTGTAGGAGGGCAGGGCCGGCTCGAGTTTCGCCACCAGCCACTCGTACCAGGCCGTCGCCAGCGTCGCCGCGGCGAGGATGTTGAGCAGCATGAGCATCGTGGCCCATGCCCCCTGCCGCCAGAGCGCAAACGCTACGACCATGAACACGGCGAGAAGGATCAGGTTGACGATCATGGCCGCTTCACTCCCGGAGGCTGCGGCCGCGCCGCCGCGGCGAACACCCGCTGCATCTCCTCCATCGACGTCACTCCCTCGAGCACGAGGGCCATGCCGGCCTCGCGCATCCGCTGCATGCCGTCCTTGGCGGCGGCCTGCCGCATGATCTGCTGGTCCGCGCGGGCTGCGATCGCCTGCCGGAGGTGCGTGCCCGAGGCGAGCTCGAAGAGCGCGGTCCGTCCCAGGTAACTGGTCCCGTTGCAGACGCGGCAGCCCTCCGGGGAGGGCTTGTTGAGGTGCGGCAGCTGTTCCGGCGTCTTCTTGTGCCGCGCCAGGATCTCGCCGGGCGTCGGATACTGCTCACGGCAGCGCGGGCAGAGCCGGCGCACGAGCTGCTGCGACAGCGAGCCGACCAGGGTCCGGGCGAGCACGTCCCGCGGCACGCCCAGGGCGAGCAGTCGGGCGACCGCGTCGAGGGCGTCGGCGGCCTTCATGCTCACGATCACGAGCTGGTTGTCGTCGGCCAGCCTGGCGAGTTCCGCGGCCAGCGGTTTGTCGGTCAGGTCACGGGTCACGAGCACCCGGGGATACTCGCGCAGCGCCGTGGCGACGGCATCGACCGGCGTCACGCCGGTGCGGGCGTCGAACCGCACCGGCTTCACGTTCTGGATCTCGCGCGCCGGATTGGCCGCATCCTCGATCGAGATGAAGTCCCGCAGCAGGCGGTCCGCCGTCTGCAGGACGACGTCGAATGTCGTCGTCAGGCCGCCCCCGGACGGGGACGAGATGATGATCATCCCCTTCTCCACGGCGAGGAGCTCCGTCAGCCGGCCGGCCACGTCGGCCGGCATGCCGAGGTCGGACAACTGCTTGAACAGTTCGCCGGGCTTCTCGATCTGCACGACGGCCTGCCGGCCCGTCTCCGACCGGCGCATCAGCAGCCGGCAGGCCCGCGGCTTGCCGTCGACCATGACCGAAAACGTCCCCGGCTTCGCCGTGCGCGCCGCCGGGTCGAGACCGGCGAGGGCCGCCAGTGTGTCGATCACGGCCCGGGCCTCGTCCTCCGTCGGCTGCGGGGCGTCGCCCCAGCGCTCCTTCTCGCTCCGCTTCTTCGCCGGCTGGCAGATCCGCGGCTTCTCCCAGACCCCGTCCACCTCGTGCCGGACGGCCATGCCCTGCGGATCGGGCCCGACCGCCACCGTGGTGGCCCGGGCCACGACGGCATCGAGGATGAGCTTGCGGGTGCGCTCGAACCCGGGCGTCTCGGCCGCCCGCTTCTTGCGGGCGGTGTTCTCGGCATCGTCGCGCCCGCCGCTCGCCTCGAGCTGGACCGTGGGCAGCGGCGCGGCCAGCTCCGCCACGGCGATCCGGATGCCGAGCGGCGCCAGCAGTCCGGCGAGCAGCCGCCGGAAGTGACCCCCGGTCAGCACCTGCTCCGACTCCGGCCGTCCCTTGTTGCCGATGATCGCGTACGCGATCACCGGCGCCATCCAGGCCAGGAGCATGAGGAACAGGCCGGCGAGCAGCGAGGGGATCCACCAGGCGAGCAGGGCCGTGCCCAGGAACGGCAGCGTGGCCACCGTCGCCCAGAACGCCGGCCGGAAGGCGCGCTTGCGGCTGTCGCGGCCGAGCCAATCGACCGTGGCCGTCCAGCCGAGCACGCACAGCCACCACAGGGCGAGGCCGACCAAGCCGATGCCGCCACCGGCGCCACGGCCTGTCCAGCCGTCGGGGCTGGTCTCCGGCCAGTCCTCCCCCCAGGCCCGCGCCGGCAGCGTGGCCGACAGCAGGATCCAGAGCAGGCCCCGGGCAGGCGACGGTGTGCGAAGGAGCGTCATCAGGACACCCCGATGCCCTTGATCGCCATCATCAGCGCCTCGCGGTTGGGCGCGATCTCGAGGGCGTCGTGGCGGTCGATCAGCCCCTGGTCGAGCAGGCTCTTCAGGCTCATCGTGAAGTCCTGCATGCCGTCGCGGTGCGACTTGCGGATGTGGTCGGGAAGCATGTGGTCCTCCCCCTCGAGGACGTGCTTGCGCACCATGACGTCGAAGAGCATCATTTCCACCACCGGCACCCGGCTGACGCCCGGCTTGATCGAGCGGATCAGCTTCTGGGCCACGATGCCCTTCATGTTGAAGGCGATGGCGCTGCGCAGGGCCTGGTGCATCTCCTCTGGAAACAGGTCGAGGATCCGGGTGATCGTCGTCGCCGCGCTGGAGGCGTGGATCGTCCCGAACACGAGGTGCCCGGTCTCGGCGGCATGGATCGCCGTCATGAAGGTCTCCTCGTCACGCATTTCGCCGACGAGGATGATGTCGGGATCCTCGCGGACGGCGTGCTTCATGCCGATCGCGAAGTCCTTGACGTCCTGCCCGATCTCACGCTGGTTGATCAGGCACTTGTCCTCCGTGAACACGAACTCGATCGGGTCCTCGAGCGTGAGGATGTGCTTGCGGTGGGTCTGGTTGATGAAGTTGAGCATCGAGGCGATCGTCGTGCTCTTGCCCGAGCCGGTGACGCCGGCGAGGAGGATCAGCCCCTGGTCGTACTGGCAGAGCTGCTCGATGCCCGGGGGCAGGAACAGCCCCTTGAAGTCGGGGATCTTGTTGTTGACCCGCCGGGCGACGAGGCCGAGGGAACCCTGCTGGTGGAGGAGGTTGACGCGAAACCGCCAGCGGACCCCGTCCACGTCGGCGACGTAGGCGAAGTCGCAGCCCCCGTCGGCATCGAGGATGCGCCGGCGTCGGTCGTCGAGCATCGGCAGGCAGAGCCGGCGCATGTGCTCGTCGTCGATCCGCGGGGTCTTCAGTGGCTGCAACGAACCCTTGACGCGAATGAACGGCGGCTGCCCGACCTTCATGTGCAGGTCGCTTCCCTCCAGCTTGACCAGGGCCTCGAAGAAGCGGTCGATCTCCAGCCGCTTGACGGCCGCTGGCGCCGCCGGTGGGGAGGCCGCAGGGCTGACGGACGGGTCGATGGTGGCCATGGGGAGAACGTGGTGGGCGCGGACGGCTGGTCAGAGCGGGGGCAGACGGACGGGGATTCCCTCGCGGCGGAACAATTCCTTCACCTCGCGGATCGTACACTCTCCGAAGTGGAAGATGCCAGCGGCGAGTGCGGCGTCCGCACCTCCGGATGTGACCGCGGCCGCAAGGTGCTCCGGCCTGCCGGCCCCGCCGCTGGCCACGACGGGGATCCGCACCGCGCCGGCGACGGCGGCCGTGATCTCCAGGTCGTAGCCGTCCCGCGTGCCGTCCCTGTCCATGCAGGTGAGCACGATCTCGCCCGCCCCCAGTTGCTCCACCCGCCGCGCCCAGGCGACTGCCTCCAGCCCGGTGGGCACGCGGCCGCCGTTGATGAACACCTCCCAGACCTCGCGGCCGTCGCGCCGCACCCGCTTGGGATCGATGTTGACCACCGTGGCACAGCTTCCCAGCCGGTCGGCGACCGCGGTCACGAGGTCCGGCGTCCGGACCGCGGCCGAATTGATGCTCACCTTCTCGGCACCGGCCTGCACGAGCCGGGCCGCATCGTCGAGCGTGGCGATTCCGCCGCCCACGGTGAACGGCATGAAGATCGTCTCGGCCACGCGCCGGACGACGTCGAGCATGATCGCCCGCCCCTCGTGGCTGGCCGTGATGTCGAGGAACACGAGCTCGTCCGCCCCCTCGGCCTCGTACCGCGCCGCCACCGCGACTGGATCGCCGGCATCGACGAGGTCGAGAAACCGCGTCCCCTTGACGACCCGGCCCTTCTCGACGTCGAGGCAGGGAATGATGCGCTTGGCGAGCATGGTGACGACGACGGAGGGCGGGCCGTTCTCAGGAAGGTCCGCCGATCGCTCCCTCCTCGGGGCTCGAGGCGCTGGCATACAGCCGGCGCGGGATCCGGCCGGCAAGGAACGCCTGCCGGCCTGCGACGCAGGCGGCCCGCATGGCATGTGCCATCCGCAGCGGGTCGGCGGCGTGGGCGATCGCCGTGTTGAGCAGGACGCCGTCGACGCCCAGCTCCATCGCCGCCGCGACGTCGCTGGCCGTGCCCACGCCGGCATCGACGATGACGGGATAGTCCGGGTCGTCCCCCTTGAGATACTCCAGGCAGATCCGCAGGTTGTTGGCGTTGAGGATGCCCTGTCCCGATCCGATCGGGCTGCCGGCCGGCATCACGCTCGTCGCGCCCGCCTCCTTGAGCCGGCGGGCGAGCACGGGATCGTCGCTGGTGTACACGAGCACGGCGAAGCCCTCGGCCGCCAGTTTCTCCGTCGCCTCCAGCGTGCCGATCGGATCGGGAAGGAGCGTCTTGCGGTCGCCGAGGACCTCGAGCTTGACCCAGTCGGCGCCCGGATTGCCGAGGTCGCGCAGGAGTTCGCGGCCGAGCCGGGCGACGCGGATGGCATCGGCGGCGGAAAAGCATCCGGCCGTGTTGGGGAGGAGCGTGTAGCGGGCCGGATCAAGGTGGGCGAGGATGTTCTCGCCGGCCTCGTTGAGGAGCCGCTCGCGCCGGACGGCCACGGTCACGCACTCGGCGCCGGCCGCCTCGAGGCAGGCGGCCATGGCCGCATAGCTCGAATACTTGCCCGTGCCGACGATCAGCCGGCTCGTGAAGGCGAAGCCGCCGACCTTCAGGAGCGCGTCGGCCGGCGCTTGGATACCAGGCTGGGTGTCAGTCATTGCACACTCCCGGCGGCTCTCAGCCACCACCCACGAGCGTGACGATCTCCAGCCGGTCGCCGTGGCCGACCGGCCGGTTGCCGAGTTCGGCCCGCGGCACGACCTGCTCGTTGAGCTCGACCGCCAGGGGGCGTCCCTCCCAGCCGAGTTCCGCGACGACGTCGCGGAGCGTCGCGCCGGCGACCATCGTCCGCGACTGACCGTTGACCGTGATCAGCACCGCGCCCGGCTGCGCCCGACATGCATCCGCTGCCCGTGTCTCGCCCATCGATCCTCGACCCGTGGTCACGGCACCTTCTCGCCGCCACCACGGGCGTTGATGCCGTCGAGGGCGACGAGCGGATTCCGCAGCCCTCCTGCCCCCGGCCCCCAGGGAATCCCGTAGGCGACCGTCAGCCCGGTCGATGCATCGGTGACATACAGCACCGAGGGCGCCAGGGTGTTGCCGGTCTGCCCCGCGAACACGAGCGCACCGGAGACGAGCAGGAACCGTGCGCTCTTCGCCTTGCCGGCCTTGAAGTTCAGGTCCTTGAGAACGTTGTGCCGGTAGCCGACGCCGAACTTCTGAGTCGCCGGGTTGAGCACACCCCCCGTGATGTCACCGGTCTGAAAATCGAGCAGGAAGAATCCCTCGACGCCGTTGTCGAGCGGCACAGTGCAGACGGCGAACGAATCGTCGGACAACGAGGAGACAGCCAGCACGGGCTGCGGCCGCCAGACGCCGGGCACCAGGGCCGCAACGCCGCCCGCCACGCAGGCTCCGAGGAGGACTCCCGCGGCGATGGTCGCGCACAACGTGGAACGGTTCATGGAGTCGCCTGCCCAGAAGGAGGACGGCCAACACCCGCTGGCCGACATTCGCAGCATACCAGACGCCCGGTGCGGATGCCTGCCGCCGGCACCCCGCAGGAGTCACTGCTTGACGGCCCGCAGACGAAACTTGCCCACGGTATGCCGGCCGTCCGAGTACTGTTGGTCCATCGTGAACGTGACCGTGGCCCCGGCGGGCAGCTTGACGTCGGGGGCGAGCGTGAACCGCACCACGTGCGGCTTCCCGACCTCGGGATCGATGGCCCAGCCCGTGTTCACGTCGGCATCGAGCATCCCCTCGGCGTTGTATTTATCCTGCGCGAAGTC
>Ga0208721_1000375_pt1 | contig 9931 bp, 6 predicted proteins | sample LakMenEpi17Aug10_FD_150705 | JGI IMG/M metagenome (GOLD analysis project Ga0208721, IMG submission 150705) | Freshwater microbial communities from Lake Mendota, WI - 17AUG2010 deep hole epilimnion (SPAdes) | ecosystem: Environmental > Aquatic > Freshwater > Lentic | place: Lake Mendota, Madison... | reverse complement strand
CGTCAGCGGCGCCAGCGGCGTCGGCCCGATCAGCCTGTTCGACGTCTCCGGATACCGCGTCCAGTTCGGCGGCCAGGTGCACTGGGAGGCCGAGAAGGAGGACATCGCGGGCCCGAAGGAGCTCAAGCGGCTTGATCGGTTCACGCAGTTCGCCATCGCCGCCGCCAAGGATGCGGTCGGCGACTCGGGGATCGACTTCTCGCGGACCGATCCCTACCGCTGCGGCGTGGTCATCGGCTCCGGCATCGGCGGCCTGTGGGAGTTCGAGGTTCAGGAGGAGCGGCTCCTCCACAAGGGGATCGACAAGGTCTCCCCGTTCACGATTCCCAAGCTGATGGTCAACTCCGCCAGCGGCCACGTCTCGAGCCTGTACGGCATCAAGGGGCCGAACTTCGCGGTTGCCACCGCCTGCGCCAGCGCCGCCAACTCGCTCGGCTCGGCGCTGCGGGCGATCGAGTACGGCGATGCCGACGTGATGGTCAGCGGCGGCAGCGAGGCAGCGCTCACGCCGATCGGCCTGGCCGGGTTCCAGAACATGCGCGCCCTGTCGTTCCGGTCCGACGCCCCGCAGCGGGCGAGCCGGCCGTTCGATGTCGAGCGGGACGGGTTCGTGCTCGCGGAGGGGGCGGGCGTCGTCGTGATCGAGGAGTTGGAACACGCCCGGGCCCGGGGAGCGCGGATCTACGCGGAGCTGCGCGGCTACGGGGCCAGCGGCGACGCCGGCCACATCACGCAGCCCGACGAGGAGGGGCGTGGGGCCGGCCATGCGATGGCGATGGCGCTACGGGACGCGGGGCTCGCTCCGGAGGCGGTGCACTACATCAACGCCCACGGCACGAGCACGCCGCTCGGCGACAAGGCGGAGACCGCCGCCGTCAAGCGGGTGTTCGGCGACCACGCCCGGCGGCTGGCGATCTCCAGCACCAAGAGCCAGCTCGGCCACACGCTCGGCGCCAGTGGCGGCATCGAGCTCGTCGTCTGCGCCCTCACGATCCATCACGGCGTCATCACCCCGACCATCAACCTCGACACGCCCGACCCCGACTGCGATCTCGACTACACGCCCAATCAGGCCCGGCAGGCCCGGGTCGATGTCGCGATGAGCAACAGCTTCGGGTTCGGCGGTCACAACGCATCGCTCGTACTGTCGCGGCTCGACTGACGGCGGCCGTGGTCGCGACCCCGCGCCGCGGCGCGTGCGACGGCAACGCGGGGCGGGCTGGCATGTCGAGAGCTGCGGAGCGGTCACACAGGCATCGACGAGGGCAACTGGCATGAGCGGCTCCGCAACGCGACGGGTCGTGGTCACCGGCATGGGCGTCGTCACGCCGCTCGGGCTGACGCTGGACGATCTCTGGTCGGGCCTCCTCGAGGGGCGCAGCGGCATGGGGGATATCAGCCTGTTTCCCCCGGCCGGCATCCCGCTCCGGCATGCGGCGGAGGCCCGGGCGTTCACGGGCGACATCGACAACTTCGGGCCGCTGGAGGGGGAGCGCAAGAAGGCGATCCGCAAGGGGCTCAAGGTGATGTGCCGTGAGAGCCAGATGGCGGTCGCGGCCGCCCAGCGCGCCCTCCACGACGCGGGGGGCGTTGCCGGGCATCATGCCCCGGAGCGGATCGGCTGCGTGTTCGGCTCCGACTACATGCTCACCGTGCCTGAGGATTTCACCGCCAGCGTCGTCCACTGCCGGGCTGCCGACGGAACGTTCACCTTCGACCGCTGGGCGACCGATGGCATGTCGCGGATCACCCCCCTCTGGCTCCTCAAGTACCTGCCAAACATGCCCGCCAGCCACATCGCGATCTACAACGATCTGCGCGGGCCGAGCAACTCGCTGACGCTTCGCGAGGCCAGCGGCCACCTCGCCGTGGGCGAGGCCCTGGTCACAATCCGACGCGGTGCGGCAGATGCCATGCTCGCCGGCGCCACCGGCACCCGCGTTCATCCCATGAAGACGGTGCACGCCCTGCAGAGCGAGCAGGTGGCGCTCGGCACGGGAGACCCCGCCCGCTGGAGTCGCCCCTTCGACAAGGGGCGTCAGGGCATGGTTCTCGGCGAGGGGGCGGCGGTCCTCGTGCTCGAGGAACTGTCGCACGCCCGGGCACGCGGGGCGCGGATCTACGGCGAGGTCGTCGGTCATGCGGCGCGGTGCGGGACGGACAAGGCGGGTGTCGGCCTGCGGCGCCGCGTGACGGCGCAGGCCGTCGGCCGGGCCCTCGAGTCGGCCGACGCGGGCGCCGAGGATGTGGGGCACGTGCATGCTCACGGCGCGAGCACGGTGCTCGGCGACCGGGCCGAGGCGGCGGCCCTCGGCGACGTGCTCGGGGATGCCGTCGGCCGCGTGCCGACGGTCGCCGCGAAGGCGAATTTCGGCAACCTCGGCGGGGGCAGCGGGCTCGTCGAGTGCGTCGCCAGCCTCCTGGCCATGCAGTGCGGCGAACTGTTTCCGCTCCTCAACTACGAGGAGGCCGATCCCGAGTGCCCGGTTCGCGCGGCCCGCCGGGGGGACCCGGCCGGCAATCTGTTCGTGTCAGTCGCCGTGACGCCCCAGGGACAGGCCGGCGCCCTGGCGTTTCGCCGCTGGCACGATTCCTGAGCGGACGACCGCCGTCGAAGCGGCAGGAACCCGGCAAAGCCGCTGCTCCTTGACAATGCCCGACCGTCGCCTTACTCTTTGCCCGAAGCGACGGGCGTGACTGGCTGCTGGGCTGCGGAGATGGTTCCAAACACCTGCGAAGCGGGGTGTTTCGGCGTCCAAACGGTGTAAGGGCGTCGGCTGTGCCGGCGGTCCGCCTGCGCCGCCTCCGAGCAGCCTATGAAGCCTGAAGAAATTCTCCGCATCGTCGACGCCATTCATCGCGACAAGAACATCGACAAGGAAGTCGTGTTCCAGGCGATCGAGGCGGCCCTCATCACGGCCCTCGCCAGGCAGTATGGCGAGGAGTCCACCATCGCGCTCACGATCGACCGTGCCGACGGCCACGTCTCCGGCACCCGCGACGGTCAGACTCTCGACACCGCCGAACTGGCAGGGCGGATCGGGGCGCAAACCGCCAAACAGGTGATCATCCAGAAGATCCGCGAGGCGGAGCGGGATGCCATCCACGACGAGTTCGAGGAGCAGATCGGGCAGATGGTGTCGGGTGTGGTGGGCCGGTTCGAGGGGGCTGCAGCCACCGTCACGCTCGGCAGCACCGAGGCGATCCTGCCGCGGAGCGAGCAGATCCCGGGCGAGTCGTATCACGCCAACGAGCGGGTCCGGGCCACGATCTTCGAGGTTCGCAAGGTTGGTACCCGGGTGAAGATCATCCTGTCGCGGATCCGGCCGCAGCTCGTGCAGCGGCTCTTCGAGCAGGAGATTCCCGAGATCGCCGACGGCGTGATCGAAATCCGGGCCATCGCCCGCGAGCCCGGCTATCGCAGCAAGGTCGCTGTGATCAGTTCCGACAGCCGCATCGACTGCGTCGGTGCCTGCGTGGGCGTGCGCGGCAACCGGATCAAGAACATCGTCGAGGAACTCGGCGGCGAGCGGATCGACATCGTCCGCTGGAGCGACGACCTGCAGGTGCTGGTGCCCAACGCGCTGCAGCCGGCGGAGGTGGACGAGGTCATCCTCTGCCAGATGCTCGGCCGGGGCATCGTCCTCGTCCGCGAGGACCAACTGTCGTTGGCGATCGGCCGGCGCGGCCAAAACGTGCGGCTTGCCAGCAAGCTCTGCGGCTGGGACATCGAGATCATGACCCGCGAGGAGCTCGACCAGCAGATCGAGCGGGCGATCGCCGGCTATTCCTCGATCGAAGGCCTCGACGAGTCCGTCGCCGAGCGGCTCGTGGGAGAGGGCTTCCTGTCCTACGACGACCTGTCGGTGATCGAGCCCGCCGACCTGATGGAGATCGGTGGCCTGTCGGAGGAGGCGGTGGATGCGATCGTCGCCGAGGCCGAGCAGCGGGCCGCCGTGGCCGAGGTGGCGGCGGCCGACGAGCGGCGCAAGCAGCGGGAGCAGTCGAAGGTGACGGCCGACGCCGAGGTCGCCGACGCGGTGGCCGCGAGCGGCGGGGCGGAACCGCCCGCCGATCGTGCCGTGGAGGGTGCGGATGCGGCCGCCGACGGCACGTGATGAGCGGCACAGCGATGGCGGAGGGGTTTGAAGCGAGACTCGGTCGGACGGTGTGGGATGACGGTTCGCGGTCGGAGAGTGGAGAACGCTGGGCACCAAGCCGGACTGAACCGGTGGAGCGAGGACTGAGTGGCTGTTCGGATTTACACGCTGGCGAAGGAACTCAAGTTTGACAGCAAGGAGCTGGTCGAGATCTGCACTCGCGCCGGCATCCAGGACAAGGGATCCGCGCTCGCGAGCCTGACCGACGAGGAGGTTGCCAAGCTCAGGGAGTTCATCGCCGGCCGGCAGCGGGTGGCGGAGCGACCGGCGCCCGTGCCGGGACCGCAGCGACCGGCGCCCGTGCCGGGACCGCAGCGACCGGCCCCGGTGGCCGGTGCCCCGACGCCCCCGGCGACCGGAGCGCTCAAGCGCGAGGATTACATTGCCCCCGCCGGCATCAACAAGGGTCGGCCGCCGGAAATCGCCCCTCCTGCAAAGGCCGGGGATCAGCCCCGGCCTCGGCCCCTTTCCGGCCGCATGGGGGATGGCGCCAAGCCCGCCCCGCGGCCGGCCTTCAAGCTGGCGCCGATGCCGGCCGCCAACCGGCCGCCGGTGACGCGGCAGTCCCAGGAGCCGGTGGCCCAGAAGCCCGACGTGAAGCTGCCGCTCGATGCGATTCGCAGCGCGAAGGCCGGCGGCGCCAAGCCCCTTGCCGATCACATGCGGAAGCACGAGCAGCAGCGGCAGGCCGACGGCTCGCGGCCGCGGCCGGGCGGGCTGTTGCGCGGAGGGGGCACCGGGCCGGCCCCGATGCCGCCGCCACTCGAGCCCGGCGTGCGGCCGCGGCGGACGCCCTCGAAGTCGGGCGGTCCTTCGGACGACCTGCTCGGGGGTCGGGAGCAGCGGCAGCTCAACCGCAAGCGGCTGTCCGACGGCCGCGGCGGCGACGACGAGAATTCGATGCGCCGCCGGCGCGGCGGCCGGCCGCGGCGCGGAGCGGCCGTTTCGACGGCCGCCCCCCGCAAGGCGAACGCCGCGATCCAGGTTCCCTGCACGGTGCGGGCGTTCTCCGAGGCGATCGGCCTGGCGGCGAGCGAGGTGCTGAAGAAGCTGCTGACGTTCGGGATGGAGTCGATGCCCAGCATGGCGACCCTTCTCGATCGCGACACCGTCGAGCTGCTCGCCGCCGAGATGGGGGTGCAGCTCGACATCAAGACGGTCGAGGACCTGGAGAAGGAACTGCTCGCCGGCTTCGACGCGGTCGACGAGGATCCCGTCCTGCGGCAGCCGCGGCCGCCGATCGTGACCTTCCTCGGGCACGTCGACCACGGCAAGACGTCACTCCTCGACAGGATCCTCGGCATCGACGTCGCCGCCCGTGAGAGCGGCGGGATCACGCAGCACATCCGCGCCTATTCCGTCAAGCACAACGACAGGTCGGTGACGTTCGTCGACACGCCGGGGCACGAGGCGTTCACGCAGATGCGGGCCCGCGGCGCCAACGTGACCGACTGTGCGGTGATCGTGGTCGCCGCCGACGACGGGATCATGCCGCAGACCGAGGAGGCGATCAGCCACGCCCGGGCTGCGGGCGTGCCGATCGTGGCCTGCATCAACAAGATCGACCTGCCCGGTGCGGACGTGCAACGCGTCTACCAGCAGTTGGCGGCGAATGAGCTGCTGCCCACCGAATGGGGCGGCGAGACGGAAGTCGTGAAGACGAGCGCCGTGACCGGCGCGGGCGTCGACCAACTGCTCGACACGCTGCTCACGATCGCTGAACTGCACGACCTGCGGGCGAACCCGGAGCGGAGCGCCGCCGGCGTCTGCCTCGACGCCTCGATCCACGAGGGCCGCGGGGTGGTCGCCTGCCTGCTGGTGCAGAAGGGGACGCTGCGGGTCGGCGATGCCCTCGTCTGCGGCGAGGCAAGCGGCCATGTCAAGTCGCTGTTCGACACGCTGACGAGGCGGAAACTGACGAGCGCGGCCCCCGGCACCCCGGTGTTCGCCACCGGTCTCGACGTCGCCCCGGGCGCCGGCGACCGGTTTCAGGTGGTGGGCGACATCGCCAAGGCCCGCGAGGTGGCGGTGCAGCGCAGCGGCATCCGGCGCCAGATGAGCCTGGGCCATGCCCCGGTGCACGTGACGCTGGAAAACCTGGCCGACCGGCTCGGTGCCCAGAAGGCCCCCACGCTCAACCTCATCCTCCGCGCCGACCAGCGCGGATCGATCGAGGCGATCCTCAAGGAACTGCAGAAGCTCGATCATCCCGAGGTCAAGGTCCGTGTCCTCCAGGCGACCGTGGGGGGCATCACCGAGGCGGACGTCGCCCTCGCCGACGCCTCGGACGCGGTGATCATCGGCTTCAACGTCGTGCCGGACGAGCGTGCCCGGTCGGCGGCGGAGGATCGGGGCGTGCAGGTCCGGCGCTACGACATCATCTACCAGGTGACCGACGACCTGCGGAAAGCCCTCGAGGGGATGCTCGCGCCCGAGAAGCGCGAGACCGATCTCGGCCGGGCGATCGTGCAGCGGACCTTCTCGATCAGCCGCCTCGGCGTGATCGCCGGCTGCCGCGTGATCGCCGGCGTGATCGCGCGGAACGGCCGGATGCGGGTGATTCGCGACAGCCGTGTGATCGGCGAGTACGGCATCGAATCGCTGAAGCGCGAGAAGGACGACGCCCGCGAGGTTCGTGACGGTCTCGAGTGCGGCATCAAGCTGGCCGGCTTCAACGACGTCAAGGAGGGCGACATCCTCGAGTGCTACCGGATCGAGGAAGTCGCACGGACGCTCTCGTGAGCACGCGACGACTTCTCAAGGCGGCCGAGGCGGTGCGGGAGGTGGTCGGCATGGCCATCCTCACCGAGGTGCGCGATCCCCGCGTCCGGGACGTGACCGTGACCCGCGTGGAGATGGATCCGGACATGCGGGCCGCGACGATCCATGTCTCGATCATGGGCAGTCTGGCGAAACAGCAGCTCGCCCTGCGCGGCCTCGCCAACTCCGCCGGCTTTCTCCAGTCGCGGATCGCGGAGCGGATCGAGACCCGGTATACGCCGCGGCTGCGGTTCGAGCTCGACCGGGGCGTCAAGCACGCGCTGGAGATCGCCCGTGTCCTCGGGGAGGTGCTGCCGCACCCGACGGAGGTGTCGCCGGCGGCAGATCCCGCGACGGCGGCACACGATGAAGAACGGCAGGAAGCAGCAGGAACCGAACCATGAAAGCACCGAAGCGAAAGCAGCAGCCGTCTCGCAAGCCTGGCCACGCGGCCCAGCCCACCAAGGGGAAGCCGGCAGTCGGAGCTGCGAAGGCGGGGGCCAGGCCCGCCCCCGCGAAGCAGGCGGCGCCCGCGAAACAGGCGGCCACTGCCAAGCAGCCCACGCCAGCGAAGCAGCCCGCCGCCGTGAAACCTCCCGCCGTCAAGCAGCCGGCCCGGTCGGTGCTTCTCCCCAAACTGCAGAAGGCGCTGCGGGCGGTCTACAAGCCGATCGTGCCGAACACGTCACGGCCGCTGCTCGAACAGGTCCTGTTCGCGTGCTGCCTGGAGAACGCCCGGCCGGAGGTGGCCGAGAAGGCGTTCGCGCGACTGCTCGAGCGTGCGTTCGACCTCAACGAGATCCGTGTCACGACCGTGGCGGAGCTGGCCGAGGTTCTCCACGATCTCCCCGATCCCGCCCGAGCCGCGCTGTCGCTGCGGCGCGCCCTCCAGGCCGTGTTCGAGTCGACCTACAGCTTCTCCCTCGAGCATGCCCGCAAGCACTCGCTGGCGCATGGCGTCAAGACGCTCGAGGGCCTTCACGGCGTGCCGCCGTTCGCGATCCAGTACGTCGTCGCGACAGGGCTCGGCGGGCACATGATCCCGCTCGACAAGGGGGCGCTGACCGCCCTGTTTCTCGCCGGGATCATCACGCAGCAGGAGTACGACTCGGGCAAGGTCGTCGGCCTGGAGCGGGTAGTGCCCAAGAAGGCGGCCGGTGAATTCGCCTCGCTGCTGCACCAGTTCGGCATCGAGTGCCTTGCGAACCTGCACGGGGCCACGGTGAAGCGGGTGCTGCAGGGGGTGAACCCGGCGGCAAAGGACCGACTGCCGAAGCGCGGGCTGCCGATGCCCGAGCCGGTGCCGCCCCCGCCGGCGACCGGTCGCGAGGGGCAGAAGGCCGCGGATGCCGCCCGCGCTGCCGCCGAGGAGCACCGGCCGGCCGGACCGCAGGCGGCGGCACGACCGGTGGGCAAGACGCCGTTGCCGCCGGCCGGCTCCGGGCCGAAGCGGCCGGCGGACGGCAAGAGTGGCAAGGCCGGTCCGAAGCCCTTCGTGGTGAAGCCGAACGTGGGCAAGCCGATCACGATCAAGCCGCCGGCCGCGCCGGCCGCCGCACAGCCCCCGGCGAAGCCTGCGGCCAAGCAGCCGACAGCCAAGCCGCCGACGTCCAAGCCGGAGCCGAAGGCGGCCGCCGGCGGACAGCATGCGGCGCACCTGGCCAAGCGCAAGCCGCGTTGAGCGGGACAACGAGGAGGAGCACGTGGCCGGACATTCCCACTGGGCCAACATCGCCCGCAAGAAGTCGCTGATCGACGCCAAGCGCGGCAAGCTGTGGAGCAAGCTTGCCAAGGCGATCATCGTGGCGGCCAAGCATGGCGGGGCGGACCCGGACGCGAACCTGCGCCTGCGGTATGCGATCGACGCCGCCAAGGCGGTGAGCATGCCCAAGGACAACATCCAGCGGGCGATCAAGACCGGCACCGGCGAACTCAAGGGGGGCGACCTCGAGGAGTCGCTCTACGAGGGCTACGGCGCCGGCGGCGTGGCCGTGCTCTGCGAGATTCTCACCGACAACAAGAACCGCACCGCGCCGGAGATTCGCAAGATCTTCGAGATCTGTGGCGGCAAACTCGGGGGCACGGGCTGCGTGGCCTATCTGTTCCAGCGCAAGGGGGTCGTCCGCGTGCCGCAGGCGGCGTGTGCGGAGGACCGGCTGATGGAGATCGCGGTCGAGGCGGGGGCCGACGACGTGAAGTTGTCCGGCGACCGCTGGGAGGTGGTCTGCGAGCCGGCCTCGATGGCCGCGGTCCTCGACGTCCTGCAGCAGGCCGGCATTGCGGTCGACTCCAACGAGATCGTGCGGATCCCGACGAATTCGGTGGACGTCGAGGACGCCGACACGGCCCGCAAGGTGCTCGACCTGATGGAGCGGCTCGACGACCACGACGACGTGCAGAGCGTGGCCGCGAACTTCAACATCCCGGACGAGGCGCTGGCCCAGTTGGGCTGACCGCGGCGGCCGGCCGAGAGACACGGTCGTGAGGCGTCACGGCGTGGTCAGATCCGTCCGTCCTGCGCACGCGGCCCGCCGGTCGGAGACATGCTCGTCGCCGGGGGACTTTGCCGTTGCGTTCTCGTGCGTGATGGTTCGTCTTGTGGTGCAGGCAAAGCACCCCGGACTCCTGCGCGTGCCTCCGACCGGCTCGTTTCCTCCGCTCGCTCTTGGAGGGCCGCCTTTCAGGTACCGGGTTGGGGTTGGGCTGTAGCGTTCGCGAGGTGCACCGCGGATTCTCCGTGGGACGAGGCACGGGGGTCGGCGAAAGCTCGAGGAGCGTGGGGCGTATCCTCGCCCCAGCGACGAGACTTTTGCCGCCCCCGGGCCGGCGACACCCGCTGCGAGCCTCCGCGGTGTGTTCACGCAGACCGTCGGTTGCCTCCGTCTGCCTCGTAAGGCCGCCCTCCAGGCGACCAGTTGGGCGGAACCCTCGCCACACAGCGGCAACGCCCGGCTCGGAGGCCGGGCGGCTCGGCATGGCACGAGAACTTTCGCGGTGTCGCCGCCGTCGTG
>Ga0208721_1000373_pt1 | contig 9943 bp, 8 predicted proteins | sample LakMenEpi17Aug10_FD_150705 | JGI IMG/M metagenome (GOLD analysis project Ga0208721, IMG submission 150705) | Freshwater microbial communities from Lake Mendota, WI - 17AUG2010 deep hole epilimnion (SPAdes) | ecosystem: Environmental > Aquatic > Freshwater > Lentic | place: Lake Mendota, Madison... | reverse complement strand
AGCGTGTGCCGGTAGGCGATCTTGTCGATGAACGGGACGATGACGTTCAGGCCCGGCCCGAGCACGCCGTTGAAGCGGCCGAGCCGCTCGACGACGTGGGCGGACTGCTGGGGCACGATCCGCACGCCGAGGACCACGACCAGCAGGAGGACGACGGCGGCTGTGATGGCGACGGGGAGCATCTTGGGGGAGTTCCGGAGGAGAAACAGGCGTCCGGAAGAGACTAGTTCACGCTCCGCAGCCGGGCAAATCGGGCGCTTGCAGGGGAAAAATGGGGGCCGGGACGGTACAACGGTCGTTCCAGGTCAGCCCCCGTTCAGAAGACTCCGCCGATGACCGCCGCCACCGAGCCGGGCAGTTACTTCGTCGCCAACTATCCGCCGTTCTCGCGCTGGAGCGCCGCCGCCGTGCCGGAGGTGCTCGCCGCCTTCGACGCGCCCCCCACGACCGCCGCGCTCGGCCTCTACCTGCACGTCCCGTTCTGCCGCAAGCGGTGCAAGTTCTGCTACTTCCGCGTCTACACCGACGTGGCGGCGGCCGACGTGGAGCGCTACTCGCAGGCCCTCGCCGCGGAGGCGGCCCTCGTTGCCGCCCGGCCGGCCGTGGCGGGCAGGCCCTTCCGTTACGTCTACTTCGGGGGCGGCACGCCGTCGTTCCTCTCCGTGAAGCAACTCGAGCGTCTGGTCGAAGGGCTGCATGCCAGCGTCGGCTGGGACGCGGCCGAGGAGGTGACGTTCGAGTGCGAGCCGGGGACGCTCTCCGAGCCCAAGGTGAAGGCGCTGCGAGCGCTGGGGATGACGCGGATCTCGCTGGGTGTGGAGAACTTCTCCGACGAGGTGCTCGAGTCCAACGGCCGGGCGCACCTGTCGGCGGAGATCCTCCGCGCCTGGGACTGGATCCAGGCCGCGGGCTTCCCGAGCACGAACGTCGACCTGATCGCGGGCATGGTCGGGGAGACGTTCGCGTCGTGGCAGCGGACGGTCGAGCGGACGCTCGCCCTCGGTGCCGACAGCGTGACGATCTACCAGATGGAGCTCCCCTTCAATACGGTCTTCGTGCGCGACGCCCGCGACGGCGGCGACGGTGTCCCCGTTGCCGACTGGCCCACGAAGCGGGCCTGGGTCGACTGGGCCTTCGACCGCTTTCTCGCCGCCGGCTACGCGATCTCCAGCGGCTATACGCTGGTCCGCGATCCGGCGCGGGTCCAGTTTCGCTATCGCGACATGCTCTGGGAGGGGAGCGACCTGGTGGCGCTCGGCGTCGCCAGCTTCGGGCACCTCTCCGGCTTCCATTACCAGAACGCGACCCACTGGGACGAATACCTGGGGGCGGTCGAGGCGGGCCGGCTGCCCGTGGTCCGCGGGCTCGAGCCCACGCGCCGCGAACTGCTCATCCGCGAGACGGTGCTCGGCCTGAAACGCGGCCGTCTCGACGTCGCGCGGCTGCGCGAGAAGTTCGGCGTCGACCCGCTGGAGGAGTGGGCGGAGGAGTGGCGCGGGCTGGTGGAGTCGGGCGACGTGGAGCGGCTCCTGCCGGAACCGGTGCTCACCCGTCAGGGCCTGCTCCGCGTGGACGAACTCCTGCCCCGGTTTTTCGACCGCTGACGACTCAGACGCAGCGGCAGCAGGCCCCGGTTTCGGCCCCCGGGGCCGGCCGCGGCTCACTCGACAGTTTCGCGGCCTTTTCCTACCTTTTCCCGGGTCCGAGGCGGCCCGGCCGGGATCCGCGGCATGGGTTACGATCCGGCGGCCAATCCGGTTTCGTTCGGCGGCGAGACGGTTCCTTCCCTGCCCGAGAGAGAGGTACTCAGTGCAACGTTCGGCGGCCCTCGGGCGTCCCGGCACGGCGGTCAGGTCGGGGGACGACTCGGCAGCCGCGCGGCAACCGCTCGCCTGCCCTGGTGCGAAGCCGCTGCGCGAGCGGCTGCGGGCGATGGCGGCCGATCTTGTCGCGGGCTGGAAGGCTGAAGGCGTGCCGGCCATGGCCCGCGGCGCCAGCGGCCTCCGCGGTCTTGCCGAACCGCTCGTGCGTCGTGCCGGCGGCGGTCCGGAGCACGTGGGCTGGACGATGGTCACGATCGTCTCCGAATACTGGCGGGAACGGATCGCCTCCGGTCCGCAGGGGCGGCGACTGATTCTCCTCCCCGACTGCCCGGCGGCGGAGCCACGGCAGCCGGGGGACGATGGTCCGCCCCGGACCTGCGGCCCCAGTTGCAGCATCGCGACCATCTGGGCTGCTGCCCGAGACTCGGGCTGGGCGGTCGAGCCGACGGCGCGGGCCGTGGCGGCGATCGGCTCGCTGGTGACCGGGCAGTACGATGGCGTGCTCGGCGTGGCCCGGCTCGCCGATCTGGAAAAAGCCTTCGGGATGCTGCCGGCATTTTCGCTCCCCGTGGCAGCGGTGCCCTACGAGCCCGTTTCTCCCGGCCGGCCCGCCGACGGCGGGTGTGCCGCGGCCACGGCAGCCGCCGCGATCGACGTGGAATGGGTGCTCGGGCTGCTGGGAGTGGCCGGTCCCAGCGTGCCGGTCGGGGATTACCTGCCGTTGCTTCGCGAGGCGGCGGGCCTGTTCAGCACGTCCGCGCTTGGCGAACTGTCTGCCCGGCTCCGGCTCGACGGGCTTTTTCCCGAGCGGGCGGCGGACGCGGATCGGCTCGAACCGCTCGACGCGACGGCGGCGGTGGCCGCGGAGTTCCTCACGCGAGGCGGCAAGTTCCTCCGGCCGTTCATCACGCTGGCGGCTTTCGACGCCGTGGTTGCAGATCGTGACCGGCAGCGGGACGATGCCGGGGCGACGGTTCCGCGGGACGCGGTCCGGGCCGCGGCGGTCGCCATCGAGGTGTTTCACAAGGCGTCGCTCGTGCACGACGACATCGAGGACGCCGACCGGATGCGGTATGGACGTCCGACGGTGCACGTCGAACGGGGCGTCCCGGCGGCGATCAACGTCGGCGATTACCTCGTCGGCGCCGGCTACCGCATCATCGCCGGCCTGCCGGGCATTTCCGGCGACTGTGGCCGGGACCTCGTCGCCATCCTCTCCGACGCACACGTGCGGCTGGCCCGTGGACAGGGGGCCGAACTCTGGTGGCGGGATGCGGCGGACAAGCGGCTCAGTCCCGCCGAAGCGCTGGCGATCTACGGACTCAAGACATCACCCGCCTTCGAGGCCGCCGTGACGATCGGCGTGCGACTCGCCGGTCCGCTCGGCGCCGACGTCGGGCCTGTCGATCGGTACGCCCTCCACGTCGGCACCGGGTTCCAGATCCTCAACGACCTCAAGGACTGGGCCGGCGACCTGGAGAACGACCGTGATGCCGCCGGCGACCTGCTGGGGGGGCGGCCGACGCTGATGTGGGCGCTGGCCCTGGAGCGGCTGGCCGCGGCGGATGCCGATCGGCTGGCTGAACTTGGCCGTGCGGCTGCGGCCGCCGCGGCGCCGGACGAGGTCGCGGCTGCGCTCGCGGAGGCACGAGGGCTGTACGAGCAGGCGGAGGTGTTTTCCCGCGCGGCGGCGATCGTGGCCGAGCAGCGGGCGCGGGCGGCGGCGGCCGTCGCCGCCTGCAGGCTGCCGCGGCTGCGAGAAGTGCTCGAATTCCTGCTCGACCTCGCCGTTCCCGAAGACGCGGCCGCCTGGGCGGGGCGTTGAGCCGGAGGGCCCGCGGCGGCTTGATCGGGCGGACGCGGCCGGCGACACTCTGGCGGCGTCGCGGGCGGATCCGCGGCACTCCGACCGACGCTTCGCATGGCTGCACCGCACACCTCGGCGGATTCCGTTGACCGCGGGCTGCGGCTCGTGCGGATCTTCCACCCCGATCCGGGGGAATTCGGCCGCCTGGTGGCGGTCGGCGCCACCGATGTCCCGCCGGAACCGCGCGGCCTTCTCGATCACAATGCGCACATGACCGTGGCGATGGAGCGCCGGCATGGCGGGCCCGTCGGATTGCGAGTCGTGGGGGAGCGCTCCGCGGATGCATGCGGTGCGGCCGGCAACTGGTATGCCCGGGAAATCCTCCTTGTCGGGCCGCACGGTTCCGTGGTGCAGCACGGGATCGTGCGCATCGACCTCGACGCCGTGGGGCCGGCCGTCGCGGCCGCGATCCGGGCGGGCCGGATTCCCCTCGGCAGGATTCTGCTCGCGGCCGGTCTGCTGCTCGAGGTGCAGCGGGTGGCGCTGCTCGCGGTCGATCCGGGCCCGCACCTGCGGGCGTTGCTCGGCGGAGCGACCGGGTCCGTCTACGGTCGCGTTGCCGAGATCGTGGTCAACGGCCGGCCCGCCGTCGAGCTCCTGGAGATCGTGGCGACTCCGTGAGCGTCGCCCTTCGGGCAGGCCTCGGGGGCTGCGACGATTCGGTCGACGGGGGGCGCAACGCTCGTCGGCCGGAGACGTGCAAGTCGCCGCAACCACGGGCTTTGCGGCGGCTGGATCGGCCTTGACTCGCTGCGCAAGGCACCTGTAGAGTTGGGCCGTCTGGCAGGGATGGCCCGCAGGGAGGCGGCTGGAGGAAATGGAGTCCTCCCGTCACATCGCTCGGGCCCGCTCGCTGCCGGCCCGGCCGTCGTTCCCCCGGGAAAGACGGACGTTTGCGTCGGCAGGGAGTGCCAGGCCGTGGACGACCGACACGGCAAGGACGTCGAGTGTAAGCAGCATGGAGGCCTAGGCGTTCGGGGCTGATTCGCAGGTGAAGATGCCTCGGGCGCCGCTTTGACTAGCTGTACCACGGCTAGGGAGAGGGTGGTAAGCAAATGCAGAAGACCGTGTATACGACAGGTGAAGCCGCCAAGATCTGCAAGGTGAGCCAGCAGACGATCATTCGCTGCTTTGACTCCGGGCAGTTGAAGGGGTTTCGGGTTCCGGGCAGCCGTTTCCGCAGGATTCCCCGTGACCAACTGTTCATGTTCATGCGGGACAACGGCATTCCGACCGACGCGTTGGAGAGCGGCCGGCGGAAGATTCTCGTCGTGGACGACGACCAGGATCTCGTCGAGCTGATCACCGACGTGCTGGAGCGGGATGGCCGCTTCGAGACGCGGAGCGTCAACAACGGCTTCGACGCCGGGATGATGGTCAAGGATTATCGTCCGGACCTGATCGTGCTCGACGTCATGCTGCCGGACATCAACGGCAAGGAAGTCTGCCAGCGGGTCCGCAGCGACTCGACGATGGACGAGGTGCGGATCATCTGCATCTCCGGCATGTGCGAACCGGACAAGATCGAGGAACTCAAGGCCTCGGGGGCCAACGAGTTCCTCCAGAAGCCGTTCGAGGCCGAGGTGCTCGTCGACCGGATTTGCGGCCTGCTCGACATCGAGTCGGGCGTGGCGGGATCCTGATCGATCGTCGTCCGGCTTGGAAACCCGATCGCCGCCCGCGCCCTGTGGGGCGCGGGCGGCTTCGTTGACTGCGGGGCCGCTGATGGGCCGATTGTCGGACCGCGAGCACGTTCGAGGTGACGGTGATCCGTCGGGCGTGTCGCTGCTCGTCCCGCAGGCCGACGGGACGGCGCTGCCGGTGCCGCTGTCGCCGCGTGGCTGCCTGACGCTTGCCTGCGTCGCACTGAATCCCGCGGAGGATCGCTGGCTCGCGGCCGCCGCGGAGCCCGCGATCGCCGCCTGGGTCGCGGCCGATGCGGGGCGCCGGCCGCGGGACGAGGCGGGGCGGGAGGCGGCCGCCCGGTTGATCGACGGGCTGGTGTGGCGTGAGGAGGCCGCGGCACGGTCGCCGGAGGTCGTGGCGCTGCGTGACGCGATCGGAGCATTCAGAGCCGCCGGCGTGGCCCAGGAAGCGCATGCGAAGGCGGTCGCCGCGGCCCGGCTGGAAGCGATCCGCGAAGTGGCCTATGGCGCCGGCCACGAAATCAACAATCCGCTGGCCAACATCGCCGCCCGGGCCCAGTCGCTGCTTCTCGACGAGCAGGATCCCGATCGGCGCAGGCGGCTGGCGACGATCGTCGACCAGGCGTTCCGGGCCAGGGACATGATCGGCGGGCTGATGCTCTTCGCCCGGCCGCCGCGGCCGCAGCCGGCGCCGGTCGATGCGGCGGAGATGGTCGGCGCGGTCGTGGAAGCGTGTCGGGCGCCCGCCGCCGCCCGCCGGCTGCGGTTCGAATACAGCCCTCCTCCGGCCCGCGTGGAACTCGTGGTCGACCGGGCCCAGGTCGAGGAGGCTTTGCGCGTCATCACCGTCAACGCCTTCGAGGCCGTCGAGGACGGCGGTCGCGTCGCGATCGAGGTTCATGACCGCGGTGCGGCTGCGGGCGGGCCGGTGGAGATTGCGGTGACGGACGACGGTCGCGGCATGGACGCCGACACGGTGCGCCGGGCCTTCGATCCCTTCTTCAGCGGCCGCGACGCCGGGCGCGGCATCGGCCTCGGGCTGCCGAAGGCGTGGCGGCTGATCGAGGTCAACGGGGGGCGGATCGCCGTCGAGTCGTTGGCCGGACGCGGCACGCGGGTCACGGTCTCGGTCGGCGGCGCGTTACAGACAGCCTAGATTCCCCCGGCCGCCGTCTGCCGCGGTCCGGGCGGCTGATCTCCCGGCTCGCAGGCGTCGGCCGACCTTGTCGGGTCTTCCGGCGTTCTCTATCCTGCGGCCTCGGATGGAAACCGCGGGCGATGGATCACCCGCGCGGCGTTCACGCAGGGATGGTCGCATGACGTTCACCGGGACGAAGCTGGAAGAGTGCCCCGCGGGCGGCGTGGGAGACGAGGCCTGGAATTCCCACGCGTCGTCCACCGCGCGGGGCAAGCGGCTGCGGTCGATGCCTGCCGGCGATCACGCCGCACAACGTGAGCCGTGGCCGGAGCAGGCGGCCGTGGCCGGTCCGATTGACCGCGTCTCCGGCTGGTTGCTCGCCAGGCAGGCGCACGACGGCCACTGGCGGGGCCCGCTCGAAGGGGACACGATCCTCGAGAGCGAATACCTGCTGCTGCTTGCCTGGGCCGGCAGGCTCACCGGGCCGGAAGTGCCCGGTTGTGCGCGGCGGATCCTCGACCAACAGCTGCCCGCTGGCGGCTGGGCGATTCATCCCGACGGCCCCGTCGACGTGAGCGCGAGCGTCAAGGCCTACCTGGCGCTCAAGCTCACCGGGCATGACGCCGAGTCGGAGCCGCTTCGTCGCGCCCGGCGGGCGATCGCGGAGGCGGGGGGACCGTGGGCCGTGAACAGCTTCACCCGCTTCTACCTCGCGCTCCTGGGGCAGATGCCCTATGCCGCGTGTCCGGCCGTGCCGCCGGAGATCGTGCTCCTTCCCGACTGCTTTCCGGCCAGCCTGTCCGGCGTGTCGGCCTGGTCGCGGACGATGATCGTGCCGCTCTCCTTGATGTGGGCCTTCAAGCCCGTCTGTCGCGTGCCCGCTGCCCGGGGCATCGCCGAACTGTTTTCCGCGCGGGACCGACGCGGCCCGCCGGCGCCGACCGACACGAGCCCGTGGGCCCGGTTTTTCCGCGGCATCGACCGGCTCATGAAGGTCTGTGAGGCGATCGGCCTCACCCCGCTGCGTGCCCGGGCGATCCAGGCCTGCCGGCGGTGGATGCTCGACCGGTTCGCGGGGAGCGACGGTCTGGGAGCTATTTTTCCGCCCATCGTCTGGAGCATCATCGCGCTGCGGGCGATGGGGTGCGACGAAGACGCGCCGGAGGTCCGCGAGGCGTGGCGGCAGCTCGCCGGACTCGTCGAGCGGGAGCCCGACGGAACGACGCGCCTCGAGCCCTGCCGATCGCCGGTCTGGGACACGGCGCTGGCGGTGATCGCCCTCACCGAGGCCGACGCCGCGGCCGGCTCCGACGCGCTGATCCGGCCCGCGGTCGATCGGGCGGTCGACTGGCTGCTCGCCAACGAGGTCCGCACGGCCGGTGACTGGTCGCGGCGGACGACGGCCGAGCCCTCAGGCTGGTGTTTCGAGTATGCGAATCGCTTCTATCCCGACGTCGACGACACGGCGATGGTGGTGATCGCACTTGCCAGCTGGCGCGATGCCCGGTCGGCCGGGGCGGACGGCGAGGCGGCGGGGCCGGACGATCGGCCCGCTGCCGTTGGCGCGGCGATCGGTCGGGCTGTCCGCTGGCTGGAGGCGATGCAGAGTTCCGACGGCGGCTGGGGGGCGTTCGACCGGGACAACAACTGCGAGTTCCTCTGCAAGGTGCCGTTCGCCGATCACAACGCGATGATCGATCCCAGTTCGCCCGACCTCGCCGGTCGGGCGCTGGAGGCCTTCGGCAAGGTCGGGCTCCGGGCCGGCCATCCGGCCGTCGATCGGGGCATCACCTACCTCCGCCGGACGCAGGAGGCCGACGGCTCGTGGTACGGCCGCTGGGGCGTCAACTACATCTACGGCACCTGGCAGGTGCTGGAGGGCCTGCGGGCGGTCGGCGTGCCGGCCGACGATCCCGCCGTCGTCGGCGGGGGCCGCTGGCTGGAACTCCACCAGCAGGCCGATGGTGGCTGGGGGGAGACGCCCGAAAGTTACGCCGACCGGGCGCTGGCCGGCTGCGGCGATCCGACGGCGTCACAGACCGCCTGGGCCCTGGCCGGGCTCGTGGCCGCAGGCCGCGGTGGGTCCGCTGCGGTCCGCTGCGGCGTGGCCTGGCTCATCCGCCGGCAGGAGCCGGACGGATCATGGGAGCAGCGCGAGTTCACCGGCACCGGATTTCCGCGGGTCTTCTATCTCCGCTACCACTTCTACCCGGTCTACTTTCCGCTCCTGGCGCTGGCCCGCTGTGCGGCGGCGGCGCCGGCGCTGTCCCAGGAGCGTGTCGCATGAGCGTGCCCGTCGGCCAGATGATGGCGGTGCTCCGGCACGTGGCCGTGCAGCGGCTGCGTGGCAACGCCCGCTATCCGCTCGTGCTCATGCTCGAGCCGCTGTTTCGCTGCAATCTCGCCTGCGGCGGCTGCGGCAAGATCCAGCATCCCACGGAAATCCTCCGCTCGCAGCTCACCCCTGAGCAGTGCTTCGCGGCCGTGGACGAGTGCGGGGCGCCGATCGTCTCGATCCCCGGCGGCGAGCCGCTGCTCCATCCGCAGGTCGAGCAGATCGTCGCCGGCATCGTGGCCCGGAAGAAGTATCTCTACCTGTGCACCAACGCCCTCAAGCTCGAGGAGATGCTGCCGCACTTCTCCCCGTCGCCGTACCTCGCCTTCTCCGTGCACCTCGATGGGCCGCGGGAGGAGCACGATCATGCCGTCTGCCGGGCGGGCGTGTACGACGCCGCGGTCGCCGCGATCAGGGCCGCCCGGCGGGCCGGCTTCCGCGTGACGACGAACTCGACGCTGTTCACCGACGCCGACCCGGACCGCTACCGGGCGTTCTTCGACGAGGTGATGGCGCTCGGCGTCGAGGGGATGATGATTTCTCCCGGCTATTCGTATTCGAAGGCGCCGGACCAGGATCACTTCCTGCCCCGGCAGCGGAGCCAGTCGCTCTTCCGGCGCATGCTCGCCGGCGCCCCGCGGCGCTGGAAGTTCAACCAGTCGCCCGTGTTTCTCGAGTTCCTCAAGGGGGCCTGGGACCTGGAGTGCCGGCCGTGGGGCACGCCCACCTACAACCTCTTCGGCTGGCAGCGGCCCTGCTACCTGCTCGACGAGGGCTATGCGCGGTCCTTCCGCGAGCTGATGGAGGAGACCGACTGGGACCGCTATGGTCGGGCGAGCGGGAATCCCAAGTGCCGCGACTGCATGGTGCACTGCGGCTACGAGCCGGCGGCGGTCGAGGCGACGTTCGGGTCGCTGGCCGGCCTCCTGGCCACGGCCCGGCTCGTCCTCTTCGGCCCGCCGCGGGCGACGCCCGACGACCTCCGCCCCCTGCCCGCCCCGCCGCCGCGGCTCCAGCCCAACGGCCTGCCGGCGCTGCCCGTGCTCGACCAGGTGGCCTGATACGGGTCACACTTGACCCTCGCGCGGTTCGCTGGTCGGGGTTACCCATGCCCCATCGCCGGACGTTCGCGGA
>Ga0208721_1000371_pt1 | contig 9996 bp, 5 predicted proteins | sample LakMenEpi17Aug10_FD_150705 | JGI IMG/M metagenome (GOLD analysis project Ga0208721, IMG submission 150705) | Freshwater microbial communities from Lake Mendota, WI - 17AUG2010 deep hole epilimnion (SPAdes) | ecosystem: Environmental > Aquatic > Freshwater > Lentic | place: Lake Mendota, Madison... | reverse complement strand
TCGCGGCCCGCGACGGATGCCTGGCCAGAGCCTCGGCCGCGGCCCGGCGGACGAAAGGATCGGGGTCGGCGAGCCGGCCGCGGACCAGTTCGGCCTGCCCCTCGTCCCAGCTGGGCAGTGCCTGGACCGCCTTCACGAGGTGCACCCGCACCAGTCGCGACTCGTCGGCCAGTGCCGCCGCGATCGTCGCGGAGTCGAGTTTCCCCAGCAGGGCCAGCGCCCGGACCGCCCGGGCCCGGTGGTGCTCGACGGGCGACTTCCGCCGCAGCAGGTCCACCACCGCGGCACTGCCGCGGCCGCGTTCCACCAGTTCCTCCATCGCCAGCCGGCGCACTGTCTCGGTCGGATCGCCGAGCCGCGCCACCAGGGCCTCGTCCGACAGCTTCGTCAGGTCCTTGGGCAGCGTCGGCTCGACGGGCGTTCCGCCGGGTTCCCCCTTCCAGACCACCCGCCAGATCCGACCGCGTTCCCGATCACGGCGTGGATGCTTCAGGTCCACCTCGTAGTGGCCGATGATGCAGTTGTAGAAGTCGGCGACGTACAGCCCCCCGTCCGGTCCGAGCTGCAGGTCCACCGGCCGGAACCAGAGGTCGTCGCAGGTGAGGAAGTCGGTCGGCTTGTCGACCCAGGGCGACGAGCCGCGCCACGCGACCGCGTCGGCGTGCACTCGGCAGTTCACCACGTTGCCGACGAACACCTGGTCGCGGTAGGCGGGGGGGAAACGATCCGTGTCGGCGATCGCCACCGCGGCGATGCCGGTGGAGCCGTGGCCGTCCCGCGTCGTCTCCGGCGCGGGGCCGAGGCCGTCGTCGTAGTCGGCGTTCTTCGCGGCGAAGATGCTCGTGTAGCGGCCGCCGGGAAGGAGCATCGTCAACGGCCGGGTGTGGCAATCGGCGTTGAACTGGTTGCCGAGCGCATCGAAGGCCATGCCGAAGGGGTTGACCTGACCCCAGGACACCTGCTCGATGGCGGAGCCGTCGGGACGGAAGCGATAGGTGTTGCCGGAACTCAGTTCGAGGACGACGTCCCCCGCCCCGCGGGATTTGATCTTGGAGTTGTTGCGGAAGCCGTGGTTCGCATACACCCAGCCGTCGGCGCCGAGCCGGAACGAGTTTTGATTGCCGTGCGTGTCGGCGAAATCGAACGGCCCGTAGAGGATCTCGCGCTGGTCGGCCTTGCCGTCGTCGTCGGTGTCGGTCAGTTTCCAGATGTGCGGGATCGACCAGACGATGGCGGCCGTCTTGCCTCCCGGTGGCCGCGGCAGCGGCAGGACGCCGATCGGGATGTTGAGTTCGTCGGCGAACAGCGTCGCCTTCCGCGCCCGGCCATCGGGGCCGAAATCTTCGAGGATCGTCAGGCCGTCGCGCGGCTTTTTGTCGGCTCCGGCCGCGAATGGATACTCGACGGAGTGCGTCACCCAGAGCCGGCCGCGGCCGTCAAACGCCATGTTCATCGGCTTCTGGATCTGCGGCTCCGCCGCCACGAGCTGGATCTCGAAGCCCGCCGGCAGCTTGAACCGGTCCCGCTCCTGCTCGGGCGTGAGCGGCTCGGTCTGCACGACCGGCGGTGCCGCGGCGGCGATCGCCATCCAGGCCATCGCGACGGCGGACGCGAAGCCAATTCTCAGGGCCGGGCGATGCGTCAGACCTGAAACCACTCGATGGGCAGGCATAGGGACAGTCTCCGGGCATGTCCGAGGGAGGCGAAATGCCGCTCCCGCAGCAAAATGATAGTCGCCTGCCGGACAGGCACCAACCGCATCCGTGCCCGACACGGCCGTGCTGCCCGACCGTCAGGCCCCGTCGCGGGCCGCTGCCGACAGGGGTATCTCCCAGGCCTGCTCGGCCTTTTCATCTGCGACCTCGGCCCACACGGCCTGGAGTTCCTCAGCCACGGCGGGGCAGCGGTTTGCCACGTCGCAGAGCTCGAAAAAATCATCCGGCTTGTGAAACAGCCGCGCCGCCGGCCGCGGGCCGGCCGCGGACGACGGCACGACGAGATGCCAGCCCGGCGTGACGACCGCGCCGCCGGCACTGCCGCGGACGAACACGCGGTCGCGGGCCGGCACGGACCACGACGTGAAAAGTCCTGCCATGCTGCGCCCCGCGCGGCCAGGCCCCGGCACGCTCGCCTCCGACAACACGCGATCGGCCGCGCGATCGACGAGCGTGGCACCGAGATCGGCCGGCACCACCAGGCCGCCATACCGCTGTGCCGCCATCCGACCGCGGGCGTCCACGAGGATCGCCGGCAGGTGGACGAGTTCGCCGTAGGGTGGCAGCGGCCCGGTGCCCACCCGGCCGTGGAGGCCGAGCGGCATGCCGCGGACGCCGGCCACGAGCACGGCGCGGTCCTGCGCCTCCGGGAGCGTGAGCAGGGCCCCGAGGCAGCGGTCGAGGAGCGTCACCTGCCCGGCGAACGCCTGGCGCACGCCGACGAGGAGATCGGGATCGGTGTCGCCGGTCACGGCGACGTCGGGCACGGCCGCGCCTTCGGGCGGCGGCGGATCCTCCGGATCGACGTAGGCATCGCGAAACTCCTCCGGCGCGTCCCAGGCGACGCCGAGGCTGGCGACGTGACACCAGAGGACGTCCCGCGGCCGGGCGGCGAGCGTCTCGGCGGCCGCGGCGAAGAGCCGGCCGAGGCTCGTCTCCGCGACGGTCGCCGCACAGTCAGCCACCGCGCGGGCCGCGATCAGCCGCACATCCGCAGCGGCTGCCGCCAAGGAGCCGGCGGCCACGGCCGCGTCGTCGGTGACGAGGACCGGCCCCTGCCCCGCAGCCCGCGCCGCCGCCAACGGCCCGGCGACGATCGTGGCCAGCGTCTCACGCACGTCGTCGCCGGTGGCGATCAGCCGGTCAAAGACCACGCCCCGGCCGGCGAGGCCGTCGAGGGCCGGCATCGCCACCCAGCTGCAGCCGTAGGCGGGGAGCATCCAGGCCGGGAGCCGGTCGATCGTGACGAGGATGGCCGGGGGCGGCCGGGACGTGGGCGTCGGCTGCGGCATGAAAACTCCTGATAGTTGCCGTTATGCCCGACGATCGCCCATGCTGTCACCTCCCGGCTCATTTCAACCGAGGCAGGATGGCATGACCGCACCCCGTTTCCGCACCCAGCCCGCCGACACCGCCGGCATGCCCCCCGGCATTCCGTTCATCATCGGCAACGAGGCCGCGGAGCGGTTTTCCTTCTATGGCATGAAGACGATCCTCGTCGTCTTCATGATGAAGCACCTCCTCTCGGCCACGGGCGAGCCGGACGGAATGACGGAGACCGAGTCGCGCAAGTGGATGCACCTGTTCGTCGCCAGCGCCTACTTCTTCCCGATCATCGGCGGCCTCGTCGCCGACGCCTTCCTGGGCAAGTACCGGACGATCCTCCTGCTCTCGGTCGTCTACTGCCTCGGCCACCTCTGCCTGGCGCTGATGGACATGCCCGGCTGGTTCCTGCAGGCGACGCTCGAGCCGCGCGGCTGGCTGCTCGCCGGCCTCGGCCTGATCGCCGTCGGCGCCGGCGGCATCAAGCCCTGCGTGTCGGCGCACGTCGGCGACCAGTTCAGCCACTCCAACCGGCACCTGCTGGAGCGGGTCTTCGGCTGGTTCTACTTCGCGATCAACTTCGGCTCGTTCTTCTCCACGCTCCTCACGCCCTGGCTGCTCGAGCACCACGGCCCCGGCTGGGCCTTCGGCGTGCCGGGGATCCTCATGGCGCTGGCCACGCTCGTTTTCTGGCTGGGCCGCAACCGCTTCATCCACGTGCCCCCGCGCGGCCCCGCCTACTTCCGCGAGACCTTCAGCCGTGAGGGGCTGACCGCGATCCTCAAGCTCGTGCCGCTGTACCTCCTCGTGGCCGTGTTCTGGTCGCTCTACGATCAGACCGGAGGCGCCTGGGTGCAGCAGGCCGAGCGGATGGACCGGCGATTCCTCGGGATCGACTGGCTGGAGAGCCAGATCCAGGCGATCAACCCGCTCCTCATCCTGCTCTTCATCCCGCTGTTTGGAATGGTGATCTATCCGGCGGTCGGCCGCCTGCTCGACTTCACGCCGCTGCGCCGGATCCTCGTCGGCTTCGCCCTCGCCGTGGCGGCGTTCGCGATCTCGGCCCACGCCCAGGGATTGATCGACGCCGAGTCGGCCCGGCTGACGGCGGACGGCCTCGGGCCGGAGGCGGCCCGCTGGCCGTCGGTGGTCTGGCAGCTGGCGGCCTTCGTGGTCATCACCGCCGCCGAGGTGCTCGTCTCGATCACGTGCCTGGAATTCAGCTACACGCAGGCGCCGCCGCAGATGAAGTCGCTCGTCATGAGCCTGTACCTGCTGAGCGTCTCGCTCGGCAACCTGTTCACGGCGCTGGTCAACTGGCTGACCAAGGACGCCGCCGGCAACTCGACGCTCGCCGGCGCCGACTATTACTGGTTCTTCACCGGTTGCATGGCCCTGGCGACGGTGCTGCTCGTGCCGGTGGTGCTCCTCTACAGGCCGCGGGAATACCTCCAGGACTCGGGCCCCGGGCACTGATGCCGCCGTCAGCGGTCGGCGCCGGATTCCGCTGCCCCGAAGTCGAGATCGACGACCACCGGAAAATGGTCGGAGACGTCGAGGTCGGTGGCGTGGCAGATGAAGGCCCGGCGGATTGCCGGCTCGAGTTCCCGCGGCACGAGGATGTGGTCGATCATCGTCATCACGTCGTCGGAGTCCGGGCCACCGTTCTCGTTGAAGTCCCAGTGCGACGTGTAGCGGTCGGCCACCCGGGGGATGAAGGACGCGACGTTGACGAGCTCGGCCCCCTCCCTGTCGGGATCGAAGTCCTTGAGGTCGCGGAGCACGGTGGTCTGCGTCTTGCGGCGCTGGTCGGCCATCGGCACGTCGGGGTCGTAGTCGTTGATGTCGCCGAGCACCACCGGCAGATAGCCCCGGGCCACGATCTCGCGCCGGATGATGTCCCGCGCGATCCGCGTCTCGGCCGTCCGCTGGGCGTTGGCCGAGCGGTCGGAGGGATTGCTCTTCAGGTGCACGCCGAGGATCCCCAGCTTGCGGCCACAGACCGTGAAGTAGGCCAGCGCGTGTCGCTGCAGCACGGCCTCCTCGGCCCGTTCGCGGCCCGTGTCGTCGACGGTCGTGTACGCCTGCCGCAGCCAGGCGTCGTCGGCCGCACCCTCCGCGGGGCCGGCCGGCTCGGCGTCGTCCCGCCGGCGAGCCGACTTCTTGGCCGGCACGTGGATCGTGATCCGTTTGCCATCCACGAGGTCGGGCTCGATCCGCGCGAGTATCGCGACGTCGAACCCGGAGAACACGTCGCTCCCGTCGACGTGCCAGCCGCGGTACTCGGCCAGCCCCTTCTCGCGCAGGATCGCGGCCAGCGCCTCGACGCCGCGGTTCGACACCACCTCGGGGAGGACGACGATCTCCGGGGCGAGCGCCTCGATGACCGCCGCGACCCGCTCCAGGTGGCGGCGGCGCGCCGGTTCGAAGCGGAACCGGTTCATGCGCGACTGCTCCCCCGGCGCCGCCAGATTCTCGACGTTGAAACAGGCGATCCGCAGCCGGCAGCCGGTGCCGGCGGCCCTGCCTGCGGCCGCGATGTCGCCTGCCGGCTTCCCTCCGGCGTCGTCGCCGACCGCGGCCGCCGCCAGCACCAGCAGCGTTCCGCCGACGAGCAATCCGCACAGCCGCGGCAGCGGCATGGCCGACCGTTGACCTGTGACTCGGCGCATCGGTAGAGTTCCGCCTTCAGTTCGTGAATCTGACACCCGGCGATCCATGTCCCACCACAATACACCTTCCCCCCCCGCCCCGTCCGCAAAACTGGACCGCCTGATCCGCGTCGGCGAGACCCACGTCGGCCGCGGGGTCTTTGCCCGGCGCCGGATCCCCGGCGGGGCCGTCCTCGGCGAGATCCTCGGCGAGATCCTCGACGACCATCCCGAGGACTCGAGCTACGTGATGGAACTGCCGAGCGGGAAACTGCTGGAGCCGGCCGCACCGCTGCGGTTCGTGAACCATAGTTGCGACCCGAACTGCGAACTCTTCTACTGGTTCGACGAGGACCAGGCCGCCCAGGAAGACCGGTTGTGGCTGCAAACGATCCGCCCGATCGAACCGGGCGACGAACTCCTGATCGACTACTGCTGGCCGGCCGACGCCGCGATCACCTGCCGCTGCGGGGCGGGGAATTGCCGGGGCTGGATCGTCGACCCGGCGGAGCTCCACCTGATGCCGCCGGAGGGGACGTCGGACGAGGACACCCCGCCGGCGCCCTGATGGCCGGCGCTGGCTGGCCGCCGCGGGCCGGCCGCCGGCTGGCCTGGCTGGCGGTGATCGCCCTGACCGGCCTGGCGTTGGTCGGCCTCACCAGGCTGCGGTTCGACGACGACCTGCGGTCGCTCGTCCGCGACGCACGGGGCGACTTCCGCCTCGTGGACGAGGTGGCGGCGCTGTTCGGCACCCCGGATCGCGACTGCATCGTGCTCGCCCGGGCCCGCTCCGGCGACCTGTTCACCGGGCCGGCATTCGACGAGCTGCGCGAGGTCGCCACCGCGCTGGCGGCGGTCGAGGGCGTGGAGACGGTGCGGTCGATCTTCGACGTGCGGCGCAGCGGTGCGGCCGGCGCCCTGCTCCCCGTGATCCCCCGCTCGGCGACGGCTCTCGACGACGACGCGCGTGAGGCGGCCCGGGCCCGCGCGCTGCGGCACCCGCTCGTCGCCGGGCACCTGCTCTCCGCCGACGCCACGGTCGCGCTGCTGCTCGTCCGGCTCACGCCCGCGGCCGACCGCCCCCCGCGGCTCGCGGCCACGGTCACCCGGCTGGAGGAGGCGCTCGCGTCCCGCACCGGCGGGTCCGCGGCGATCGACCTCGAGCTCACCGGCCTGCCGGCGCTCCGCGAGCAGGCCGCGCGGGCGCTGCAGCGCGACATGCTCGTGTTCAACTCGCTCGGCCTGTCGCTGGCGGTGATCCTCTCGGCCGTGGTGGCCCGCAGCCTGCGGTCGTTGGTCGTGGCCTGCGTGCCCCCGTTCGTGGGCGCCGTCTGGGCGCTGGGCGCGCTCGGGCTGTGCGGCGCGCCGGTCAACATCCTCACCAGCGTGGTCCCCTCGCTGGCGCTCGTCGTCGGCACCTGCGACTCGATCCACTTCATCGAGGACATGCGGCGCAGCGCCCGCCGCGGCATCGACCCGTTCGCCGCCTCGACGGCCGCGGTGCGGCGCGTGGGCACGGCCTGCGGGCTCACCAGCCTCGTCACCGCCGTCGGCTTCGCCTCGCTGGCGGCGGCCCGGATCGACGCCGTCCGGACCTTCGGGATCGCCGCCGCGGTGGGGGCGCTGGCGAGCTTTCTCGCCGTCACGCTGCTCACGCCGCTGATCGCCTCGACCCGGTTCTGCAGCGGCATGCGGCTGGGACGGTCGTCCCGCCGCGCCGGCCGGCTGGCCAATGCCCTGGCGGCGTTCTCCGTCCGCCATGCCCGGCCCGTCGCGGCCTTCGGCTGTGCGGCGACGCTCCTCCTCGGCCTCGCGGGGCTCGGCCTCGACGCCGACAACCGGGTCGTCGATTCGTTGCCGCGCGGGGCACCGGCGGCCCGGGCCCTGGCCAGCGTCGATGCCGAGTTCGGCGGGGCGCTGGGGGTGGACGTCGTGGTGCGCTGGCCGGAAGGCATCGACTGGCGCGAGCCCACGGTGACGAATGCTCTCGGAGAAGTGCACGGCATCCTCGACTCCGCCGCCGGCATTTCCCACGCGGTCTCGCTGTCGAGTGTCGCCGGCACTCTCGGCGACCGGGCCCGGCGCCGGCTCGATGCCGAGCAGTTTCGCGACCTCGTCGCCCCCGGCGAGCGGGCGGCGGTGGTGCGGGCCCGGGTGGCGGACCGGGGCTCGCGAAACCTCGACGCCGCCTACGGCCGGATCGACGCGGCGCTCGAGGACCTTGCCGCCCGGCATCCGGGCTGGCGGTTCGAGCTCGCCGGCATGTCGGTGGTGTCGGCCCGCAACATCCGCCAGCTCGTCCGCGACCTCGGCTCGAGCCTGCTCCTCGAGGTCTGCGTGATCGGCGCGATCCTCGCCATCGCCTTCCGCTCGCCGGTGGCGGGGCTGGTGAGCCTCGTGCCCAACGTCTTCCCGCTGACGGTCATCGCCGCCATCCTCCAGGCCACCGGCCGGTCCCTCGATCCGGCCACGGTGATCGTGTTCAACGTCTGTCTCGGGCTGGCCGTGGACGACACGGTGCACGTGCTCTCGGCGCTGGCCCGCAACCGGCGGGCCGGCCTGTCGATCGCCACGTCGGTGCGTCGGGCGATCGCGGAGACGGGCAACGCGGTGGTGATCGGTGGCGTGGTGCTGGCGGTCGGGTTCACGGCGGTGACGGCGAGCAGCGTGCCGTCGCTGGCCGGCTTCGGGCTTCTCGCCTGCGGTGCGGTGGCGGCCGCCACGCTCGCCGAGCTCGTCTTCCTGCCGGCGCTGCTCGTGGTGACGGAAAGCGTGATTCGGCGGCGCAGTCCATCGTTTCGCGACGGCATCTTTGGCGGCGCTGCCCCGGCGATGACCGGCCTCCTTGGCAGCCGCCTCCCGGCTGCCGAGTGACGTCGGTCAGCGGCACCTCGTGCGCCGAAGACGAGGGCTGGATGCCCCGTTCACACGACGCCTTCTGGATCGGCTGGACGAAACTGATGGCCCGGGTGGGGGGATTTTCCACGGCTGTGCCCGAGTTGCGGCGGCGACATCCGACTGATCGGGTTCAGCGCCGGGCCTGGAGCGATCCGGATGATCCCGAGCTACCTCGGCGAACCGCTCGAGCCACCGCCAGTCTCACCCGCGCGCGGCCCGCCTGCCGACTGGGGCGAGATCGTGCAGGTGCACGACGAGCGCGATGGCTTTCACGCGGCGGGCAGACGAGCTGCCCGCGATCGACAGTCACTCGCCGTGACGCCGACGCAACCAACCGGCCGATGCCCGGATGCGGAGACGATCGTGAGCGCACACCACCGCCATAGGCTCCGCGGAGCGGACGGAGGTGAGCAGGGACTCATCAGCCCCTGCTCGCGATGCGTCGCCGGGCCCGCTTGACCGCCTTGGCGTCTGCCCGGGAGCGGCGCTGCTCACGAGCGACATCAGGTCCGCGGCACGGTAGCCCGCAGCGACGCTGCCGATGAACATCCAGTTCTTCCGGCCCACGGCCACCCCTTCATCAGCGTCGAGCCGCAGGATGCAGACAGGTCCCGCTGCCGATACACCGGAAGTGGAGTAGCGCGGGGGAGTTGCACCCCCGCGCTCTCCCGGAATCGGACGTGAGCGTCTCCACTCATCCGGCTCCTATCATCCCATCGCCTTACGGCACGAATCCGAGTCCCCAGTGCGCGGACAGCCTGGGCTGCTCCTGTGCGATCCGACGAAGCCATTGCGTCGCCAGTCGCTGGTGGCCGCGAAATCGCTTGCATTTCTTCATGCCCCACCGCACCTGTCGCCTGTTCATGCAGTCGAAGGTGCGATGAAGAGCTGACGGATAGTCGCGACCGTAATCGTTCACCCAGCCACGAATGCGCTTATCGAACATCCGCGAGATATCTGCCAACTCCTTATCGCTGGCCATGTGCAGCCGCCACCCGCGAACGGTTCGTACAATTTCCTTCATCGCATTCCGGCTCATCGCCGGCACGAAGCTGGTGAAGTACTTGCCGGATCGCGGACTGAGAGCCGAACGTGGCTGGAACCCGTACCCAAGAAAGTCGAACTGGATAGAAGGGCAAGCTCGGCGACGGTTGCTGTCGCGGCAGTACGCGAAACGCGTCTTTTCGGGATGAGCCTCGAGCCGTCAGCGTTTCAGTCGCTGTTCTACTGAACGTGCCAATCAGGAACGTCCTGCGGTTCGACCGGAACCGGCAGGCTATCCCAGATCTGCTCAATGAGATCGAGACGAGCGCGCACGCTCAGGCGATCGATGCCTAATGAATCGATGCGAACGGACACGCGTATTCTCCTCAGCTAGACGGCGAGCCAACGACCGTATTCTACCTACT
>Ga0208721_1000370_pt1 | contig 10030 bp, 8 predicted proteins | sample LakMenEpi17Aug10_FD_150705 | JGI IMG/M metagenome (GOLD analysis project Ga0208721, IMG submission 150705) | Freshwater microbial communities from Lake Mendota, WI - 17AUG2010 deep hole epilimnion (SPAdes) | ecosystem: Environmental > Aquatic > Freshwater > Lentic | place: Lake Mendota, Madison... | reverse complement strand
CGGACGGCGGCCGCCTCTGGCCGGCAGGGCCGGCACGATCGACACGATCCGCACCGCGGCGCCGGCCGGCCCCGGGGCGGGCGGCGGCCCGGCAGCCTGCCGATACCGAGGGTAGCCTTGCACCGCCCCCGCCCTGCCGCTGTCCGGATCAGCCATGAAGACATCTGCGTCACCGTCGCCTCCGCCCGGCTTCAGCCTCGTGGAACTGCTGGTCGTGATCGCGATCGTGGCCGCGCTGCTCGGCCTGCTCCTGCCCGCCGTGCAGGTGGCGCGGCAGGCCGCGGCCCGCACCGGCTGCCGCAGCGACCTCAGACAGATCGGCATCGCGCTGCAGGCCCACCTCGAGGCGAAGAAGGCGTTTCCGTTCGCGTCGGGGCGGCCGCGGCCGGGCACGATCAAGCACCAGGATTCCCGGCACATCGAGGGTGTCGAATACATCCGCCCCCAGTCGTGGGCGGTCAGCATCCTCCCCTACGTGGAGCAGCCGGCGATCGCCGCGCTCTACGACATGTACTGCCTGGCCTGCGCTCCCGAGGACCAGGAGCCGACGGTGGTCTCGGCGCCGATCGGGTTGTTCAACGCCCGCTCGGGCGTCGCTGGCGGCATTGACTTCGCCGCCCTGCTCGGACCCGGTCCGGTGGTCCCCGATCTCGGGCTGCGCGTCGAGCAGTGGTGCTATCCCGAGCCGCCGACGCCGGCGGAGTTCACGGGACTGCTCGTCCCCGAGGGGCTCGGCTGGATCGAGGGGGGCTCCGGCTACCGGTTTCCGATCGCCTCCCGGCCGGTCCGGGAGATCAGCGTGACCGACGGCCTGTCGCACACGCTCATGCTGGCCGAGAGCGGCGACCATTCGACCGACGGCGGGCTGACCTGGAACACGCCCCGCTACTGCTGGCCGTTCATGGTCGACGTGGGCCGGTATGCGGACGCGGGCCGCGGCGCGGCGGAGTCCGTGGTGGCCCGTTCCCTGCTGCCGCGGTCCCGCCGCGCCGACGGGCTCGTCGTGGCGCTCGCCGGCGACGGCTCGGTGCGGTTGCTCGACGAAACGCTCGACGCCGCCATCCTCGCCGCGCTCGTCAGCCGAGCCGGCGGCGAGCGTCCCTGACGGGCGTCAGCAGCAGCCGAGCCGGCCGGCGAGCTCGCCGAAGCGACGCTCGTGGCGGCCGTTGGAGGTGTGCATGTGCTCCCCCTGGGATATGACGCGCAGCCGGTCGTCGCGGTCGAGCCCCTGACCGCGGAGGATCCGCTCGAAGGGGGCCCGGATGGGGGCGTAGACGACGAGCAGCTTGTGCTCGTCGAACTGCACCTCCAGCGACTGCTCGGGATGCATCACGGCGATGCCGCTGCAGCCGTCGTTGAGGAGCAGGTCCTCGAAGTCCCAGAGGATGCTTTCCAGCACGAGCCGCTCGATGCCGGAGCGGGTGAACTCGCGCCGCCCGGCGGCCTCGTCGTGCGTCGATTCCAGCACCACGTCGCAGGTGTCGCCGAGCGGGTCGAGCAGCGCCATGAATGTCTCGAACAGCGTCTCCCCCGACACGGCCGCGACCAGCGCCGGCAGCCGCGACCCGCCGGCGGGATCGACGAAGGCGTCGTGGCGGTAGCCGGCGCGGGGCACGACGTCGAGCCGCCAGCCGGGCCGAATCGCGTCGGTGAGCAGGAACCGGCCGTACTGGGCGCGGGCGAGGTGGGCGTCGAGGGCGGCGCCGTCGGGCGCGGCCGGCTGCTCGTCTGGAATCGAGACGGCTTTGAGGGGGGGCGCGGAGCGGGTCACCGGGGCGGGATTGTCGGGAAGTCGCATGATGGGCTGCCAGGTGAAGGGGCCGTCCCGGCGATCGCAGGGGCGGAACAGCACAAACGTAGGACACGGTTTGGCACCGTGCGGCGGCGGGGGGGAATTGGCGGATTTCGGGGCGGGAGCGTGCCGGGGGGCCGGCCGTTGCCCTGTCCCGGCCCGCCGCCCCATAATCGCCCCCTTTCGACCGCGGCCCCAGACTCGGCCCCAGACTGAGACTCGGCCCCAGACTCGGACCCAGCCCCAAGGAACGGCCCTATGGACGGGAAAATCGTCGCCACCGGCATCACCTTCGACGACGTGCTGCTGGTGCCGCGGCACTCCGCCGTGGTGCCCGCCGAGACCGACGTCTCGACGCGGCTCACCCGGGGCATCGCCCTCAACATCCCGATCGTCAGCTCGCCGATGGACACGGTCACCGAGAGCGAGATGGCGATCGCGCTGGCCCAGGAAGGGGGCCTGGGGGTGATCCACAAGAACCTGTCCGTCGACCGGCAGGCGGAGGAGGTGGACAAGGTCAAGCGCAGCGCCAACGGCATCATCGTCGATCCGGTGACCCTGCCGCCGTCGGCCACGGTCGCCCGGGCCCGCGATGTGATGGATCAGTACAACATCTCGGGCGTGCCGATCACCGCCGAGGATCGCAGGCTCGTCGGCATCATCACCCGGCGCGACCTGCGGTTCCTGGAGAGCGGCGCGACGCCGATCGCCGAGATCATGACGAAGTCGGGCCTCGTCACGGCCACCGGGGCCGTCTCCCTCGACGACGCCGAGAAGATTCTCATGGCCAACAAGGTGGAGAAGCTGCTCCTCGTCGACCGGGCCGGACTGCTCACCGGCCTGATCACGATCAAGGACATCGACATGATGAAGCGCTTCCCCAACGCCTGCAAGGATCGGCAGGGCCGGCTCCGGGTCGGCGCGGCGGTGGGGGTGTTCGACTACGAGCGGGCCGAGAATCTGATCGCCAAGGGGGTCGACATGCTGGTCGTGGACAGCGCCCACGGCCATTCGGCGAACGTCATCGAGACCGTCGCGGCAATCAAGAAACGCTGGGAGATCGAGGTGGTTGCGGGAAACGTGGCAACCCGGGAAGGCTGTCGCGATCTCATCAAGGCTGGCGCGGATGGAGTCAAAGTTGGGATCGGTCCCGGGTCGATCTGTACCACACGGGTCATCTCCGGCGTCGGTGTTCCCCAGATCACGGCGGTCTGGGAGGCGGCGACGGAGGCGGCCGGTGCCGGCGTGCCGGTGATCGCTGACGGAGGCATTCGCTACTCGGGAGACATCACCAAGGCGATCGCCGCCGGAGCCCACGCCTGCATGATCGGGGGCCTGCTGGCGGGGGTCGCGGAAAGCCCGGGACAGACCGTTCTCTACCAGGGACGGACGTTCAAGGCCTACCGCGGCATGGGATCGCTGGGGGCGATGGTCCAGGGATCGAGCGAACGCTACCGACAGAAGGCGACGGGGCGCGGCGGCGACAAGCTGGTTCCGGAGGGAGTCGAGGGCCGGGTCCCCTTCAAGGGGCCCTTGAGCGGATTCGTGTACCAACTCGTCGGCGGCCTGCGGGCCGGCATGGGTTACTGCGGCACGAGGACGATCGAGGAACTCCGGCGCGATGCCCGCTTCATCCAGGTCACCGCCGCGAGCGTCCGCGAGAGCCATCCCCATGACATCGTCATCACGCAGGAAGCCCCGAACTACACGGCCGAGCACAGCAAGTCGGCGGAGTGATCCGCGCCCCCTGCTGCTGGCCGCCCTGCTCTGGGGCCTGCTCCCGGCCGGCGTCGAGGCCCGCGACTGGCGGGCGTTCGCGCGGTCGGCCCCCGAGTCCGCCGACCCGCGGCTCGAGCCGGCGTTCCCCGCGGCCGAGCCGGTGACGCTCCTCCCGGCAGCGGCCGGCGCAGCGACGCCGCTCGCGGCCGCGGTCGTCGGCGCGGAGGAGCCGGACGTGGTGCCGGCCGACGCTCCCGCGGACGTCGGCCCGGCCACGTCGGGCGTGCTGGTGGTCGCCGCCGACCGGCCGGCCGAGTCGGCGCGGACCGCAGATGCCTGCACGGAGGACGCGGCAGAATGCCGCGAAGCGCTGCAGAAACTCCGCGCCGATGCGATCTCCGGCATCGATCTCGACATCCGCGTGGCGGGACGGCCGGGGAACGACTACCCCTGCGAGTGCCGGCTCGAGGGGGAGACGTTCCGGCCGCGGAACTTCGCCACCACCATGTTCACCTGGAAGGCCGCCGGCTATTGCCACAAGCCGCTGTACTTCGAGGACTGGCAGCTGGAGCGGTATGGCCATTCGCACGGCGCGCTCGATCCGATCTTCTCCGCCGCGCACTTCTTCGTCTCGCTGCCGGTGCTGCCCTACAAGATGGGGGTCGAATTGCCCTGGGAATGCGTCTATCCGCTGGGCCATTACCGGCCCGGCAACTGCGCCCCGTGGACGATCCCGGCCGTGCCGATCAGCGGCCGCGGCCTGGCCGTGCAGGCGGCGACCGTCACCGGGATCGTGTTCCTCCTCCCCTGAGTGGCTCACGCTCGAGCCACGGGCGGTTCGCTGGGCGGATCAAGGCGGATTCGTATGAGCGGACTAAAGCCAGGTTGCCGACGCGGCGGCGTCAGCGTTTCCGCAGCGTCGCGATGTAGGCGTACCGCCGGCCCACCGACTCGATCGTGACGTCGGCCCGGCCGCTCTGGCCGAGTTCCACCAGGGCCGCCTGCACCTCGGGCCGGTAATGGACGTGGAACAGCGCCAGCCACTTCTTCAGTCCGGCCGCGAACACGGCCGGCAGGTCCTGCTGGTCCCAGAAGTCGACGATCAGCATCCGCCCGCCCGGCTTGAGGTTGGCGAGGGCCGCCTCGATCGCCCCCGGCCAGCTGGGCACCATCGACAGGCAGTACGAGAAGAAGATCGTGTCGAAGGGCTCGTCGCGGCCGAAGATCGTCCGGGCGTCGAGTCGTTCGGCCAGCCCCTGGCGGAGCCGGATCGGCTCCAGGCCGGCCGCCGGCACCCCGGCCCGGGCGATGCTCCGGGCGGCGGTGTCGAGCATCTCCTGCGAGGCGTCGAGGCCGCAGAGCAGGCCCGGCTGGGGCCGCCGGGCGAGCTTGATCAGGTTGCGGGCCGTGCCGCAGCCCACCTCCAGCGTGGCGCTGCCGGGGTGCGTGGCCACCTTGGCGAGCATCCGGTCGCGACCGAGCAGGTAATAAGCCCGCGTCAGGTCGTAGACGTGCCGCGTGAGCCGGTACATCCGGTCCATCGCGGCCGCCGGGTCGGCGGCCCTGCCTGTGCTCATGAGGCCGCCGATTCCGTCATCTCGTAGAGGTGGAACATGCCGTAGATCGCCGACCGGTCCTCGAGATGGAGCTGCCGCGAGCGTTCCTCCGCGTAGCAGAACCGCTGGCGCAGGGGGCCGGGCAGGGCCGCCTCGATGGGCGATTTCTCCCCCGCCGTCCGGAAGATCACCCGCGTGTTCGGGCCGCCGACGCGGGCGATCTCCCCCCACAACTCGGCGATCACGTGCGGCGGCATCCAGTCCTGGCTGTCGAGCAGGACGAAGCCGTTGAGCGCGCCGGGCTGCTCGGTGCGGAGGTGGTCGGCCAGCGAGGCGACGTGCGTCTCCACCCGATCGACGAGCGACTTGATCTTGTCGTAGTTCTCACGCTTCAGGTAGTCGGGCAGCGCCTTGCGATTCTCGTGGTCGTAGCGCCGCCCGAAGGCCTGCCAGGCGAAGTAGTTGTCGTCGAGCGGGAAGCCGCAGGCCAGCCGCTTGACCCGTTCCCGGTACATGTCGAAGAGCTTGCTGCCGTCCCCCCCCTGCTCCTCCAGCATCGCCGCGTGCTGGCTCGGCGGGATGCCCAGGCTGTAAACGGCGACGGGCTGGCGGCCCATCCAGCGGACGAGCCGGTTGCGGAACAGCGCCGCGTAGGTGTCATCGAAGATCCGCTCCTGCTCAGCCAGCGTGCGGGCCGCGAGCAGCCGGGCCGGGTCGCGCCGCATGCCCTTGGCGAGCCCGTGCACGACGCGGAAGAACTGCCCGAGCTTGGCCTTCTCGTACAGGCCGCGTTTGAAATAGCCGATCCGGCGCGGGCCGACCTTTCGTCCCGGCCAGTCGCTCGATTCCCAGAACGCCCGCGTCTGCGGGTCGAGCGCGTCGCGGATGTAGCGGCGGTAGTTGTCGAGGTTGTCCTCGTGCCGGCCGTAGCCGAAGAACTTGTAGAACGTCTCGTAGTCGGGCAGGTGCTTGATCGCAGCCAGCTTCAGTCGCGTCAGCGACATGTGATTGGCGTTGAGGTCCACCGCCACGATGCGGCGCGGCTCGTGGACGAGATAGTTGAGGACGTTGCATCCGCCGCTGGAGATCGTGAGCAGGCTGGAGTCCGGGCCGAGCCGCAGCGCCTGGGCGTCGACCCGCGGATCCTCCCAGATCTGGTTGTAGACGAAGCCCCGGAACCAGAGCGTGAACATCCGCTCCAGCAGGCCGCGCTTGGTGGCGAGCCGATTGTGATGCACGGCCTTGCGCAGGCGGTGCGTGTTGGTGTGGGCGGCGACGCTGGTCATGTCGGCTGGCTCCTCGCGCTCGGGCGGCGGTCCGAAGCCGGAAGTCTAGCCGAGCGGGAGCGGAGCCGTCGACGCCGCTGGCATCCCGGCGGCATCAAGGAGTGGCCGGACCGGGTGCCGGTGCCACGGCGTCCGGCGCCGGGGCGATCTGGTCCACGGCGACCGCCAGCCGTCCGAAGGCGTCGTTGACGGCCCGCCCAAGTGCGCCAATCGCCTGGACGTCGGCGGCGAGCCGCTGCGACACCTCCCTGAGCCGGCCCTCGAAGGCGGCGACGGTGGCCGTGGCGGCGGCCACGTCGCGTTGCCAGTTCTTCAGGTCCGCGGTGAGGTCGTCCCCTTCGGTCGAGAGGATCGCGTTCTTGGCGCCGACGCTGGCGGTGGCCGCCTCGAGCCGCCTGATCTCCCGGTCGAGGGCGGCGATGTCGGCCTCCAGCCTGCGGCGCAGGGCCGCGATGCCGTCGGTCCGCGAGCGATCCCCCCCCTCCCCGGGCAGCACGCTGCCGCCGAGGATCGCCGTCGCACCGTCGACGAGCGGCCGGCGGTCGACGACCCGCAGGATCTTCACCTTGCCGGCGAGACTCAGCGCCGTCTCCAAGTCGAACGTGGCGGTGTCGCCCGGCTCGAATGCCGTCCGCGCCCGGCGCGGATCCTCGCGGTTGATCTCCGGCTGCAGCAGGAGCTTGATCCGATCGACGACCTGCGGATCGAGCTCGTGGTCGGCCTCGAACTGCACCTCGGCCCAGTAGCGGCCCGCTGCCACCGCGCCGCTCTTGATCCGCTCCAGCAGCGCCTCGGGCTCCCCCTCCACCGCCTCGCCATGACTCTCGAATTCTTGCAGCCGGCGCTCGACCGACTCGAGGAGCTTCTGCGGATCCGTCTTCTCGGGCTCCGCGGCCGGCCCCGGGGTGCGGTAGTAGCCGAGCCAGCGGTCGACGGGCAGGTTCTCGAAGACGACGACGGCGTCGTGCGGCCGCGACCAGGCCTGCAGGTCGTGCTTGTCGGGATCGGCGATCGGCACGACCGAGATCGTGGTCCGGCGGGCGGCGGCGTCGAACTCCACCATGCTGACTCGGAACAGGCCGAGGAATCCTCCCCCTTCCTCCACCGGCGCCTCGTCGAACACGGCGACTTCGGCGCCCTGATTGAGGGGTGGCCGTGGAACCGCCGGCTCCGCCGCAGCCGGGGGCTCCGCCCCCGGGGCCTCGCCGGCCGGAGCCGCCGCCGCGGGCGGCTCGGCCGGCGGTTCGCCGCCGATCACGATCGTGCCGGCGGCCCCGTCCTTCGGCGGCGTGAATCCCGTGCCTTGCCAGTGCCGGCCGCGCCAGGTCTCGACGCGGTTCAGCGACCGCGTCCAGCGCGAGCGGGTGTCGGCGAGTTCCGCGACCGACGATTTCTTCGGGATCGACGTCGGCTCCGCGCCGGGGCCGGCGATCTTCTTGGCGTCGCGGACGGCGAGGATGTCCGCCTCGTAGCGGCTCACGACCTCGCGCCACGACCGTTCGCGTTCCAGGATCCGGGCCGCGAGGTACAGGTAGCCCGTCGCCGCCAGCAGCACGAGCACGGCCGCCACGACCGTGCCCCAGTTCCAGCCCCGGTTGCCGAGGAGGAGCGCCAGCACACCGCCGAGGAGGGCGAGGCCGACGATGGCCAGAATCACGATGTGCATGCAACACCCCGCGCGTGCGGAACGATTCCCGGCTTCGGGCCGCAGTGCCGACCCAGCCGGCACGCTCGGCGCATGCCGATTATACGGACGGCCCCCCGGTCTCCTCCACGAAGTCTTCGTGCCTTCGGGGGGGCGTTCTTGAGCGGCGGCCGCCCGGGGCGTCGCATTTCATCGGCGCCGTGGCATCGACGCGTCGCCTCGCGGCGACGCCTGTCCCGCTCGCTGGCCTTCTCCGGCGTCGGCCGCATGCCCCGTTCTGCCCGGAAAAAAGCCCTCTGGAGCCGATTTCCGCCAGCCCAGTCCCGTTCCGGCACCGAATCTGCCTCGATTCCCGTCGGTCCCCGAGTCCGCAGCCGCACCACACCCGCTGGAACCGCACCCGTGAAGACGCTCGCCAACCCCGCCGATCGCACCGCTCCCCGACCGGCGGGCCGGCCCGCGCCGGGCGTCGCCTCCCGGCGGCCGAAGGTGACCGCCGCGATCGATGATCCCGTCCGCCTGTACCTGCTCCAGATGGGGGGCATCCCGCTGCTCTCCCGGGAGACGGAAGTCTCGAATTCGAAGCAGATCGAACTCTGGCGGCGCCGCTTCCGGAACACGCTCCTCGCCAATGACTTCGTGCTCGCCGGGGCCGTGGCCCTCCTCGAGAAGGTGCAGGCGGGTACCGTGCGTCTCGACCGGACGATCGAGGTGTCGGTCACGAACACGGCCGAGAAGAAGCGGCTCCTCCGCCGGCTCGGTCCGAACCTGGTGACGCTGCGGCTCATCGAGCGCGAGAAGCGCAGGCTGTTTCGCGTCGCCATGTCCCGGCGCACGCCGCTGGCGCAACGCCGTGAGGCCTGGCGGCGGCTGGTGCGGCAGCGGAACAAGGCGGTGCGGCTCGTCGAGGAGATGCACCTGCGGATCCAGCGGCTCTACCCGCTGCTCCGGCAACTGCGGGACATGGCGGCCCGCCACCAGGCCTTGCGGGCGTTCGGTCCGTCCGCTGGGGCCGACGCCGTGGCCGAGCAGCGCCGAATCCTGCTCGCGACTCGTGAGAGCCGGGTCACGCTCCGGCGCCGCCTGGAGCGGCTCGAAGACCTGCAACGTCGCTACGACGATGCCAAGAGCGCCCTCGCGGCGGGCAACCTGCGGCTCGTGATCTCGATCGCCAAGCGCTACCGAAACCGCGGCCTGACGTTCCTCGACCTCATCCAGGAGGGCAACTCGGGCCTGATGCGGGCGGTGGACAAGTTCGAGCACGCCCGGGGATTCAAGTTCTCCACCTATGCGACCTGGTGGATCCGCCAGGCGATCACGCGGGCCATCGCCGACCAGAGCCGCACGATCCGCGTGCCGGTTCACATGATCGACACGATGACCAAGATGCGGAACATCGCCCGCGAGTTTCTCCAGTGCAACGGCCGCGAGGCCACGGTCGAGGAGTTGGCCGAGCGGGCGAACTTGTCGCTCGAGGACGCCGAGTGCGTCTGGCGGATGTCGCGCCGGCCGATGTCGCTCGACCAGCCGCTCGGCGACTCGGACGACGGGGCCGTGGGGGACTTCGTCCGCGACCAGCACGAGGACGACCCGCTGCGGACGGTCAATCAGACGTCACTGCGGTCGAGCATCGCCCGGGCGCTGGACGGGCTTTCCTACCGGGAGCGGGAGATCATCCGCCTCCGGTTCGGGCTGGCTGACGGCTACTCCTACACCCTCGAGGAGGTGGGCACGATCTTCGACGTGACCCGCGAGCGCGTCCGGCAGATCGAGGCCAAGGCGGTGGAGAAACTCCGCCAGCCTGGGGCCGACGTCGATCTGGCCGGCTTCGTATCCGACGCGCTCGTGGAGCGCTGGCGGCCGACGTCGCCAAACCGACAGGATGCCGCCGGCCGGGCGGACGCCGCCGCGCTCGTGGGCGTCGGGGCGACCTGACTGCCTGGCTGATTGTCGCGCCGTCGCAGCCGACACGGCGTCTGCTCCGGCTTACGGTCGCCGGGCGGAGCCCGGCTCCGCGCAAGCGATGATCGCA
>Ga0208721_1000368_pt1 | contig 10065 bp, 9 predicted proteins | sample LakMenEpi17Aug10_FD_150705 | JGI IMG/M metagenome (GOLD analysis project Ga0208721, IMG submission 150705) | Freshwater microbial communities from Lake Mendota, WI - 17AUG2010 deep hole epilimnion (SPAdes) | ecosystem: Environmental > Aquatic > Freshwater > Lentic | place: Lake Mendota, Madison... | reverse complement strand
GGGTGGCGTCGGGGGGTTGTGGGGGGATTTCGGGGTATTCGGGGGAGTAGCGAAGTTACAGGAATGTCACGCACGATGTCAAGGGGGATGTTGCGAAAATCACCAACTTCCTGCTAAGGGCCCACCAAACGGCATGACTGCGCGGTTTGGCGAAGGGTGTCCTCGGTGTTTTCGGCAAGGGAGGAGGACACCACTCCTAGAATTTGCGCGTGCCGCAACGTCTCGGGGTGTTCGGCGGCACCTTCGATCCACCGCACCTGGGGCACCTTGGGGTTGCGCGAGCGGCCCGCGACAACCTGGCACTCGACCGAGTACTGCTGGTGGTGGCGAACGACCCGTGGAAGAAGTCGCCCGAGCGAGCGATTACCCCTGCAGCTGATCGGCTGGCGATGGTCGGGGCATTGGTGGATGGCGAACCAGGGTTGGAAGTGAGTGACGTGGAGATTCGTCGTGGTGGCCCGAGCTATACGGTCACCACGTTGCGCGAGATGCGTGTGGCCAATGCCGATGCGGAGCTCTTTCTCATCATTGGTCGTGATCTCGTGGACGATTTTCCTTCATGGCACGAGTCCGTGGAGATCGCCAGACTTGCATCCATCGTGGTCGTCGATCGACCCGGATACGTCACCGATGCTCAGCGTGGTTGGAAGCTGCTCGTCGTGCCGCCGGTGGATGTCAGCAGCACGGAATTGCGTGAACAGTTGCAGGCTTACCAGCGAGATGGCAGTGCGGTTTCGCCGCACATTCCTCCGGCGGTGCTGAGCGTCATTCGGGAACGCGGCTTGTATCGGCGCAATGTAGACGACACTGTAACGGCACCACGCTCGTGACTGCATTTCGATCACGTCAGCTCCGCGCTCTGCGAATTGCGATTGCCGCGGGCATTGCCGCTGCGCTGACGCTGCCCATCGGGGTGACTCTTGCTTGGAACCAACTCCTCGACTCTCGAGCGTCCACCAGCGTTGGTGGTGCAAGCATCAGCATTCCCGATACGCCCGCTGCACTCATCGCTGCGCTGGGCCAAGGTGGGCAGCTGAGTCAACTTTTCGTTGCAACGCTCGCGGCCGATGGCGTGGGCGGCACCGTGGTGATGGTGCCGATTGGTGCGGCAACCGAGGTTGCGCCGGTCGCGAATCCCAAAAAGCAGGAGGTGTCTCGTCGGCTTGCGGATGTGTTTGCAACCGATGGCCTCACGGGTTTGGCCAACGAGGTACAGGGGCTACTCGACGTGTCGTTCGTGGCAACGGGTGCGCTCGGGCGCGTCGAACTGATCAATTTGTTTGCACCACTTGGTGGTGTGGATGTGTTGCTGGATCGCGAAGTGGTGACTGTGGCGGTGGACGGAACTGTCACCAAGTTGGCGGATGCTGGCGAGGCGTTGTATCCAATCGATCGTGTGGTGGACATCCTTCTGGCCCGTCGCACCAACGAGAGAGAGTCGCAGCGATTTGCGAGACATCGCGAAGTGTGGAATGGAATTTCCGAGCGTGTAGGTGGGGGAATGGAACTTCCTCCTGAAGTCGACACGACTTCAGCCGGATTGGTGGACGTCAACAACTTCATGCGCAGGGTGATGGCGGGTACATTGCAGGTGTGGCAGTTGAGCGCGGCACCCGTGCTTGATTCCACCCTCAACCCCAAGCGGGTGGACTCGTATTCGTTGGATCGAGCCGAAATCACCATGGTGTTTGCCTCGGTCGCTCCAACTGCCCTGGTTGGTGGCGACTTTCCATTGACGGTCATGATCGACAGCGCATTCAACGATCCCATCGTGAGCCGCGCCGCGGTGGCCAAGCTCCTGGAGGCGGGTATCGGTGTGGGTGTGATGCGGGAGGTGTCGGCTCGGGAGAATTCGGCCACGCTGGTCGCGGCCGACTCCGACACCTCAGACGCGATTGCAGCGTTGTTGGCGGGAGGTCTCGGCACTCTCGACACGCAGAAGTGGTCCTCGGTGGTATCCGGCATCGATGCATCCATCACTCTCGGCAGCGAGTTTGCAGAGTTGGTTCGAAGTGGCAAATAACAGGGTGGATTCCGACAGCAGCGTCGATTCAGACACGCTCGCCGTTGCCCGTAGCGCCGCCCGCGCTGCCGACGACAAGCAGGGCAGCGATATCCGCATCATTGACGTTGCAGAAGTGATGCCGATCGTCGGATTGTTCGTGGTGACGAGCGCAGGCAACCCGCGCTTGGTGAGAACCATTGCGGGCGAAGTGGAGGATCGAATCCGGCTCGACCATCGCCGCTCGCCGGTACGCACCGAAGGCATCTCGGAGTCGCAGTGGATTCTGCTGGATTATGGCGATGTGGTCGTCCACATTTTTGCCGAAGAGACGCGTCGTTTCTACGAAATCGAGCGCTTGTATCGCGACCGTCCACTGGTCGAGTGGCGCAGCTGACCAGGGTTCCTCCGTCGAGTTGGCGCCCGACCGCAAGGTTGATCCACCGACTACGCGGGCCTGGGTGAGTTCCGATAGGTTGGCGTGGCGATTTCGGGGCTGTAGCTCAGTTGGTAGAGCGCCTCCATGGCATGGAGGAGGCCAGGGGTTCAATTCCCCTCAGCTCCACAAGATTTCTCGATGTGTTTCGCCGGCGACCAATTGGTGGGTCGTCAACGGGGATTAGTTTGGCTCTGTGAAACTGGCGGCACTCTGGCTGTTCCAAGTTCCGAATCACGACGACTTCTCCGATATCGATTGGCAGTCGATCGATATCGACGCAGATTTCTATCAGGACGCGCTCCATTGGGGGACGTTGATTGTCGACGATGTCACGTTGACTTCCAAGTTCGACCCGCGAGTTGAACTGCCGGATCCGCTTCTCGGTGCAACGAACGTCGGGATCTGCGAGAGCGAACCGGCCGAAATACGGTTGTACGGCTTCGGAATCTGTTCCGTGCGTCTGGTTCTGGATATCAGTGACGATGTGACTGGTGATGACCTGAAGCGAGTTGGAACGTCACTCGACGCACTCGCATCGCCGTTGGCGGAGATTGGTGCACGACACCTGAAGCTCGATGGATCCGCATCCCTTACCAAAGTGTGGAGCAGCTATGTCTTGGGGACCATCGCTCAGCCAGTCGTCGCACAACGAGTACGTGCAGTGGTTGACGGTCTGACGGAAGTGGTGCCGATCGTCGGCGACGACGACGTGTACGACTCATTGGTCGGCAACAAGTTTTCGGTCTTGAATACCCGGGGTGCCGAGGCGTTCTCGCAAAGTCTCGAGTTGTTCGGTCGGGCCGCCGTGTATGCGGCGGGTTTCTATCGTTACGAGCGCCTCATGATCCGTGAGTTGCTCAAACTTGCGAGCAACGACCGAGAGGGAGGTCGGGCCCCGCGTGAGTCCGTGGCGATCCACAACGGTGCTCGACTGCTGCGCGCCATTTGGACGCATCAGTTTCTTGCTGCTCCGGTCAACCGTCGGCAGATCCAGAGTGGACTCTGGACACTCTGGAACATGGATCACCTCGTCAACAGCGTGACCGAGATGACGGAGAAGGTGTCCGCAATTCTGGGGGCACGTCGTGACGAACACCGGAACACGCTCACGTCGCGGCTGAACTGGGTCGTGCTTGCTACAGCAGTCATGCAGGTGGTACTGGCCGTCCTGGCGGTCACCCTTTCTCGTTGAGGGCAACGGGCGACAAGCGTCGATCCGACCCGCCCGAGCGTTACGAATGTCGTGTGCGAATGAGCTCCTCTGCATGCGGAGCAAACCAGCCCGCATATCGAATCTGTAGTTCCAGAATTTGCCAGTCGTTGCCCGTGAGTCGCCCACGACACGTTGGAGCGCCGCACATGCAGGAAAACTCGATGAACGAGTTCGTGTCGCTCATCGCGTAGTCGAACGTGATGGATTCACCCGGCGAGATGCTGCGGAGGGATACGAGCGTGTAGGCGTCGGTGAAACCACAGTTGGGGTCGCAACTGTGGTTGATGAAGTCCACTTCGCAGAGATGGTCGCTCTCGGTGTAGAGAAATCGATCTGCGCCAACCTGCAGGAGTTGATGCCGCTGTTCGGGCGGGAGCTGGAGGGCTTCACGGGTGGAAATTTCCACTCCGCGCCAGATCGCGATCGTTTCTCCCGGCACGATGGCTCGCTCGGTGATCACGTACCGGCCGAGCGTCGAGTTGTGAAGAACACGTAAGCCCGAGGTTGCATACGTCGTTGGAGGAGTTGCCATCGAACTCGTTGTCGCACGATCTTTCGAGCGCTCCGGCATGGCATTGAATGTAGGTGACGGTCGGGGAACCCGAACCCAGTACGCGTCTAGGTTGGTACGCACGATGATGCGATTCGATCTGCAGGTCAACCCGGGGAATGCTCCCTGGCCGCTTCTTGCCGATGCAGCACGCGCGGCCGAGTCTGCCGGTTTTGACACCTTCTGGACTGCTGACCATCTGGCGGGCGAAGTTATGGCAGCGCCAGCGATGCCCGAGTGCTTCACCACCCTCGGAGCGCTCGCTGCCGTGACGTCGAGCATTCGACTTGGGCCGCTCGTTGCCAATGTTGCAAATCGACTTCCCGTGATCACCGCCAATGCTGCAGCCACGTTGCAACAGCTGAGCAATGGTCGCTGCGTGCTCGGTCTTGGTGCTGGATCGGCCCCCAATACCAAGTGGTCGACCGAGCGTCGTGCGGTGGGAGTGGAGCAGCCGCCAAAGATGGCTGATCGCCACCGAGTGTTGCTGGACACCTTGGATGTCATCGACGAACTGTGGTCGCCAACACGGCGCGAGGACTTGCGGACCTTTATCGCCCCGACGCCGCGGCCTCCGATCGTGCTTGGAGTGAACTCCACTGCGTTGGCTCGCATCGCCGCGCAACGTACCGATGGGGTGAACGTTCGTGGATCAGCCGACTATGCACACGAAGTGATTGCGGCAGCAAGGGAGGAGCGATCGGTGTCTCACGCCCGCGCTGGTGACGCAATCGATCCATTCATGGTCACGGTATGGGAGCACTTCGACGAAGCGTTGCTGCGTGCCGATGTTGTCGATGATCGACTCGCACGTTGGCAGAGCTGGGGCGTCAATCGCGTGATTCTCCTCATGTTCCGTGGTGTTGATCTCGGTGCGATCGAACGCGCCGGGAAGCATCTGCACGGCTGAGCGCACGGTTCGACGTGCGGCTCAGCGCACGGTTCGACCTACGGTTCAGCGCGGGCTCAACGCCGGCACAGCGGCCCTGCCGCTAGGCGACGATGTTGACCAGGCGACCGGAGACCACGATGACTTTTCGTGGTTCGGCTCCAGCCAATGCGATGCGAACTTTTTCGTCGGCCAATGCAAGTGCCTTCAGTTGATCGTCGTTCGATCCGGTGGGTGCGACGAGGCGTGACCGCACCTTGCCGTTGATTTGAACCGGAATCTCCATCGTGTCGCTCACCAGCAATGCGGGATCGGCAACCGGGAATCGTGCATAGGTGATCTCGTCGGTACGACCGAGTCGTTCCCACAGTTCGCTTGCAACATGCGGACATAGGGGGCTGAGCATTTGCGTGAGTGCCTCTGCCACGATGCGTGGTGTGCTGCCAGTGGCTTCCACATGTTTGGTGAGGGCATTGTTCAGCTCGATGAGTTTTGCAATCGCCGTATTGAAGCGCATTCCATCCATGTCGCGCTGCACACCATCGATTGCAATGTGCAGGGCCCGCAACAGGTGCTCGGGGCACTGGGTCTCCGAAACCGTGAGTTGACCGGTGTCTTCATCCACCAAGTTGCGCCACACGCGCTGCAAGAAACGCTGCATTCCCACCACATCCCGCGTGTTCCACGGGCGGCTCTGGTCGAGGGGACCCATCGACATCTCGTAGAGACGGAAGGTGTCTGCACCGAACTCGTCGTACATTTCGTCGGGAGTCACGATGTTCTTCAGGCTCTTGCCCATCTTTCCGTACTCGCGCGACACCTGCTGACCGTCGAAAAAATACTTGCCCTCGCGCTCCTGTACTTCGGCGGCCGGCACCGTCTGACCACGTTCGTCGCGGTAGGCATACGCCTGGATGTAGCCCTGGTTGTAGAGGCGATGGAACGGTTCCTCGCTCGACACATGTCCCAAGTCGTACAACACCTTGTGCCAGAAGCGTGAATACAGGAGGTGCAGCACTGCATGTTCGACGCCGCCGACGTACAAGTCCACCCCGCCGGTGTGTCCTTCATGTCGCGGGCCCATCCAATACTTCTCGACCTCCGGGTCGATGAATGCAGCGGCATTCGTCGGGTCGAGATAACGCAACTCGTACCAACACGAACCCGCCCACTGCGGCATCACGTTGATCTCGCGTCGTACCTTTGCCATGGGTCGCTTGACACCGGTAATCGGATCGTCGATTTCCATCTCGGTGTGCACCCAATCCGCGCGACGAGCAAGTGGTGGAATCGGATCGGTGACTTCGTCGTTCGGGTCGAGTGCCTGCGGTTTGAAGTCCGAGAGCTCGGGCAGTGTGACCGGAAGCAACGAATCGGGCACCGCCACGGGCATTTCGTCTTCGTCGTACACGATGGGGAATGGTTCACCCCAATAGCGCTGACGCGAAAAAAGCCAGTCGCGCAACTTGTAGGTGATCGCAGACTGTCCGACTCCACGGGCTTCAAGCCATTCGTTGGTTCGTCGCTTTGCGGTGGCCATGTCGGTGATTCCGTCGAGCACGAGCGAGGAGGGACTCGACGCGTCATTGTCGTTTCGTGAGTTGATGTAGGTACCTTCGCCGACGAATGCCTCGGGCCAGGTCGTGCAGTCGGCAGTTGATGCGATGCCGTGACCGGCGAACCAAGAGTCCGGTGGCATCTGTGTGGCCACGATGGGCAGGTCGTAGGTACGGGCAAAGGCGAAGTCGCGTTCGTCGCCCGACGGAACGGCCATGATGGCGCCGGTTCCATAACCCATGAGCACATAGTCGGCAATCCACACCGGAATCTCCTTGCCGGTGATCGGATTCGTAGCCATGGATCCGGTGAATACGCCCGTTTTCGCGCGCGTGTCACTCTGCCGGTCGGCATCGGTGATGCTCGATGTAGTGGAACGATAGGTATCCACGGCGGCACGTTGCGTATCGGTAGTAAGCGCTTCAACCAGTGGATGTTCGGGAGACAACACCATGAACGTGGCACCGAACAACGTGTCGGGTCGAGTGGTGAACACTTCGATGTCGCCGGCACTGGACGCGAACCTCACGCGTGCGCCTTCACTTCGGCCGATCCAGTTGCGTTGCATGAGCTTGATTGACTCCGGCCAGTCGAGACGATCGAGATCGTCGAGGAGTCGATCGGCATACGCAGTGATACGCATCGTCCACTGACGCATGTTTCGTTTGAACACCGGGTAATTGCCGATATCGCTGCGGCCCTCGGCAGTGACTTCTTCGTTCGCCAGGATGGTGCCGAGTCCCGGACACCAATTCACGGGAGCGTCAGCCAAGTAGGCGAGACGATGGTCGTTCACCAGCTGCTTTTGTTCGCGCGATGACATCTCATTCCATGACTTGGTGCCCGTCGATCGTTTGCCCGATGAAAACTCCGCAATGAGTTCGCTGATCGGTCGGGCGATGCCACGGTCGGCATCGAACCACGAGTTGAACACCTGCAGAAAGATCCATTGGGTCCATCGGTAGAAACCTTCGTCGGTGGTGCTCACGCTTCGGCGTGCATCGTGAGCCAATCCAAGTCGTCGCAACTGGCGTCGCATATTGGCGATGTTCGACTCGGTGTTCTCTCGCGGGTGCACACCGGTGGTGATGGCATGCTGCTCGGCGGGCAATCCGAACGAGTCGTAGCCGAGTGCGTGCAGCACGTTGAAGCCGTTCATTCGCTTGAAGCGGCCGAACACGTCGGTACCGATGTAGCCGAGTGGGTGTCCCACGTGCAGACCTGCGCCCGACGGATAGGGGAACATGTCGAGGATGAAGAGCTTGTGTCGGCCGGCGATCTTGGTCGGTTCGGCGAGCGGCCCGGCAGGATTCGGCGCCTCGAAGGTTCGTTGAATTTCCCAGCGATCCTGCCACTTGGCCTCGATTTGGGCTGCCAAACGGGCGTTGTAGCGCTCTTTTGGCGTGGAATCGCTCGTGGACATCTTCACTTAGCGTAGTTGTATGGCTCGCAACCGTCGTCGCACCACCGACTCCCAGGACCGTCGTCGTCACGAACGCACCGCGCGGTTGAGTGAAACGTTGCGCGAAGTGATCGCCGATGAACTCGCAAAGTTGGACGATGACCGTCTCACCATGGTGACCATCACGGCAGTCGACGTGGACTCGGAGATGAATCGTGGCATCGTGTATTTCGACTCCCTGCAAGGTGTGGCAGGTGACGAGAACATCGTTGCTGCACTCGGCGAGTACCGCAAGCGACTACAGCACGAGATCGCCTTGCAGGTGAAGTCGCGTCGTACTCCGGTCTTGCAGTTCAGGCCCGACGAAACGATGCGCGCCGCAGCGCGAATCGATGCGGTGTTGCGTGAAGATGCAGCACGCCGTGCGACCCAAGGTGGCAATGGCATCGGTGCCGAGTAGCACCCCAACTCATGCCGCGCAAACCCGCCACCGTGCATGGCTTCGTCGTCGTGGACAAACCGGTGGGAATCACGAGTCACGATGTGGTTGCCCGATTGCGCCGAAGATTCTCCGAGCGACGGGTGGGACACTCGGGCACGCTCGACCCCGACGCAACCGGCGTCTTGATCGTTGCGCTCGGCAACGCGACTCGCTTGCTGCAATTTCTCGGTGACCTTCCCAAGACGTACACGGGCGAGGTGGTATTCGGTACCGCCACCAGCACATTGGATGCTTCCGGGGAGGTAACGGCAACACGCGACATGTCGACGCTCACGATTGATCGGATTCGCGAGGCGTCGAAGGCATTCCTCGGCGATATCGCCCAGATTCCGCCCATGGTGTCGGCGATCAAGGTTGGTGGTCGTCGCTTGCATGAAATCGCCCGAGAAGGGGGTGAGGTGCATCGTGAGCCGCGACACGTGACGATTCATCGTTACGTGGTTGGCGATGTGGTGGATCGAGTCGACGGCAACCCCGTGGTGAACATCGAAGTCACATGTTCATCCGGCACCTACATCCGCACCCTTGCGGCGGATTTGGGGGAGGCACTCGGTGGTGTGGCGCACCTCCGTAATCTGCGTCGCCGTGCCATTGGGGACTTCGTGGTTGGCGCGAATCACGATTCGGCCTCGATCGACACCGCGCCATTGCAGCCGGCCGTGGCCGTCATGGCGCATCTGGATGGAGTGAACGTGGCGATGGTGTCGGTGGACGCCGACTCTGCAGTGAAGGTGCGGAATGGACGATCATTCGACGCATTGGGCGCTCTCGATGGCCGAGAAGGCGAACGGCGAATCGTGTTGAACGAACGGAATGAGCTGATCGCGGTGTACTCACGTGCGAGCGATGCGTGGCGCGCGGAAGTGGTAATGCCGGAGCCTCTAGCGTAAATCTGCGTGAAGGTCATCAATGCAGCCACGCGCGCAGCAGTGGTTGCGGCACTTGGTGATGTGCGAACCGTGGTGACCATCGGAGCGTATGACGGAGTCCACCTTGGGCACCGCGCAGTGATCGGTCAAGTGTGTGAGAATGCGCGTGCTCTCGGGGTCCGCAGTGTGGTGGTGACGTTTGATCGCCATCCTGCTTCGGTGGTGAGGCCAGAATCTGCTCCGAAGCTGCTCACCGAGCCGGACCAAAAACTTGAACTACTTGCTTCCACTGGTGTGGATGCAACGTTGGTGGTGCCTTTTGACGTGCAACAATCCGCAGAGTTGCCCGCCGACTTCGTGCGCCGTGTGCTGGTGGATGCTCTTTGTGTTCGTGGAGTAATCGTCGGCGAGGATTTCCACTTCGGCCACAAGCGCGGTGGCAACGTGGCGATGTTGCGTGACATGTCAGCGCACCACGACTACACCGTGATCCCTGTTGCGCTTGTTGCTCGTGGTGACGGCGTGGACGAGCCGGTGAGCAGCACGGCCATTCGTCGTGCTCTCGCCGGGGGTGATGTGCGACGAGCAACCGCAATGTTGGGTCGTGCCCACGAAGTTCGCGGGGTGGTTGGTCATGGCGAT
>Ga0208721_1000365_pt1 | contig 10093 bp, 6 predicted proteins | sample LakMenEpi17Aug10_FD_150705 | JGI IMG/M metagenome (GOLD analysis project Ga0208721, IMG submission 150705) | Freshwater microbial communities from Lake Mendota, WI - 17AUG2010 deep hole epilimnion (SPAdes) | ecosystem: Environmental > Aquatic > Freshwater > Lentic | place: Lake Mendota, Madison... | reverse complement strand
GCAACCGCATCTGGCGTATGCGCATAATCCACTAACGCAACGAACTCTTGACCTAACTCGATCCGTTCTAGGCGACCAGGCGCGCCTGTCAACGAATTGAGTGAGTTGCCTATGACCAGAGGATCTACTCCGCTATGCGTTGCAATAGCAACTGCAAGAATGCAGTTCTCTAGGTTATGTTCTCCGATTAAGTTGAGAGAGCCTTCAATAAGCACTCCCCCTTCGCCGCGGATTGCAACATCGTAACCGCGCGAGTGGCTCTCGATACTCTGAAAGTGCCATGTAGCTTTACGGTCATGCTTGGAGATTGTCGATGTTGGAATCGCCACTTCACGAACAAGGCGTTCGCCAAATTGATTGTCAATATTGATGAACGCATGTTCGCTCATGATGGGGTCAAAAAGCCTGCTCTTTGCTTGAAAGTAATCCTCCATCGTGCCATGAAAGTCCAGGTGATCTTGTGTCAGGTTGGTAAATCCCGCTGCTGAGAATCGAATTCCATCAACGCGGTTCTGAACGAGAGCATGACTACTGACTTCCATTACAACGTTGCGTAAATGACGCTCATTCATAACAGAGAGAATTCTCTGCACGGCATCTGCCTCTGGCGTGGTGTGGGAGGCAGCAAAGAATTCATCTGCAACCTTAATGCCCACTGTGCCAATTAACCCTGAGGAGATATCCGCATAATCCCAGATCTGATTGAGAAGATAGCTTGTAGTTGTCTTTCCATTTGTTCCTGTAATTCCTGCTACGTACATCTGATTGCTCGGTGAGTTATAGAACCAGCTGGAGAGAAAGCCGCTCTGGGAGCGTGGATTCGGTACAACCAACACGGGGATAGCAGGGTTCAGATCGGAGGAAAGATCTGCGCCTGCATTGTCAGTTAGAACCGCCCTCGCACCACGCTCCACAGCGGATGGAAGAAATGCGCAACCATGAGTCTTTGCTCCTGGCAGCGCAAGGAAAAGATCGCCAGCTTCAATCGATTGTGAATTGCTGGTAACACCCGTTATCTCAATGCCGAGAAAATCGGCACTTAATTCAATTCCAAGAAATGATGCGAGATCACCCAATCGCTTGGTGATCGGCTCGAATCTCTGAATCTCAGCCATTAGTTCTTACGCGTGATTGATTCTGCTGGGCCGTTTCGGCTTCCGCCTGTTTTTTCTTTAACTCTTTCTCATTGAGAGCATATGTTGTTGCTGCCGGCAGAGTTGGCGGAATGTGTTGATCCTTCAACACAAAGCTCATGACTTTGTTGAATACTGGTCCGCCAAGATATCCACCCCAGTGGAGACCTTTCGGGTCTTGGATTGTTACCGAAATGACGAACTCGGGCTTATCTGCTGGCGCGAAGCCAATAAATGAAGCGGTGTAACCGCGATAGCAACCACAAGAATCATCCACTCTTTGCGCAGTTCCAGTCTTTCCCGCCACCCGATATCCAGGAATAGCGGCAGTTGGGGCAGTTCCTGATGGCGAGACAACGCTCTCCATCATCAAACGCATCTTCAGCGCGGTATCTGCGCTTATGACGCGAACTGATTTCTGCTTATTTGCAGGCGTATAACGTCCAGCTGCATCGCTTATGCCAGCTACAACAGTAGGCGTTACTCGAAGGCCATTGTTTGCAATTGTGGCAAACACCGAAGTCGCTTGCATCGCCGTAACTGAGTAACCCTGACCGAACGCCACAGTCGGAGCTGTGGTACCTGACCAATCCTTCACATCAAGAAGTTTTCCGCCTTCTTCGCCTGGAAGTCCTGAACCAGGCTTCTCTCCGATGCCAAACTTCTTCAAGTATGAATGCAGTTTGTCATTGGAAAGCATCTCGCCGATCTTGATAGATGCAGTGTTACTGGATACTGCAAGGGCACCCGCAGTAGTCAATTTCCAGACGGGATGTGGATCATGATCTTTGAATACTTTATTTGAGCGCTTCAACTTATCTGGAACTGTCATCACAGTTTCTGGTGAAATCTTTCCTTCTTCTATCGCAGATGCAACTGTAATTACTTTGCCAGTAGAACCTGGTTCATACACTTCCTGTACTGATGGATTCTGCCAGCGATATGGGTCAATGCCCTTAGTGTTGCCTGGTTCGAAAGATGGATAAGTTGCGTGAGCAAGAATTTGCCCCGTTGCAGGGTCCATAACGATTACAGTTCCCGAGAGCGCTCTTGAGTTCTTGACCGCAGTTCGAATCGCTTCTTGTGCAACCCATTGAACATCGCGATCAATTGTTAGTCGAATAGTGTTTCCGCGCACCGCTTCAGATGTGATTTTCTGCGTTCCAGGAATGATGGTTCCGCCCGCATTGGCGTAGGTGTATTCGCCATCAACTCCTGAAAGAGTCGAATTCATACTGTATTCAAGTCCTGCAGCTCCAGAGCCTGCGCGATTGATAAAGCCGATGACTGCTGCGCCAAGTTCTCGCTCTGGATATTCGCGAACATAAATTCTCTCGGCGAAGAATCCAGCCAGTCTCTTTGCATACCCGTTCTTCTCTTGGCTGACTTCTGCGTTGTAGGCATCAACCGCAGCTTCAAGTTCTCGCCAGACAGCAGGCTTTACAGATTGCTCAATCACCACATATCTACGAGTTCCAGTGAGTTGAGACTCAAGCCAATCTTGGTCAACCTCCAAAATCGGGGCCGCTAATTCTGCGAGTTTCTTCGGATAATCAATGATCGCCTGATCCGCAAGGATTCGATAAGCGGTCACGCTACGGGCGAATTCGGTTCCATTGATATCTGTGATGGCTCCACGAGGTGCCATGATGATCGACTTCTTTGCTAACTCCATATCAGCTCGATTTGCATATCCTGCAGCACGAACAGCTTGTACATCTACTAAGCGGACGGCAAATGCGACCAGCAGAACTAGTGCGATTGCAACAACATAGCGAATGCGCTTTTCTACCAGGGAGTTATGGCTCACTCTTGGGCCGCCTTCGTTTCTGCCGATTTCACATCTGCCGATTTAACCTTGAGCGCTACATCCGATGGAATGGAGATATCGAGAAATTTTGGCGATCCGCTCGGGACCATTCCTAACTTGATTGCCTTTTCTGCTAACGCCTCGGAAGTTGAAAGGCCGGCAACTTCACGTAGAGCCGCTTCGCGTTGCTCATTTATGGCAATCGCTTCTAGTTTCAATTCTCGGATACGAACCGCATCATTGCCGAGCAAAATGTTGATCCCTAGCAATCCGAGAAGTCCGGCAACAAGTACCGCACTGATGATTCCGTAGAAAACGCGATCATTAGCTTGCTCACCGGGTACTGGTCGCAACTCTGGAACCAGTCGTAGGACTGCTTGAGTTGATTTCTTAACAACGGTCTTACGTGAACGTTCGAAGGCAGGTACGAGAGCGGATAGCGCCATTAGATTGCCACCCGCTCAATCGCACGCAGTCTGACGGATTGCGCACGTGAATTCTCTTGTACCTCTTCGTCTCCAGCTTTCTCACTACCGCGGAAGACCAGTGTGAACTTTGCAGCCAGAGACGCAATTTCCACTGGTAAGCCGATAGGAGTCTGTGACTCTGATGCTGCGGCAAAAAACTTCTTAACAATCTTGTCTTCCAATGATTGGAATGACATCACTACGAGACGACCGCCAATATTAAGTCGATCCATTGCGCGCGGTATTGCGCGTTCTAAAACTGCAAGTTCCTGATTCACTTCGATGCGAAGAGCTTGGAAAGTTCGCTTCGCTGGATTCCCGCCCACTCGGCGAGCCGGTGCTGGAATACTTCGTTTAACCAGATCAGCGAGATCTGTGGTCGACTTGAGAGTTCCTGCCTGGCGGGCTTCGATAATGTTGTCAACGATGCGTGCTGCGAATTTTTCTTCACCGTATTCACGGATCACTCGAATGAGATCGCCTCGTGAATAGGTATCGAGTAACTCTTGGGCTGTGATTCCTTGCGACTGGTCCATTCTCATATCGAGAGGAGCGTTCTGAGAGTAGGAGAAGCCACGCTCAGATTGATCCAACTGCATCGATGAGACTCCGAGATCAAAAAGAATTCCATCTACATTCTTAATGCCAAGTGAATCCAGTACTTTTGGCATCTCGTCATAAACTGCATGAACAATCGTCACACGATCAGAAAACTCATGAAGTCTGGCTGTCGCTTTTTCAATCGCCTTAAGGTCGCGATCGAGACCGACAATCTTTAGTTGCGGAAATTTTTTGAGTAGTGCAAAGCTATGTCCGCCAAGTCCAAGAGTCGCATCGACAACTACAGGTGAAGAAGTCTTTTCGATAGAGGGCGTCAGAAGGGTGATGCAACGATCAAGCATCACTGATGAGTGTTCTACTTGCATCTTCCCCTCTTTCTCATTTCTCGAATTTCTTTCTTCTTCTCTACTGCTCTTGCTCAAACCGTTTTGCTAGTACTGCTCTCTTCTCTGGTCACCGCCGGCCGACGGATCTGGGGGGTTAAACGGCACCGGGGAAGGGGCGCCGTTTAATTGAAGGTCGGCGGTGGCCACAAAAGAGAGTGACAACACCTATGTGGAAAGGCCCTTAGAACAGGCCTGGGAACACCTCCTCTGAAACATCGGCAAATCCCTTTTCACGATCTTTGAGATAGCTCTTCCACGCTTTTGCATCCCAGATTTCAACGCGTGTATTTGCTCCAATAACAACGCACTCTTTTTCGAGATCTGCATATTCACGAAGTCCACTTGGAATTGTTACGCGACCTTGCTTATCTGGAATTTCATCGTGCGCACCTGCAAACATCACGCGCATGTAATCGCGTGCTGCTTTTGCAGTGAGTGGCGCTTGTTTTAACTGATCTGTAATGCGAGCGAATTCAGTTGTTGGAAAAACGAATAAACATCTCTCTTGGCCTTTTGTGATGACAAGACCTGATGCCAATTCATCACGGAATTTCGCGGGGAGAATGAGACGACCTTTGTCATCAAGGCGAGGTTCATGGGTGCCGAGAAACATTGCAACCTCCCCCGTTACTTCTATCTCTGGACTTTCTTTGGCAGGACCCCCGTCCCGCTTAATTCCCCACTTTACTCCCTTTTACTCCATTTTCAACCACCTTTCCCCATTTTTTAGGCAGAGCTCCGCAGCTCCTCTCCACTGCCGTGGGATTGTTTTGGGCATAAAAAAACCCGCCTCGTGGGCGGGCGCTCAGAGCAAGAAGCTCAGTTACTGGTCAAAATTACGACGATCCCAACGTTCCTCGAACTTGGAACTCCACTTCTTGCCACCTTTAGGTCCTTTCGAAGGTGACGAAGCCTTGGACATCATGCTGTTCATGAGTCCCCCCAGGTTGGAGATAGCAAGCACGGCCCCCACCAGGGAGAGTACGAATCCGGCAATGCCGAGGGGCGGGGTCTGAGATATCAAGCCCCCGAAGAGTACGAAGACTCCGAGGACGATGAGGCCGAAGCCTGCGACAACTCGGGAGCGACTTGGGGTCTTGCCACTGAAGGTTGAGATCAAGCGGGGGTCATCGGCGGCGAGAGCTTCTTCCATCTCGGCCAAGAGGCGCTTTTCATGCTCAGAAAGTGGCATAGCCCCCACAATAGTAGAGCGCGGGTCATGTGGAAAGTCGAAGTTCTCTATTTTTCGCGCTTTTGGCTAGGAATTGCCTGAGGGGTTCAGATCTCCTCACTTTCATCATCGCTTTCATCCTCGATAAGTCGAGCTGGCTTCACCGAACCTCTTCCGAACCTCTCGATTGCTCGATCTATGGCTCCTTGCGCCTCGCGCCATCCGACTTCCCGCTCCCCTAGTTCAAGTTGGTGGACAGCGCCGGACTCGTCAGAGAGATTCTCGAGCGAAACCCCCAGTAGTCGAATTCGTGAACCTTCGATCTTGAGCGCCGTATACAAATCTTTTGCGACCTCATAAATGTCGTGCGTGCCATTGATGGGAAGTGGAAGCGTTCGTGATCGAGTCAGATTTGAGAAATCAGAGAAACGCACTTTGAGAGCAATCGTTTTGCTGAGTAACTCTCGTTTTCTTAAACGATGAGATGCGCGCTCAGTGAGGCGGAGTAACTCACGGAAGATCTCTTCTTTATCTTCAAGGTCATAAGAGAAGGTTTCGGCGGCGCTAATACTCTTTTCCGGAGCATCAGGAATCACTTCACGATAATCGCGCGCCCACGCTAATTCATAGAGAGAGATTCCGGCGCTTTCTCCTAATGCACGCTTCAAAGTTTCGAGAGGGGTGTTAGCTATATCAGAGACGGTTCGAAGTCCAAGTCTTTGAAGTTCTTCGTTGGTCTTAGGGCCTACTCCCCATATTTCGCTGACGGGAAGCGGGTGAAGAAAGGTAAGAACTCTGTCATGAGCAATCTCGAGCATTCCATCTGGTTTGCAACGCCCCGACGCTAATTTTGCAATGAACTTCGTGGTTGCGATTCCGACCGAACAGGTGATCTTCTCTTGCTGAAATACGCGCTCGCGTATCGTGGATGCAATCTCTCGGCCGGTGCCAAATAATCGACGAGATCCTGTGACATCAAGAAATGCCTCATCGAGTGATAGTGGTTCGACGAATGGAGTAAATTGGAAGAAGATCTCCATGACTCGTCGAGAAACTTCAGAGTATCGCTCGTGATCTGGCGGGATAAAGACTGCGGTAGGAGCCATTCTCTGGGCACGGGCGACAGGCATTGCGGCTCTTATTCCATATTTACGAGCGGCGTAGTTTGCAGATAGGACTACACCTCGCGCTCCGGCGCCAACTACAAGTGGCTTGCCACGATGTTCTGGGTAATCGAGCTCAGAGACAGAAGCAAAGAAGGCATCCATATCAACATGGAGAATTGTGGAATGTTCGCGCATCTCGTCACTCACAGACCGCGAGATTACGCCACTTTTCGTAGGCGGTTGATAGATCCCATGCTCCCGTGGCGCGCAATGAGACACCTCGTGGCCCAGTTCTGCGAACCTGACCACGCACCAGCAAGAGTCGAGAGTTATAGAGAGTTTCAGCACACGAGCGTTGCATATCTTCGAAGAATGTAGCGTCGCTGCAACCATAGCCATCATCAAGAGTCAGGAACATGACCCTCTTGCCAGAACGTACTGGTGGAGTTTGAAGGATTACTTTGACTCCAGCCACAAGGATTGATGACGAAGAACGTTGTTGTAATAACTCGCTAGACCTGATGGCTCCAATCTGATTAAGGAAATCTGAATAGAACTCGATCATGTGATGCGATACATCCATCCCAAGGAATTCAATCTCGTTCTTAACTCGCTCGTGAGCTCTGAGATCTGGAAGGCCCGTCTTAGATAGTGGTGGTGTAAAACCAAAAGTGAGTTGAGAGCCTCCTATTGTTGAGAGTGATTTTGTAGAAGTCCATTTATATAGATCATTGAGATGGAGAAGTAAATCGCGATGATTAAGATCATTGGAATAAAGAGAATCAAAAGCCCCCACCATCAGAAGAGCTTCACAGGTAGGGCGACTTACTCTGCTGCGATGAACAAAATCAGCGAGATCAATAAAAGGACGGTGGGCGATGATGGCATCAACTTCAGCGGCGCTGATTCCGCTGATATCTGTGAGCGCTAAGCGAATGCTTTCGTGGGTATCGCCTTCTACTTGATAGGTCCGACCTGAAAGATTGATATCTAACGGCGCGATAGTGAGCTTGCAATGCCGCGCCTCATCCAGAATTAAACGTTTGGGATACATCCCTGGTTCGTGCGTAAGGACTCCGGCAAGGAACGCTGCGGGGTAATGCGTCTTAAGCCAGGCAGATTGATAAGTAGGAAGTGCAAATGCTGCGGCATGGGCTTTGCAGAATCCGAAGGAGGCGAAAGCGCGTAGAACATCCCAGACCTTGGTTATGACCTCGAGTGAATAACCGCGGGTAGTAGCGGCTGGAAAGAACCAATCACAGACTTCTTGTTGCCCTTCTTGGCTACCAAGAGCGCGCCTTTTCTCGTCTGCTTCAGCCAGAGTGATGCCACCAAGGGTGGCGATGATTTCTATGACTTGTTCGTGAAAGACCACAACGCCTTCGGTGTCATCAAGGATTTCAAATAAATCAGGATGGAATATCTCGCGTGGCTTCCACCCTTGGCGAGCATTGAGAAATGGCGTGATCATGTCGCTTTTGACTGGGCCAGGGCGGAAGAGAGAGATATCGATGATCAGATCGGTGAATGTTTCTGGAGCAAATTTTCCGACGAGTTCGCGTTGTCCTGGGCTCTCGATTTGGAATAACCCCAAGGTCTTCGTTGATTGGATGAGCGCGAATGTCTCGGGGTCATCCAATGGGATCGCATCAAGATCTAGCGCAGTTCGTGTGGTGCGTTCTATTTCAGAGGTTGCGTATGCCAGAGCTGACTGCATTCTGACGCCCAGAATGTCGAGCTTTAAAAGACCAATCGCCTCAACATCATCTTTATCCCATTGGACCATCGGATAATTGCTGGCATTAGTTTCAATGGGCGCTCGATCGTATAAACCACCATCAGAAATCACCACAGCGCAGGGATGCATGGCGAGATTTCTTGGTAGACCATCAAGTCTTTCTGCAAGACCTATCGCCATCTTCCAGGTCGGTGATGTGAGGTTAAGGTTACGAAGTTCAGGGAGGTTTTCAAGTGCTTGGGAAATATTACGAGCTCGGATATGAGGTAATGATTTCGCAACGAGATCGATCTCCATGGGAGGAAGTGATAAAGCAGCGCCCACATCTCGTATCGCATGGCGAGCGCGGTAGGTATCGAACATCGCGACAGTGGCAGAACGTTTGTCGTAGTGAGCAAATACTTGATCATAGATTTCTAGGCGTCGCGCTGATTCAACATCGATATCGATATCCGGCAACGCTTTGCGAAGCGGAGAACAGAAACGTTCCATCAACAATCCCAGTGATAACGGTTCGACCCCAGAGATTCCTAAGAGATGGCAGACCAGAGAGCCTGCGCCACTTCCCCGCGCTGCGACCCGTATCCCACTAGCGCGAGCACGATCGGTGATATCAGCGACGGTTAGAAAATATGATTCATAACCAAGGCTTTCGATAATCGAAAGTTCTTTATCAAGCCTGTCACGGACATCATCACGCAACTCTTTGTAACGCCAATGAACCCCGGCGATTGAGCGTTCGCGGAGTTGAGCGGTGAGTTGGTGTTGGGTGCTTGCTCCGACAACATGAGGTTCGGGAAGATGAATTGATCCCAAACCAATATCGTGGATAGGCGATAAAGCAGCGCGTTCTGCCCATTCAGCGGTGCTTTTCATTAAGAGTCTGGAGTTTCTTTCTCCGGCAGCGCTGGCAATCTTCTCGGCGATGGCCTGCATATCTTCGGAGCTCTTGAGGAACGCCTCGGCATTTTTTCTTTCAACGACGCTTTTATGAAGCGGCAAAAGATGACGAGTGGCATCAAGGATGTCAGCGACAGGTGCGTCATTGCGAGTCTGCATGCGAGCTGCATTGGTCAGAATTGCAGGTAAATCGTGATCTCGTGCAAAACCCAACATCCGGGCTGCATGTGTAGTCGATCGAGCTCCATCACCATAGACAAGATGTGAAACGCATTCGATAGCTTGGTCCAAGAATAATTCGCGAGCAGCGTTGTAGATTAAGAGCGCCTTGTCATAACGACGAGATGTGAGCGCTCGAGCAATCTCAGAGTCAGGCCCATGAAGCGCCAGAAGATTCTGGGTGTAATGAGAGTTGTTCTGTAAGAAAGTTAAATCGCACGGAGCGCCATAACTTTTTAACTCGGTCATGATTCGCACTAAAGAGGACCAGCCTTGACCAGATGTGGCAAGTAGCGTGATGCGAGATTGATTGTCATAGGCGATATCGACTCCGAGAATCGGAGTAATCTCATTGTCGAGACAACTTTGAGTGAATCGAATTGCGCCAGATAAGCCATCACGATCAGTGAGTGCAAGGGAGCGCATACCGAACTCGCGCGCTTGTTCTACTAAAAGATGAGGAAGAGTGGTTCCGTATTTAAAGGAGAAGCCACTAGCAAGATGTAAGTGAGTGAAACTCATGCCGGTCGAGATGTGGGACGGATACGCCAGAGGCCGATACCTTCTTCTCGTTCGATCTCGAAGGTCTTCATAACGCCAAT
>Ga0208721_1000364_pt1 | contig 10101 bp, 10 predicted proteins | sample LakMenEpi17Aug10_FD_150705 | JGI IMG/M metagenome (GOLD analysis project Ga0208721, IMG submission 150705) | Freshwater microbial communities from Lake Mendota, WI - 17AUG2010 deep hole epilimnion (SPAdes) | ecosystem: Environmental > Aquatic > Freshwater > Lentic | place: Lake Mendota, Madison... | reverse complement strand
CCTAATACCCCTCTCGTTCTCGGCGTTATTTTGGGGCCGGTCCTGGAGATTCAGTTCCGCCAAGCGCTCCAGTTAAGCAACGGCGATTACTCGATTCTCTATGCCGGACTTCTACCTAAGGTGATCTATCTGCTGCTCCTCGCCTTGATCTTTGCGCCAAACATTATGAAACTGATCAAAAAGAGCGCGGGCGTAACTTCCAAATAATGAAGAAGAGCTCAAACGAACCTTGGTTGTGGGCTTTACTCATCAATGTAGCCCTTGCCCAAGCCAGCATCTATGTGATGCGCCCGATGATTACTTATCGCGCAATCGAAAATGGGGCGAGTAGTTTTGAAATTGGTCTGATTGCTTCCATCTATGCCCTCCTTCCACTCATTGTCGCAGTACCAATGGGCAGGTGGGTAGGAAGATTAGGAGAGATTCCACTTCTAGTCGCGGGTTCACTTTCATTTATTGCACTGGGAATCGCTTTTGCTTTCCTCAATGATGTTGTAGCGATTGCAATAGCAACCGCGGTTGCAGGCGTCGCGCATCTTGCTAACGTCGCAGCGAGCCAAGCGATGGTCGCAAGTCGCAGCCCAGTTCATTTACAAGATCACAACTTTGGGTATTTCTCATTCTCGACCTCCCTTGGACACACAGTCGGTCCGGTTGTGGGTGGGTTTATCGCTGGTTCATCCGGAGTACTTCCTGAATCATCAACATCTGCATTCGTCTTTGCATCAATCGTGGCCGCTCTCTCGCTACTTCCATTTCTTGTTTTCAAAGGTTTGAAACAAGCGAAGAGCAAAGAAGAGCGTGAAGCAGCAGGTTCTATAAAAGCGCGTGATGTGATGCGCAGACCAGGCATAAAACCAGCGATCTGGACTTCTCTTGCGGTAGCCTCAACAAACGATGTTCTGGTTGTGATTCTGCCGCTGGTTGGTACTGAATTTGGCATTAGCCCGGTGATTATCGGCGTCATCTTGTCACTTCGATCTGGTTCAGCGATGATCTCGAGATTCTTCTTGGGTCGCTCGACGGCAAGATTCGGTAGTGCACGCGTGATGAATTACAGCATCTTCATCTCTGCAATTCTCTTATTCGTTTCAGTCTTTGCGACCTCAGCGATAACGCTTGGTGCATCAATGGCAGCGATTGGATTTCTGCTCGGGATGGGTCAACCACTCACGATGTCGATTGTTTCTAAAAAGACTCCGATGGAAGAGCGAGCGATGGCAATCTCGATCAGACTCTTTGGTAATCGCCTTGGACAGTTTGTTGTTCCATTTGGTGCGGGTGCACTTGCAGCGCCATTCGGAGGTGGCGCAGTCTTTGTGGGATTAGCGGCGCTGATTGCTTCGGCAGGAATTGTTTCGGTTACAAAGTTAGACGATAAACCAATCTAGTTTCGCGTTGAATAACCCCACGCCAACGTTGAGGCAATCGCAACCCAGATTTGATACGGAACAAGCAAGAGCCCGATCAGAATTGATGCTTTGAAAGTTAGATATAAAACTGGAAGTGTAAGAAGCGCTGCGAGCGACAGAGCCAGAGCCGCAAGTGAAAGATTATGGGGAACATAGAACTGGTAAGCCCACATCAGAGCTGCAGCGACGCTAGCGGCGAAGAAGCTCAACCAAAAAACGCTCTGGGTGCGAGTCAGTGATTGCGCGACGTTGACGGCGGCAACTCCCAACATAATGAAGTTATAGGGCCAGATAATTCCGAAGATAAAGCTGGGCGGTTGCCATGGCGGACGGTTTAAGGATGCATACCAACCAGGCGAACTAGATACCCAAACGCCCGAGCCAAACGCGTAGATCAGCACCAATATGATTCCAATCGCAGCGGCAGCAAACTTGAAGTCCATGTGAAAACTCTAACCTGAGAAATCATTAGCCTTGCCCTGTGGCCCGCAACATCATCAATATTGAGTCGGTATCAAAAGCCTTTGATATTCGCCCCTTATTGACCAATGTTTCGCTGGGCGTATCTGAGGGTGAGCGAATCGGAATCGTGGGCCGCAATGGCGGAGGCAAGTCGACCCTGTTAAAAGTTCTGGCTGAGATCGAGCCACCAGACTCAGGGCGAGTGACGAAAGCGAATTGGGCCAGACTCGGAATGCTCAACCAAGTCGATAGCGCTGAACCGGGAGCCACAGTCCGTGATGTGGTGGTTGGTAGTAAAAAGACTCATGAATGGGCGAGTGATTCTGGTGTGCGCGAAATCTTTGCTGGTTTATTTGGCGGATATAACAGCGAATTAATGGATCGCCCCTTTGGTTCATTATCGGGCGGTGAGAAACGTCGCGTCGGAATCGCAAAGTTATTAATCGAACCTCTCGACATCGTCTTGCTTGACGAACCTACCAATCATCTCGATGTTGAAGGAGTTGCTTGGCTTGCTACACATATCCGTAAACGTCGCGAACTCGCTGTGGTTGTGATTACGCACGATCGTTGGTTCTTGGATGAAGTATCCGACACGATGTGGGAAGTAGTAGACGGCAAAGTAGAAGCCTACGATGGCGGGTACTCGGCGTATGTTCTAGCTAAAGCTGAGAGAGCGCGACAGCAAGCAGCCGAAGATGCACGTAAGAACAATCTGATTCGTAAAGAACTTGCTTGGCTGCGTCGTGGCGCTCCGGCGCGAACCTCTAAACCAAAGTTTCGTGTCGATGCGGCGAATCAACTCATCGCTTCCGAACCAGCGCCACGCAACAAAGCTGAGCTCCTTAACTTTGCGACAAATCGTCTCGGCAACTCAGTCTTTGAAATTCATCATGCGCGATTGGCGATTGGTGAATCAACTCTGATTGAGTCGCTCAATTGGAATATCGGCCCTGGTGATCGCATTGGAATTGTCGGCGTAAATGGCTCTGGAAAAACCACTTTGATGCGGACTTTAGCTGGCCAGTATCGGTTCTCATCCGGGAAGATGCAGACCGGCGTCACCGTAAAGGCAGCGTTTCTATCCCAGCATCTGCAAGAGCTTGATCCATCGCTACGCGTACTTGGCGCGGTCGAGCAGGTAGCGCTCCACGTAGAACTCGGTGGGGGACGTGAGATCTCAGCTTCTCAGTTATGTGAACGCCTTGGTTTTGATTATGAAGGTCAACAGAGAATGATCCGCGATCTCTCTGGCGGCGAGAAACGCAGATTGCAATTGACGAGATTGTTGATGGATAGTCCCAATGTCCTTTTACTTGATGAGCCGACAAATGATTTTGATGTTGAGACTCTGACCGCCCTCGAAGACTTGCTCGACACTTATGCAGGAACCCTGATTGTTATTTCGCACGATCGTTATTTCCTCGAACGCGTATGTGATCGATTTGTTGGCTTGCTAGGAGATGAAGCCTTGCGTGATCTGCCAGGTGGCGTGGATCAATATCTTGATCTGCGCTCAGAGATGATTGCACAGAGTATCTCTGCTCAACCCAAGAAGACGATCTCTGATGCTGCACAGGTACGGTTAATCAAGAAGGAGATTGCTCGCCTTGAGAAGCAGATTGAAAAAGTTTCCCAAGAAGAAACTGCCCTTGTCGCAGAACAAGAATCCGCAGCATTCGATCACCAGAGATTGATTGAAGTGGGCGATAAACTTCAATCAATACAAGCGCAACGTCAGAAACTAGAGGAAGAGTGGTTAGAACTCAGTGACAAGATCAGCGGGTAAATTCCTCCGTCTTGATTTACTGGCGGCTATTTCAGGGATTCTTATTGCGCTTCAAGCGCGGGCAAATGGCGAGCTCTCTCATCGTCTTGATAATGCACCACAAGCCGCTCTCGTCTCTTTCTCTTCCGGTCTGTTTTTCGTAGCGCTTTATGCTCTCTTTAGCCCGGCAGTAAAGGCCGGCATAGTTCGTCTTCGAGCCGCAGTCCGTAACGGAGATATCCCACGGTGGCGGTTGTTGGCAGGCGCTCTCGGTGGAAGTTTCGTAGCTATCCAGACCAGCGTTGTCCCATTGATCGGCGTAGCCGTGTACTCCGTAGCATCTCTTGCAGGTCAGACCGCAACCTCACTCATTGTTGATCGCATTGGACTCACAGGCGGCGGTCCAAAGTTGATTTCTCCCCGTCGAGTAGGCGCTGCACTAATAACTGTATTTGCAGTCTTAGTCTCAGTCTTTGACAAGATTGAAGCACATAGTTTTTCTTTCATCGCGGTATTTCTTGCAGTTGTTGCTGGCGCTTTAGTCGGAGTCCAACGCGCACTCAATGGCCAGATTAATGAACACTCGGGGCAGAGCTACACCACATCGCTATTGAATTTCATCACTGGAACATCATTCCTTGTCATTTTCATTATGATTCTTATTCTTCTCGGCCAGATTGAATTACAGCCTTTACCAAATGGACCATGGTGGATTTACACCGGCGGAGTAATTGGCGTCATCTATATCGCATCGACCTCGTTGATTGTTCAACATCTCGGAGTTTTAACTTTCACCCTCTTTAGCGTCGGAGGTCAACTCTTCGGCTCATTGCTTCTGGATCTCTATGCTCCTAGTGAAGGCGTGAGTGTGAGTTGGTATCTCGTCACCGGAATTGCAATGACCTATATCGGAGTAGTTGTGGGCGGTGTACGTCAATCGCGCTTAGAGCGCAAGTAATTCTTAACCGTCAAAGCGATAGTAAGAAGAACGAAGAAGATTGCAATTCCGCGCGACGAGTCTTTGAGTGCGGGAATTGATGCGGCGTAGTAACCCAGCAAGGTAATACCAACTCCCCAGAGCAACGCACCAAGCGCGTTAGCGGCAAGGAATTTGTAATAGTTCATCCGACCGATACCTGCGATAGGTGGCATGAAGGTTCGGATCCATGGATAGAAACGGGCGAGAATGACTGCGCTCCAGCCATATTTTGCGTAGAACTCCTCGGCGCGGGCGATCATCCGATCGATGCGTGGAGATGAACGCCGCTCGAGGTATGAGCGCCCATATTTTCGTCCAAGAACATATCCAAATTGGTCGCCAATAAAGGCGGCCATAAATATCACGGTAATCAGCAAGACGATGTTGATGTCGCTTCGAGTGCCAGCAATGAGGCCTGCGGCGAAGAGGATTGAATCCCCGGGCAAAAAGAATGCGATGAGGATGCCGGTTTCGATAAAGACAATGGCGCCAAAAGCGGCATAAATCAAGAACGGAGTTGAAGCGCCGAGCGTCTGTTCAACCCAATCAGCAATAGACAATTAAACCTTGTCCTTTACTGCATCAGCGACCGCTTTGACGACGTTGGGATCAAAGACGCTCGGCACGATAAATGAAGCATTGAGTTGGGATTCAGAGACACAGGATGCAATCGCTTCGGCGCAGGCCACCAAAAGCTCATCAGTAATCTTTGAAGCGCCTGCATCAAGGAGTCCACGGAAAATTCCTGGGAAGGCAAGAACATTATTGATCTGATTTGGTTGGTCGCTGCGTCCTGTTGCAACAACTGCGGCATGTTTACGGGCAAGGACGGGATCAATTTCCGGGTCAGGATTTGCTAGCGCGAAGACAATCGAATCTTTCGCCATCGATTCAACATCAGCTTCAGTCAAAACATTAGGAGCGCTAACGCCGATGAAGATATCAGCGCCTTTGATGGCTTCACTAAGACTTCCAGCGAATTGATCAGGATTGCAATGATCAATAAACCACTTACGCATCTCATTTGAAGAATCACTCTTCTTATTGATGACGCCGTTGTGGTCAAAACCGATGATATTTGTGGCACCGGCCAAGACAAGTAGTCGAGCGATTGCAGTGCCTGCAGCGCCGGCTCCGCTGAGAATAATCTTTGCTTTACTCAAATCTTTCTTTACTAACTTCAACGCATTACGCAGCGCTGCAAGAACGACGACTGCGGTGCCATGTTGATCATCATGGAAGACAGGAATATCCAACAATTCACGTAAGCGAGCCTCAATCTCGAAGCATCGTGGGGCTGAGATATCTTCCAAGTTGATGCCGCCGTACACGGGCGCAATAAGTTGGACGGTACGCACGATTTCATCGACATCTTGGGTATCAAGACAGACCGGCCAGGCATCGACATCCGCAAAGCGTTTGAAGAGCGCAGCTTTACCTTCCATGACAGGCAGGGCAGCTGCGGGTCCAAGATTGCCGAGGCCCAGAACGGCAGAACCATCGGTCACAACCGCAACGGTATTGCGCTTAATTGTGAGGCGGCGAGCATCAGCGGGATCTTTAGCGATTGCTTGGCAGATTCGGGCCACACCTGGGGTGTAGGCGCGCGAGAGATCATCACGAGTTTTCAATGGAACTTTAGATTGAACTTCAAGCTTTCCGCCAAGGTGAAGTAAGAATGTGCGATCAGAGACTTTGCGAACCTTGAGAATCGGCGATGCGCTCAGTGCTGCAGTGATTCTTTCAGCATGAGCCGCATCAATCGCATCACAAGTTACGTCAATAACAACATTATCTAGTTGAGAATCTGCAACATCCAGCGCTGAAATCATGGCGCCTTCACGCGAGATAATTGTGGTTATTTCGGCAACTGGTTGGAATTCTGGACGTCCCTCAACACGGATTGTGATTCCATAACCTGGGGATGTGTTGGCCATTTATACGACTCCGTAAAGTCGATCTCCTGCATCGCCCAATCCAGGGACGATATATCCATGTTCGTTTAACTTCTCATCCATCGCACCAGTAACGATTGTGATGGGGAAGTTTGAATTCTCAAAAGCGCGCTCGACTGTTTTTGCACCTTCTGGTGCAGAAAGCAGACAGATTGCTGTGATGTCTTTTGCTCCACGTTCAATCAAGTAATTGAAAGCTGCGACGAGAGTTCCGCCCGTAGCAAGCATGGGATCTAAAACATAAACCTGGCGACCGCTGAGATCTTCTGGAAGTCGATTTGCATATGTTGAAGCTTGAAGCGTCTTTTCGTCGCGGACCATTCCGAGAAATCCAACATCAGCGCTCGGGAGTACGCGCATCATTCCTTCGAGCATTCCAAGTCCGGCGCGCAAAATAGGGACAACAACAGGGCGAGGGTTCGAGAGCATCGCACCTTTTGTGGGAGCAACAGGAGTCTCGATCTGGACGGGTTCGATTCTGACCTCGCGAGTTGCCTCATACGCCAAGAGAGTGACGAGTTCGTCGACGAGGTGTCTAAATACTTGAGAATTGGTCTTCTTGTCGCGCAGTACAGTCAATTTATGGGTAACAAGAGGGTGATTAACGACGTGTACTTTCATGGCGTCACTTTACTACCAAGCACAACGGTGGAACTATGAGGCATTGCATTTCTTTAGCGCGGGAGGTGTGAGATGGAAGACCAAATTCTTGATGGTGGTCTTGATGATGGACTTGAATTTGCACTCCTTGCCTGGCGCGATGATGGCCAATGGAGACTCTCGCAATTACCTGATGATGCAACATCCGATATCGGCGTAGTCCTTGATGCGCTGCGTGCCCAACAAGTCGATGGTGGCGCAATGGCGCTCCTTGCTATTGATGATCAATTCTTTATTGTGATTCGCCAAATCGGCTCACGTATGCAGATGGTTTTGAGCGATGTAATTGCCTCACTTGATTATGAGATCGCAGCCGAAGTTCTTGAGCTCAGCGATATTGAACTGCCAGCAGAAGATGATGCAGATGAGCCTGCAGGTGACTTAAACATCTTCGCTGATCTCGGTCTTGATCCCATGGAACTACAGATGATCTGCGATGATGACGAAATGTATCCCGATGAACAACTAGAAATTATTGCCCGCCGAGTTGGCTTTGGTGATCAATTCATCGAATTGATAGATAAGTTATAGATGGATTACGAAAAAGCGATGCGCGTGGCTTTAGAGCGCGCAAAATTTGGAGCAACCGCTAGCGGCGATGTCCCTGTCGGTGCGGTCATTCTCAATAAAGATGGCGCAATCATCTCTATGGGAAATAATCAACGTGAATTACTACGCGACCCATTGGCACATGCCGAGATGGTTGCCATCAAAGCGGCATCTCGCTCCTTTGGTTCATGGCGTTTAGAAGAGTGCACTCTGGTTGTGACGCTTGAACCTTGTGCAATGTGCGCTGGCGCGATTATGCAATCGCGAATTCCACGAGTTGTCTTTGGTGCATGGGATGAGAAAGCTGGGGCTGCAGGATCGATGTGGGATCTGCTGCGCGACCCGCGTTCCATTCATAAAGTTGAAGTAATTACTGATGTTCTCAAGGATGAGTGTGCGGGGATATTGAAGGAATTCTTTTCGAAACAACGCTAGCCCTCGCGTATAGTCGCCCACGGTGGCGTGTCCGAGCGGCCTAAGGAGCGCGCCTCGAAAGCGCGTGTTGGGGAAACTCAACCGTGGGTTCAAATCCCACCGCCACCGCCAGTTACTTCGAGGTTCTTTTCGAGGACTTTTTAAAGGGTAATAAACGCTTCAATCCCCATGCAGTTACCAAGAACATCGCCTCGCGAACAATCGCTTTTGACATCTTACTGATGCCGTTCTCACGTTCTTTAAAGGTGATCGGAACTTCCATAATCAACGTGCCACTTTGATGTGCTGCGCGCGTCATCTCGATCTGGAAAGAATAACCTTCGCTGCGAATGCGATTGAAATCAATTTTTCGCAAGGCATTATCCGAATAGATTCGAAATCCTGAAGTCGAATCATGAACACCCATACCGAGCATCACGCGCACATATCGATTAGCAACGCGAGATAGCAGCTCACGACCGCGAGACCAATTCTCAGTAGCTCCACCTTTGATCCAGCGACTGCCAATCACGAGGCCGACATCGGACGATTCAGATTTAACATCAATCATCCGCAACAAGTCATCAACCTGATGTGAGCCATCAGCATCCATCTCGATGACTTCGTCAAAGCCACGATCGAGCCCCCAGGCAAAACCAGCACGATAAGCGCTACCGATTCCCTCTTTGCTCTTACGTTCCATAATGTGCAATTTCTGATACTTACTCTGTAAGTTCTTGCAGATCTCAGCAGTGTGGTCAGGAGAACCATCATCAACGACTAAAACTTCACAACCATAGATTGCATCAAAGATACGTTCGAGAAGTGCCGAGATGTTGCTGGCTTCGTTATAGGTGGGGATTACTACCAATCTACGCTTCATGTGATGTGGTTCTGCGGAAAGTTACGAATTTCATAATGAAGAAGCTGATTGGCGCAGTGATTGCGGCAGTTCCGACTTTGGCAGGCACTGGGTGGAGCCCCGAATGAATGAAGAATGAAACGAGCGAAGTGCCCAGAAAGAGAAATACGAAGAAAAAGAAGAGATAAATCAAAGTAGATTGCTTATGGCTGCGGTCGCTAGCAAAAGACCATCTGTAATGCGAGAAGTAATTAAAGGTCGTCGCGACAGTGCCTGAGAACAAATTAGAAATCACCGCAATATTCGTAAAGTTGAAGACTAGAAGGAAGAGAGCAGTATCAATCACGAAGGTGGTCGAACCCACAATGAACCATCGCGCAGCGCTCACATTGAGGATCTTCTTGATCACGCCTAGATCCGAATCTCGTAGGAAGGATTGAGAATCGTCAATGTTCCGTTCTGTTCACCGACCATGCCTTCTGCGATCATCATTGAACCAACCTCAAGTCCTGCAATTTCACGTCGTCCCAAGAATTGCAGAGTTACTCCACCTGTCTCATCCCAAATTTCAACTTCCAGAGTTGGCGCTGAATCCATGGCAGCTGGACGAACAGCTGTGACGCGACCAGTGACATGTGCGCGTTTACGCCATGAGATTTTCCCGATGGGCATCATTGATTCTTGATAGTGGCTAATTGTCTCGGTGGATTGCAACCAATTGCTCTGGGCTCGTGCTGGGATAGATTCCTTGATTGACTCTTCCTTCACTTCTGGCGCATGCTGAACTTGGCTCTGACCGGAGATGATTTTGTCGATATCAAAAGGAACAATCGTTGCAACAACTCGAGGTAGTTGCGAAATAGGGCGAGCAATTTCTTCAGCAGTTTGATCGTGAATCAATCGACCCAAGAAACCTCGATATGCGCGGCGGGGAAGGAGAAGGGTTAATTCGACATCAGGGCGTTGGGTAGCGCGAATCGCATAATCTACTGCGGCATTTGGCAGACGACGATCTGGACAGTCAATGAACTCGATTGGCA
>Ga0208721_1000362_pt1 | contig 10145 bp, 8 predicted proteins | sample LakMenEpi17Aug10_FD_150705 | JGI IMG/M metagenome (GOLD analysis project Ga0208721, IMG submission 150705) | Freshwater microbial communities from Lake Mendota, WI - 17AUG2010 deep hole epilimnion (SPAdes) | ecosystem: Environmental > Aquatic > Freshwater > Lentic | place: Lake Mendota, Madison... | reverse complement strand
TAGCCCGGCGTGGAGTGCTGAATGCGTCGTGTGACGCAGCGTGAAGACGACGGCAGGACGCGGAGCGTGAGGCTATCCTGCCTCAGCGACGCGACTGCTGTCGTCTTCACGCGATTTGGGCCAGAAGACCGGTTCACACTCACGCCGGTGACGCCGACATGGCGTCTGCTCCGGCTTACGGTCGCCGGGCAATGCCAGGCTCCCACGCCGGGCTTAGCCCGGCGTGGAGTGCTGAATGCGTCGTGTGACGCAGCGTGAAGACGACAGCAGGACGCGGAGCGTGAGGCTATCCTGCCTCAGCGACGCGACTGCTGCCGTCTTCACGCGATTTGGGCGCTAAGACCCCAACTGGCTTGCACCGTCGTTGTTCACGCCCATGACGCCAACACAGCGTCACATCGACGCCTGGCCGAGCAGCCGGCGCAGCGCCGTGAACGCGATCTCGCCGAACTGGCGCGGCGGCACGCTCCAAAACCGCGGATTCGGCGCTTCGATCGCCACCCCGCCCGCGTAGCCGATCGCCCGCAGCCGGCCCACGAGTTCGTCGGCGGGCGACGCCCCCTCGCCGGGAAGAATCCGGTCGGCGTCCGCCGCCATCTCGCGCGGCACGTCGGCCACGTCCGAGATCTGCACGTGGGCCAGCGTGTCGTTCGTCAGCAGACCGAGGTCGAGCGGCTTGCTCGGCCCGCACGTGAAGTGGAACCAGTCCAGGCAGACGCCGAGCGCCGGCAAGCCGACCTCCTCCACCAACGCCACGGCCGACTGCAGGTTGTTGGGAAAGCTCGCCCGGGCGTCGAACTCCAGCGCCAGCCGGATGCCGGCGTCGGCCGCGCGCCGCGCGCCCTCGACGAGGCTCGCCTGCAGCCGGCCCAGATCCTCCGCACCGAGCGGCCCGAAGACGTCGCCGGCCACAACTAATACCGGGATGCCGAGCGCCCGGCAGAGGTCCAGCCGCTCCGCGAAGTGCCGCCAGTGCTCGCGCCGCGCCTCCCCCTGGCTCGTCAGCAGCCCCCCCTGAAAACTGGCGGCCAGCGGCACGATGCCGTGCAGCACGAACCGCTCGCGAATCGCCGCTGGAGCGTGGTCGCGCAGAAACGCGTCGGCATGGCCGAGCCACAGGTCGACGGCCGTCACGTGGCCCGCGGCGTAGTCCTCGAGCACCGTCGCCAGCGAGGCCTCGAGCGAGCAGACGGTCCCCAGGGCCGGCCGCATCAGAGCCGGTCCCGAAGCAGGTCCACCACCTCGTCGAGAGGCACGCGGCTCTGGACGAGCGAATCCCGGTCGCGAAGCGTGACGGTGCGGTCGGCGAGCGTCTGGCCGTCGATCGTCAGGCACCACGGCGTGCCGGCCTCGTCCTGCCGGGCGTAGCGCCGGCCCACCGACCCCTTCTCGTCGTACTGGCAGGCCATGTGCGGCTTGAGCCGGCGATAGAGATCGATCGCCACCTCCGGCATGCCGTCCTTCTTCACCAGCGGCAGGATCGCCGCCTTCACCGGGGCCAGCCGCGGATGGAGCTTGAGCACGGTCCGGCTGCGCGGCTTGCCATCCTCGTCGGGCACCTCGTCCTCGTGGTAGGCGTCGCAGAGGAAGGCGAGCACGGCCCGGTCGGCCCCCGCCGACGGCTCGATGACGTGCGGCACGTAGCGCTCCCGGGAGATGTCGTCGAAGTAGGAGAGGTCCTTGCCGCTGCCGCGGTGCCGGGGCTTGCCGTCGGCGCCGGTCTCGACGACGAGCCCGCCGTCGCGGCGGACGAGCTTGCCCTCCATGTGGCTGCGCAGGTCGAAGTCGCCGCGATGGGCGATTCCCTCCAGTTCGCCGAACTCACCCTCCGCGAGGAACGGAAATGCGTACTCGATGTCGGCCGTGCCCACGGAATAGTGGGAGAGCTCGTCCGCCGCATGCTCGCGAAGCTGGAGCCGGCCGGCCGTGAGGCCGAGGTCGAGGTACCACTTCCAGCGCCGGTCGCGCCAGTAGCGGTACCAGGCCGCCGAGTCGGCCGGCTTGCAGAAGAACTCGATCTCCATCTGCTCGAACTCGCGGGACCGGAAGGTGAAGTTCCGCGGCGTGATCTCGTTGCGGAAGCTCTTGCCGACCTGGCCGATGCCAAACGGGACGCGCACCCGCGAGGTGTCGACCACGTTCTTGAAGTTCACGAAGATGCCCTGCGCCGTCTCCGGCCGGAGGAAGGCCCGGTCGTCGTCGTCGCCGGCGAGGGCCCCGATCCGCGTCTCGAACATCAGGTTGAACTCGCGCGGCTCGGTGAGCGTGCCCGGGGCGGCGGCGTCGGGCCCGAGGGCGTCGGCGAGCAGGGCCCGCCCCCCCTTCACCGCCTCGGCGAGCGGTTCCAGGCCGCCCCCCCACTCGATCTCCTCGATCTTGTTCGCGCGGACGCCGAAGAACTTCTGGGCCCGCGTCACCGTGTGCGGCAGGGCGTCGTCCCCGGACTGGTCGGTGACGACGAACACCCGCTTGCCGCGGTGGGCCGCCCAGCGGCCGTGGAGGTGATCGAAGCGGTAGCGGCGCTTCGAATCCCGGCAGTCGATCATCCAGTCGTGGAACAGGTCGAAGTGCCCGGAGCACTTCCAGACCTGCGGGTGCATGATGATCGTGCAGTCGAGCCCGGTCATCTCGTAGGGCTCGGGCGCGCCGGCGGGCGTGGCCAGCTCGTCGTGGCCGGCGACCATGTCCTGCCACCAGGCCTCCTTGAGGTTCCGCTTCAGGGCCACGCCCAGGGGGCCGTAGTCCCAGAAGCCGTTGAGGCCGCCGTAGATCTCGCTCGACTGGAAGATGAAGCCGCGCCGCTTCGCCAGCGACACGATCCGGTCCATCCGTGACTGATCGCTTTGGTTCTGCATCATGCCCGCCCGGGGGGAAACATCCAGCGCGACGCCGCGTGCGTCGGCAGCGGCAGTACCTTACCCGGATTCGCCCGCGGGCACCATTTCAACCAGCCAGCCCGTCGCCGGGTCGAGCCGCGGCACGGTGCCGACCGAGTCGCGGGCCGCGCAGGCGGCGAGGTCGGCCTCCATCCCCAGGGCGACGAGGTTCGCGCCCCCCGGCGCGCGGTGAAACTCCGCGACCAGCGCCGCCCGCGGGTCGGCTGCCGCGGCCACGCGACGGAACGCATCGCGGGCCGCGCGGGCGGAGGCATCGAGCACGTCGTCCGGCCCCGCCGGCGCCGCGGCGGCGAGGATCGCGCCGGCGCCGAGCAGATCCTCGCCGCTCGGCGATCCGTCGGTGCCGGCGCAGACGAGATGGACGTCGGTCGTGCTGCTCGTGGTCGCGAGCCGACGAACCGCCGCGGCCACCGCCGCGGCGTTCACGACGGCGCCCACGAGCACCGCGCGGGCGGAGCGGCACGCGGCAAGGGCCGCCGTGCCGTTGGTCGTCGTGATCACGATCGACCGGCCGGCGATCCGGTCGCGGGTGTACTCCAGCGGCGAGTTGCCGAGATCGAAGCCGGCGATCCGCACGCCCCCCCGCTCCCCGCCCAGGAGGGCGGCGGTTCCGCGGGCCGCGGCGACGGTGCGGGCCTCATCGACTCCCGTCACCGGCCTGACCCCGGCCGCCCCGTGGGCCAGTGCCGTCGCGATCGTCGTCGAGGCCCGCAGCACGTCGATCACGACGGCGATCCCTCCCGCAACCGCCCCCGGCGGCATACGATGAAAGAGTTCGTGACAGTGCCAGTGCACAGGCATGACGAAAGAGAGCACCCGCGTGATCGCCGAACCCCTTGCCACGATAGGCCACCCTCCCCCGGCGCACAACGCCGTCGACAAGAGCGGCACGAAAGTCCGCGGCATGTTCGCGGAGATCGCTCCGCGATACGACCTCGTCAACCGCATGCTCTCCGGCGGCATCGACGTCTGGTGGCGGCACGTCACCGTCCGCCGCGCCCCGCCGCCTCCCGCCGGGGCGATCCTCGACGTCTGCACCGGCACCGGCGACCTGGCGCTGGCCTACGCGGCCGCCGCCGGCTCCGCCGTGCGGGTCGTGGCCAGCGATTTCTGCCGGCCGATGCTCGACCGGGGCGTGGAGAAGGCGCGGAAGAGCGGCGCCACGGTGGAGTGGATCGAGGCCGACGCCCAGGCCCTCCCCTTCCCCGACGCCAGCTTCGATCTGGTGACGGTCGCCTTCGGCCTGCGGAACATCGCCGACACGGCCCGGGGCCTGGCGGAGATGGCCCGCGTGCTCGCCCCCGGCGGCCGGCTGGCGATCCTTGAATTCTCCCTGCCGCCGAATCCGCTCATCCGCACAAGCTACCTGTGGTACTTCCGCCGCGTCCTTCCGTTCCTCGGCAACCTCGTGGCACGCAACCGCTCCGACGCCTACACCTACCTCAACAAGAGCGTGGAGGAGTTTCCCAGCGGCCCGCGGCTCGCGGCGCTCGTCCGGGCGGCGGGCTTCGCGGAGCCGGAGATGATCCCGCTGACGTTCGGCATCGCGACGCTCACGGTCGCGACGCGCACGCGGTCGATCGGGTCCCCCGACATCCCCACGGGGGCGGCCTGACGTGTCCGATCTGCCGATCGTCGTGGCGATCACCGGCGCCTCCGGGGCGGCCTACGGGGTCCGGCTCGTCGAGGTCCTGCTCGCCGCGGGCCGCGAGATCCATCTCACCATCAGTCCGTCGGGGCAGGCCGTGTTCGAGACGGAGCTCGGCCGGCGGATCGACCTCGACCGGTTCGACCTCGCCGCCCTGCTCGGCGCAACGCCGCCGACGGCGGGCCGCTGCACCTACCACCACTTCAAGAACCTGATGGCCCCGATCGCCAGCGGCTCGTTCCTGACGTCCGCAATGGCGATCTGCCCGTGCAGCGGCAGCACGCTGGCGGCCGTGGCCCACTCGATGGGCGAGAACCTGATCCACCGGGCCGCCGAGGTCCACCTCAAGGAGCGGCGGAAACTCGTGGTCGTGCCGCGCGAGACGCCGCTCTCGCTGCCGCAACTGAAGAACATGCAGGCGATTCACGAGGCGGGCGCGGTCGTGCTTCCGGCCGCACCGGGCTTCTATCACGGGGCGGGCAGCGTCGCCGACCTCGTCGACTTCGTCGTCGCCCGGATCTGCGATCAACTCGGCGTGCACACCACGCTCATGCGCCGCTGGGGAGTCGAGTCCTGATGGCGACGGCAGTCAGGGAATCCCCGGCCCTGCGGCAGCCCCTCGCCGCCCGGCTGCGCACCTACCTCGAGCTCGTCCGGTTCAGTCACACGGTGTTCGCGCTGCCGTTCGCGGTGACCGCGGCCCTGCTCGCCGCCCGGCGTGGCATCGACCCCGGGCTCGTATCCGGTCCGTTCGGCTGGCTGCGGCCCGCGGCCGGAATTCTCCTCTGCATGGTCGCCGCCCGCACGGCGGCCATGGCCTTCAACCGGCTCGTCGACCGGACGATCGACGCCGCCAACCCGCGGACGGCGACACGGCACCTGCCGCGGGGCGCGGTCGGCGTGGCCGAGGTGCTCGGTCTCGTCGTCGTGTCGGCAGCCGTGTTCGTCGCCGCCACGCTCCTGTTCCTCCCCAACTGGCTGCCGCTGGTGCTCGCGCTCCCGGTCCTCGCCTGGCTGCTCGGCTACAGCTACGCCAAGCGGTTCACGCCGCTGGCCCACCTCTGGCTGGGCGCCGCCCTCGGCTTCGCGCCGATCGCCGCCTGGATCGCCCTCCGCGGCCAGACGCTCCTCGAGACACCGGCCGACATCCTGCCGGCCGCGATCCTCGGCCTCGCGGTCACCCTGTGGGTGGCAGGGTTCGACATCATCTACGCCTGCCAGGACGCCGCCTTCGACGCCGCGCATGGCCTGCGCAGTATCCCCGCCCGGCTCGGCGTGCCCCGCGCGCTGTCCCTCGCCAAGTGGCTGCATGCGGCCACGCTCTGCGTCCTGGCGATGCTCCCGGGTCTGGTGCCGGAACTGGGACCGATCTACTGGGTGGCCTGGGCCGCGATCGCGGGCTTGCTCGTCTGGGAGCATGCGCTCGTGAAGCCCGACGACCTGTCCCGCGTGAATCAGGCCTTCTTCACGGCCAACGCCACGATCGGCCTGCTCCTGCTCGCGGCCATCGCCGCGGACCTCTGCGTGTGACGCCGGCGTTGAGCCGCTCCAACGCGGAATGTCGCCCAACGGAGGTTCGGGGCTGCCCATGCCCCGGGAGCCGGCGTGTGCTGACAAGCGAAGCCATGGATGGCGAAGCGACGTCAGCATCGAGTAAACGGAGGCCTGGAAGGCCGCAGTGAACGTCCGGCGACGGGGCATGGGCAGCCCCGAACCGTCCGACACGGTTGACTCCGGCCGAAAAGCGGCCGAAACCGCGTGAATTGGCAGGGTCGGGCCGGCGTGTGTTGTCCGGATCGCCGGGCTGCGGTTCTCTTGGTGTCACGAAACCCGCCGCAGGAGCCACCCCGCCATGATCCGTGCCGTCACCCCCTCGCTCGAGACAATTCGGGAAAAGGTCGAGGCCGGCGTGCGGCTCGATGCCGCCGAGTGCGAGATGCTCTGGGACGAGCGGATCGACCTCCACGAACTCGGCGAACTGGCGAACATCGTCCGCGAGCGGAAGAACGGCAACCGCGGCTACTACAACATCAACACGCACCTCAATCCCACCAACGTCTGCGTCTACCGCTGCACGTTCTGCGCCTTCCGCGCCGACCTCCGCGACCCGCGCGGCTACGTGATGAGCGACGAGCAGATCGTCGCCCGCGGCGCCGAGGCAGTGGCGGCCGGCTCCACCGAGATGCACATCGTCGGCGGCCTCCACCACCAGAAGGACTACGACTGGTATCTGAACATCATCCGCCTGCTGCACGACCACTATCCCACGCTCCACCTCAAGGCCTGGACGCCGGTCGAGATCAACTGGTTCTGCCACCTCACGAAGCGGTCCACCCGCGACATCCTCGTGGAACTGCGTGACGCCGGCCTCGGCAGCCTGCCGGGCGGCGGCGCGGAGATTTTCCATCCCGAGGTCCGCGACCGGATCTGCGAGCACAAGGCCGACACGCGGGAATGGGTTGAGACGCACCGGGTTGCCCACTCCCTCGGCCTGCGGAGCAACGCCACGATGCTCTACGGCCACATCGAGAACGCCTTCCACCGCACCGACCATCTCCTCAAACTCCGCGAACTCCAAGATGAGACTGGCGGGTTCCAGACGTTCATCCCCCTCGCCTTCCATCCCGACAACACCCGGCTGTCCCACATCCCCAAGCCGTCGGCCGCATTCAGCCTGCGGACAATGGCGGTGAGCCGGCTCGTGCTCGACAACTTCGACCACCTCAAGGCCTACTGGATCATGCTCGGCATAGGCACCGCCCAGGCGGCGCTGGCCTACGGGGCTGACGACATCGACGGCACGGTGCGGCACGAACTGATCTACCACGACGCCGGGGCGACGACGCCCGAGGTGCTATCCGTGGACGAGATCAAGCGGCTGATCCGCGAGGCGGGCCGCGAGCCGGTCGAGCGCGACACGCTCTATCACCGCGTCGAGCGGACCGGCGACGCGTGGCGTTCTGCCGAGCCGCTCCGCACGGCCTGATACGGGACAGACTTGATCCTCGAGCACCAAACGGGTGTCCGGAATCGAATGACGTGAGGGGCTGCTCGTGCCTCAGGAGCCGGCGTAAGCTGCCCAGCGCAGGCAGGATGCCGGAGCGCAGGCAGGTCCGAGTGAGCGCGGGCTGGAGGCCCGCAGCGAACGTCCGGCGATGGGGCATCAGCAGCCCCGACCAGCGAACCGCGCGAGGCTCGAGTGGGATCCGTATGAGTCCGGCACGAAGGCCGGCCTCGCCGCCCGTCAGCCGATCTGGCCGAGGCCGAGTGTCGCCCCCCAGCGGTCGACGATGAGTTTCTTGAGCCGTTCCAGGCTCGGATCGGCGAGCGTCGGGTCGCGATCGAAGAGTTCCAGGGCGTCCCGCCGGGCCTCGGCCACGACGGCCCCGTCGCGGAGCAGGTCGGCGAGGTACAGCGGCGGCGCCCCGCTCTGCCGCGTGCCGACCAGGTCGCCTGGGCCGCGCAGCACGAGGTCCTTCTCGGCGAGGGCGAAGCCGTCGGCCGTGGCCACGAAGACGTCGACGCGGGGCTGCGGGTCGTGCTGCGACGCCGTGACCGCGCCGCAGATGCCGCGGACGGGGCCGCGGGCGACGCGGCCACGCAGCTGGTGCAGCTGTGCGAGCCCAAACGTCTCGGCGTCGAGGATCGTCATCAGCGTCGCCTCGGGGACGTCGATCCCGACCTCGATGACGCTCGTCGCCACGAGCACGTCGAGCTTTCCGGCCCGAAAATCCTCCATGACGGCGGCCTTTGCCTTGGGCTTCAGCCGGCCGTGCATGAGGCCGAGCCGAAACGCCTCCAGAGGGCCGTTGGCCAGGGTCTCGAAGGCGGAGCCGATGCTCGACAGCCCGCGCGGCGAGTCCTCCACCGCCGGCACGACGACGTAGCCACGCCGGCCGCCGGCCAGCTTGCGCCGAAAAAAGTCCCACCACCGGTCGAGGTCGTCCGGCCCAACCCGGTAGCTGGCCACCGGCTGCCGGCCCGGCGGCAGTTCGTCGAGGACCGAGACGTCGAGGTCGCCGTACACGGCATGGGCGATCGTGCGCGGGATCGGCGTGGCGGTCATCACCAGCGTGTGCGGCTCGGCCTGCCCCTGCTGGAGCACGGCCCGCTGCAGGACGCCGAACCGGTGCTGCTCGTCGATGACGACGAGGCCGAGGTGGCGGAAGGGCGCGGCCCCGCAGACGAGGGCCTGCGTGCCGACAACGATTCCCGTCTGGCCGGAGGCGATCCGTGCCAGCACCTGCTCGCGCTTGCGCGCGGCCTGCCCGCCGACGAGCAGCTGGACCTCGATGCCGCTGCCGGCGAGGAGTTTTTCCAGCGTCGCCAGGTGCTGGCGGGCGAGGAGCTCGGTCGGCGCCATGACTGCCGCCTGGTAGCGTTCCGGCCGGCCGTCGGGTCCGACGACCGGCGCCGGTGCCGCCCCGGCCGCGGTGGCCGGCCGGCGCACCGGCGTGGCCACGGCGGCGAGGAGCGCGTAGATCGCCACCGCGGTCTTGCCGCTGCCGACGTCCCCCTGGAGGAGCCGGTTCATCGGTTCGCTCCGGCCGATGTCGGCGGCGATCTCGGCGCACACCCGGCGCTGCGCCGGGGTGAACTCGAAGCCGAAGCGGGCCCGGATCCGGCTGTCGAGCCGGGCGTCCACGGGAAGCATCGGGGCGGCCCGCCGTTCCTGCTGCCGGCCGCGCTGCATGCGCAGCGCCAGCTGGAGCATGAACAGTTCCTGGTACACGAACCGGCGCCGGGCGGCGGCCGCTCCCTCCGCACCGGACGGCGCGTGCATCTCGCGGAGCGCCCGCTCGATCGGTAGCAGGTTCTTGGCGGCGAGCGTCTCGTCTGGAAAGGCCTCGGGGCAGATGCCGGCGGCGTGGTCGAGCGCGGCGCGAACGGCGAGGCGGACGTGCGACTGCTGGACGCCCTCGGCGAGCGGGTAGATGGCGAGCCATTCCGAGGCGTGCGGGTCCTCTCCAGCGGCCAGCCAGCGGACCTCGGGGTGGGCGAACTCCCAGATCCCGGCCCGGCGCTTGGGGGTGCCGGCGATCGCGACCCGCATCCCGACGGCGAACCGCCGGGCCATGAACGGCATGTTGAACCACACGGCCCGGACCCGGTCAGCCCCGACGGCGACGACCACGGTGAGCATCTGGCGGCCGGAGACGAGCGTCCGCGTGCCGACATCGACGACGTCGCCGGAGAGGGACGCGTGCTCCCCCTCGGCGAGGCCGGCGACGGCGTGGGCCCCGGAGAAATCCCGGTAGTCGCGCGGGAAGTGCATGAGCGCGTCGCGGACGGCCACGAGCCCGAGCCGGGCCAGCCGCTGGGCCCGTGCGGTACCGACGCCCGGCAGCCGCTCCAGCGGCGTCGTCAGGCTGGGCTCGAGGTGCCCGGTCGGCGTCGGGAAATCGTTCATCACCGCAGTGTAGCCAGGTGGCCGCGTCACCGAGGAAGAGCGAACTCGATGCCGCGGGCCTCGAGCACACGCACCGCGTCAGCCAGCGTCGGCCTGATCGCCGGTTCCATGCATTCCCTCGTCGAGGCTGCGGAAGGCTCTCACCTGCAGCCGGCGCTCGGCGAGCGTCGCCCGCCAAGCCCGGTCATCC
>Ga0208721_1000361_pt1 | contig 10150 bp, 8 predicted proteins | sample LakMenEpi17Aug10_FD_150705 | JGI IMG/M metagenome (GOLD analysis project Ga0208721, IMG submission 150705) | Freshwater microbial communities from Lake Mendota, WI - 17AUG2010 deep hole epilimnion (SPAdes) | ecosystem: Environmental > Aquatic > Freshwater > Lentic | place: Lake Mendota, Madison... | reverse complement strand
TCCCGAAACCCCCCGACGCATGGTCAACCGCAACCTCATCCGCGAACTGGAACTTGGAGACGAACTCGATCAGGAACTCGAACTGGCCATGGCCGGCGCCGCGGAGGGCGAGTATTCGGTCGGGGCGGCGACGCTCGCGGTGAACTCGGTGCTCGAGGGGAAGGTGCTGCGGGTGGACGACGAGTTCGTCCTCGTTGACGTCGGCTACAAGAGCGAAGGCCACATCCCGCGGAACGAGTGGGACGAGACGGAGCCCCCGCCGCAGGTCGGCGACATCGTCAAGGTGCTGCTCGAGGAGTTCGAGGACGGCAGCCTCGAGGAGCAGCGTGGCCTGATCACGCTCTCGAAGCGGAAGGCGCGGCGGATCGAGGACTGGCTCCGCGTCATGGAGAGCGTCCACGAGAACGACGTCGTCACCGGCTTCGTCACCCGCAAGATCAAGGGCGGCCTGCTCGTCGACATCTCGGGCGTGAACGTCTTCCTGCCCGCCAGCCAGGTCGACATCCGCCGGCCGGCCGACATCGGCGACTACTGCGGCCGCTGCATCCAGTGCCTCGTGCTCAAGATCGACGAGGCTCGGCGAAACATCGTCGTCTCCCGGCGGGCGCTCATCGAGCAGGAGCGGGCCGAGCGGAAGAAGCAACTCATGGAGACGCTGGAGGTGGGCCAGGTCCGCCGCGGCATCGTCAAGAACATCGCCGACTTCGGCGCCTTCGTCGACCTTGGCGGCATCGACGGCCTGCTCCACATCACCGACATGAGCTGGGCCCGGATCGGACATCCCAGCGAGATGGTGCAGATCGACCAGGAGATCGAAGTCCAGGTGCTGCACATCGACCGCGATCGGGAGAAGATCGCCCTCGGCATGAAGCAGCGGACGGCCAGCCCATGGGCCAAGGTTGCCGACAAGTACCCGGTCGGCACGGTCTGCAAGGGCACGGTCGTCAACGTGATGAGCTACGGCGCCTTCGTGAAGCTCGAGGACGGCGTCGAGGGGCTCGTCCACATCAGCGAGATGAGTTGGACGAAGCGGGTCAGCCACCCCAGCGAACTCGTCAAGCCGGGCGATGAGGTGGAGGTGGTGGTGCTGGCGATCAACAAGGAGAAGCAGGAAATCTCGCTGGGCATGAAGCAGACCCAGCAGAATCCCTGGGAGAAGGTGGCTGCGGACTACCCGCCCGGGGCGCTCGTCAAGGGCGTGGTCCGGAACCTCACCAACTACGGCGCCTTCGTCGAGATCGACGACGGCATCGACGGTCTGCTCCACGTCACCGACATGTCCTGGACCCGGAAGGTCACGCACCCCAGCGAGATGCTCGAGAAGGGGCAGGAGGTCGAGTGCAAGGTGCTCTCGGTCGACCAGCAGCGCCGCCGGATCGCCCTCGGCCTCAAGCAGATGGCCGACGACCCGTGGACGACCGACATCCCCGGCCGCTACAAGTCGGCTGACGTCGTCAAGGGGACGGTGACGAAGATCACCAACTTCGGCGTCTTCGTCGGGCTCGAGGACGGCCTCGAGGGCCTGCTCCACATCTCGGAGATCTCCGACGACAAGGTGGAGAACGCCGAGGAAGTGGTGAAGGTCGGCGATCAGATCGAGGTCAAGATCCTGCGGGTCGACGTCGAGGAGCGGAAGATCGGGCTGTCGATGAAGCGGGTCGGCTGGTCGCGGGAGCGCGAGGAAGCCGAGGCCGCGCACGAGGACGCCTGAACCGCGGGCTCGATGCGGGCGTCGTCGTGAGGGGCTAGTGGCCGCTGGCGAGGGCGACGATCGTGCCCTCGGCAAGCGGCTCGGAGGATGCCGAGCCTCCCGGGCCGATCCGCAGCAACCGGATCGCGGTGCCACGGACGAGGGAGCCGGTCGGCCGGCCGGACGCGGAGAGCGTCGTCGCGCGGGCCGGTGGGCCGGCGGTGCCGCCGTGCACGAGCAGCTCGCCCCCGGTCGGATCGATCACGTCGCAGACGATCCGCAGGGGCGGCCCGATCGCGGCGGTCCGCATCCAGACGGTGATGCGGTCGCCGGCCCGCAGGCCTGCGACCTCGATCCGGTCGGGGCCGTTCGCCGGCGGTCGATGGTCGACGGGCTGGCGGCCATCGTCAGCCGGTGCGGCGACGGTCGGCGCGGACGCCGGCGGAGCAGCAGCCGGGTGGGGCGGGGGCGCTGCCCGGGGGGCGGCAGCGGGCGGGGCCGAGGCGCCGGCGGACGCCGCGGCATCGTCGGCCGGGGCGGCGGGCACGTCGACGGCCTCGACGAGGTGCCTGCCGCGGCGCATCACGTCGGCCAGATCGCCCGTGGCCACGAACCCGCCACCGATGATGGCGAGGACGGAACAGCGGGCGAGGAAATTCTCCATGGTGCTTGGAACGAGGGGCCTGATCGATGCGGCGAGAGGACGTTGAAAGCCCTCAAGTATGCACCGTCTCGACGGCGGGGCCGGCGCCCGGCCGCGGCCGTCGACGTCGTCGGGTGCCGACCGTACCCGGCGTGCGGGTCGTGACGGCGCCGACCGTGGGCCACGGCCGGAGTCACGGTGCCGCCGGCTCCGGGGGCACGAGCAGCCCCGCCCGTCATTCGATTCCAGACGCTCGTGTGATGCGCGAGGATCAAGTGAGATCCGGCTCAGGCCCCGAGTTCGGCGAGGGCCGCCAGGACCTTGTCGGCGTGCCCGTCGGGACGGACCGCCTTGAACACCCGGGCCACCTTTCCCGCCGCGTCGATGAGGTAGGTGCTGCGGACGATGCCGAGCGACTTCTTGCCGTACAACGTTTTTTCCCGCCAGGCGCCGTACTTCTCCGCCACCACATGGTCGGGATCTGAGAGGAGCGTGAACGGCAACCGGTACTTCGCCCGGAACGTCTCGTGGCTCGGCGGCAGGTCCGGACTCACGCCCAGCACGACGGCCCCGGCCTTCGCCAGGGGAGCGCGGGCGTCGCGGAACCCGCAGGCCTCCCGGGTGCAGCCCGGCGTGTCGTCCTTCGGATAGAAATACAGGACGACGGGCTGGCCGCGCAGGCTGGAGAGCTTCAACCTCGTGCCATCGTGCGCGAGCAGCGTGAAGTCGGGTGCCTTTGTGCCGGGTTCGATCCAGTCCGCCATCGTTTTTTCTCCGCAGCAGGGTGAGGACCCGTGACCCGATTCTATCCGACGACGGCAGTGGAGGTCGCTGTGCTGACGCCCGTCGGCAGGGGCGCGCTTGCCGTCGTGGGTCTGGCCGGCCCCGGGGCTGCCAGCATGGTGGATGCGGTGTTTGATCCCGTCGGCGGCCGGGTGGCGGAACGTCCCGACGGCGCGATCTGCTTCGGCCGCTGGCGGGGCCCGGGCACCGAAACGGGAGAGGATGTCGTGGTCGCCCGGCTGGCCGCGAACCGCTGTGAAGTCCACTGCCACGGCGGCCGCGCCGCGCCGCAGGCGATCATCGGAAGCCTCGTCGACCGCGGCGCCGCGCTGGTTTCATGGGAGGCGTGGCTGCGCAGTGGCGAGAACGGGGTGACTGCCGCCGACCTGGCGCGGATCGCCATCTGCCGGGCTGGCGGGCCGCGGGCCGCACGGATTCTCGGCAGGCAGATCGCCGGCGCCCTGGACCGCGAACTCGGCCGGATCGTCGGCCTGCGGGCGGCCGGCGACGATCGGGCCGTGGCGGCGGCCTGCGACCGCCTGCTGCAGGCGAGCCGGGTCGGGCTGCGGTTGACGACGCCGTGGCGGGTGGCGGTCGTCGGCCCGGTGAATGCCGGAAAGAGCAGCCTCGTGAACGCCCTCGCCGGCCATGCCCGGAGCATCGTCTCCGCCGTGCCCGGCACGACGCGGGACCTCGTCGCCACCCGGATCGTGCTCGATGGCTGGGAGGTCGAACTGGTCGACACGGCGGGGCTGCGGCCTGTTGAAGCCGCCGCTGGCGCGGAGCGGGCCGGGATCGGCCGGGCGCTGGCAGTGCAGGCGGAGGTCGACCTCATCCTCCGGGTGACGGCGCCGGGCAAAGCGGATGCGCAGGCGGGCGGTTCGTCGGCATGCGGCGGCAGCGCCGGCGCGGCTGTCGGGGCCGGAGTGCCGCCCGTGATCGACGTGCTCGCGAAGGCCGACCTGCGGGCCGACCGCTGCGCTCCGGCGACCGCGGCGGGCGGGGCCCCGACCGCCGCCCCGGCGGTCGGGACTCAGACCGCCGTCGTGACCTCCGCGGCCACGGGCCAGGGAATCGACCGGCTCGCGGCCGCGATCGTGGCGGCGCTCGTGCCGGAGACGACGGCCGCCCCCGACCTGCTCTCGGACGCGGTGCCGTTCACGCCGGCACTCGTGCGGCGGGTCGAGCAGGTGTGCGCTGGACGCGGCGTCAGTCCGCCTGAGCGGCGGCCGTCGTCCGCCCGCGGAGGAGAATCCTGATCGGTACCTCGTGGTAGGGGAGTGCCTTCCTGAATGCGTTGTGCAGGTAGCGCTGGTAGGTCTCCGAGACGCTGCGCGGAGCGCTCGTCGAGATCACGATCGTCGGCGGGGCCTCCTCGACCTGCGTGGCGTAGAAGAGCCGAACCGGCCGGCCCCGGGCATCGGCGGGGGGCTGGTTGGCCTCGACCGCGTCGCGGAGCACCGTGTTGAGCCGGGCGGTCGGCACGCGGGTGCGGCTCTGGCGGAAGAGCCGCTGGGCGACGTCGATCACCTCCTTGGCCTTGCGCCCCTTGGTCGCGGTCGTGAAGGCGATCGGCGCCCAGGGCATCATACGGAACTGCTCGCGCAGGTACTCCACCCACTCGCGCCGGGCCACCTCGTCGGCGTACAGGTCCCACTTGTTGACCACGAACACCACCGGCTTGGCCTCCTCGGTGATCGTCTCGGCGAGCTGCTTGTCGACCCTGCCGACCGGCTCCGTGGCGTCGAAGAACAGGAGCACGACGTCGGCCCGGCGGATGCTCCGCTGCGCCCGGTGGGTGGAGTAGAAGTCGAGGTCGGTGGTCCGGCTGCGCGTGCGCCGCAGCCCCGGCGTGTCGATCGCCAGGAAGCCGTGGCCGTCGACCTCGAAGCGGACGTCGACGCTGTCGCGGGTGGTGCCGGCGACGGGACTGGTGATCACCCGCTCCTCGCGGGCGAGGGCGTTGACGAAGCTGCTCTTGCCGACGTTGCGCCGGCCGACGATCGCCAGCTTCATCTCGGGCGTGTCGATCTCGTCCGGGGCCGCGTCCGCCGCCTCGGGCAACCGCTCGAGGATCGCGTCGACGAGCGGCCCGCGGTTGCGGTGCTGCTTGGCACTGACGACGAGCGGCGGGCCGAAGCCGAGCGCGGAGAAATCGTGGGCCTGCGGATCGAGCCGGGGATCATCGGCCTTGTTGGCGACCAGCAGCACCGGGGCGCCGGTGCGGCGCACCCGGCGGGCCACCTCGACGTCGGCGGGAAGCGGGCCGGAGCGGACGTCGACGACGAGCAGCACCAGCGCCGCGCGGCCGAGGCCGGCCTGGATCTGGGCGTCGATCTGGGCCGTCAGCCCGTCGGGATCGTCGAAGCCCATGCCGCCGGTGTCGACGAGGTCGATCACCCGGTCGTCGAGCACGATCCGCTGCACGAGCCGGTCCCGGGTCACGCCGGCGGTCGGATCCTCGATGGCGATCCGCTTCTCGATGAGCCAGTTGAAGAGCGTCGACTTGCCGACGTTGGGGCGGCCGACGATCACGACCTGCGGGATGGGAGCGGTGCTGCGGGGGGCGGGCTTCATTGCGGTATGCCAGCAGTCTACGTGGGAAATCGGGGACGGGAGCGGATTTCCCTTGGAAATCCGCTCCCGTCCCCGATTCTGCTCACCCGTCGAGGATCGCGCGGATCCGCTCCGGGGTCACCGGGCTGATCACGCCGCGCTCCGTGACGATGCCGCTGACGAGATGCGCGGGCGTGACGTCGAAGGCGGGGTTGTATGCCCGGGCGCCCTCCGGGGCGGCCGGCACGCCCAGCGGCCGGAGGACCTCGGCCGCCCCGCGCTCCTCGATGGGGATGTCGGCGCCGTCGTCGATCGCGAGGTCGAAGGTGCTCGACGGCGCGGCGACGTAGAAGGGCACGCCGTGGGCCCGGGCGAGGATCGCCAGGGAATAGGTGCCGATCTTGTTGGCGACGTCACCGCGGGCCGTGATCCGGTCGGCGCCGACGATGCAGGCGTTCACCCGGCCGCTGCGCAGGAGCTGCCCGGCGGCGGCATCGACGAGGACCGTCACCGGGATGCCGCGCTGCACGAGCTCCCAGGCCGTGAGCCGCGCCCCCTGGAACAGCGGCCGTGTCTCGTCGGCGAAGACCTCGAGCCGCCGCCCCTGCTCCCAGGCGGTCGTGATCACCGCCAGCGCCGTGCCGTCGCCCCCCGTCGCCAGGCCGCCGGTGTTGCAGTGCGTGAGCACGCCGCCGTCGGCCAGGAGCGGGGCGCCGTGACGGCCGATCGCGGCACACAGCCGGGCATCCTCCTCGTGGATCGCCCGGGCCTCCGCCAGCAATGCTTCTGCCAGCGGGAGCGGCCCCGCGTCGGGCGGACAGCGTTCGAGCACCGCCGCCGTCCGTTCCACCGCCCAGCGAAGATTGACGGCCGTCGGCCGGGCCGCGGCGAGCCGCGCGGCCCGCACATGCAGATGCTCCCGGGTGGCGGCCGGCCCGAGGCCGGCGCGCACGGCCTCGCCGGCCGCGATGACCAATCCGTAGGCTCCGGCGATGCCGATGGCGGGAGCCCCGCGCACCCGCAGGCTCTGGATCGCCTCTACCACGGTCTCGACGTCGCGGCAGGGAAGCCAGACGATCCGCCCCGGCAGCAGCGTCTGGTCGAGAAGCTCGAGGTGACCGGTGGCGCCGTCGGTCCAGCGCAAGGCAACGGGGGGGGCCGATGGCATGGGAGCGCGGTATCCGGTGGGTGGCAGGGCCCGTCAGGCGGGAAGGGGGCGGCAGGGGAGCCCGAAGGCCGCGGCCACCGCCGGGTGGACGAGTTCGCCGCGGTACGCGTTGATCGCGGAGCGGATCGCCGGGCTGGCGGCCAGTGCCGCATCGACGCCCCGCGTTGCCAGGTCGAGGACGTAGGGAAGCGTGGCGTTGCACAGGGCGTAGGTGCTCGTCCGGCCGACGGCCCCCGGCATGTTCGTGACGCAGTAGTGCACCACGTCGTCCACGACGAACGTCGGGGCGGCATGCGTCGTCGGCCGGCTCGTGGCCACGCATCCCCCCTGGTCGATCGCCACGTCGATGATCACGGCCCCCGGCTTCATCAGGGCCAGATCCTCGCGCTCGATGAGGTGCGGCGCCCGCGCGCCGGGGATGAGCACGCTGCCGATGACGAGATCGGCACGGCGGATCTGATCGCGGATCGTGTGCCGGTCGGAGAACAGGCAGTCGATGTTCGGCGGCGTGACGTCGTCGAGGTAGCGGAGCCGCTCCAGGTTCGTGTCGAGGAGGCCGACGTTGGCACCGAAGCCGGCCGCCACCTTGGCGGCGTTGGCACCGACGGTGCCGGCACCGAGCACGGTGACGAGCGCCGGGGCTACGCCCGGGACGCCGCCGAGGAGGATGCCGCGGCCCATCTGCGGCTTTTCGAGATATTTCGCTCCCTCCTGGATGCTCATCCGCCCCGCCACCTCGCTCATCGGCACGAGCAGGGGGAGCCGGCCGCGGTCGTCCCGCAGCGTCTCATAGGCGATGGCGGTCGCCCCCGTCGCCAGGAAGCCCTCGGTCAGGCCCCGGTCGGCGGCGAAGTGGAAGTAGGTGAACACCGCCTGGCCGGGCCGGATGAGTTTCAGTTCCGGCGGCTGCGGCTCCTTCACCTTGACGACGAGATCGGCCCGGGCGAAGACCTCGGCGGCCGTGTCGACGAGCGTGGCGCCGCAGCCGGCATAGAGCTCATCGCCGAGTCCCGATCCGGCCCCGGCTCCGCGCTCGACGAGCACGACATGTCCCGCGCGGACAAGCTCCTCGGCCCCGACGGGGAGGAGGGACACCCGATACTCGTCGCGCTTGGTCTCGCGGGGAACGCCGATGATCATGACACGGGCTGCGTGATCGCCTGGGGCATCTTGAAACTGCCAGGCATGATGATCGGATACTGGCCGTTCTCTTCCGGCTTCACGGGAGCGGCCGTCTCCCAGGTGAGGTTCGCCGGCACGAGGTCGTCGTCGAGGGCCAGGACCTTGTCGTACTCCACCCGTCGGCCGCTGTAGCTGGCGTAGCGGCCGAGCACGGCCGTGAAACTCGACGTCGCCCCGTAGTGGGCGTTGTTGAGCGGCGTGTCGTTGCGGATCGCGGCCTGCAGTTCGTCGTGCTCGACCTGGTAGGGATCGCGCTTCGGACCCTCGTACTTCCAGAGCACGTTCCCCTTGTAGTCGGTGATCTCGCCGATGCGGACGATCCCCTTGGTGCCCTGGAATTCCTCCGTCACCTTCCCCTCGCCGCCGGGAAACTGTCGGCACTCGCTGACGATCTTCACGCCACCGGGGTAGGAGAATGTGACGGTGTGGTGGTCGTAGATCTGCGTCGGCTTGGAGGGATCGCGGTTCTGCAGGCCGCCGAGGCCGTAGGCATCGAGGGGCAGCTTGCCGAGGAACCAGTTGGCGACGTCGATGTTGTGGACATGCTGCTCGACGATATGGTCGCCGCACAGCCAGAGGAAGTGGCCCCAGTTGTGGATCTGGTATTGGAGTTCGGTCTGGCCCGGCTTGCGTGCCTTCCACCACGGCCGGTCGCCGTTCCAGTAGACCTGGCCGCTGACGATGTCGCCGGCGAGACCCTCGCGAACGCGGGCCAGCGTCTGTCGGTACCGCTCCTCGTAGTGCCGCTGCAAGCCGACGACCACCTTGAGCTTCTTCTCGTCGGCCACCTTGGCCGCCGCCAGGCAGGCCCGCGTACCCGCGGCGTCGATGCTGATCGGCTTCTCCATGAACACGTGCTTGCCGGCCTTGACTGCCGCCGCGAAGTGGGCGGGACGGAATGCGGGCGGGGCCGCGATCACGACGAGGTCGCAGTGCTCGAGCACCTGTTGATAGCCGTCGAAGCCAGTGAACCGCCGTTCCTCGGGGCAGTCGATCTTCGACTTGTCGACTTGCTCGACCGCCTGGAGCGTTCGACCGATGTGTTCGGCGTTGATGTCGGCGACCGCCGTGAGCTTCGTGGCCGAGCCGGGTACCGAGAGCGCCTGCACGAGCGCGCCGCGGCCGCGGCCGCCGACGCCGATCGCACCGACACGGATCAAGTCCGACGAGCCCTGCTGGCCGTGGACGGCCCGCAGGCCGGCGAGCGTCGTCCCGACGAGGCCCGTGGCCCGGATCGCATCCCGGCGCGACACGCCGGCCGAAAAAATCGAATCGCTCATCCGTTGCTACTCCTCGTGAGGACGGTTCCAGAAGGGGATGTCGGCCGTGACGGGCCCGACCGGGCCGCGGACGGACGTTCGGTCCAGGATACCAGCCGCGCAGTGCCGACGAAAATCCCGACTCAGTAGCGGGGAACGGCGGGGTCGATTTCCAGGCTCCAGGCCTCGATGCCCCCGCGCATGCTGACCGCCCGGGAAAACCCCCGGTCACGCAGCCAGCGGGCCACCTTCAGGCTGCGCATGCCGTGATGACAGTGGACGACGACCGTGGCCGGCCGGAAGGCTTCCAACTCCGCCAGTCGCTCGGGAAGTTCCTGCATCGGGACCAGCATCGCCCCGGCGATCCGCGCGGTGGCATGCTCCTCCGGCGTCCGGCAGTCGAGGAGGAGCGGGGCCATGCCGGCCGGCGGCGGTTCACCAAGCAGGCGGGCCGCGTCCGACACCGAAACCTCCAGTGGCGATCCTGACGGGCCACCGTCGCCGGGCAGCCGGGAATCGACATCGGGCATGGGTGATGACTCCGCTGGGGGACGAAAAAAAGGCGGCCGGCGAGTCGCTCGCCGGCCGCCCGGGGATGTTCATCAAGCCTGCCTGAGGGCCGGCCGGAGATCAATAGTCGCCGATGATGTCGCCGCTGGACCGCGTGTTGAGCGACGCATAGGTGCCGGGGTCAATGTCCGCGCTGATGACCTCGGTATGCCCATCGCCGAACAGGTGCACCATCACCCTGTTCGTGTGATAGGACGAAGGGCCCCAGTTCAATCCCACCGACATGCCGCCGGCGTTGGCAAGGTAATTCTGCTGTGTCGGAAGGTTGGAATCGCTGAACGTTCCGGATGCCATCAAGG
>Ga0208721_1000357_pt1 | contig 10210 bp, 6 predicted proteins | sample LakMenEpi17Aug10_FD_150705 | JGI IMG/M metagenome (GOLD analysis project Ga0208721, IMG submission 150705) | Freshwater microbial communities from Lake Mendota, WI - 17AUG2010 deep hole epilimnion (SPAdes) | ecosystem: Environmental > Aquatic > Freshwater > Lentic | place: Lake Mendota, Madison... | reverse complement strand
GCGGTCACGCCCTGCTCCACCACCTCCGGGTTGCCCCCCGGGTAGGTGCTGCGCACGGTCACCCGCCCCGGGGCGATTGGGGGGAGGTTTTCCACCTGCAGGTTGCCGAGGCTAAGCAGCCCCAGCAGCAGCACCTCCAGCCAGAGCCTTGGCTGCACGCTCTGACGCAGCTGCTGCTCGCTGCCTTTGAGCTGGGCCTGCCAGAGCAGCAGACGTGCTTTGCCCAGGCGCCTGGCCAGGCCCGGCAGCTCGGGACGGAACTGGGGCGAGAACGCGGTGAGCTCCAGCCGTTCGGGGGCCACACCCGCCAACACCAGATCGCGCAGCAGGCCGGCCAGCCCCTGAAGCACCGCCGACGGCTCGCGTCCCCGCTCCAGCAGGGTGCGGATCGCCTCGATCACCCCCAGCGGTTCGGCGTCGGCCAGGGCGCCCGCCAGCTGCAGCAGCTCCTGCTCCGGCACAGCGCCCAGCAGCTCCCAGACCGCCAGAGGTTCGATCGGAGGGGGCAGGAGGCTGAGCTGATCCAGCAGGCTCTCGGCGTCGCGCAGGCCACCCTGGGCACGCTGGGCCACCACGTGCAGGGCTTCGGCGCTGATGGCGATGCCCTCCTGGCCGGCGATCCAGCGGAGGTGGCCTTCGAGGGCCTCGAGCGGGATGCGGCGGAAGTCGAAGCGCTGGCAGCGGCTGAGGATCGTGGGCAGCACCCGCTGCGGGTCCGTGGTGGCCAGCACGAACACCACCCGCGGCGGCGGCTCCTCCAGCGTCTTGAGCAGGGCGTTGAAGGCTGCGGTGGAGAGCATGTGGCATTCGTCCACCACATAGACCTTCCAGCGCGCCTGAACCGGCGCAAAGCGGGAGCGCTCGATCAGCTCGCGGATGTTGTCGACGCCGGTGTTCGAGGCGGCATCGATCTCGATCACATCGAGGGCGTTGCCGGCGGCGATGGCGGTGCAGAGCTCGCAGACGCCGCAGGGATCGGGTGTGGGGCCGTCGGAGCCGATGCAGTTGAGCGAGCGGGCCAGGATGCGCGCGCTGGAGGTCTTGCCGGTGCCGCGCGGGCCGCTGAAGAGATAGGCGGGCGCGATGCGTCCGGAGCGCAGGGCATTGCCGAGGGTGGCGGCGATGGCCTCCTGCCCCACCAGCTGATCGAGGCGCTGGGGGCGGTACTTGTGGTGGAGGGGCTGGTAGGCGGGCCGCATGGCTGGAGGCTACTGGCCGCGGGCCGGATCCAGCAGACGCTCCATCCGCCCCTCCAGCTCCTCCACCTCACTGAGCTGGTCCGCGAGTTTTTGGGCCGCCAGGCGCAGAGCGGTGAACTGGCTGTCGCCGCCCGCTGTGGGGTCGCCGGCGGCGCCCCAGCGCTCCTCTGCACGGGCGAGTTCCGCCTCCAGCCTGTCCTGCAATTTGAGGCGTAGGCCATCGAGCTGTTCGAGGCTGCGCAGGGCCAGCTGGCGTCCCTTCTCCAGCTGCTGGGGGTCGAGGTTCAGGCCCTGGCGCAGCAGCACCCGCGCGCCGGTGAGCGCCGCCGCCGGCACGAACTGGCCGAAGGCCAGGGCGCCGAGGCTGCCGGTGTGCAGCCAGTCCTCCACCTGAGCGCTGCGGTGACGCCCCGTCTTGCACCAGTGGGCGAAGTGCTCGCAGTTGTTGAACAGCAGGTTGTAGTTCTGCTCCCCCAGCCGGCCCATGGCTCGCCGCAGGGTCACCCCGGCCGGCGAGCAGTCCTCCGCCGGGTACGGCACCACGCTGATGGGCTGGTCGCGGCTGAAGTCCGCCAGGGGGCTGCGCAGGATCTCCCGGCCTTCCAGGTAGTGGGCCACGGTGCCGTCGCCCAGGTCGATGCCGTGGTGGTTGAACAGGCCGTGCTGGCGCGGCACCTGCAGGTGGTCGGCGGCGGCCATGATCCTGAGCGTGTTGGCCTGAGGCTCGCGCCGGCGGGTCAGCGGCGGCAAGGGTGCTCCGGGGTGGAATGCCGCCCGGTCAGAGCGCGATCAGGCCGTTTCCTTCTGGGGCGTGTCGCTGCCCGGCAGGGCCAGCACCTTGGCCTGGGTGCGCTCCTCCACCAGCTCGCGGGTGATCGTGAAGGCCTTGGTGCCCTTGTCGGAGGGCAGCTCGTACATCACATCGAGCATCAGCTCCTCAACGATGCCGCGCAGGGCGCGGGCACCGGTCTTGCGGCGGTGGGCCTCGGTGGCGATCGCCTCAACGGCCCCCGGTTCGAACACCAGCCGCACCTCGTCCATGCTCAGCAGCGTCTGGAACTGCTTCACCAGCGCATCGCGCGGTTCGGTGAGGATCGCCTCCAGGGCGTGGGTGTCGAGCGGTTCGAGCACGGCGCTCACCGGCAGGCGGCCGATGAACTCGGGGATCAGGCCGTACTTCACCAGGTCGTCCGGCTCCAGGTTGCGCAGCACATGGGCCGCCTGCTGGTCCTTGCTGTGGCGGCTGCGGCCGCGGCCCCCCTCGGGGATGAAGCCGATGGCGTTGCGGCCCATGCGCCGCTGCACCACATCCTCAAGGCCCACGAAGGCACCGCCGCAGATGAACAGGATCTGGCTGGTGTCGATCTGGATGCAGTCCTGGTAGGGGTGTTTACGGCCGCCCTGCGGGGGCACGTTGGCCACGGTGCCCTCCAGCAGCTTCAGCAGCGCCTGCTGCACCCCCTCGCCGGATACGTCGCGGGTGATCGAGGGGTTCTCGCTCTTGCGGGCGATCTTGTCGATCTCGTCGATGTAGATGATGCCCCGCTGGGCCTGCTCCACATCCAGGTCGGCCTTCTGCAGCAGCCGCAGCAGGATGTTTTCCACGTCCTCGCCGACGTAGCCCGCCTCGGTGAGGGTGGTGGCGTCGGCCACGGCGAAGGGCACATCCAGCAGCTCGGCCAGGGTCTGGGCCAGCAGGGTCTTGCCGCAGCCGGTGGGGCCGATCAGCAGGATGTTGCTCTTGTGCAGGCGGGTGGCGGTCTGGCTGGCCTCGCCCTTGCCGTCGCCCTGCCAGGCCAGGCGCTTGTAGTGGTTGTACACCGCCACAGACAGAACCTTCTTGGCCTCCTCCTGGCCCACCACCTGCTCGTCCAGGTGGGCCTTGATCTCCATGGGTTTGGGGATCTGGGCCAGGGTCGGCGCCGGCTTGCTGGTCTTCTTGGCGGGTGCTTTGCCCTTGGGTTCGGACGCCTGGCGGCCGGCGGCGGCGCCCTGGCCGTCCACCAGCTCCTCATCGAGGATCTCGTTACAGAGATCGATGCACTCGTCGCAGATGTAGACCCCGGGGCCGGCGATCAGCTTGCGCACCTGATCCTGCGACTTGCCGCAGAACGAGCACTTCAGGTGGGCATCGAACTTGGCCATCGGGCGGGGGAGGGCTGCGGAGCGCTGGTGGGAACGTCCGGGGTGGGTGGGCTGCGGGCCCGAAACTCCAGGATCGACGTGATCCCGCGCTTCGTCAGCCGTCCTTAAGGATCAAACCGGAGCGCCGTCTTCGACGACCCGATCGATCAGGCCGTATTGAACCGCTTCCGCCGGTGAAAGGAAGTAGTCGCGGTCGGTGTCCTCGGCGATCTTCTCCAGGGGCTGGCCGGTGTGCTCCGCCATCAGGCCGTTGAGGGTGTCCTTGAGGAAGAGGATCTCCTTGGCCTGGATCTCGATGTCCACCGCCTGGCCCTGGGCGCCGCCGAGGGGCTGGTGGATCATGATGCGCGCGTTCGGCAGGGCCAGGCGCTTGCCCTTGGTGCCGCCGGAGAGCAGGAAGGCGCCCATGGAGGCGGCCAGGCCGTAGCAGATGGTCACCACGTCCGGTGCCACCTGCTGCATCGTGTCGTAGATGGCCAGGCCGGCGGTCACCGAGCCGCCCGGTGAATTGACGTAGATCTGGATGTCCTTCTCAGGGTCCTCGGCTTCGAGGAACAGCAGCTGGGCCACCAGGGCATCGGCCACCTGATCGTCGATGCCTGTGCCCAGGAAGATGATCCGCTCCCGCAGCAGGCGCGAATAAATGTCGAACGCCCGCTCGCCGCGGCCCGACTGCTCCACCACCGTGGGCAGCACGCCTGGGGCGGCCATGGGTGCGGTTGAGGCCGCCGCCGCGATGGTGGCCTCAGGGCGCTGACCCCGCCAGCGGTTCTCGATCGGGTGGGGGCTGCTGGCGTTGATCACGCGGCCGGTTCTGATGCGGTCCGGCCAATCTATGGGGATCAGGTCGGGGTGGCGGCGCGGATCACCGGCCACCCCGATCCATCGGAGCCTCAGGCGTCGGCGTCGGTCTCGTCAGCTTCGGCCTTGGCCTTCTTGGCCGCTGCCTTCTTTGCGGCGGGCTTGGCCTGGGTGTCGCCGTCGTCGCTGGGGGCCTTCTCGCTGATGGTGCTGTTGGCTTCCAGGAAGCCCAGCAGCTTCTCGCGCATCAGGTCTTCCTGCACGGCCTCGCGCAGGCGGACCGGATCGATGTTGGAGCTGTCGCTGAAGCCGCGGCTGAGCTCCTTCACCTTGGCCTCGATCTCGCCGGCCTCGAGGGCGATCGCCTCGGCAGTGGCCAGGGCCTTGAGGGCCAGGCTGCGCTTGAGGCGCTCCTCGGCCTCGGGGCGGGAGGTGTCGCGCAGGCTCTGGATCAGCTGCGGGGTGAACAGCTTCTTGACGTCCATCCCCTGCTGAGCGAGCTGGCCGGCGGTCTGCTCCAGCAGCGAAACGATCTCCTGCTGCACCAGGGTTTCCGGCAGTTCCACCTCCAGCTGCTCCACCAGGGCCGCCAGCAGGGCGTCGTGGCGGTTGGAGCGGTTGCGGCGCTCGGCGTCCTCCTTGAGGCGCTCCTCCAGGTCGGCGCGCAGCTCGGCCAGGGTCTGTTTGTCGCTGGCCTGCTGGGCGAAGGCGTCGTCGAGGGCGGGCAGCTCACGGGCCTTGAGCTCGCTCAGGCTGATCACGAAGCTGGCCTTGCGACCGGCGGCGTCCTCCTGGGGGTACTCGTCGGGGAACTGGCAGACCACGGTCTTCGTCTCACCGGGCGTCATGCCGAGGATGCCTTCAACGAAGCCGGGGATCATGCGACCGTCCTCCAGCTCCACCTCCATGGCCTCGGCGCTGCCGCCACTGATGGCCTCGCCGCTGTCGGCGTAGGTGCCCTCGAAGCCGATCACCGCCACATCGCCGCTGGCGGCGGCCCGGCCCTCCACGGGCACGAGCGTGGCCAGCTGGCGGCGGGACTGGTCGATCAGCTCATCCACCCGGGCGGGGTCGAAGCTGACGCTCTCGGCTTCAGCCTTCAGCCCCTTGGTGGCCTTGAGGCTGGGGGTGGGTTCCACATCCATCTCGAGGGTGAGGCTCAGCTCCTGGCCGGGCTCGAAGCGCTCCAGCAGCGCCTCGAAGCCGCCATCGAGGGCGGGCTGGCCGATGGCGGCGATCTCCGCCTGTTGCAGGGCATCGCGGAAGACGCTGTCCACCAGGTCTTCCAGGGCGGTGGCGCGGATGCGCAGGGCGCCGATCTGCTGCAGCAGCACGGCGCGGGGCACCTTGCCCTTGCGGAAGCCGGGCAGCTTGACGCTGCGGCTCAGCTTCTCCACGGCCTGGTCGTGGCAGGTCTGGGTGCGGCCGGCCGGCACGGCGATCTCCACAGCCAGGCGGCTGCCCGGACGGGGCGTGGTGCTCAGCGTCAGCGCGGCGGCGGCCGCCTTGGTGCTGGGCTTGTCGGCAGTGCTGGCGGCAGGACTCATGGAAGGGGAGCGGCTGGGATGGCCGAAGCGATTCGGCAGGGCAGCCCGCAATCCTAGGAACTGGCCCGTGACAGTCCTCCGCAGCCCCTCGCCAGGACCGTGGCGGCCACGTATTGTTGCTGGCAAGAACAAGCGACCTGAATTGCCCGAGTCCGGCATCCCGCAGGGATTCCGGTCAGTGCTTCGCAGGCGCGCTCTACACCGACGCCAGCCTCCAGTCAGTTCCACCTCATTCCACAGGGCATTCAGCCCGTCACCCCATCAAGTCCTCTGAACCGCTGCTGTCTGAGCGGCCGTTCAACTGACTCTCCCCAACTCGCCGCAGTCCGGCGATTGTTTGGCGGCAGTCCGGCGATTTCGATTCACAGCTTCCAAGCGCCAGCCCACCATCTGCCTTCCACAGCGTCGTCGCCTGTTGCGGCGAGCGTGATGCCAGGGCACCGCAACAGGCCCCCATTTCTTCCAGACCCCTTTCCGCATTGACCAGCTCCACCGGCACACCCCGTTCCCTGCCCCAGCGCCCGCTGCATGTGGCCGTTCTCGGCTCGACAGGCGCCGTTGGTCAGGAGCTGCTGGCCCTGTTGGCGGAACGCAGTTTTCCAGTCGGCCGCCTCACGCTGCTGGCCTCGCCTCGCTCCGCCGGCCAGACCGTGACCTGGAACGGCCAGACCCTGACCGTTGAACCCGTCAGCGCCGAAGCCTTCAACGGTGTGGATGTGGTGCTGGCGTCCGCCGGGGGCTCGGTGTCGAAGCAGTGGGCGCCGGTTGCCGCTGCCGCCGGCGCTGTGGTGATCGACAACTCCAGTGCCTTCCGCATGGATCCCTCCGTGCCGCTGGTGGTGCCCGAGGTGAATCCGCAGGCGGCGTTTCAGCACAACGGCGTGATCGCCAACCCCAACTGCACCACGATCCTGATGACCCTGGCCCTGGCGCCCCTGGCGGCACGGCGGCCTCTGCGTCGGGTGGTGGTGAGCACCTATCAGTCCGCCAGCGGCGCCGGCGCCAGGGCGATGGAAGAGCTGCGCCAGCTGAGCCGCACCGTGCTGGAGGGCGGCACACCCGAAAGCGAGGTGCTGCCTTACTCGCTGGCGTTCAACCTGTTCCTGCACAACTCGCCCCTGCAGGACAACAGCTATTGCGAGGAGGAGCTGAAGATGCTGCACGAGACCCGCAAGATCATGGGCCTGCCGGAGCTGCGCGTGTCGGCAACCTGCGTGCGCGTGCCGGTGCTGCGGGCCCACTCCGAGGCCATCAACATCGAGTTCACCGAGCCCTTCCCGGTGGAGGAGGCCCGCGAGCTGCTGGCGGTGGCTCCCGGGGTGGAGCTGATTGAAGACTTCGCGGCCAACCGCTTCCCGATGCCCACCGATGTGACCGGCCGCGATCCGGTGGCCGTGGGCCGCATCCGCCAGGATCTGAGCGAGCCCAACGCGCTGGAGCTCTGGCTCTGCGGTGATCAGATCCGCAAGGGTGCGGCCCTCAACGCCATCCAGATCGCTGAACTGTTGCTGGATGCCGGTGCATCTTCAGAGGTGCCCGCATGACTCCTGGAGCTCCTTCGCCCGCCCCGTTCGGTCGGGTGCTCACCGCGATGGTCACCCCCTTCGCCGCGGATGGCTCCGTGGATCTGGAGCTGGCGGCCCGGCTTGCGGTGCATCTGGTGGATCACGGCTCCGACGGCCTGGTGCTCTGCGGCACCACCGGCGAATCCCCCACCCTCAGCTGGGAGGAGCAGCATCAGCTGTTCTCGGCTGTGAAAGAGGCCGTTGGGCAGCGCGCCCATCTGCTGGCGGGCACCGGCAGCAACTGCACCGCTGAAGCCGTGGAGGCCATCGGCGAGGCGGCGGCCCTCGGCGCCGACGGCGCCCTGGTGGTGGTGCCGTACTACAACAAGCCGCCTCAGGACGGCCTCGAAGCCCATTTCCGTGCAGTGGCGGCCGCGGCGCCTCAGCTGCCGCTGATGCTCTACAACATCCCGGGCCGTACCGGCTGCAGCCTCAGCCCCGACACCACGGCGCGGCTGATGGATGTGCCGAACGTGGTGAGCTTCAAAGCCGCCAGCGGCACCACCGAGGAGGTGAGCGCCCTGCGGGCCCTCTGCGGCGAGCGGCTGGCGATCTACAGCGGCGACGACGCTCTCACTCTGCCAATGCTGGCCGTCGGCGGTGTCGGCGTGGTGAGCGTGGCCAGCCATTTGGCCGGCGATCAGATCAAGGCGATGGTGCAGGCCTTCCTCGCCGGCGACCTGAGTGGCGCCCTCGCCCTGCACGAGCAGCTGCTGCCGCTGTGCAAGGCCCTGTTCTGCACCACCAATCCCATCCCGGTCAAAGCCGCGCTCGAGCTGAGTGGCTGGCCCGTGGGTGCCCCCCGTCTTCCCCTTGTTTCCGCCTCTAGCGACGTGCGCGACCGACTCACCTCCGTTCTGGCAGCCCTGCGTCCCACCTGACGCCAAGGCCCATCGCCCAGCCGATCAGCGGCCGGCGCTCTGTTCCCGCCTCAGCCACATCTCTTCGTTCCCTGGCCGGCGACGCCGGCAACCCTTTCTGAATGACTGTTCAACCCATCAGCCGCAACGGCAGCAATGGCAACGGTGCTCCTCGCAAGCCCTGCCTGCGCGTGATTCCGCTCGGCGGCCTGCACGAGATCGGTAAGAACACCTGCGTGTTCGAATACGGCGACGACATCATGCTGGTGGATGCCGGTCTGGCCTTCCCCAGCGACGGCATGCACGGCGTCAACGTGGTGATGCCGGACACCAGCTATCTGAAGGAAAACCAGAGGCGCATCCGCGGCATGATCGTGACCCACGGTCACGAAGATCACATCGGTGGCATTGCCCACCACCTCAAGAACTTCAACATCCCCGTGATTCACGGCCCACGCCTGGCGCTGGCCATGCTCACCGGCAAGATGGAGGAGGCCGGTGTGATGGATCGCACCATCCTCGAAACCGTCGCCCCCCGCGACGTGGTCAAGGTGGGCCAGCACTTCTCCGTGGAGTTCATCCGCAACACCCACTCGATGGCGGACAGCTTCTCGCTGGCCATCACCACACCGGTGGGCACGGTGATCTTCACCGGCGACTTCAAGTTCGACCACACACCGGTGGACGGCGAAACCTTTGATATGGCTCGCCTCGCCCACTACGGCGAGCAGGGCGTGCTCTGCCTGTTCAGCGATTCCACCAACGCTGAAATCCCTGGCTTCTGCCCGCCGGAGCGCTCGGTGTTCCCCTGCCTGGATCGCCACATCTCCCAGGCGGAAGGCCGGGTGATCATCACCACCTTCGCCAGCTCGATCCACCGGGTGTCGATGATTCTTGAGCTCGCCCTCAAGAACGGCCGCAAGGTTGGCCTGCTGGGCCGTTCGATGCTGAATGTGATCGCCAAAGCACGCGAGCTCGGCTACATGCGCGCTCCTGATGATCTGTTCGTGCCGATCAAGCAGATCCGTGATCTGCCGGATCGCGAAACCCTGCTGCTGATGACCGGCAGCCAGGGCGAACCCCTCGCCGCCCTGAGCCGCATCTCCCGCGGTGAACACCCTCAGGTGCAGGTGAAGAGCACCGACACGATCATCTTCTCGGCAAGTCCGATCCCCGGCAACACCATCTCGGTGGTGAACACCATCGACCGGCTGATGATGCTTGGGGCCAAGGTGGTCTATGGCAAGGGCGAAGGCATTCACGTGTCTGGCCATGGCTTCCAGGAAGACCAGAAGCTGATGCTGGCCCTCACCAAGCCCAAGTATTTCGTGCCCGTGCACGGCGAGCACCGCATGCTCGTGGCCCATTCCAAAACGGGTCACTCCATGGGTATCCCCGTGGAGAACACCTTGATCATCGATAACGGTGATGTGGTGGAGCTCACCGCCGATTCGATCGGTAAGGGCGAGCCGGTGAAGGCCGGCATCGAGCTGCTCGATGCGTCCCGTAACGGCATCGTCGATGCCCGGGTGCTCAAGGAGCGCCAGCAGTTGGCGGAAGACGGCGTGATCACCATGCTGGCGGTGATCAGCACCGACGGGGTGATGGCCGCTCCGCCGCGGGTGAACCTGCGCGGCGTCGTCACGGCCGCCGATCCCCGCAAGCTCAGCCTCTGGACCGAGCGTGAGATCACCTGGGTGCTGGAGAACCGCTGGCAGCAGCTCTCGCGCAACAGCGGCGGCAACGCCCCTGACGTGGACTGGATGGGCGTCCAGCGCGAGATCGAGCTGGGCCTGCAGCGTCGTCTGCGCCGCGAGCTGCAGGTGGAGCCGCTGATCATCTGCCTGGTGCAGCCGGCGCCCGGCGGCACTCCGGCCTACAAGGGCCGCGCCGATGCCGAGCCCGATAGCCGTCCGGCGCAACGCGGTGGCCGCGGTGGTGGTCGTGATGGAGGTCGCGATGGAGGGCGTGACCGGAGTGAGCGCGGCGGTGATCGTGCACCCCAACCCCGTCGTGAGCTGGCAGCCGTGGCGGCAGCTCCTACCCCGGGGCCTGCCGCAGTGGCGGCACCGGCTGCCGCGGCAGCTGTGGCT
>Ga0208721_1000353_pt1 | contig 10249 bp, 8 predicted proteins | sample LakMenEpi17Aug10_FD_150705 | JGI IMG/M metagenome (GOLD analysis project Ga0208721, IMG submission 150705) | Freshwater microbial communities from Lake Mendota, WI - 17AUG2010 deep hole epilimnion (SPAdes) | ecosystem: Environmental > Aquatic > Freshwater > Lentic | place: Lake Mendota, Madison... | reverse complement strand
CCGCCGCCCGCCGCGGTATGGCCTGGGCCGAGGCCCGTGGTGCCGAGCGGCCCTGGCTGATGCTCAGCCTCAGCGACGGCGACGACCCCCACTTCCGCAAGGCTCGCTTTGATCCGCAGCACTGCCCGGTCGACTGCCCGCGCCCCTGTCAGCGGGTCTGCCCGGCTCTGGCGATCGGCGCGAAAGGCGGAGTGCTGCGCGAGCGCTGCTACGGCTGCGGCCGCTGCCTGCCCGCCTGCCCGCTGGGGCTGATCCACGAGGAGCAGGTGCTGCTGAGCGCCGCAACAGTGCCGGCGCTGTTGCAGGCGGTGCAGCCGGATGCGGTGGAACTGCACACCCAGGCGGGGCGACAGGCCGGCTTCGTGGAACGGCTGCGCCAGCTCCAAGCAAGCGGCGTGCCCCTGCAACGGCTGGCGGTGAGCTGCGGCCTGGAGCGTGGCGCCAGGGCCCGAGCCATCGAGCAGCCGCCGCTGGACGAGGCCACCAGCGAACCGCAGCCCCTCAGCACCCGCGAGCTGGCGGCCGAGCTCTGGCAGCGCTATGCCGCCTTGCGCGCCGCCGGCTATCGGCCCCTCTGGCAGCTGGATGGCCGGCCGATGAGCGGCGATGTGGGTGTGGGGACGGCCCGCGTGGCCGTGAAGCTGCTGGCGGCGATCCGGCCCTGGGCACCGCCGGGGCCGCTGCAGCTGGCGGGGGGCACCAACGCCGGCAGCCTGGCGCTGCTGGAGCCGGGCAGCGGCGCAGCGGGGGTGGCCTTCGGCGGTGTGGCCCGCAGCCTGCTGCAACCGCTGTTGCAGCAAGCGGAGCAACTGGGGCAGCCACTGCGGGAGCTGCCGGAGCTGCGGCAGCAGGCGCTGGATCTGGCCCGCACCCTGGTGGCGCCGTGGTTGCAGCGCTGAATGGCTAGAACGCCGGTGCCGGGGGACGATTCCCCCGCTGCTGCCGGCCGTGAGGGCGTGATGTCGACCGAACTGATCAGCGCTGATCCGGCCGTGGCCGACCCGATCACCACCCAACGCATCACCGACGACCTGGACCGGCTGCTGGCGGTGCTGCCCGAGTCGGTGCGGCGTGCCCTGGAACCGGCCGAGGCCCGCGATCAGCTACTGGAGGTGGTGCTCGATCTGGGCCGGGTGCCGGAAGCCCGCTACCCCGGCCGGGCCGTGGCCCTCGGTGAGGCCGTGGTGGAGCGCGCCGACCTGGAGGCGGTGGTGCAGCAGCTGGGGGCCTTCGGCGGCGACAACCGCGCCGGCATCGAGCGCACCCTGCACCGCATCAGCGCCATCCGCAACCGCACCGGCGCCGTGGTGGGCCTCACCTGCCGTGTGGGCCGGGCCGTGTTCGGCACGGTGGCGATGGTGCGCGACCTGATGGATTCCGGCCAGTCGCTGCTGCTGATGGGCCGCCCCGGCGTGGGCAAGACCACGGCCCTGCGCGAAATCGCCCGTGTGCTGGCCGATGAGCTGGAGAAGCGGGTGGTGGTGATCGACACCAGCAACGAGATCGCCGGCGACGGCGACATTCCGCACCCCGCCATCGGCCGGGCCCGGCGCATGCAGGTGGCCCGGCCGGAACTGCAGCACCAGGTGATGATCGAGGCGGTGGAGAACCACATGCCGGAAGTCATCGTGATCGATGAGATCGGCACCGAGCTGGAGGCCCAGGCGGCCCGCACGATCGCCGAGCGTGGCGTGATGCTGGTGGCCACGGCCCACGGCAACGAGCTGGCCAACCTGGTCAAGAACCCCACCCTGAGCGACCTGGTGGGCGGGATCGAATCGGTGACCCTCGGCGATGAGGAGGCCCGCCGCCGCCGGACTCAGAAAACCGTGCTGGAGCGAGCAGCCGAGCCCACCTTCCCGCTGGCGGTGGAGATGCACAGTCGCCACCGCTGGCTGGTGCATCGCGATGTGGCCCGCACGGTGGATCTGCTGCTGCGCGGCCAGCTACCCCGGCCGCAGGTGCGCGAGCTCGACGGTGACGGCCGCCTGCATCTGCGCGAAACGCCCCAGCCCCAGCCGCCGGGGCAGCCCCCCAGCCCCTCACGCCACACGCCGGTGCGACCACGGAGCGCCCCACTGGCCCCGGTGCCCCTGCCCGATCTCCAGGGTGGCCGGGACGAACCGGCGGACAGCGCTGATGCCCCCGACCCAACGGCCCCGATCAGCGACCAGCGGCCGCTGCAGCTCTGCATCAGCGGCGTGAGCCAGGTGCTGCTGGAGCAGGCGATCCGCAGCCGGCGGCTACCGGTGCAGGCCGTGGAGGCGGTGGAGGAAGCCGATGCGGTTCTGGCGGTGCGCCAACAGCTGGGTCGGGCGCCGGAGCTGCGCCGCCGCGCCCAGGACGCCGGCGTGCCGATCCTGGTGATCAAGGCCGACACCCTGCCCCAGATCCAGCGGGGCCTGGAGCGGCTGCTGCAGCGCCAGGGAGCGAACCGTGCGGCCGGATCCGAGGCCCCAGCCGATGAGCACGACGCCGAGGGCTCGGACCACCAGACCAGCGCCACGGACGATGCCCTGGCAGCACTGGAGGAGTGCCGACTGGCGGTGGAGCAGCTGGTGCTGCCCCAGGGGCAGCCGGTGGAACTGCTGCCCCGCAGCGAGGCCGTGCGCCAGATGCAGGCGGATCTGGCGGCGCGCTATCAGCTGGAGAGCGCCGTGTTCGGCAGCGGCCGCCAGCAGCGGCTGCGCATCTTCCCGCGCTGAACCGGCCGGGGCGCCGGCTGAGTCGCCGACTGGGGCCACGCGATTGACGAAGGTCGCCCCACTGTGGGTAACTATCTGGGTGCTCAAGGAACGGCGCTCCGGCGCTCACACCTGCCAGCGCGTTGGGCCGTCGCCAAGTGGTAAGGCAGCGGGTTTTGGTCCCGCCATTCCTAGGTTCGAATCCTAGCGGCCCAGTTTTTGAAGCTCTCGCCCGGATCCAGCGCCAGCACTGGATCGCAGGCCTATCCAGCCATGGCCACACCCCCCCTGCTGGTGTTCGACTTCGACGGCGTGCTGGTGGACGGCATGGCCGAGTACTGGTGGAGTGCACGGCGGGCTGCCCTGGCCCTGCGGCCGGAGTTGAGCCTGCCGGAACAGGCGCCCCCGGCCTTCGCGGCCCTGCGGCCGTTGATCCACAAGGGCTGGGAGATGGTGCTGGCAACGCTCGAGCTATCGCGAACCAATCTCGATCTGGCGACCTACCTGGCCGACTACGAGGGCTGCACCGCCGCTGCCCTGGAGCGCTGGCGGCTGACACCTGAGCCGCTGCAGCACAGCCTCGAAACGCTGCGTAGCGATGCGATCCGCGATGACCCCGCCGCCTGGCTGGCACTCCACCGCCCCTACCCGGGCGTACCGGAGCGCCTACGGGCCCTCGGCGCTGAGGGCAGCGACTGGCTGGTCCTCACCACCAAGGGGGGCGCCTTCGCCAGGGAGCTGCTGGCGGCCTACGACCTGGCGCCGCGGGCCGTCTATGGCCATGAACAGGGCAGCAAGCCGGACGTACTGCTGCAGCTGAGCACCGAGCAGGCCGCACCGTTGTGGTTCGTGGAGGATCGCCGCCCAACGCTGGAAACCGTGTGCCACACACCCGGACTGGAGGCGGTGCGCTGCTTCCTGGTGAGCTGGGGCTACCTGAGCCCCGGCGATCGCGACGCCCTGCCCGCAGGCATCAGCCTGCTTGAGCCCGAACGCTTCCAACGCCCCCTGGCGGACTGGCCCGCCACCCGCTAGCGTACGCCTGTACTACAGCATGGGTGGAAGCCGCTTCAGGCGGCACCACTTGAAACGCCGGGCCCCTCGGGTGGCACTTCTCCCTGTGAGGTCGCGCAGGATGGGTCCGGTTCCGCCGGCTCCTCCGCTTCGCGGCCTGCTCCATCACTGATTTGCAGACATGCCTGCCGACGACAAGACCAGCCGCGCCAGCACCGCCTCCTCCGGCGCCGCACCAGGCGCCACAACGAGTGCCAGCAGCAAAGCCGCCGCCAACCCCGAACGCGACAAGGCACTGGGCCTGGTGCTGAACCAGATCGAGCGCAACTTCGGCAAGGGCTCGATCATGCGCCTCGGGGATGCGTCCCGGATGCGGATCGAGACCAGCCCCACCGGCGCCCTCACCCTCGACCTGGCACTCGGCGGCGGCTACCCCAAGGGCCGCGTGGTGGAGATCTACGGCCCGGAGAGCTCAGGCAAGACCACGCTCACCCTGCATGCCATCGCCGAGGTGCAGCGCCGCGGCGGCGTGGCCGCCTTCGTGGACGCCGAGCACGCCCTGGATCCGGTGTACGCCGCGGCCCTGGGGGTCGACATCGAGAACCTGCTGGTCTCCCAGCCGGACACCGGCGAGATGGCGCTGGAGATCGTCGACCAGCTGGTGCGATCCGCCGCGGTCGACATCGTCGTTGTCGACTCGGTGGCCGCCCTCACCCCACGCGCTGAGATCGAGGGGGAGATGGGCGATCTGGCGGTGGGCAGCCAGGCGCGTCTGATGAGCCAGGCGATGCGCAAGATCACCGGCAACATCGGCAAATCCGGCTGCACGGTGATCTTCCTGAACCAGCTGCGCCAGAAGATCGGCGTGACCTACGGCAACCCGGAAACCACCACCGGCGGTAACGCCCTGAAGTTCTACGCCTCGGTGCGCCTCGACATCCGCCGCATCCAGACCCTCAAGCGCGGTACGGAGGAATACGGCATCCGCGCCAAGGTGAAGGTGGCCAAGAACAAGGTGGCACCTCCCTTCCGCATCGCCGAGTTCGACATCCTGTTCGGCCGTGGCATCAGCAGCGTCGGCTGCCTGCTGGATCTGGCTGAGGAGAACGCCGTGGTGGTGCGCAAGGGCGCCTGGTACAGCTACGAGGGGGACAACATTGGCCAGGGCCGCGACAACACGATCACCTGGCTGGAGCAGAACCCTGAGCAGAAGGAGCGGATCGAGATCCAGGTGCGCCAGAAGCTGAGCGAAGCAACGGACTCCCTGCGGCCGGTTGCGGCAGCTGCGGCCCGTCTGGCGGCGGGTGCCGCGGCGACTGGCACTGGCGGCGCCGAAGCCGAGGAGGCCCTGCCGGCGGCCAGCTGAGCCCAGGGCCGGAATTCAGGCCGCCGGGGTTCCGGCGGCCGCGGCTGCGGTGCCTGAGTTGACGGCCGAGAGATCACGGAGGGTGGCGGCCACCCGCTCCAGCTCCTGGATCGCTTCGGCACCCTCAAGCTTGACCAGCTCGTGGCCGTTGCGGGATTCCACCCAGCTGATGCCGTAGTCGGACACCAGGAAACGCACCAGGTGGCCATCGCCCAGCCCGGCGACGAAGGAAGCACCTTGACCGTCGCGACCGTCACCGCAGACGTAGCAGGTGGCGGCGAACCCCTGCTGCTGCAGACCATCGGCCAGGGCCCGCAGGCTCAGCACGAGATCGTCGACAACGGATCGGTAGTGCTCAGCAAGACGCGCAAACATGGCGGCCCAGCGAAGGATGCCGAGAATCCTAACGTTTTCTTCAGGTTTCCGTGAGTAGAAATACCTGCTCAGCCGTCCGCCAGGGTCCACCAGCCGGCGGCCGGGCCGATGAAGCGCACCACAACCCAGAAGATCACCAGGGCGCCGATGCCGATCCAGGCCCCGCGGGTGGTGAGACGCACGAACTGCTCGCCCTGGTTCTGCGTCAGCGGCAACCAGGGGGCGATGCGGGGCGAGGTGTCCTTCGGCTTCGCCTTGGCCGCAGGCTTGGCGGCGGTGGATCTGGCGGACGGCGGACGGGGCGGCAACCCCTGCTCGGAACGTCGCTTGGCCTCTCCCATCGAACCCTGCTGTGGTCGGCGGCGCCCAGGCTAGGGGGTGTGCTTCAGCCGGGTAGCAGGCGCGGCAGCGCCACCCAGGGCTCCAGCGCCTCAAGCACCTGCCGGCCCCAGCCGCGCCGGCGCAGCCGGCCATCGAGCACCGCCAGGCGGCCACCGTTGCGGCGTACTCCCGCCACCGCCCGCTGCAGGCGACCGAGGGCCTCCGGCAGCAGCAGCTCCCGGAACCAGTCCCGCCCCTGCTGACGCAGGGCAGCCACCCGTGCCGCCGTGAGCGGATCCTCGAGGCTGGCGATCGGCAGCGTGGCCGCCACCAGCTGACAGGGCAGCGGCAGGCGCTGCTGATGCTCAAGCCACCAGCCCCAGCTGCAGCAGATGACGCCATTGCTCTCCGGCGCCGTGAGCTGGTGTCCCACGCGCGAACCAAACTCCGCCGCCAGGGCACTGGTGAGGCCGAGGCGCAGACCTTCGTCGTCGAGCAGCACCACACTCAGCCCCGCCTGGCCGAGCACAAGCCGGCGGCACTGCTCCAGCAGATGGGTGGGGTAGTGGGGCGCATTGGGCAGGGCCTGGCCCTGGGGGGCATAGAGCGGCAGCGGATCCAGCAGCGGCGGATCGGCCAGGCTCAGCTCCACCTGCGGGACGAAACCGTGGCCGGGGGCCGGCAACTCGGCACCGGGGCCCACCAGCACCACGCCACGCCCGGCCAGCAGCCCCGGCATCTGGGCCAGGGGCTCCAGCGGCTGGTGATGCCACTGCCACTGCAGCAGCGTCGGGTTGATGCGGGCCCAGCTGGTCCAGCCCTCACCGCCGGTGGCCAGCCAGCGGGGCCAGGGCTCCGGCAACGGCTCCAGCAGGCAGAGCAGCTGGCGCAGCGGTGCTTCCTCCTCCGGGGCGATGGGCAGCTGCTGCAGGGGCCCGCAGGGGCGGGCCAGCAGACGCCGGCTCAGCCGCTCATGCAGCTGCAGCAGGCTGGCGGCGGCGGACGGCAGGCTGCGGCGCAGCTGCTCCCAGTGATCGGTGTCGATCACCACCCCCAGGGCCCGACGCAGCTCCGGCTCCAGCAGCTCACCCTCGGGCACCAGCAGCTGGCGATCGCCGAGCTGGCCATCACGCCAGGCCTGCACCAGCTGCTCCGGGTGCAGCAACCACAGACGCGCCGAGGCGGGTGCGGCCGGGCCCTCCCAGCAAGCCAGGCTGAGGCCCACCGCCTCCAGGCGCGGCAGCTCCACCTGCAGCAGCCGCTGGCGCAGGGCCGGGCTCACCAACAGGGCCACCGGCCCGTCGTGCAGAGCCAGGGGCACCAGCAGGCCCAGCAGCCAGCTGGGATCACTGCCGGGCGCCAGGCGTACCACGGTCTGATCGGCGCGGCGCAGGCTGCGAGCCACCAGCCGGCTGAGGGTGAGGTGATGCGGCCAGCGCGTCTCCCCCTCCTGGCGCAGCAGGGCCTTGAGGTGCTGGTGGGCCTGGGCTTCCAACATCGACAAATCGTAGGAAGCTGGCTGCAGCCGACTGTTCAGCGATGACAAGCGCCTGGGGTGAGCAGCCGGTGGGAATCGTGGGGCTGGGGCTGATCGGCGGCTCCCTTGGCCTCGACCTGCGGGCCCAGGGGCTGGAGGTGCGGGCCTTGGTGCACCGCGAAGCCACCGCCGAGCGGGCGCGGGAACGGGGCCTTGCCGATGCCGTGGCCACCGACCCCGCCGTGCTGAAGGGCTGCGGCCTGATCGTGCTGGCCCTGCCCCTCGACCGCCTGCTTGGCCCCGATCCCGCCCTACGCGCTGCCTTGCCGGCCGAGGCGGTGGTGACGGACGTGGGTTCGGTGAAGCAGCCGGTGCTGGAGCGCTGGGGGCGCTGGCACCCCCGCTTCGTGGCCAGCCATCCGATGGCCGGCACCGCCCAGGCAGGGGTGGAAGCGGGGCTGGAGGGGCTGTTCACCGGTCGTCCCTGGGTGGCGACGCCGGCCAGTGCGCCACTACCGGCCACCGATCCGGCGGCCCTGGATCTGGTGCAACAGCTGGCGCAGGCCGTGGGGGCCCACTGGCTCACCTGCGACGCCGCCGCCCACGACCAGGCCGTGGCACTGATCTCGCACATGCCGGTGCTGGTGAGCGCGGCGCTGCTGCAGGCCGCCGATCGGGGCGGCGCCGAAGCCGGCGCCCAGGAGCTGGTGCGGCAACTGGCCTCCAGCGGCTTCGCCGACACCAGCCGCATCGGTGGGGGCAACCCGGAGCTGGGCACGCTGATGGCGGTCAGCAACCGCGCCGCCGTGCTGCAGGGGCTGGCGCAGTACCGCCGCCAACTGGAGGCCCTGGAGACGCTGGTTCAGAGGGAAAACTGGACAGCCCTGCATGCCGAGCTCAGCCGCTGCCAGGCGCTGCGACCGGAGTTTCTCTGAGCCGCAGCTCACGGCCGCGAGCCGCCAGCAGCTGGCGGCAGGCCATCAACGCAGAAAGGCTCACCCCCGCGGTGCCCTCGCCGGGGTGGATCCCATCACCGCAGAGCCACAGGCCCGGCAGGGGGGTGCGGCTGGCCAGACCGAAGGGTCCGAAACGGCTGGGGTGCTGGCCCAGGCCCCCCACGAAACCGAAGGGGCGGCCGGTCCAGCCGGCAAACCCCCGTGGCGTCGCCAGTTCGGCATGCAGCCAGTCGGCCGGCTCCAGCCCCAGAAGCTCGCGCAGCCCGGCCTGGATGCCCGCCATCGCCTGCTGCTTGCGCTGCTGATAAGCCGGCTCCGCCAGGTCGAACCAGGGGCGCGCCGGCGTGAACACGCTGGCGATCACGGTGGCCTGCCCCGCCGGCGCCCGGCCATCCCCCTCAGCGCTGAGCGACACGAACAGGCTGCCGGGATCAGCCCAGTCGAGCTGGGCGTGCAGGCCGAGATCGGCCGGCAGCCGCTCGCGCGCCACGGCGCCGTAGAGCACCAGGGCGCCGGAGGGATCGGGGAAGCTGCTGAGGCGCCGGTCGTAGCCCGCCGGCAAGGCATCGCCCAGCAGCTGCGGCAACGCCTGCGGCGGCAGGCTGCACACCACCTCGGTGGCTTCCAGGCGGAAGGAGCGCTGGCCGGGGCCCTGCCCCTCCAGCTGCCAGCCGAGCCCGAGCCGGCGCAGCCCCGTGAGCCGGTGCCGCAGCCGCAGCTGCCCGCCCGCCGCCGTCAGGGCCTGCTCGAGGGCCTCGCTGAGCCGTTGCATCGACCCCTGCAGATGCCACAGCCCCAGCGGCTCCTGAGCCATGGCCAGCACCGTGGCGCCGTAGAGGGCCGCCGTGCGATCGGCTGGTTCCTGGGAATAGAGGCGCAGCTGCAGATCGAGGAAGCGCCGCAGACGCTGATCAGCGCCGCAGCCGCACAGAACCAGCAGATCGGCCACCGTTGCGGTGGCGAAGACGCCGCTGGCCAGGGTGCCGGGATCGAGGGCGCTCAGCAGCTGGCCCAGGTCCCAGGCGTTGCGGGGCGGCAGCACCGGATCGCGGCCGGCGAAGCCCCAGGTGCCGTGGTGCAGCCAGGCGCACAGCTGCCAGAAGCGCTCGCTGCCAGGAAACTGGCGCTGGCGCTCCTGCCGCCAGCGCTCCGGATCGCGCCAGAGCCGGATCGGCTCGGGCTCGCCCGCCAGCCGCACGCTGCAACCCGGATCCAGGGGCCGCGCCGCCGGCAGCGGCAGGCCGAAATGGCGGAAGAGCCGCGCGTGGCTGCCGCCCGGCTCGAAGCCCGCCACCTGGGTGGCCCCCACATCAAAGGTGTATGGCCCGCGGCGGAAGGTGCCGGCGCAACCGCCGCTCTGGCTGTGGGCCTCCAGCAGCACCACCTCCAGCCCCTGATCTGCCAGCAGGGCCGCGGCAGTGAGGCCGGCGATGCCGGCACCCACCACCGCCACATCGCAACGGCTGGTCATGACGGCATGCTGGCAGGACCCAGCGCCGCGCCGTGAGATGCAGCAGGCCCGCCTCGCCGCCTGGCTGCTGCGCGAGCTGGGGCAGGAACTGCGGGCCATGGCCCCGGTGGGCGGCGGCTGCATCCACCGCGCCTGGCGGCTGGAGCTGGCCGATGGCGGGCTCCTGTTCGCCAAGACCAACCGCGCCGCCCTGCTGCCGGTGCTGGCCGCCGAGGCCGATGGGCTGAGGGCCCTCACATCCGCACCCACCGGCCTGATGATCCCCAACCCGCTGCGGCTGGCGGAGCTGGATGGCACGGCGCTGCTGCTGCTGAGCTGGCTGAACCTTGGTGACCGCCCTGCCGATCCCGAGGGGGCATGGCGCAACTTCGGCGCCGAACTGGCGGCGCTGCACCGCAGCAGCCTGGTCGGCCACGACGGCCGCTTCGGCTGGGGCCAGGACAACTTCATCGGCTCCGGGCCGCAGGCCAACGGCTGGCAGGAGAGCTGGGGCCGATTCTTTGCCGAGCAGCGGCTGGGCCGCCAACTGGCCTGGGCCGCCCGTTCAGGCCACCGGCTGGCGGGGGGCGATGCCCTGCTGGAGCA
>Ga0208721_1000352_pt1 | contig 10251 bp, 5 predicted proteins | sample LakMenEpi17Aug10_FD_150705 | JGI IMG/M metagenome (GOLD analysis project Ga0208721, IMG submission 150705) | Freshwater microbial communities from Lake Mendota, WI - 17AUG2010 deep hole epilimnion (SPAdes) | ecosystem: Environmental > Aquatic > Freshwater > Lentic | place: Lake Mendota, Madison... | reverse complement strand
CGAGAGCATCCAATAGTTGACACAACGAGCCGATGGTTCAGGGCTGCCCATGCCCCGAACCGTCGGACGTTCACTCCGGCCCTCCAGGCCTGCGTTCACTCGATGCTGGCTGCGTTTCGGCTTCGTGCCTGCACTTGCCAGCAACGCCGCCTCTCAGGGCATGGGCAGCCCCTCACGGATGCATCGACGACAGATGTCAACAAGAACGTGCTCCCAGGAGTATCGGTTCACGGCATCCGGCTGGGCGATGGCTCTTGCACGACCATGCGGCTGAGTTCTCCCACCTGCGAGCGCAGTTTCCGCAACTTCTCCTCCAGCGACTGCATCTCCTCGAGGAGCGCCTTCGCCTCGGGATTCTCGGCGATGACTGCCTTCACCTTCTCGTCCCAGACGGCCCGGGCCGCCTGCCGGGCCTTGCGCTCCACGGCCGCCCGATCCTCGACCGTCTGGCCGACGCGGGCCCGCGCCGCCTCGGCGGCCTTGACGGCCTCGCGGACGCCGGCATCCTTGGCGGCGGCCTGCTCGGCGGCATTGCGAATTTTCTTCTCGATCACCTCGATCTGGTCGCGATGCTGCGCCTGGGCGTCGCCGGCCGCCTTCAGCTTCCCGGCCTGGGCCTGCACCTTCTCGTCGGCCGCGACCTTCTCCGCGATCGCGCGGCGGGCGGCCTCGGCCGCCTTGTATGCCGGGCTCGCGGCCACGGCGTCGTCGAAATCCTTGCGGGCCCGCTGGGCGGCCTTGATCTCCGGCAGGTCCTTGAGCAGTTCCTTCGTCTTCCTGTCGAGCGCGGCATCGGCCTCTTCGAGCTTCCTGCGGGCGGCGGCCAGCCGGGGGTCGGATTCGGCAACCGCGCGGGAGTGGGGTTCGAACCGGGCCGCCGTGCGCAGTGCCTGCAGATCGGGCCGGCGGGCGGTCTCGTTCCGCTGGTGGTCCGCCCGGGTCTGCTCAAGCCGGCGCTGCAGTTCGAGTTCGGCTGCCCGGGCCCGGGCAGCTTCCAGTGCGCGGCGGTGCTCCTGGACCCGCGGGTCGGCGTCCGCCGCGACCCGCTCCGCCTTGGCGACGTTGTCGCGGGCGGCCTGCTCCGCCCGCCGTGCCTCGGCGATCGCGGCATCGCCGGTCAGTTTCTTTTCCAGTGCCTTCTCGGCGGCAGCGAGTGCCGCGCTGGCCTCCTTCACGCGGGGATCATTGGCGAACCGGGCCCGCAGTTCGGCGATCCGGTCCGTGGCCGGCTCGGCGCCGCGGGCCGCATGTGGTTCCAGGCCGCTGCCCAGGGAAACGATCGTGAAGCAGGCTGCGAGCAACGTGGTCTTCGACATGGCTGGCCCTCCAAAGTGGTGGCGTGGTTGACGGGCAGATTCCGGGACATACCCCGCACTCCCGCCGGCCAGTCATTATGCGCCAGGTGCGCCGGCGTTGGCAACTACGCGGGCAGCGGGCAATCAGGGGCCTGAGCCCGGCGCGAACGATGCCTGGTGCGGCCCGCAGGGCGGAGGAAAGCGGCCGCGTCAGCCGCGGGCGACGAGGTCGAGGAGCGTGTCGCGGACGTCGGTCATCGGCAGCGACTCGCGCCGGGCGGCGGCGTCGGTGCAGAGAAAGACCGGGCCGTCCTCTGGCCGGTCGGGGAGCCGGCCGTGCGAGCCGCGCACGATCGAGGCATCGGTGCCAATTACCTTCATCAGATAGCGGAAGCCGAGCAGCTTGCGGGCCAGCGTCGCCGCGATCCGCAGCCGCGGCAGGGCGAGGGTCGGATCGACGAACAGTTCGACCGGGTCGTAGCCCGGCTTGCGGTGGATGTCCACCGTGCGGGCGAAGTCGGGCATCCGGGCATCATCGAGCCAGTAGTAGTAGGTGAACCAGCGGTCGGGAGCGGCCACGGCGACGAGTTCGCCCGACCGCGGGTGGTCGAGGCCGTGCGCCGCCTGGGCTTCGCGGTCGAGCACCTCGGCGACTCCGGGGGTCGCCTCCAGCAGGGCCCGGACCTCGGCGATCCGTTCCGGCCGCTTCACGTAGACGTGGGCCAGCTGATGATCGGCCACGGCGAAGGCCTCGCTGGCGCCGGCGTCGAGCAGTTCCCAGCCGAGATCGACCTCCTGCACGCGCAGCAGGCCGGAGCGGCGCAGGACGCGGTTGACGTCGATGCCCGCCGTCACCGGCGTGATGCCGTATTCGCTGACCACGGCCACCGTGTGGCCCGTGCCGGCCGCCCACTCGGCGAGGTCGCCCGCCACGGCGTCGATCTCGGCGCAGGCCCGCAGGGCCTGGGGCGAGTCGGGGCCGAACCGCTGCAGGTCGTAGTCGAGGTGGGGCAGGTAGCAGAGCGTGACGGTCGGGGCGTGGGCTTCCATCACGCGCCGCGTGGCGGCGGCGATCCAGCGCGAGGAGCGGATGTCGGCGGTCGGCCCCCAGAAGTTGAAGAGCGGAAACCGGCCCAGCCGCCCCTGCAGATCGCCTTTGAGCGCCGGCGGATCGGTGTAGATGCTGGGGATCTTGCGACCGTCGGCCGGGTAGACCGGCCGGGGCGTGACCGCCTGATCGACGGCCGCGTGCATGTTGTACCACCAGAACATCTTGGCGACGGTGAAGCCGGGGCCGAACCGGCGCCGGCCCGCGTGCCAGAGTTTTTCCTGCTCGCAGCCGACGAGGTTGTTCGACTGCCGCCAGAGCATGACCTCGGCAAGGTCGCGGAAATACCAGCCGTTGCCCACGATGCCGTGGTCGCGCGGCAGCCGACCGGTGAGCATCGTCGCCTGGGCGGAGCAGGTGACGGCCGGCAGCACCGTGCCGAGCGTCGCCTGAAAGCCAGCCCGGCCGAGCGCCGCCAGCCGCGGCGTGTGGGGCAGGAGCGCGGGCGTCAGCCCGACGACGTTGAGAACCAGCAGGGGCTTCATGGTGGCATGGTATTACCGGGATCGCTTTCTCGTTGAAGCCACCGTCGATTTCTCCGTGAGGGGTTGCCCATGCCCCGGGAGACGGCGTTGCCGGCCAGCGGCGCCCGGAGGGCAGAGCGCAGGCGGCATCGAGTGAGCGAAGGCCAGGATGGCCGGAGCGAACGTCCGACGATCGGGGTATGGGCAACCCCGAACCGTTGGTTGCGATGGCAACGCAACGCTGGGGTGCTCCTGTGTGGCGCGCATGGGTCGTTTCGCCTCAGCCGAGGCCGCAGGCGACGGCGCTCATCACCGCCGCGATCCGCACCGCGTCGTGGCAAGCCTCCTCACCGGCCCCGAGATGGACGAGGCTCGCTTCGTGGTTCTGGATGCAGGCCTCGCAGCCGGCCAGCGCCGCGCAGCCGAGGCTCATGAGCTCGAAGTCGATTTTGCTCGTGGCCGGCTGGGCGATGCGGGCCATCCGCAGCCGTGGCGGCCGGGCGGCATACGACTCCTTGCCGACCATGTGCCGAAACCGGTAGTAGACGGTGTTCATCGCCATCAGTCCGGCGGCCGCGACGGCGTCCGCCAGCACCGGTCCGGCCGCGTCGCCGAGGGCCGCCCGGGCATCGGACTCGATCGCCTCGGCGAGCGGCCGGTGGCGAAGAAACCGGGCCGCCGCCAGGGCCACGCCCAGCGCCTGGGCCGGCGCGAGCGTCTCGCCGCCGAGCACGGCGCCGACGTTGAGCCGGATGTCCTTGAGATCGTCGGGCAGGGTGTCGCGCAGGGCGTCGAGGGCGGGGGTGGCGAACGACATGGCGAGCGGCTCCTGGGGGTCGTGGTCCGGTGCTGTTGTCGGCGGGCAGGCCACGGGGCGGATGGGGGGCAGCGTCGCCGCCGCCCGCCATCGTGGCGCAGCCGGATTGTAGCGGCTCGTTGCCGGTCCGGGCCGGAGGATGCTACCTTCGGGAAATTTGTTTTTTCCGCCCCGCGAACCCTTCCATGCCCCGCCGCGAAGACCTGCACACCATCCTCCTCATCGGTTCCGGTCCGATCGTCATCGGCCAGGCCTGCGAGTTCGACTACTCCGGCACCCAGGCCTGCAAGGCGCTGCGCGAGGACGGCTACCGCGTCGTGCTCGTCAACTCCAACCCGGCCACGATCATGACCGACCCGGGCACGGCCGACCGGACGTACGTCGAGCCGCTCACCTGGCAGATGCTGGAGAAAGTCATCGAGGCCGAGAAGCCCGATGCCGTGCTGCCGACGCTCGGCGGGCAGACCGCCCTCAACCTGGCGCTGGAGCTCGACCGGCGCGGGATCCTCGCCCGGCACGGCGTGGAGATGATCGGGGCCAAGGCGGAGGCGATCCGGCGCGGCGAGGATCGGGAGATCTTCAAGGAGACGATGCACAAGATCGGCCTCGAGACCTGCCGGGGCCGGATCGTGAAAAGCCTGCCGGAGGCCCGCGAGGTGCTCGGCGAGATCGGTCTGCCGGCGGTCATCCGCCCCAGCTTCACGCTCGGCGGCTCGGGCTCCGGCATCGCCTGGAACCGCGAGGAGTTCGACACCAAGGTGCAGCGCGGGCTCGACCTGTCGCCGGTGGGGGAGGTGCTGGTCGAGGAGTCGATCCTCGGCTGGAAGGAATACGAGATGGAGGTCATGCGCGACGCCGACGACAACGCCGTCGTGATCTGCTCCATCGAAAACTTCGATCCCTGCGGCGTGCACACCGGCGACTCGATCACCGTCGCCCCGGCGATGACGCTCACCGACCGGCAGTACCAGCGGATGCGGGACGCGAGCTTCGCCGTGATCCGGGCGATCGGCGTCGAGACCGGCGGTTCCAACATCCAGTTCGCCGTCCACCCGCAGACGGGCCGGATGATCGTCATCGAGATGAACCCGCGGGTCAGCCGCTCGTCGGCCCTGGCCAGCAAGGCGACCGGCTTCCCGATCGCCAAGATCGCCGCCAAGCTGGCGGTCGGCTGGCGGCTCCACGAGCTCCCCAACGACATCACTCGGAAGACGAAGGCCTGCTTCGAGCCGTCGATCGACTACGTCGTCGTCAAGGTGCCGCGGTTCGCCTTCGAGAAGTTCCCCGAGGCCGACTCGCGGCTGACCACGCAGATGAAGAGCGTGGGGGAGACGATGGCCATCGGCCGGACGTTCAAGGAGGCCTTCCAGAAGGCGCTCCGCGGCCTGGAGGTGGGAGCCTTCGGCTTCGGCTCCGACGGCAAGGATCTGTGGGGCACGCCCGCCGAGCCGTCGCTCGACGACATCAAGGCCCGCGTCTCGACCCCCGACCCCGACCGGGTCTGGTACCTGCGGTACGCGCTCAAGGCGGGGATGACCGTCGCGGAGCTGCACGAGGCGACCGCCATCGATCCCTGGTTCCTCGATCAGCTCCGGCAGATCGTCGAGATCGAGAGCCTGCTGCGCACGGTCGGGTCGCTGGGGGCGGTCGATGACGGCACGCTGCGGCTCGCCAAGCAGGCCGGGTTCTCCGATCGGCAGCTGGCCGTGCTCCTCGGATCGAGCGAGTTCGAGGTCCGGGCGGAGCGGAAGCGGCGTGGGATCGTGGCCACCTTCAAGGTGGTCGACACCTGCGCCGCCGAGTTCGAGGCCCTCACTCCCTACTATTACTCGACCTGGGAGGACGAGGACGAGGTCCGCCCCAAGGAGCCGGGGCGGAAGCGGGTCATGATCCTCGGCGGCGGCCCGAATCGGATCGGGCAGGGGATCGAGTTCGACTACTGCTGCTGCCATGCCAGCTACGCGCTCCGCGAGCTGGGCATCGAGAGCGTGATGGTCAACTCCAACCCGGAGACCGTGAGCACCGACTACGACACCAGCGACATGCTGTTCTTCGAGCCGCTGACCTGCGAGGACGTGCTCAACATCGCCGACCGCATCGAGCCCGACGGCGTCATCGTCCAGCTCGGCGGCCAGACGCCGCTGAACCTCGCCCGGGCCCTGCATGCTGCCGGCCTGCCGATCATCGGCACGAGCGTCGACACGATCGAGACCGCCGAGGACCGGGAGAAGTTCCGCGACCTGCTCGACCGGCTCGGGCTCAGGCAGCCCGACAGTGGCATCGCCCGGACCCTGGAGCAGGCCCGGCGCGAGGTGGCCCGGATCGGCTACCCGAGCCTGGTGCGGCCAAGCTTCGTGCTCGGCGGGCGGGCGATGGAGATCTGCTACGACCAGGTGCAGTTCGAGCGGTACGTGGCCGAGGCCTTCGCCGTGGCCCAGGGGCAGCCGGTGCTCATCGACCGGTTCCTCGAGGACGCCATCGAGGTCGACGTCGACTGCATCGCCGACGGCAGGGACGTGATCGTGGCCGGCGTCATGGAGCACATCGAGGAGGCGGGCGTGCACTCCGGCGACTCGGCCTGCTGCATCCCCCCCCACAGCCTGTCGGCGGAGATGATCGCCGAGATCAAGCAGGCGGCGACCGGCCTGGCCCGGAGCCTGGGCGTGGTCGGCCTGATGAACGTGCAGTTCGCCGTCAAGAAGGAGACCGACGCCGACGGCGTAAGCGGCCAGTCGCTGTACGTGATCGAGGTCAACCCGCGGGCCAGCCGCACCGTGCCCTTCGTCGCCAAGGCGACGGGCATGCCGGTGGCGAAGGTGGCGGTGAAGGTGATGGCGGGGGTGGGCCTGGCGGAGCAGGGCATCGAGGCGGACCCCGTCCCGGCCCACGTGAGCGTCAAGGAGAGCGTGTTCCCGTTCGTGAAGTTCGCCGGCGTCGATATCGCGTTGGGGCCGGAGATGCGCAGCACAGGCGAGGTGATGGGGGTCAGCGACACGTTCGCGATCGCCTTCGCCAAGAGCCAGATCGCCGCCGGGATCGTGCTCCCCGAGAAGGGACGGATCTTCGTCTCGGTGGCCAGCCCGCAGGCCAAGCAGTACATGGTGAACGTGGCCCGGCGGCTGGTGGCGCTGGGCTTCGAGCTGATCGCGACCGCCGGCACGGCGCGGGAGCTCGCCGCGGCGGGGATTCCCGTCGAGGTGGTGAAGAAGCTCCAGGAGGGGCATCCGAACCTCATCGACCACCTCATCGACGGCCGCGTGCAGCTGATCTTCAACACGCCCCGTGGCAAGGGAGCGCGGACCGACGAGGGGCGGATTCGGGCGGCGAGCGTGCTCTATGGCGTGCCCTGCATCACGACGCTGCCGGCCGCCGAGGCCTGCGTCCGCGCCATGGAGGGGCTGCGGACGGAGCCGATGGGGGTGCAGCCGATCCAGGACCGGTTTCCAGCCGCCACCGCCGCGGCCGAGACCGCCCGCTGACGCGGAGAGACTCCGCGCCGACGCCAGAAAAACGCCACTCCAAGGGAGAAGGCAGGCGTCGGGTTGCCGCTTGTTCCGGACCAGGAGAGGGGGGCCAGGAGACGGGGGACGCAACTCCCGAGCCGCTTTACGCGCCGCTCATCCACTCGAAAATGGGTGCGGAAGTGCGATTGGCCGGACCATCCTTCTGTCGGCGGGGACAGAAAAAACTCCCGCGCGGAGGACGCACCTCCGCGCGGGAGTGGGCGAATTCTCTCGCCCGAAGTGCCAACAAGGCCGCCGGGCTATCGCGTGGCCGCCACGGTCGGGGTCTTGACCGACTCCTGCGCCGGAGCCGCCTTCACGAGGGCCTCGGCCTTCGCCGGCGTCGACGTGCTCGCGATGCCCCCGCAGCAACTCGCCGCAGGCAGCACGATCGACGACGACGCGACCGTCGCGTAGCAGGCCTGGCGGTAGACGATCCGGCCGCAGCGGTCGTAGCTGGCGACCGTCTCGCACACCGTGCCGCATGCCGGAGCACAACTCGTCTCGCACATCGGTGCACAACTCGTGTACGCCGGAGTACAGCAGGAGGTTTCACACGGCTCACAGCAGTTCCGACTCCGACGCCGCCAGCCGGCCTCGGCGTCCCAGGCCGTCGCGACCACTGCGATGCAGGTGGCCGCCCCAACTACCCACTTGAACATGGTGCTATTCATCGTTGTAGACCCTCAAGGAACTCCGGGAGAACCAGGCGAACCTGACGCAGGCCGCTTTCCCCGAAGGCTGCCAACGGTAGGGCGTGCGGCCCCGCGACGGCAAGAAATGCCCGGCAGGCCCTGGGCCTCCCTTCTCAGACGCGACAGGACATTCCGCCTGCGTGGGCGAAGGGACAGCCGCACCCGCTCCCGGGCTCAGCGGGCGGGCGCGTGGCCCCGCGGGGGCTGCTCGAAAAAACGGACACCTGATCCGCGCCGCTCGGCTCACGCGGAACGCGCAATCCCTCGAGAAGCCGTGATGCGTGTCAGCACCCGCACACGCGGACGGCTCACGGGCCCACCCCGTTCGGCGCGGTTCGCACGCCGCGCCACTTGTGCGACCAGAGCCGCTCCGGATCGGCGACTCCGGCGAAGAGCCGGTCGGACAGCCGCGTGCGGGGCAGTTCCACGAAGGTGATAGATGTGGGCTGGAAGAATCCCGGCGGCTCCACCAATCCGCGGAGCCGTTCGAGATTGGTGGACGAGTAGTGCGAGCATCGCAGCGCCGAGCCCACGGCGTCGGCCTGGGGCCAATCCGCCGGCAGGGACGTCGTGCCGAGGCCGTGGGTGCCCTTGAAACGCAGCCCCGGTGCGGTCGCCGTGACGGGACGTTCGCTCTGCGGATCGCCCTTGAACGCATCCCAGTCATGCCCGCCGAACCCGGCGATGCCCCAATAGGATGGCCCGACCTCGTCGGCGATCGGATCCCGCGGGCCGCGCACGGCCTTCTCCAACTCCAGTTCGGTCATCGGACGCAGTCCGGCCCACGAGGCGAACGTGGCTCCGTCGGCCCAGGAGAGGCCGAAGCAGCCCGGCCCGGCCCGCTCTCTTCCCGGACGTCCGATGAACCGCCCCTTGTCATCCTTGGAGACGTGCCCGTTCTTGCCCGAGTACACCACCTTGTTGAAGACGGTCCCGCCGAACCGTTCGCCGGCTTGTTCCGGGGGAAGGGCATTGAGGAAATCGGCATATTGAGCGGGACTGATCTGGAACTTCATGCAGTAGAAGGCCGTATGGCCGTTGGGATACGTGGCCGGAATCTCCCCGCCATCGACGAGCGGACCGCCGTGGTTCCGCGCCCACAGCTGCCCCTGCTTCCTGCCCGTGGGGATGGCGCCGGGGCCGGTGACGCGGTACGGCGTGCTCGTGTTCCTGCCATCGACGAACTGGTGGAAGCCGCCCACCTCGGCGCCGCCTGCGCCGAGGGCGAACGGCCCCTCGGGCACGTACACCATCTGGATGCCCATCCCGCGGATGCCGTCCGTGCCGTCGGCCGGCAGGCCGGCGACGCTCGCGGCGTCACAGACGAAGGTGACGCGACCGGCGTTCAGCGGCCCGGTGCCGGGGGCGGCACGGCGGATGAACGCGCCGGTGAAGCCGTCCGCGCCCTCCGGCACGATGAGATCCACTTTCGTGCCATCCTCTTTCTGCTTCTGATCGTATCCGGACGGGTTCACGACCCGGTCGGCGACGAGTTTCACGTGCCGCCATGCCGCCGGTGCGCCGGTCCGCGCCTTGAAGAACACCCAGGCGGCGTCGTGACTGTGCTCGTTCCGCCACGAGTCCTTCCAGGCAACGTCGAACGAGATCGTCGCGGTCTTTGCGTCCCGCGGTTTCAGTTCGATGTTCTCGATCACGACGGCACATTGGTTGTCCCAGCCGCTCGCCGGCATCCCCACCATGGCGCCCTGTGCGGCGAACACGTTGACCCGCTCCTCGGGCTTCGATGCGTGAGGGATGATCCTCGCGGAGCGGACGGCTCGGACACCGATCTGCCTGGTCCGGCCCCGGGCCGGATCATGATACGAGGTGTTGTTCATGGCCTGGCGATCGGAGGTCCGCAAGTCAGTCGACGCTTCGCTCGACAGGGAGCCGCCGCGCGTGCCGAATCCCCAGCCCCAGTCTTCCGGAAACCGCGGATTCCGCGTGCCCACCGTGCAAATCGCGGGGGGCCAGGCGCCGTGCGCGCCGGCGAACCGCCGGCCGGCGACGTTGCCGACCGTCACGACGCGCTCGGCGAGGTTGCCGCTCAGGTCCATGATGCCCCAGTAGGATGCGCCCGAAGCGACCCGGTCACTGTCCGGCGTGGCGAAAGCACCAGCCCGCGGGTTCGGGATCAGTTTCAGCGCGTCGGCGAGAACGCTTCCCTTCCCATCCCTGCGGACCGCGCCACCCCAGACGGCGTTGCCGCGCGAGGCATCGGGGCCGTCCGCCCCCTGCCACGAGATGCTTTCGTCGGTCTTCCCGGCATTGGTCACCACGTAGCCGTCAGGCCGCGTGGCGGGCTTGCCGCCGCCGTTCGAGCCGGCGATCGCCGACGTGCCCCAGACGAATTCGTCCGCCACCGGACG
>Ga0208721_1000348_pt1 | contig 10324 bp, 4 predicted proteins | sample LakMenEpi17Aug10_FD_150705 | JGI IMG/M metagenome (GOLD analysis project Ga0208721, IMG submission 150705) | Freshwater microbial communities from Lake Mendota, WI - 17AUG2010 deep hole epilimnion (SPAdes) | ecosystem: Environmental > Aquatic > Freshwater > Lentic | place: Lake Mendota, Madison... | reverse complement strand
CCCGCCGCTGCCGGTCCCGCCGCTGCCGCCGGTGCCGCCTGACGGCGTGCCGGAGTGCTGATTCCCCTCGGCGTCGATGAGCGTGGTCGCGTTCGGGACGTAGCGGTTCCCGAGGCCCGCATACACGACATCGACCGGAGGGAGGCCGTACCGCAGCCCGATGTTGCCCTTCGTGTTTCGCCGCGCGGTGCTCGTGTCGGTTGCCGTGACGCCGAGGTAGTTGCCACGGATCACCTGCCGCTGGGCGATGGTCTCGGCAGTCGGCCGCGTCCCCGTCGTCTCCACCACCACGCCGAACCCACCGTTGCCGACGATCACGTTGCTGGCGGCGGACCGCGTCGATACACCACCGATCTGGTGCGTGCCGGCCGTAATCCGGATGCCGTCGAACGTGTTGTTGCTGACCGTCGTGTTGGCGACCGCGGCCTGTCCGTTGCCGAGCAGGATGCCCGTCAAGTTGTTCTGGATCGTGTTCCGCGCCGGCGCGCCGAACCCGATCGCCGTCACACCGCTCGCCCTCACCGGAGTGGAGAGCGTGATCGTCACGATGTTCGAAGCGTCCACGATGATGCCACTCACCCGGGCACCGGTCGGAATGCCGGATGCCGAGTTGCCGGTGACGAGTTGGCCGATGTAGACCTGATCGGGCCTGATCGCGGCCGGCAGCGTCACCGTCGCCGAGTTCGCGGTCGTCGTCACAAAATTCGCGAACGTGACCGATCCCGAGGCCGTCACCGTGCCGCCGCTGATCGTCACGGTGGTCACGCCCGTCGTGGGATTGATGGCGACGGAGGCGATCGTGGCCGCCGGCGATCCGCCGGCCGGCGTGATTCCCGCTCCGCGGACTCCGAGACCGGCGAAGAGGCTCCCGGCGCTGGCCCTGTAGCTGGCTGGCAGCGTGAACGATGTCGCCGACACCATCGTAGCCGTGACGGTCGCCAGCGTAGCCGAGGGCAGAACGGGCATGACGCCGATCCGGGTTCGACTCGCGGAGGCGGTATCGACCTCCACGCCCACGTTGTTGTCACGATCGCCATTGCCGATCGTGTTGCCGACGAGCACCGTGCCCGATGCCGCCCCCTCGACCCGCACGCCCGCCTTGGTGCTGGCGGTGATCGTGTTGCCGGAGACGGTGGTCCCCGTTGCGGTGCCCGAGACGCGCACGCCATGCACGTTCGTCACGCGCAGGCCGAGTTCGGTGGTGCCGAGCGTCATGCCGTTGACGAGCACGTCCGAGGAGTCCGTGACCTGCACGGCGGCTCCCTTGGTGAAACCCGCGACGGTCATGTTGGCGACCGTCGCCGCACTGGCGCCGCTGCCGCTGAACTCGAAACCGTTCACAACCGACGTCGAGGTGACGGCGCTGCCCGACCGCGTCTGGGTGATCCGTGAGCCATCGACCGTAATCCGCGGTCGTGTCACCGCCGGGCTGCCCGACGGATTGTAGGACGAATTGCCGTCGATGACGAACGACTTCGTGATCAGGGGCAACTGTTCCGTCAGCCGGATCGGTGTCACCACCTGCGACGAGAAGGTGAAATCCATCAGCTGGTCCGGGTTCAGGGCCGATGCCGAGGTGTCGTTCACCTGCCGCAGGCGGAGCATCTTCCCCAGTGAACCAGCTGCCGCATTCGTGCCCGCGGGCGTGGACACGACGAACGTCGCCCTGTCACGCGGGTCGTCCGAGCCGATGTTCGTCACCAGCGTCGTCTCGGTCACGGTGACCGCCGACCGGCTAAAGGGCTGCGACGGCGTGGCCGCGTACGTCAGCTGGTACACCCTGCCGGCGGCGGTGCCATCGGTGACGCGGACGAACGAGTTGGCGGGTAGTTCATTGGCCGTGTCGGAGTCGGCGGCCCGCGTCAGCACCCAGCGCGAGGCGGCGCTGCCGAGGCTCGTGATCGCATACACGCCGTTGGCCTGGTTGGCGGCCGACGCGAGGTTCAGGAGCAGCCGATCACCCACCCGCAGACCGGTGAGACCGGCGACGGAAAGGCTTCCGTTGACCGATGCGGTCAGCGAGCTCGCGACGACGCCCGGACTGCCGGGGAGGTAATTGAACGCCGGCAGGCTCGCGACCAGGCCGCGGACCGCCCGCCCCCCCTGCCCGGCGATCGGGGCGTCGAGCACATACATGTCTCCCCGGCTGGCTCCCCCGGTCGAGCGGATCGTGACGTTGCCCGCCGCTCGCATCGACACCGCGCCGCCGCGCCGCAGGGCATCGGCGTTGCCGACGATGATCGTCGTCGGCGAGTTGTTGACGATGTCGATGCTCCCATTCGGCGCACTGACGTCGATTCGCGGCACGTCGATCAACTGGCCGCGGAGCGCGGCGACACTGCCCCCGGCCACCGGATCGACACCCCGCACCTTCAGCGTGACGATGTCACCGGCCCGGATCGAGGCGACCTCGAGATCGCTGCTCTCGTCGATCGACAGACTGCCACCGACACGGGCCTCCAGCGAGTTGACGTTCGTCGGCAGGTAGAAGAGCGGATTGTTGGGAAGCAGGGCGGGCTCGCCGACCGTCCCCTCGGCGTCGATCGTCAGGCGGTCGGCGCGAACCCGGGCCGAGCCGCTGATTCCCCCCGTGACCGGCTGCGGCGAGTTGAAGAACAGGGAAAAACCGTTGATGAAACCTTCGTCGACTGGCACCGAGTCCGTGACCTCGAGCCGCCACGTGCCGCGCGGGCTGCGCCCGTACAGGGTTGCCAGCGAGTCCTGCGGCCGAAACCGTCCGGTGAAGGGGGGCGTGCCGCCGGTGATCGGCGTGCTCGCCTCGGAGTCGAAGATCGTTCCCTGGAAGTCATCCCCCGCGCCACCGACCCGGGTGAACAGCCGCACCCGCGTGCCATCCGGGGCCACGAGCACGGCCGACAAATCACTGACGAACGGATGGGCGATCTCGATCGCGACGTCCAGATCGTCGAACGCAAAGGCATCCGCGATGAAGATGTCGCGACTGACGGTGGAGTTGTCGGTGATCGCGACCGGTTCGCTGTTGCGATAGACGATCGTGTTGGCGCCCGCCTGGTTGACCTGGCGGAGGCTGACGTTGTTGACCGCCGAGACCAAGCCGGCGAGCCTGATGCTCCCCCCCGTCGCCTCGATCACCACATCGTCCCGGGTATCGTCGATCGCGGCGGCCGTGACCTGGACAGAGTTCTCCAGGGTCACGTTCTCCGCCGAAACCGTGATCCGGCCCGTGGTCGTCGATACGGGAGCCGACAGGGTGAACAAGGAGCCGGCGAGGATGTTGACGTCGCTGGCGGTGAGCAGGGCCGCGTTGAAGAGCAGGTTTTCATCGGCCTGCAGTGTCATCGGAAAACTCGATGCGGCGACGGCCTCGATGGTGATGCTGTCCTCCTCCGAGATCCGCATCTCGTAGGGGAACGGATCGCTGACCGCGACGCCGCTGCTCGTCGCGGCACGGACCCGGAGCGAGTCGATCGACGTCCGCAGGTCGATCTCGTTGAACGCCACGCTACCGGAGGAAGGCGTCGGGCTGTCGTTGGCGAGGGTCACGGCCATGGTGGTGCCGCGGACGAGCCCCGAATCGGCCCCCGAGGTCGGCGACGTCGTGGTGAACACGAACGGCAGAAGGTCAACGACGGATGGCCGGGACTGGAGGATGTATGACTGGTTCTTCGCCCACACCGTCCCCTCGATCACCACGTCCGCCTGCTCGGCCTGCACGAAAAGCGAGTCGGCAACGCCGCCGGCGAAGAACTTGCCGGCCAGTGACGCCGACGGGGAGACCGACAGGACGCCGCGTTCGAGGTCGGTGCCGAGTTCTTCCCCGATCCGGATGTCGAAGACGTTGGCGGCGATCGTGGCGTCGAAGTTGACCTGCTCGGTGCGCGCCACAGGGATCGGGGCCATGATCCGCACCTCGGGCGTCGATTCGTACCCGGATCCCGCATCGGTCACGACGATCGATACCACACGCCCCTCGGAGTCGAGCACGGCCTCGGCAGTCGCCCGCGTGCCACCACTCTCACGCGGCGGCGGCTGGATCCACACCCGCGGCGGGGCCTGGTAGCCATAACCGGCTGCCGCCACCGCAATCCCCGTGACACCATCCCCGGTGAGCGTGACGGCACCGATCTCCGCGCTGGCCACCGCAACCGGCGCCGCGACCGTCACGGCAGGCCGAGACGTGTAGCCGACACCGCGGTGGGTCACCGTGAAGCCGGCGAGGCGGCCGGCGGCATCGACGATCGCCGTGGCCTCGGCCTGAGGACGGAAGATCGTCGCCACCGGATTGGCTGCCGAAGCGGCGTAGCCCGCACCGCCGCTGGTGATCGTCACGCCGGTGACGCGCCCCTGGGCATCGAGCACGGCCACTGCCGTCGCCGTGGCGGCGCCGACCCCGGCCGGGGGCGGCGCGATCGTGATCGTTGGAAACGCCGACGTGAACGGCGCCACGTTGTCGTAGCCGGAGCCCGGGTTTTGGACGGTGATCGCGGTCACCTGGCCAAACGTCGGGCTCGCCGGATTGCGATCCACCGTCACCGTTCCCAGCACGGCGTTGACCTCGCCGTTCGGCCCGACGATCGTCACCGTCGGCGGCCGGTCGGGATCATAGCCGACACCCTCGAGGCCGGACGGGGAGAAGACGTTGACCACCTCGCCCGCGAAAATCTCACTGCTGGCCAACCCGGTGCGAATCGTCGGATCCCGGTTCACCTGGCTGGCGCCGATGTCGAGCCGGTCGTTCGACGACACCTTGGCCGCGAGATTCACGTTCGTCGCCCGCAGGGAGATGTCGTCTCCGACACCGGCGCCACGACCTTGCGGTTGTTGCGGTTGTTGCGGTTGCCCCGGGAAGAAGCCACCTCCACCTCCAGGAAAGGGCGGTAGCGGCGGAACCGGCGTGGGCGGAACCGGCGTGGGCGGAACCGGCGTGGCCGGAACGACGGGCATGACGATCGGGCTGTCGATGTTGATAGTCGATCCGGGTACGAGCAGGTCCACGTCGAACTGCCGCGTGATGTCCTGGCCGGCGAAGACCGTGACGCTGCGGGACTCCTGCCCCTGCGCGTAGACGCCGTAGCTGACATCCAGCGAAACGTAGCCGGGGTCCTGCTCGACGAAGGTGTTGTTCAAGCCGACTTCCGGACTGGCGAAGTACAGGGAGATGACCCCGCTGTCGGCATCAAAGGCTCCGTAGGCAACCTTCGGCTTCAGGCCGCCGGTTTGGAGCAGATACTCGTCGCCGAGCACCACGGCCGCGGTCGTCTGCCCACCGGAAAACACGAGCCGGTTTCCGTTGAAGGCATCGATGCGAAACGGGTACGCGCCGCCGCTGAAGTACATCGTGCCCGACAGCGTGCCGGGAATCACGCCCAAGCTCCCGGCGCCGGTTGCCTGCGGCAGCGTGAACGTCGTCGGCTGGAGGACGTTGCTGACACGCAGCGCCCGCGTCGAGGGAAGGATGTTGTATTCCGTCTTGGGAATCGCCGGCTGATTGCCGTCGAACGTCGTTTCGTCGAAATACGTGTAACTGATCCGCGAAATCACCGGATTCGAGGAGAACGGGGAGAGAAACGGCGCGTCCGGCGGCACTGCCCCGACCGGGGCCGTCCGCCACGTCAACTCGAGGTGCGACTGCCCGTTGACGGCCGATGGCTCACGGAACGAAATCGCCGTCGGCACGATGTACACGCCGGCCGGTGTCGCCCCCACGCCCGGGCCCGTGAGCAGTTGGGGCGTCTGTCCGTCGGGCCCGCCGTTGAAGGTCCAGCGTGTGCGCACTCCGTCGGCCTGCGTGTATTCGAGAACGCCGTCCACGATGTTGACGCCGTCCTGCTCGACGATGTACCGCGTCGTGACCTCGCGACGATCATCCAGATTGAAGGCGTAGACAGGACCGTTGTCCTGAGAGACACCAAGGTCGGTCCGTCGCTCGCCATTGGTGACGTAAATATTCTGCAGGGCGTTGACACCGCCCACCGATCCGCCCCCCACGAATCCACCGTTGTCGGCATACAAGAGCGACTGGGGCACGGTCGCCACCTGCTGCAGATACAGGTCGTCGCTGCTGTCGGCGATGACCACCGCCCAGCCCGGAATCGTTCCCCTCGGCGCGGTGCCGACGAGCGGATCGATGAGCGTCGGCGTGAAGGGCGCCTGGGCGAACGCATCGACGGCGAGGGCTATCCGCGACTCGAGCGACTCGGGGGCGAATGCCGCCGGACGGGACGGCCGCCGCCCGGTGCGGTCCCGCCGCCTTCGTGCCCCCCCGGCGGTTCCGCCACTCGTGGACCGATTCAGGCCGCCGATTCCAAAAATGGACCTGTTGCGTGGACTCATCGCTCTTGCCTCGTGGTCATCGCCGCTTCGATCGTGGAAAGGGAAGCCCCGTCGCCTGCCGCCCCGACCGCGGGCGGGATCTAACACGGGCATTCTCCCAACGTAGTCGGGGAATACGAAACGAACAACAAATCGGTTCGAAAACGACGTGGAAATGCGGTTTCACCCGGGAATCCGGGGTGCGTGATCTGGGGAAACCTGAAGGCCTCGACGATCGGAACGGGTCGCGGTGAACCTGCGGCCTTTCCCGGACGTATCGACGGGGTCATCCGCGGTGTCCCGGAGCGGCCCCTGGTTCCGAGAACATCGAAATCGGGTTCGGGCGAATCCGGATGCGTGACACACGGACAGCCTGCGATATCTTATTGGCGTGCCGAACAGGGACTGCGGGCGTTCGCTCCGCCCGCTCGCTCCCATGCCTCCCCACTCGGCTCCACCCACATCCGAGGAGGAAAACACGTGAACCCCACCGATCTCGGCCGCCGTCCGCGTGCCGCCGCGGCCGCCCCGCGGGCCAGGCGACGCCGGACCCCCGCTCTCGCGGTCGAATCCCTCGAGCCCCGCGACTGCCCCGCCCCGGTGGTGTCGATCGAGCTTCCGAGGACGCCGATCATCGAGGGGGATCGGGCCACGTTCACGGTCCGCCTCTCGCAGCCCTCGTCCACCCCACAGCGGATCGCGGTCAGCGCGGTGTCCGAGACGGCGACGCTGGGCCGGGACTTCATGTTCAGCAACCCGACGCAGCTCCTCTTCACACCGGGCCAGACGGTGAAGACGTTCAGCGTGCAGACCTTCACCGACACGGTCACCGAGCCGATCGAGACGTTCCAAATCAGCGCGACGCCGCTGACGATCCCGAACGCGGCGACCGTCTCCGCCCGGGCGTCGATCTACGAACTGGTCGAGACGACCGTGACCGCGCAGGACGTGCGGATCACCGAGGGCAACACGGGCACCGTGAACGCCACGTTCACGCTGACGCTCTCCGGCAGGCCGATCCTCCCCGTCTACGTCAACTACACCACGCAGGACATCACGGCGACCGCCGGCAGCGACTACACCGCGGCGAGCGGCCAGGTGTTTTTCAATCCGGGCCAGACCACGAAGACCGTCACGGTGCCGATTTCCGGAGACCTGATCGCCGAGCCGGACGAGACGTTCAACCTCCTGCTCTCGACGACCACCCGCGGCTGCACCATCGAGACCCCGACGGTCACCGGGACGATCCTCAACGACGAGGCCGACACTCCCGGCTACCAGGTCACCGTCGTGTACGTCGGCGCCTTCACCGCGGCGCAACGGTCCGCGTTCGACGCCGCGGCGGCCCGGTGGTCGCAAGTGATCACGGGGGATCTGCCGGGTGTGACGCTGCCCGGCGGCACTTTCGTCGATGACGTCCAGATCGAGGCGTCGATCGTGCCGATCGACGGTGCCAACGGAATTCTCGGACAGGCCGGCCCCACGGACTTCCGCACGGGCGTTGCCGGCCTTCCATACGCCGGCGTCATGGAGTTCGACACGGCCGACGTGGCGGCAATGGAGAGCGATGGCACCTTCCGCGGCGTGATCATGCACGAGATGGGACACGTCCTCGGGCTGGGCACGCTCTGGCCGTCGCTGAGCCTCGTCAGCGGCGCCGGTGGGGCCAACCCGGTCTACGTCGGGGCGAACGCCGTCAGGGAATACAACGCGATCTTCGGAGTCACGGGGACGAGCGTTCCCGTGGAGAACACCGGCGGCCCGGGAACCCGCGACTCGCACTGGCGCGAGTCGACGATGCAGACGGAACTGATGACGGGATACGCATCGCCTTCTGGCGTAGCGATGCCGCTCAGCCGGATCACTGTCGGCGGCCTTGCCGACCTGGGCTACGCGGTCAATTACGGGGCGGCGGACTTGTATTCGCGGCCCCCGGTCGTGGCACCCTCCCCGTCCGGCGGCGGCATGGGCGTCGCCCTGCCGATCGCATTGCCAACCCGTCCGGCGGCGCCCGCGGTGCCGCCGAGTGCTGCTCCGACCAGCCCGGCACCTCGGCCGAGCGAACCCCGACCCGGCACCGGCATCCCCTCTGCTCCGGCTCCGACCATTCCCGCGACTCCGCGGCCGACTTCGTCGGGGCCACGGACCACCTCCAGCGCGCCCCGAACCACCTCCAGCGCGCCCCGAACCACATCCAGCGCGCCCCGAACCACATCCAGCGCGCCCCGGACCACCGCCCCCAGGCCGCGGATGACGTCGGCACCGAGCGTTCAATCTCAGGCCTGGGGATCGCTCGGCTCGGGACGTTGAGATCGCGTCGGCCAGGGCCGAGGGAGGACGCGTCTGGGCTTCGCCGTCCGGCGATCTCCGGTCACGGCGTGGCGACGGACATCCCGCGCTCGAGCGTTCCGGCGGTGACGCCGACCGTGTTCACCCCCAGCCTGTAAAAGTGCCCCCAGTCCGCCGCGTCCACGCCCGCCGGCAGGCCGCGGCGCCGCCGGGCCTCGAAGGCGTCGCGAAACCGCTCCGTGACGAGCCCCGTCCGCGAGTCGCGGCTCGGCACCACGCAGCGCCGGCAGACGTTCGTGGCCTTGAACGCCACACCGCCGATCGCGAACCCCCGCGGCTCCGGCGGCGGGAGATCGGCGTACGGATCGGCCAGCGTGGCGGCTGAGAGTTCCTCAAGCGGCGGCACAAGCTCCGGCCGGGCCGGGCTCGCCAGAGCGTCCTCCCAAAAGGGATCGCAGCCGCCGATCTCCAGGTTCGCCCGGAACCGGCGCCGCGCCTCGTCGAGATCGAAGCCGAACCAACGGGCCACCTCGGCGAGCGTCGCCGTCGAAACCAGCGTCGGCCCAGCCGCGTCCCGGTCGTCGGGAAACCCGCCGTCGGCCCGCTCCAGCAACAGTAGCTCCACGCCCAACGCGTCGGCCAGCCAGCCGCACGGCCCGTCGGGACCGGGGATGAGCGGAAACGACGCCGGCTCCAGCCCCACGAGCCGACCCACGCCAGGGATCGCCCCGGCGGCGGCGGCCGCGGGATCGACCGACAGATGGACCAGATTCCGGCCCGGCACCCCATCGTCCTGCCCAACCTCCCCCGGCCCCGCGAGGTCAAACTCGGCTCGGATCGCGTGCAGCAAGGCAGTCCGCTTGGCGTTCACGACCCGCCCGTCCATGTCCACGAACTGCCAGCGACGGTCGTTCTCCAGGCCGCCCCCCGGCAGCACCCGGCAGCCGTCGACGTCGAGGCCGTCGAGGCTCTTGACGGGAAAGATCGTGATCCGGTCGAGCGCGGGCATGGGCCAACTCCAGACCAGGAAAGAACCGCCACCTACCGATAGGCGTCCTTGCGGTGGCCGACGACCACGACGATCACCACGCGCCGGTCATCGAAAATCTCGTAGATGATCCGGTAGTCCCCGACTCGGATCCGCCACGCATCGCGACCCGTGAGTTTGCTGCAGCCCTGCGGCCGTGGCGCATCCGCCAGAGCCTCCATCGCGACGAGAATCCGCTCCTGATGCTCAGCCGGCAGCCGCGTCAACTGCTTCTGGGCTGACCGCAGCATTTCGACGGCGTACGTCAAGCGTGCCGCCCCGGTCGCAGTTCCCGCAGCACCTGCTCGAGCGGCACGGACTCACCACGCTGTGCCGTGGCCTCGTCGTAAGCGCGGATGTCCGCAAGTTCGTCCAGTTCCGCGACGATTCGCCGCCACTCATCGATCGTCAAGACGACGTCGGTGGGCGTTTGATGCTCGTCCACGACGTAGCGGGGGGTCACTGTTTCCATGGCAGCGAATTCCTCGATTAGGCGTCGACTCGGACGCTCTTTATTGTAGCCAACGACTGTCCGACGGTCGCCGGGTCAGCACCAGCGGGCGGAGGCCCGCCAGGCAAAAATCGCACGATGCGATGTTTTGCCTCCACCCTGAAGTTGACCGTCTGCCTGCCACGCCACGCCAGGCCAGGATGGCCGGGTCAGCACCAGCGGGCGGAGGCCCGCCAGGCAAAAATCGCAGGATGCGATGTTTT
>Ga0208721_1000347_pt1 | contig 10325 bp, 8 predicted proteins | sample LakMenEpi17Aug10_FD_150705 | JGI IMG/M metagenome (GOLD analysis project Ga0208721, IMG submission 150705) | Freshwater microbial communities from Lake Mendota, WI - 17AUG2010 deep hole epilimnion (SPAdes) | ecosystem: Environmental > Aquatic > Freshwater > Lentic | place: Lake Mendota, Madison... | reverse complement strand
CCCTTGCCTGTGCTAAGGGTTGGCTGAAGATAGTATGGGTAGCCTGCATCTATCTGGTCCTGCGGGGTGCTCCAACTGTTGTTCACAAAGTGGTCTGCCCAGGTCTCCGTGGTGTTTATTCCGAGGTAAATATCGTCATCCAAGATATATGCGTTTGTGAGTGTGCCAACGCTTCCTGGGAGCGCTGTTTCCTCCAAAATTACATAATCGGGTGGTTCATCAACCTTCGCTGTTACTGATGTCTCTGCTCCTGCGGTGCCTGCGGTATTTACCGGAACGATCCAATAGGTGAATGTCCCCGAGATAATTTCAAACAGAGCCGAAAATGTGCCTGCGGTTTGCCCGACCAAGGTTGCTCCGCTGAATGTAGCGCCTTTGTATATTTTATAGGTTTCAATCGGTATCGTGCTACTTGTCGGTGCGCTCCACTTTATGAGCACGTTGTTATCAACCACGTCAACAAGTGGATTGTTTACAATGCTAGGTGCCGAAATGTTTATATCAATGCTCGCCGGTTCGCCAAGATTGCCTGCTACATCTCTTGCGGCCACCCAATATTTACGTACTCCGCTCCATGTTGCTTTGGTTAATAGGCTCAGGGCTCTGGTCGATGTCTCGGTCGTTGCTGTTGCAAAGGTAGCTCCGTACCGAATTTCGTATTCTCGTATTGCAAACAGCGCCTCCGATGCTGTCCACGTGAGCAGCACATTTGGTCCGGTGATCGTAAAGCTAACATTCGGCGCTGTAGGTGCCGTTATTATTACGGCTATTGTGGCTGCTGTGGCGCTTTCATTCCCGCTGGTATCGTATCCTTTTATCAGAAATGAATATTCGCCAGCCGCTTGCAATTGGGTCGTTTTAGATGTCCCTGCCACTTCTCCCAAAGAGATGGCGTTTCCCCACGCTACTCCTGTGGCGCCGTATTTTATGTGGTAGTGAGATATATCCAGGTCTGGAAGTGCGTCCCATTGTAGGCTAACTCCGTAGCTCTGTATTTGCGCTTGGAGCCCTTGTACGGTTCCGGGAGGTTCCGTTTTTCCTATTACTGTGTGTGTAGCTGTATTTGACCATGCGCTATAGACGCCCAGTACGCTTTTCGCTCGTAGCCGCACCTCATAGGTGGCTGTGTCCTTAACGTCCAAAATATAAAGGTAGTCAAAATCGCCTGCCACTGGTGTTGTCGGTAGCCATGCGCTTGACCCTACGATTCTGTACTGAGCTTCAATTTGGCCGCCCGATGTTACAAATGAGTCCTCGTTTGTAGTCCAGCTTACCTTCATTCTGGAAAATATGGTTCCATCGGCTCGGACGTAGAGTTCGCTCGTGCCGCTTTGTATTGTGATTCCTGTCGGTGCGACTACACTAAATGGGTTTGGCAGTGTTGTGTTTGGTGCCACATCGACGGTTGTTTCTTCTCCGCCGTTCCATGCGTAGACTCCTGCGGCTGATTCCCGTAGTGAAAGACGGACTAGGCAGGTTGGATTGTCCCCTGAAATATCAAATAGAAGCTCGGCTTCGTCGACTTCAAATGTCTTATTAACCCAGCCAAGACGACTCCAACTTAGGTACACTGCTTCTCCGGGTTCCACTTGGAAGGCTTTCAGCTTCGCCGTCAATTCGACGGTAATTGGTTGTCGTATTTGCTCTAGGTGTATTTTTGCAATGCGTTGAGCGGTAGCTGGCGAGGTCGTAAAGGGCAGCTGAATGTCTTCGTAAATCTCTTCGTTGTTGTCCTGTTGTTTGTAGAAGTCATTTTTTACGGCTGGGAAGTCGGTTTCCTCATAGTTCGCTTCGGGGGATACGTATGTTCCCTTTACAGCATTGAAGTTGTCCCGCCGTGAAATCTTGGTTACGATTTGGAGTTCTCCAATTATATCCTCTTCCGAAAGATAAATTGCCGCTCCGTACCACTTTGCTGGCCAGCATTTCCATTTTCCGTTTGCGTAGGTGAGTGTTCCCGCCATTGCGCTCAGAATAGTTTCTAGGTTTGTCTGGTGGCTTTCTCCAATTTCAAATGAACCATTGCCAGTATATCTGGCTTCTGTGCCTCCGCCTGAAAGCGATACCGATTGCTGACAAACATCCGCTGCTGCTTTCCAGTTGCCTGCCTTGCCTGTGGTTGTTTCGCATTCCGATAGTGATGCTCCAAGGCCGTATTGTGTATTTGTTAGGTAGTCCAGTGCCTGTAGCGCAGCGTTTCTTGTCCAGTACGTTGTTCCGTCTCTCGGGTCATAGCACTTCTTCCCTTTAACAAGAAAACTGATTTCCGGTATGCCGTTGGGAAACAGAACTGCATCCCATTTCAAAATAATGTAAACGTGGGCTCGGCCTCGTTGTCTGTAGCGGCTGTCCCATTTGTTTGGACAGTTTGCTATTAGTTCTGGGATTGCTGGGTTTGATGGATTTCCGTTGTTTACGGCTAGAAATATTTTGTTTGATGCGTTCCTGGTTACGTTTGTCGTGTTGTCTCGTATGCTGGTACTCCAGCCTCCTATGGGATTGCTGGAAAAAAGAACCTCTTGCTCGTCAAGATATAGCTTTTCGATCTCCTCAATTTCATGGCCGGCGACCGTTACTACTATGTGCAGTTGTTCGTTGTTGTTGGTGGTGTGAAGAAATGAAATTGTTCCGCCAACTCTCGCTCGGCCATAAATTACCCGCCAGTTGCCGTTGCTCTCCAGGCCGCTTATTTCCTTGCCCAGCGCCTTTTTTATTTTGCTGGCGGTAAGCCTTCGTACGGCTAGGGCTCGATATGCTCGAGTGTTTTTTAGCCGGTGTTTTTTGAGGTAGTCGGTTACTTCGTCTTTGCTCGGTCCGTACCGCTCCTTAATTTCAGCATCGGTCAAAAATGGCATTATCGGTTCCTTCGGTTTGTGTTTTTCGGTTTGCCTTTTCTGTCGTCCTTCTTCTCGGGCTTCTTTTCTTTCGGCCCCCAAAAACCTTTCCAGTCCTGCAGGGAGCTTACATAGTCGAAGCCTTTATCTCCGCTGTAAATGATTCTCTGGCTTTCCGGTGTGTATCGCCAGTCCTTGCCTCTCTCGATGTCGATAACCCGGCTTTCGTACTTTAGGGTTACCATCGGGTTTTCCGCCGATTCAATTATCTCTGCTTGGTCAAATCGGCCTTCAAATAAAAGGTATGGCGATGATACGATTGCTCCGCTGTTGTCCAGGAATCCGAAGTAAATTCGGCCTGGTTTGCCAAGCTGGGCGGAAATCAAAATAAGCGATAGCACCTGGTCGCTTACTCCGGCTAGGTATATCTCTACTCCTGTGGCTTCTATATGCGTTACTTCGGCTGCTGGCTTAATTCCATGCAGTAGGCCGTTGCCCTCCCAAGTGTAGCCGTTCCAGCTTATAGGTCCGGTCCCGCTCCAATATCGAAGTGTGCCATCGCCGAACTCTCCCTCGAAAAGGAAAATCGGCCGATTGGTTGCCGCTAAAAGCTCCGTTATCATGTTTGCCGTCAGGTCTCGGCTCATGGCTTTGCCTCAACACAACTGAAGCCAACGCTATAAAGCCTGCTCTCGTCGGCCTCGAAAATTGTAACTACATTCTCTGTAAGCCTGAAAACCCCTACTGTGTTGTTTGTAACGATAAGCTCGTCGTTGGCTGGGCTGACACCGAGTCTGGGCCATATATCAATAGTAGCGTTGCCGCTTGAGTCCGACGTTACGGTGGTTAGGCATTTGTGTAGCCCTGTGCCAATCTGAATGTAGTCACCTGGAAGAAGGACTCCTGTGGTGCTTGCCGGCCATCCGTCTGTGATAACTGAGTTGCCTGTTTGGTTGGCTCCGTTTACCCTTGGGTTGCCGCCGCCGACTCCCCTCGGTTGTTTGGCCAATGGGTCGCCCAGGTAAAAGGTTCCCTTTTGCCCGCAGAGTGCCAAAAGAAATGCGTTGAAGTTTTCTGCTTCCTCCCTGGTCATGTCTGGGAAGGAAACATCGGCGCCCCAGCTTTGTCCTGAGAACTCCTGTACCTGAATAGTATGCGTGAACGGACTTCTGGCTACTCCCACAGTATTGATTGCATACAGCCTTACCTGTCTGAAGGACTTGGTCGTTGGTATCGTCAGTGGATAGGTTACAGCCATTAGAATCTTGCTCCTCGTCTCCCGCCGTCTGCCACTGCATTTATTGAACGCCGTACGGCCCGTTCCTCAACTTCTCTTAGGGCTGCTTTTATTCTGTTTTCCATGCCAGGTGTGGCCCCTCTTGCGTCAACGTAGTAGTTCGCTCCTCCGCCTCCACCTTTTTGAACGGCCAGTACCCCTAGCTTGCCGCCAATTCTTGTCAACGGCATTATGGCTTCTGAGCCCGCTTCTCCGGCCATGCCTAGCTTGTTTCCGCCATAGCTGAAAAAGGTCGGCCTATCGACTATTCCACCGCTAGCAAATTTGGTCCCCTCAACGCTGCCGGTATTACTGCCGCTGGTGATGTTGCTGTTTAGAAGCTGTCTGCTGTTGTCGTCCAGGTTGGTCCGGACGTTTATCTGTATGTCCTTCTCGGTTGGGATTTTGTCGATTGTGTCCTTCAACCCTTTTAGGTCGTTGGTCATTGTCTCCCATTGTTTCTTGATTTCTGCGTTTCTATTTTCAAACTCGGCGACTACTCCTCCTGCTAGTTGGTCGCTGGCTTGAGAAAGTTGTTGCAGGCTTGTAATGCCCATAGCCTTGATTGCTGCAAGGTAGCTTTCGACTACCTTCGGGTCCACGCCTTGGGCAATCATCATTCGGCCCATATCGTCAATGGATTTGGCTCCCGCTTCCATCGCTTCAACTGCCGTATCTTTGACGCTCTTAATGGCCGCTATGCCTCTTCCGCCTGAGCCTACTAATTGCTCCATCGCTCCGGACAGGTTGCCAACTGCTACCAGCCCTGGCTTGTATGCTTCTGCAATGCCGGCGATGGTAGAGCGGTACTCCGACCAGCGCATGGTTCCCTTCTTTGCTGATTCGAAAAGCGCCTTATCGAACTCCTCAAATGTTATTCCGAGTTGCGCAACAAGGAGCCGGGCGTTGTCTATGTTGCCTGCTAGGTTCTCGCCTAGTAGAAACCCAATTTGTCCGCCAACATCTTCGGTTAGGCCTAGTAACTCCTTGAAGCCTTTTCCGAGTGCGTCGAATGTTCCCTTCGCCTGCTCGCCCCAGGCGTTCATAGATTCTGCCCATCCTGGTGTGTTGAAGCGTCCCGTATCTCCCTCTAGGAAGTTGAAGTTTTTTCCCGCTACGGTCTTCAGTCGGTTTTGTGCGTCGAAAAAGGATACTGCCCCTAGCTTCTCGAAGCCTTCCTCAATAAAGTTTGCGAAAGCGTGGCGAGCTTGTGTCGCTGGGTTTTGAGGGCCCCATTTCATCGTTGCGCCTATCTCTCCGCCAATGACTTTTCCAATTTGTGCGCCAATTTGGGCTCCTGCTGCTCCGCCAAACGCTGCACCAATTCCCGCTCCGATACCCGAGCCGACTGCTGCTCCGGTGCCCCGATTGCTTTGCGTCTCTTTGTCTATGCTGCCTGCACTTAGTGATGTGCCAAGAACATCCATCCCAACTTGAGCGTATGCCCCGACTTCTCCGGCGCTTGCATCAATTCCAAGCTCTTTTAGGCCATCTGAAATGCCCTGCATCAGCTTGCCTTTGGTCTCTTCGCTTAGTTGGGTCGTAAATGCGTTTACAACTCCGTCAAGCTCAATGCCAAGCGCATCTCCAAGTCCCGCTATGGAGCCCGCCAGTTGGTCGAAGGACCCGGCAAAGCTCTCAAAGTGCTCCTTTGCCGCTTGGTCTAGCTCGGCTTGGTATTTATCTGTCACTTCCTTTGCGGCTTTCTGGCCGTATTCGCTTATTTCGTCCATGGAAACGGCGCCTTTATCGACGGCCTCTTTCCATTTTTCGGTAAACCCGTTGTAGACCGATGTCCCGATTTGGTCTTTTAGTTTGTCGAGCCCTGCCTGGTCTAGGTTTTGGATGGCGTTGTTGATTTGGTCCTCAAGGCCACTTTGGTCGGCTTCTTGTTTGTATTTGCCCCACTCGGTCTTGAGCTTTGCCACTTCGGCTGCCGCTTTCTTCGCCTCTTCTCCCATTTTGCCAATGGCTTCGCCTGCCAAGCCAGTATTCTGTATGGCTGGGATTGACGCTCGCCCGAGGCCTTCAACTGCCGTGCTTGTTTCGTTTACTGCGGTTGTGGTCGTTTGTGCGGTCGTGGTGTTTTCATTCAAAATGCCGTTAAGTCGGTTGAGTTCGTCCCACCCCACCTTAATCGCCGCCTTCAGCCTTGTTCTCTCTTCCTCTATCTGCTCCGGCGTCCAGCCGAAAAGCGCCTGCATAGCCGGCCCTTCGTATGGCTTCGTGCGCTCATCAAGCGTTGCCAATTCTTTTTCAAGCTCGGCTAGGCTTATAGCCATTCGGTCTGCTTGCGCTCTCGTCCCGCTTCCGAAAAGAGTGTTGAATCCGCCTATTACTTCGTTGATGTACCCTAAAACGGCTGGGAGAACCTTGCCGGCCCAATCCAACACCGTGGCAAAAAAGTCTGCTGCGTTTTGCCCTAATTGCTCCCAGTTTATTTCATTCAATACCTTGGTGAACTTTCGGTAGGCCTCGGTTAGTGTTTCGTTGCTCGCAAGGGCTATTCCGAATTTTGCTTGTGCTTCGTCCATCGCAACAGACATTGCCTTTTGCGCCGCATTTAGGCTGTCCTGCATTGGCAGAAGTTTGCCGTTCTGCTCTTCGATAGCTTTGAGAGCGGCTAGTTGTCTTGCTTCTTTCTTTTGTGCGTCATCAAGTTGCTTTGCCGTGACGCCGATGGATGCTGCATATTGTTCATAGGCTAGGTCGGCGTCTATTACGATTCCAAGCGATGCTAGTTGCTTTTCTTTCGCCATCGTCATGGCGCCAACAAGCTCTTCAAGTGCCGCTTTAGCGTCCTTGCCTGTTGCCTCGGCGAATCGTCCGGCATAGTCGGCCATAAGTCCGAAGTTGTCGGCAAGTCCGGGAATTTGCTTTATCATTCCCTCGTTGGCAATCTTCATGAGGTCCATCGAGGAAACGGTTCCTAGTAGCGCCGTTTTCGCTGCGTCTAGTTGTGCGGACGTACCTCCAAGCTGCTTGAAACTGGCGGTGAGGTCGTCTAGCTCGTCTCCCTTTTCGGCCAGGGCACCTACGGCTTGTCCCAGCTTGTAAACTGCTGCGGCTCCTCCAATAACGAGCGCAGCCTGTCCAATCTTTTGAATCGTCTTGAACGCTCCGGATATTTTCTTTTCTGCGCCGAGAACGGATTTGACGGCGCCGTCCATGTCCTGTGAAAACTTCGCAACCAGCGCTCGTAGCTCAATATATAAACCGCCTGCTGGTTGTGGTGCCATGTCTACCTTGGCTTTGACGCTACAACGTTCATCATGTGCAGTAGCATTGCCTCCCCCGACATTTCTTGTCTAGTCGGCCTGGGTGCCTCTGCGCTGTTCTTTAAGTTATCCAACGAGTGGAAAAAGTCCTGTGGATGCAGGCTTGGATTATCACCACGATGGATATTGTATAAGATACTCGCAATCAGTCCGGCTCGGTAGTCTGCTTGCTGTATTTGGAGTTCGTGTCTCTTGCCCAGTGCGTGAAATTGCGCCGGTGTTAGGTCAAGAAATTGCTCAAAGCTCAGCCCGAAGTCGTAAATAGCTACGGATAGAACCTCCAGCCACGAGCCCTCTTCATGCTCGTCGGTAGAGTCGCCTTCTATTCCGTAGCCTCGCCTTTTTTTTCCTGTTCGGCGTCTGACTCCGCAACATAGCAGGCCTGAATCAGCTTAGGCATAATTTCGTTGGTGAACTTTTGGAAAACCTTTTGTTCGAGGTTATCCAATATCCACTCTTTCGTGTACTTCTTGTCGATGTGCTTTATTGCTGCGTGAAGTAGCTCAACAATAGTCACTGCCGAGGCAATCTCCCATTGATTGGCGAAGATACTCGCCAGTGGTTTGCCCGTGGACTTTTCATAGTTGAAAATGGTCCGATAGTTACAAACGACTGGTACGGTATCTCCGCCAATCTCAAGGTCGATGTGAGGATGGGCTTTCTCGGCGTGTTTCATTTGTATCCTGCTTTTTTTAGCAGTTTACATTTAGAACGGCCATGAAGTCAACTTAATCGTTACCGCTCCCTGAAGAACGCTCTCGATTTCCGCTGTAATGCCAACCGCCGTTACGTATCCTGCAAAGCTCAGCGTTGTGGCTGCTGCGTTGCTGAATACAAGCTGAAAGTTGCGCTTGGTGCGGTTCTTCTGATCCGTGCTAAGTCCGGTATGCGTTGCGTTGTTCGGAAGATAGTTGACCTGAAAGGAAATCTCACCTGGGTCAATTAGGCTCGGCAGGAACTCTCTCGTCGAGTTCTCTGACTCCATGTGAGTTACATCGATAATCTGGCTGCTGGTGTTCGGGCCACTGATGCTCTTTACTTCTGCAACATTGGTGAATGTCTCGCCGCCTGCTGTTCCGCCGGAGAGGGCGCCGCTTGCCCCTGCTACCAATACTCCAGAGCCATTGCCTGCTCCGGTGGTTGCTTGGAAGTTCTCCACGAATGTGCTGTTCTGATAGAGTTGGCTGATGGCAAACCCAACAGTTGTCGTTGCAACTCCGCTCCCGTCTGTAGCTGACGTGATTGTCACACTCGACGCAGTTACGGCAATCGCAAATGCGGTATTGTTGCCGCTTACGATAACTGCTGCGGTCTTGCTGTTGCCCGCTGTCCCTGCTTCAATCGCTTGAATAACGAGGGTCTGGTTGCTTGTTCCGAAGGTTTTGCTGGCCTTCACTCCGGCTCCTGCTCCACCATCTCCCTTCTTCAAAATACAACCGAATCCGGCTGTAGCTGTGCTTGCTGGCATATTAAATCTCCTCCGATTTTAGCCTCATCCTTCTCGGTGCATTATGAGCCACGTTTGCGTGATACGATATACCTCAACATCGCTCTCATACCCTTGGGCCTCATTTTCCGAAAGAATCCCCAGTATGTCTACTGCCGATACTGTCCCTTTATACCCGTCAAGCCTTGCTTGTATTTTCCGTGCAAGGTCTTGCGCCATAATGGCGCCACCGGTGGTGTGTTCCCTCGGTGTCCAAATCTCTATAATAAATCGGCTGAAGGTTAAACTGCCTGCTCCGTCGAGGTGGTGTTCTCTTTGGCCGCTTGTTCTTTGGTATGAAATGCACGGGAATACTGCGTTGTCGGGTGTTCTGACCGGATATATTCGTTTTTTAACCACCGATGCTATCTGGCTGTCGGTGCTTAAAAGTGTAAAAAGCGCCGCTTCAATGCTCATTTTGCCGCCTTTTTAAGTCTTCTCTCTATAAACCTTCGAAGCTCCGACTCAATATAGTTTAGAATTTCTTGCTCGCTTTCCATTAGGGCCTTTTGCATAAATTGGGTGCCCGGATAGTGTTGGGTTCCGTTTTGAGTTTTTCTTTGCCAGCCGTTCTCTACCAGGTGTGCGTAGCGTGATTTGGCAACGACATCATCTCCGAGCCTCGTCGCCTCGGCTTTTCGTCTGCGCACCTGTATGCTCTTTCGGAGGTTTCCGCTTCTATCCTTGAAGTGGGTTGAGGCCCTCGCTCGCTCAGCAAGCATTTGAGCACCTTTGGTCATTGCTTGTTTTATGACGTTCCGCTGGACCTTGTCCGGAAGCTCCTTCAGCATTGTCGCTGTGTCCTTCCAGCCTTTCAGCTTTATGCCTACAGCCATATATCCACCACAATTTCCAACCCTTGCCGTCTGGTTAGCTCGGCAATTGCTTTGATTGCGTATATCTTGCCGTCGAAAAGAATCCGCATCGTCGGGTCGATGCCGGTTTTGTATCGTATTGTGAACTTACCACCCATTATCGAGTGGGCGCCATTTGCTTGAAATCGCTCGCTGCCAAGGGTCGGCTCCCACCTGGCGTAGGTCGTAAGCCAAGGCCTCCAGGTCGGGATTTCCTGACCTATGGAATCCTGCGTGTAGGTCGCCTGCTCAATTACAATGGGTCGGTCTAGTTGTCCTGCTCTCATTGAAAGTAGTGGTTCCTGTAGGATGCCAATAAAAGGTGAATCGTATTTGGAATCTCCATGCCGCTTGTGCCAATTACCACAGTTTCCCTGTTTTCGTACCAGGTTGCCACTAGCAGTAGAATTGCTTGCTTTATGCCCTTGGGGACGGCCGATGCTGGTCCGTAGCCACAAACAAACCTAACCTCAACAGAGTTGAGCCGGTACTCCTCTGTCTCTGGCCATAGTTGGTTGTTTTTTAGTGCCACCTTGCCAACTGTCGAGTACCTGTCAACCTGGTAGACCGACTGGCTAAGGGTTTGGTAGGCTCCCT
>Ga0208721_1000345_pt1 | contig 10331 bp, 9 predicted proteins | sample LakMenEpi17Aug10_FD_150705 | JGI IMG/M metagenome (GOLD analysis project Ga0208721, IMG submission 150705) | Freshwater microbial communities from Lake Mendota, WI - 17AUG2010 deep hole epilimnion (SPAdes) | ecosystem: Environmental > Aquatic > Freshwater > Lentic | place: Lake Mendota, Madison... | reverse complement strand
GAGATAGGCCGCGAGGTCGTCGGCCGTCGCCCGCGAGATGCCGACGAAGAAGTCGATGGCGGAAAAGCTCTCCGGTACCCAGCGGCGCAGGATCGCCTCGTTGGTCGGCTCTGAGAGCCCGGGAAACCGCAGCGGGATCAGGTCGTAGACGAGCCAGCCCACGACCGCCCCGCGATTGCGGGCCTTGTGCAGCGTCGGAATCATCGGGAACGGCCAGCAGACGTCGGGCAGAAAGAGGACGTCGCCGGGACGGAAGCGGATCTTCGCCACCTCGCGGTTCCAGCGATCGGCGAGCCGTTCCAGCGGCCCGCGCCGGGCCCGCACGCGACACGCCGGCGGCAGGCCGGCCCGTTCGTGCCGCCTGCGCAGCGGCGCGAACTGATTCCGGCGCGTCACCGCGTGTACGGTCCGGCAGCGGACGCCCAGCGTCGGCGCCGCCTCGAGGCAGGCGCAGGCGAGGCTTCGCGCCACCCGCTGCACGCCGGTGTTCCATTCCGTGGACGTGCTCGAGGTGACGTCGAGCAGCAGCCGGCGCATGGCCGTTCCGGGCGTGGAATCGCTCATCGGCCCGGGCCTCCTCCGCCCGTCACGGTCTGCCCGGGGTCGGCGACCGCTGGCAACGCGCCGGAGAGCGCCGCGAGCACCTGCCGCGCGCCGAAGTTGCCGTGGGCCCAGCGTTGCAGGCCGACGTGATCGAACGGCTCCTCGACCATGCCCGCGAGCGTCGCTCCCGACACCAGGTCGTCCGCGGCGACGAATTCCGCCCCCGGCCCGACGAGGTCGCACATCGGCCGCTTGTCGCGGGTCAGCACCCGGCAGCCGCAGTACTGCGCCTCGAGGATCGGCAGCCCCAGCCCCTCGTCATACGACGGAAAGAGGAGCGCCTTGGCCTCGAGGAACAGCCGCTGCACGGTGGCGGCCGAGGCGTGCGGGTACCACTCCACGTGCCGCACCCGGAGGGCCCGGAAGAACTCGCGCAGGTCGCTGCTCGAGCAGCGGACGCCACCGTAGATGGAGACCGTCTCGATCGCCGCGCCGGCCGCGTTGAGGATGGCGGGAATGACGTCGGACCCCTTGCGCCGGTCGAACGGCCCGGCCAGCACGACCCGTCGGCCGCGGTCATTCGCCGCCGCCGGCACGCTGGCGTAGGCTGCCGGCAGGAGCGGCGGCAGCGGGATCACCCGTCGCGTGGCCGCGGGGAAGGCGGCCGCGTAGTCGTCGGCCACGCGCGGGCTGATGGCGAGGATCGCGTCGCAGTGGTCGCGATAATGGACGAACCCGCGCCGGTGCTGGGCGGCGAACGACAGCGGCTTCTGCCCCGGCGGCATCGAGAACACATACTGGTTGGGGACGAGGTCGTAGACGACGCCCAGCACCCGTGGAGCGGGAAGTCGCGACTCGAAGTCCACCAGCCAGGGATTGCTGATGATGATCGCGTCGTAGGCCGCCGCGGCGAGATCGGTGCCGATGGCTGTGCGCCAGCAGTCGACGTGCGCGTCGGCTCCGCGCCGGTGCGCCCCCGACACGAGCGGCAGCACGGAGGCCGGCGTGCCGGCGATCACGGTCTCCTCCGCGTCGCCCGCGGGGCCGGGCTGCGGCTGGAGGTGGAACCACTGCCGTTCCCCCCCCGCCCCGCGGACGAATGTCACCCAGTCGACCCGCTGCCGGCGGCCGAGCAGGGCGTGCAACGCGAACAGGTAGTTGCGGACGCCGACGTGCAGCCGCATGAACTCCGGCTCGACGATGATCGCGATGGTGTGCGGCATGCTGCGGGATGGAGGCGGGACTGCGGCTGTCGCGCCCGGCGTGCGAGGGTAGTCCGATCGCCGCCGCGGCTGCAATCGACACCTGCCCCGCGCCGCCGCTGATGCTGCCGGCGGATTCCCCGGATCTCCCGCCGCCCCCGGGAAAACACCGGAAAAACGCCTGTCGGCCGGCGGTGTTGACTGGGCCGGTCATCCTGTGTGACCCTCTGCGTGGAGGTGGCCGATGGCTGGCACGATAAAGATGGTCCTACAGGGGGTGTTGGCCGTCGCTGCCACGGCGCTGATGGCGTTGGCGGACGATGCCCCCCTCCAGCCCGGCGATCGACCGGTCTTCGAGGCACCCGTCGTGGTCGATGGCGCGGCGCTGCCGCGCGAACCGGTCAGTCCGCCGGCGCGGCAGCCTGCCGCCGACGGCACCTCCTCGGTGATCGTGCCGCCATCCCGCCAACCGAGCGACACGGCCGCCATCACCCAGGCCGGAGCCGCGGCGGGAGAACTGCTGGCCGACGCGTTCACCGCGCCGGAGCCGCGGGCCGGCGACGGCCCGCAGCAGCAGCCGCGCCCGCTGCCGCTGCTCGAGGCGCTCGACCGCTCCGGCGACCGGGCCCGTCGCCTGTGGATCACGCAGGCCTACTGGAAGGTGGCGGCGGACTTCGCCCGCGTCCGCTGGGCGGCCGAGGCCGTCGAGCGACTCGATCTCGTCGCCGCCGGCCAGGATCCGCACGATCGAGCCGTCCTCGACGTGGCGACCGCCGCGGCCCGCGCGGACCTCGCCGAGGCCCAGGCCCAGCTCGGCGGGTCGCAGCAGGAGCTGATCGACCTGGCGCGGATTCCCGGCACCGAACCGGCGCCGTGGCCGGTGGACCGGCCGCTCGCCGTTCCCTACCAGACGCACTTCGAAACCATCTTCGCCAACCGCGTCGCCACGGGCAGGGTGCGGGCGATCGCCCGCACCCTGCCGGCCCGGCACGAAACCGTGGCCGCGCGAGCGGTGGCCGTCCGCGCGGCGGAGAAGGCGGCGGCGATGGCCGAGACCGACCATGCCAAGGGGCAGCGGCCGATCGAGGCGGTGATCGCCGCCCACCAGGCGCTCGTCGCCCAACAGCGCGACTTCGTTCGCGCCGTGCAGGCCTACAATCTCGACATCGCCGAATACGCGATGGCGGTCGGCGACCTGTCGATGCCCGACGAGCAGTTCGCGCGCATGCTCGTGGGCACGCCCGTGCCGTGGCGGCCGCAGCCCGCGGCCGGCGCGGCGCCGGCCCCGCCCGGAAGCGGCAGCAGCCCGAATGGCGGCACGCAGCCGTGATACGATCAGTTTCATGATCGCCTCCCTTGCCGCCCCCCCGGTGAAGCCGCTCTCCATCGGACCGGTCGTCGTCGATCCACCGATCCTCCAGGCCCCGATGGCCGGCTACACGAACTTCGCCTACCGGCAGGTGGTGCGGGAGTTCGGCGGCGCCGGCCTGCTGGCGACGGAGATGATCGCGGCCCGCAGCGCGATGTGGCTGGAGACCAATCGGGGCGAGCACCCGGACCGGCTGTGGGGCGTCCGTGACGAGCCGCGGCCCCTGGCGGTGCAAATGTGGGACAACGACCCGGAAAACCTCGCCGCGGTGGGGCGGCGGCTGGCGCGGGACTTCCGCGTCAGTGTCGTCGATCTCAACTTCGGCTGCCCCGTGCGACAGGTGACGGAGAAGGCCCACAGTGGCTCGTGGCTGTTGCGCGATCCCGACCGGGTGGGGACGATCGTGCGCCGCGTGGTGGAGGCCTGCGACGGTGTGCCGGTCACCGCGAAGATCAGGCTCGGCTGCGCGGAGTCGTGCCGCACCGCCGTCGAGGTGGCGCAGCGGATCGAGGAGGCGGGCGCGTCGTGCCTCACGGTGCACGGTCGGGTGGCGGCGCAGTTCTTCAAGGGCCGGGCCGACTGGGAGGCGATCGCCCACGTGAAGCGGAGCGTCTCCCGGATGCCCGTGGTCGGCAACGGCGACATCGACTCGGCGGAGACGGCGGTCGCCCGGCTCCGGGACAGCGGCGTGGATGGCGTCATGATCGCCCGCGAGGCGGTCGCCCGGCCGTGGATCTTCGCCCAGGCGGCCGCCCTGCTCCGCGGCGAGACGCCCCCACCCGATCCCACGCTCGCCGAACAGCGGGAGATCGTGCTCCACCACTACGATCTTGTCTGCCGCCGGTTCGGCGCGGACCGCGGCACGCTCCTGATGCGCAAGTTCGCCTGCAGCTACGCCCAGGGACTGCCCGGGGCCCGCGAGTTTCGCGGCCGCGTCTCCCGCGTGACCACACAGGGGGAATTTCTGCAGGTCGTGCGGGCTTTTTTCCCGTCCGCAGACGCACCCCACGGGCCCGCCTGACGACCGGCAAGATGTGGCGATGTTTTTCGCACGCCCAGTTGTCGAAAATATTCCCGGCGGTACAATGTCGTGTTCAGACCCGCTTGATTTCCTGACACTGGCTCTTTTTCGATGACCCAGCCGACCACCATGGAATCGAACCGCTCGACCGACGCGGCCGTGGTCGAACTGCTTCGGGTCGAACAGTCGCTGGGAATCGCGGACCTTTCGACGGCGCTCGGCGTGACGGCGACGGCCGTGCGGCAACGGCTCGACCGGCTCATGAAAGCCGGGCTTGTCGAGCGGTCCACGATCGCCAGGCCGCGGGGCCGGCCGGCCCACGCCTACCGCCTGACCCCCGCCGGCCGCAAGTCGGGGGGAGACAATTTCCGTGACCTGGCCTTTGTGCTCTGGCGGGAGATCCGCGGCGTTCGCGAACCGGCCGTTCGCCAGGGGTTGCTGGCCCGGATCGGCTCCGCGATGGCCGACATGTACCGGCCCCAGATCCGGGGCGAGACCGTCGCCGATCGGCTGGAAAGCGTCGCCGGACTGATGCGGAGCCGGTCGATCGCCTGCGGCGTCGAGCCCGCCGCCTCCGGCGCGCGGAACCTGCCGGTGCTCGCCAGCTACGCCTGCCCGTACCCGGAACTCGCCGAGGAGGACCGCACCATCTGCGCGGCTGAACGGCTCATGATCCAGGAACTTGCCGGTGCTCCCGTCGCCCTGTCGGAGTGCCGCCTCGACGGCGCCGGCTGCTGTCGGTTCACCGCCGATGCATCGCGGTCCGGCGAAGCGGCCGGGCTCGAAACGGCCCCCGGTCTTGAAAACGAGCCGGTTGCAGCATCGAATGCCGAACGGTTTCATCCCCTGCACAGCCCCGCGCGGGCATCGGAGAGAGTTGTATGACGCAGCAGACGCAGCCAGCCACGCCGACGCCATGGATCGAGGGGCGGTTCGAGGAGAACCTCGTGCTCACCACCGTCGAGCAGGCGATCAACTGGGCCCGGCAGTCGAGCATCTGGCCGATGACGTTCGGGCTGGCGTGCTGCGCCATCGAGATGATGGCGGCGGGGGCGAGCCGCTTCGACATGGACCGCTTCGGTGCCGGCGCCTTTCGGGCCACGCCGCGGCAGGCCGACCTGATGATCGTGGCCGGCACGGTCACCTACAAGATGGCCAGCCGCGTGCGCCGGCTCTACAACCTGATGCCCGATCCGAAGTACGTGATCGCCATGGGCGCCTGCACGACCGGCGGCGGCCCGTACTTCAAGTGGGGCTACCACGTCGTCAAGGGCGTCGATCTCGTCGTCCCGGTGGACGTCTACGTTCCCGGCTGCCCGCCGCGGCCCGAGAGCCTGCTCGAGGGTCTGATGCGAATCCAGGACAAGATCCTCGGCCAGCGGATCGCACGGCAGAAGGGGGGCGACGGCAAGGTCGCCGACGAACTCCCGGTGCCGCACCACTCCGGCTACGTCGCCCCGGCCGTGACGAGCAGCGAGCTCGTCTACGACCACCAGAAGGTCCAGGCCTGATCCCGTTTCCCTCTCCGACACGTCTCCCCGCCATGACAACCCCCGCACGCGACACGCTCGTCATCAAGAACCTTCATGTTTCCGTCGAGGGACAGGAGATCCTCAAGGGGGTGGACCTGGAGATCGGCCGCGGCGAGGTCCACGCCCTGATGGGCCCCAACGGCTCCGGCAAGAGCACGCTCGGCTATGCGATCATGGGGCATCCGTCCTACGAGGTGACGGCCGGCTCGATCGAGCTCGTCGCCGCCGACGGCACCCGGCACGACCTCCTCGCCATGGAGCCCGACCAGCGGGCCCGGGCGGGCGTGTTCCTCGCCTTCCAGCGGCCGATGGCGATTCCCGGCGTCCGGCTCGCCGAGTTCCTTCGCCATGCGGTCACGAACGTCCGCAACCCGGACCGCAAGGAGGGGCACGAGCTGATGCCGATGAAGGATTTCCGCTCCGAGCTCAAGGCGAAGATGGGCGAACTGTCGATGGACACGGAGTTCGCGCGGCGGTACGTCAACGACGGCTTCTCCGGCGGCGAGATGAAGCGGGCCGAGATCCTCCAGCTCGCCATGCTCAAGCCGCGGTTCGCGATCCTCGACGAGACCGACAGCGGCCTCGACGCCGACGCCGTCCGCCTCGCCAGCCAGAGCATCGCCCGGATCGGCAGCGGCGGCGCGCCGGGGAGCGCGGAGATGGGGATCCTCATCATCACCCACCACGAGCAGCTGCTCGAGCACAACATTCCGCTGCGGACGCACGTCATGCTCGGCGGCCGAATCGTCGAGTCGGGCGGCCCGGAACTCGCCGCCGAACTCCACAAGCGCGGCTACGAGCGGATCCGGGCGGCCTACCCCGATGCCGCGGCGGCCGAGCGGGCCATGGATGAGAAGCGGACCCCCTCCCGCGAACCCGTCGGCGCCTGACGCGACACCGAACCAGGAGCACCACCATGTCGGCCGGCCTCGACGAATCCTCGACCCTCGCCCTCGGCGAGATCAACAAGTACGACTTCCGCACCGACTCCCCGGCCGTGTTCAAGGCCCGGCGCGGGATCGACGCGACGATCGTGGCGCAGATTTCGGAGATGAAGCGCGAGCCGGCGTGGATGCGCGACTTCCGCCTCAAGTCGCTGGAGATCTTCGACTCCAAGCCGATGCCGCACTGGGGCGGCCACGTGGGGGTCGATTTCCAGGAGATCTTCTATTACCTCAAGCCGGCCGAGCAGCAGGGGAAGACCTGGGAGGAGGTGCCCGACGCGATCAAGAAGACGTTCGACCGGCTCGGCATCCCCGAGGCCGAGCGAAAGTTCCTCGCCGGGGTGAAGGCCCAGTTCGAGAGCGAGGTGGTCTACGGGTCGCTGCAGGAGGACCTGGCCAAGAAGGGGGTGATCTTCACCGACACCGACACCGCCGTCCGCGAGCATTCCGACCTGCTCCGCGAATACTTCGGCACGATCATTCCCCCCACCGACAACAAGTTCGCCGCCCTCAACTCCGCCGTCTGGTCGGGAGGCTCTTTCATCTACGTTCCCAAGGGGGTGAAGATCGAGTTTCCGCTCCAGGCCTACTTCCGCATCAATGCCGAGAGCATGGGGCAGTTCGAGCGGACGTTGATCATCGTCGACGAGGGGGCGCAGGTGCACTACGTGGAGGGCTGCACGGCCCCGATGTACTCGACCGAGAGCCTGCACTCCGCCGTCGTCGAGATCGTCGTCAAGCGCGGCGGCCGCTGCCGCTACACGACGATCCAGAACTGGGCCAACAACATCTACAATCTCGTCACCAAGCGGGCCATGGCCTACGGCGATTCCCTCATGGAATGGATCGACGGCAACCTCGGCAGCCACCTGACGATGAAGTACCCGGCGGTCTACATGATGGAGCCGGGGGCCCGGGGGGAGATCCTCTCGATCGCCTTCGCCTCCGCCGGCCAGCACCAGGACGCCGGCGCCAAACTCGTCCACGCCGCGCCGCACACCAGCGGCCGGATCGTCTCCAAGAGCATCTCCAAGAACGGCGGCCGGGCCAGCTACCGGGGCCTCGTCAAGGTCGAGCCGGGGGCGAAGAAGAGCCGCTCCAGCGTCGTCTGCGACGCCCTGATCCTCGACGACCGGAGCCGCAGCGACACCTACCCGTACATCGAGATCGAGGAGCAGGACGTCTCGATCGGCCACGAGGCGAGCGTCTCCAAGATCGGCGAGGAGCAGCTCTTCTACTTGCAGAGCCGCGGCCTCACCGAGGCCGAGGCGAGCACGATGATCGTCGGCGGCTTCATCGAGCCGCTCGTCAAGGAGCTGCCGATGGAATACGCCGTGGAGATGAACCGGCTGATCGAACTGCAGATGGAAGGCTCCGTGGGCTAGCCGCCCGCGCTCGTACGATGACCACGGCCACCGCCACGCCCACCGCTCCCGCCGGCATCCCCTTCGACCGCGCCGGTCTCGAGGCCCTGCTCGCGACCGGAGCCGAGCCGACCTGGGTCGGCGACCGGCGCCGCGCGGCGCTGGCCACGCTCGAGTCGCTCGGCCTGCCCGACCGGCGCAGCGAGAACTGGATGCGGACCGACCTGCGGATGTTCAAGCCCGCCGCCTGGTCGCTCGCTGCCGCCGCACGCCCGGCCGATCTGCCCGCGGACCTCCTCGCGGCGGCGATCGCCGCCGGCGAGACGGGGGCCGACTCCCTTGCCGACGACGGCCCACGGCCCGCAACGCACCTGCCGCTCGCCGGTCGCTTCGCCACGCTCGACGGTCATGTCGTCCGTGACGAGCTCGATCCGGCGCTCGCCGCCCGCGGTGTCGCCTTCGGCGCGGCGGACCGCGTGCTGGCCGCCCAGCGGGCCGAACTCGAGCCCCACTGGTTCTCGGTGATCGATGCCGGGTGCGACTGGTTCGCCGCCCTGCACGGGGCATTTCATCGGGCCAGCGCCGTCCTCTACGTGCCGGCCGGCGTCCGGGTGGCCGCGCCGCTCCACGTCCTCTCCGCGATCGGCGCGGGGGGTGTCGACACGTCGCACCTCCTCGTCGTCCTCGGCGACGGCGCCGAGGCCACGCTGCTCACGGAAACGGCCGGCGGCGGCGCCGCGGGTACGGCCGGTGGCTTCCACTGCGGCGGCACGGAGATCGTGGTCGGCCGCGGCGCCTTCCTCCGGATCGTCAATTTGCAGAACTGGAACACCGGCGTCTGGCACGTCGCCCGGCAAAAGGCCGTGGTGCACGAGCAGGGGCGGCTGCAGTGGACGCTCGGCGCCCTCGGCAGCCGGCTCTCGCAGGTCGCCCAGGACGTGGCCCTCGTCGGCCGCCAGGCCGACGCCCAGGTCAACGGCGTGATGTTCACCGAGGGCCGGCAGCAGCTCGTCTACAACACGCTGCAGCACCACGAGGCGCCGGCCTGCAGGAGCGACCTGCTCTACAAGGGCGCCCTCCAGGACCGGAGCCGGATCGTGTGGCGCGGCATGATCAAGGTCGACAAGGCCGCGCAGAAGACCGACGGCTACCAGCGCAACGACAACCTGATGCTCTCCGATGCGGCCCGGGTCGACTCGATTCCGGGGCTGGAGATCGAGGCTGACGACGTCCGCTGCACCCACGGGGCGACGAGCGGCCGCGTCGATGCCGAGCAGGTGTTCTACGCCCAGGCCCGCGGCCTGTCGGCCGACGAGGCGGCGCGGCTCGTGGTGGCCGGCTTCTTCCGGCAGGTGTTCGACCGGATCACGATCCCGCCCGTTCGCGAGGCGCTGGCCGGGGCCATCGGCCGGCGGATCCGGCGCATCTCCTGAGGACCTGCGTGATGGCCGAATTCCAGAAGGTGGCCGCGGTCAGCGAGGTTCCCGATCCGGGCAAGACGCTCGTCGAGGTCGATGGCGAGATGGTGGCGGTGTTCCACGTCGCCGGCCAGTGGTACGCCCTCGACGATGTCTGCACGCATGACGGCGGCCCGCTCGCCGACGGCGAGCTGCGGAATCACACGATCGCCTGTCCGCGGCACGGGGCGAAGTTCGACATCCGTACCGGGGCGGCGCTGACAATGCCGGCCGTGCGGCCGACACGATCCCACGAAGTGAAGGTCGAGGATGGCGGCGTCTGGATCCGGCTCCGGTCGGCCGCGGGCGGAGCCGGTCCCGCCGATCATGCGGCTCCGGCAGCCGGCGCCGCGGCGCCGGGCACGGTGCCCGCGGCAGCTGCGACAGCGCCGGCCGCTGCCGGCCTGGAGTCGGCAGCGCTGCAGCCGGCCGCTCCGCCCGCCGACAGCCTTGCGTCGCAGCCCCTGTGCGAGGACGTCGTCCGCGAGGTGCTCAAGGAGGTCAAGGATCCGGAACTGTTCGTCAACATCGTCGACCTCGGCCTGATCTACGGCGTCACGCTCTCCCCGGCTGCCGATGCCCCCGGCCGGCAGCACGTGGCGATCGACATGACGATGACGAGCCCGGCCTGCCCAGCCGGTCCACAGTTGATCGGCGACACGAAGCGCGTGCTGGGGGCGCGGACCGACGTGTCGGCCGTCGAGGTCCGGATCGTGATGGATCCTCCCTGGACGCCGGACCGGATGACCGAATCCGCCCGCGACCAACTGGGGATTTTTTGAGTTCAGGCGTCAGCCGTTGCACCCGAAGTCAGCCGCGCGTAGAGCCGCTCGTGGGCCGCGGCCATGGCGCCGGCCGAGTGCCGTTCGCGGACGAGCGTATGGCCGCGGGCGGCGAGG
>Ga0208721_1000344_pt1 | contig 10343 bp, 10 predicted proteins | sample LakMenEpi17Aug10_FD_150705 | JGI IMG/M metagenome (GOLD analysis project Ga0208721, IMG submission 150705) | Freshwater microbial communities from Lake Mendota, WI - 17AUG2010 deep hole epilimnion (SPAdes) | ecosystem: Environmental > Aquatic > Freshwater > Lentic | place: Lake Mendota, Madison... | reverse complement strand
TGCGCCTTCACGTAGGCCGCCGCCTCCTCCTCGGCGCTGCCGCCGATCTCCCCCATCATCAGGATCGCGTGCGTGTCGGGATCCTGCTCGAACAATTCCAGGATGTCGATGAAGCTCGAGCCGACGAGCGGGTCGCCGCCGAGCCCCACGCAGGTGCTCTGGCCGTGGCCGAGTTGCGTGAGCTGCCAGACCGCCTCGTAGGTCAGCGTGCCGGAGCGGCTCATCACGCCGACATGGCCGGGCGTATGGATGTAGCCGGGCATGATCCCGATCTTGCACGCACCCGGCGTGATCACGCCGGGGCAGTTGGGGCCGATGAGCCGGCTCCCCGAGGCCTTGACGACCGGCAGGACGCGGGCCATGTCGAGCACCGGGATTCCCTCGGTGATCGCGATCACCAGTTCGATGCCCGCGCCGACCGCCTCGAGGATCGCGTCGGCCGCGAACGCCGGCGGGACGAAGATCATCGTGGCGTTGGCGCCGGTGGCATCGCGGGCCTGGGCGACGGTGTCGAAGACCGGCAGGTCGGCCACCGTCTCGCCCCCCTTGCCCGGCGTGACGCCGCCGACCATGCGGGTGCCATAGTCGAGGCAGCCGCGGGTGTGGAACTCCCCGACCTTGCCGGTGATGCCCTGACAGATGACGCGGGTGTCGCGATTGACGAGGATGCTCATGGGTGGGCGGTTCGTGGAGGGCGGGCGGATGGAGGGCGGTGCTCGGGTCGGGGCCGGTCAGGCCTTGCTGGCGGCGACGACCTTCTGCGCGGCGTCGGTGAGGCCGTCGGCGGTGATGATCGCGGTGCCGCTGGCGGCGAGGATCTTCTTCCCTTCGGCGACCTCGGTGCCCTCCAAGCGGACGACCAGCGGCACGCTGAAGCCGACCGTCTTCGAGGCCTCGACCAGCGCCGTGGCGATCGTCGTGCAGCGCATGATGCCGCCGAAGATGTTGACGAGGATCGCCTTGACGTTCGTGTCGGAGAGGATGATCCGGAACGCCTCGGTGACCGCCTTCACGTCGGCGCCGCCGCCGACGTCGAGGAAGTTGGCCGGCTCCCCGCCGTGAAACTTGACGAGATCCATCGTGCTCATGGCGAGGCCGGCACCGTTGACGAGGCAGCCGATCGTGCCGTCGAGCTTGACGTAGGACAGCCCGGCGGCCGCGGCCCGGGTTTCGGCCGGCTCCTCCTCCGCCTCGTCCCGAAGGGCAGCGACGTCCTTGTGGCGGAACAGGGCGTTGTCGTCGAACGTCATCTTGGCGTCGAGGGCGACGAGGCCGCCCTCCTTCGTGAGCACGAGCGGGTTGATCTCGAGGAGCGACGCGTCGAGATCGACGAACGCCTTGCAGAGGCGGCGGAAGAAGGTGTCGGCGTGCCGCCAGCTGGCCGCCGGCAGGCCGAGCTTCGCGGCCAGAACCCGGGTCTGCCAGGGGGCGAGGCCGCGGTCGGGGTCGAAGGGCTCGGAGAGGATCAGTTCGGGCGTCTCCGCCGCCACCTCCTCGATGTTGACGCCGCCGGCGGTGCTGGCGATGAGCACCGGCGAACCGACCCGCCGATCGACGAGCACGGCGCAGTAGAGCTCGCGGTCGATCGCGCAGCCGCTCTCGACGAACACCTGCCGGACCGACTGGCCATCGGGCCCGGTCTGGATCGTGACCAGCGTCTTGCCGAGCAGGCCGGCGGCGATCCGCTCGGCGTCTGCGGCCGACTTCGCCAACTCCACGCCGCGTTGCGTGCCCCCCTTCACCTGCCCCTTGCCGCGGCCGCCGGCATGGATCTGCGCCTTGACCGCGCAGACGGGCGTGCCGAGCGCTGTGAAGGCGGCCGCCGCCTCGGCGGGCGTGCGGGCGACGCGGCCGGCGAGCACCGGCACGCCGGCGGAGCGCAGCAGATCCTTGGCCTGGAACTCGTGAATCTTCATGGTGGCAAAGGGGCCTCGGGGGATCGCGGACGGCGGACCGCCCGTCGCCGGGGTCAAATATCGCAGGCACGCGGCCCGCTGCAAGCCTGCAGAGCCGGCGCGGCCGGGGAACGCGGCCGCTGGCGGGACGCCGGTCGCCGGCACAACGACCGGGGCAGACGCGATCCACGGTCTGCTATGCTCCCGCTCTTCCTCTTCGCCGCAGGTTCCGCCGCATGAAAATTCTCGTCACGGGGGGTGCCGGGTTCATCGGCAGTCACATCGTCGACGGTCTCCGCGCCGCCGGGCATTCGGTGGCGGTGATCGACGACCTGTCCAGCGGGGCGCGGGACAATCTCCCCGCCGCCGTCCCCCTGCATGTCGTCGACATCGTCGATGCCGCGGCAGTGCAGGGTGTGGTGGCGACGGAGCGGCCCGACGCGATCTGCCACCAGGCGGCGCAGATGTCGGTGAGCCGCTCCGTCCGCGAGCCGCTGTTCGATGCCCAAGTCAACTGCATCGGCCTGATCAACGTCCTCGACGCGGCCGCGGCCGCAGGCTGCCGGCGGTTCGTCTTCGCCTCCTCCGGAGGCGTGCTCTACGGCGACGTCGCCACGCCAGTGCCGGAGGACGCGCCCGCCGATCCCGTCAGCCCGTACGGCATCACCAAGTGGGTCGGCGAGCGGTACCTGCGGTTCTACGCCGCCGAACATGGCATGGCCGCGGTCGCCCTGCGCTATTCCAACGTCTACGGCCCGCGCCAGAATCCCCACGGTGAGGCGGGCGTCGTCGCCATCTTCTCGAAGAAGCTGCTGGCGGGCACGCCATCCACCATCAACGGCGACGGTCGCTATGTCCGCGACTATGTCTACGGCCCGGACGTGGCCCGCGCAAACATCGCTGCGCTGACCAAGGACATACCCGAGGTTCGTCCGGGCACGCTCACGAGCCTCAACATCGGCACCGGCATCGGCACCGACGTCAACGAACTCGAGGCGTCACTCCGCGCGACCGTCGACAGGATTCGGGCGGCCCGCGGGCAGCCACCGGCGCCGGCCCCGCTGCACGGCCCGGCCCGGCCCGGCGACCTGCGGTCCAATCTCGTCGATGCGGCACGGGCGGGGCGGATCCTCGGCTGGCGGCCGGCCGTGTCGCTCCCCGAGGGGCTGGACCTCACGGCCCGCTGGTTCGCGGAGCGGACCGGCGGCTGACGGCGCGGCCTGCCCGCTTGCGCGGGGGGGTTTTTGCCATTTCGGCACCGGCGGGGGATCGCTAACTTTCCCCGCCATGATCAGCTCGTCGTCAGTCAGCTCGTCGTCAGTCAGCCCGTCGTCAGTCAGCCCGTCGTCAGGTGGTCCCGGTCCGGCTCGAGCAGCGGAAGCCGCCGGCTGTGGTCAGCGGACCGCGCTCATCTGCGGCGTCGGCGGCCAGGACGGCGCTTACCTCGCGGCGCACCTGTTGGAACTCGGTTACCGGGTCGTGGGGACCAGTCGCGACGCGCAGGCGAGCGGCTTCTCCGGGCTCGTGCGGCTGGGCATCCGCGACCGCGTCACGGTCGAGTCGATGACGCTCGTCGACTTCCGCTCCACCATGCAGGCCATCGCCCGGCACCGCCCCGACGAGATCTACAACCTCGCCGGGCAGACGTCGGTCGGGCTGTCGTTCAGCCAGCCGGTGGAGACGTTCGAGAGCATCGTCATCGGCACCGTCAACCTGCTGGAGGCGATCCGCATGCTGGGGCGGCCGATCCGCCTCTACAACGCCGGCAGTTCGGAGATGTTCGGCGATACGGGGATGGAGCCGGCCAGCGAGCGGACGGTGCTTCGCCCCTGCAGCCCGTACGGCATCGCCAAGGCGACCTCCTTCTGGCAGGTGGCCCAGTATCGGCAGGCCTACGGGATCGCCGCCTGCACCGGCATCCTCTTCAATCACGAGAGCCCGCTCCGCCCCGAGCGGTTCGTGACCCAGAAGATCGTGGCCGGCGCCTGCCGGATCGCCCGCGGCGAGGAGCAGACGCTCAGTCTCGGCGATCTCTCCGTGCACCGCGACTGGGGCTGGGCTCCGGAGTACGTCGTGGCCATGCACCGCATGCTGCAGCTGGAGACGCTGGAGGACTTCGTGATCGCCACCGGGCGGACCTCCAGCCTGGAGGAATTCGTCGGCGCCGCCTTCGCCGCCGTCGGGCTCGACTGGCGCCGGCACGTGGTCCGCGATCCGGGCCTGGTGCGGCCGAGCGAGATCGGCTGCGGCCGCGCCGACACCTCCCGCGCGGCGGAGCGGCTCGGCTGGACGGCGCATCACGTGATGCCGGACGTGGTGCGGATGATGGTCGAAGCCCGCCTCGCCGGTCAGCAGGCGCTTCCGCGCCGGGCAGCCTGAGCCGGGCAGCACCTGACGAGGTGTCAGCGGCCGGTGTGCGTCGGTTCGATCGCGGCCTCGACGTCGGTCCCGAGGTCGGCCAACGCCCCCTGGGCCAACCGCCGCGTCAGCGCCGGCGAGGCGAGGTACAGCGGCAGGCCGTGGTTCTTGCCGACGATCGCCGCTGCGTCGCTGGCCGAGAACTCGACCTCCGGCGGCGCCCAGCGCCCCGGCATGCCGACGTAGCCGAGGGCATCGGCCCGCACCTGCTTGTCGAGCCAGGGAAAGAATCGGAGCGCGTCGTCCCGCGAATTGATCACCAGCGTCAGACGGTCGCAGCCGGCGAGCGTCTCGCGGTACGGACCACGCGGGGCGAACGCGTCGCAGCGGACCGCCGGGGCGATGAACACGAGGTGCGTCCGCCCCGACCGCGTGGTCCAGGGGTAAAGGCCGCCGCCGGCCGATCGTTCCGCAGCCACCCGGTCTTCGAGGGCCTCGACGGTGATCAGGGCGCCGAAGCTGTAGGCGACGATCGCCAGCGGTTGATCCGCCGGAATCCGTCCGAGAAGCCAGCCCAGATAATGGCCGTCGGCATGGGCCCGTTCATACTTCGCCCGGCCGTCCCGGAGCAGCAGGCCCTCCTGCTCGCTGGGCCAGGAGAAGATCACCGTGCGCACCGGAGGACCTGGCGGGCAGCAGGCCGCCGCCTTGCGGTCGAACTGCAGGCCCTGCGACTTTGCGTCCCCCGGCTGGTAGCGGTTGCCATGGATGAAGATCTGCAGCGGCCGGCCGGGATCGTCGAGCAGGCTCGCCAGATCGGCCCGCTCCCAGCGGCCGCGGGTCGGGTCGGTGCAGCGTTCGACCGCGAGGGCGGCGGTTGCGGGGGGCGACGCGATGCAGGGCAGCCGGCGGGTGCTCACCACCCAGACGTCGGCCGGCGGCGAACAGGTCGCTGCGTCGGGACAGGTCGCTGCGGCGGCACGCGCCGCAGGCAGGCCGCAGGCCGCTGCCAGCAGCGCCAGCGTCCGCAGCCGATTCGACATCCTGGTAGCCATTCGTGCCATGCGCCGTCCGCCCCGACGTCGTGATCCGCTTCCGCCGTCCGACGCGCGTGCCGGTGGCGGAGTGCGAAGCGGGGCCCGGTCCTACGGGACGTTCCGCCGGCAAAAACCTAGCACGGTCCGTGGCATGCCGCGCCGCGCGGCGCGGCGATCGGACGGGACGGCGCACGCGGCCGGGCCGCACGACCGGCAGCGTCGGTGCGTTCGCGCGCCGCTGTGCCGCTCGGCCGGGTCGGGGTGAAATTTTTCCGTCCGCCCGCCGCCGCGCCGCGGATCGTGGGCTAGGGTTTTGACGGCGTCGCGGGCGACGCCGCGTTCCGGTCAGTCGCGGACCCCCTCCTCCCAATCCGCGTTGGAGTCATCACGATGTCGCGCGTTCTCTGTCTGGCCGTCCTCCTCGGCGGCCTTGTTTCCGCCCCTGGGTGCAGCAGTTGCTTCGGCGGCTTGAACGGCTGCCGACGTCCCTCGTTCATGGAATTCCGTGCGCCGTGCCGCGGGCAGGCCGATCCGTGCCATGCGCCGGCATGCGAGCCCGCCTGCAGCCCGGCGCCGGTCGGCGAGTGCTGCGAGCCCGGCGGCGGAGGCACGGTACTGCCGGCCCCGGCCGGCGGCGAGCGGGTCGGCACGTTCAGTTGACCCGCGGTCCGGCCCCCGTCCGGTGATGCGCCGCTCTTGCCGGCCACGCGTCGGGCAAGCGGCACGTTGTGTGTCCGCTCCCGATTCGAGCGGCTCATCACCGGGCGGGGAGCGGCCCTGCCGGGAGCGTTATACTTCGCGGTTCCCCCCCTCCGGAGCCGCCATGTTCGAAGCGCTGACAGCCTCCCTTTCCTCGGCCCTCGCCGGCCTGCGCGGCCGCGGCAAGCTGACCGAGGCCAACATGCGCGAGGGCCTCGGGCAGGTTCGCACCGCGCTCTTGGAGGCCGACGTCGCCTACGACGTCGTCGAGGGGTTCCTGTCGCGGGTCGCCGCCGAGGCCGTCGGTTCGAAGGTGATGGAGTCGCTCGACCCGGCCCAGCAGCTCGTGGGCATCGTCCACCGCGAGCTCGTCGGCCTGATGGGGCCGGTCGACCATTCGCTCCACTTCCAGCCCGGCCAGACCACCGTCCTCATGCTCTGCGGCCTGCAGGGCTCCGGCAAGACGACCTCCTGCGCCAAGCTCGCCCGGCGGATCAAGGAGCAGGGCCGCAACGTGATGCTCGTCGCCGCCGACCTGCAGCGGCCCGCCGCCATCGAGCAGCTCTGCGTGCTCGGCCGGCAGCTCGGCGTCACCGTGCACGCGCCGGCCGACATGCCGGGCGGATCGTCCGACCCGGTCGCCGTCTGCACGGCCGGCGTCGCGCGGGCGAAGAAGGAGGGGGCGTCGGTCGTGATCCTCGACACGGCCGGCCGGCTGGCGATCGACGAGCCGCTGATGCAGGAGCTGGCCCGCATCGATCGCAGCGTCGGGCCGGACCAGGTGTACCTCGTCGTCGACGCGATGACCGGCCAGGACGCCATCCGCAGCGCCAAGGCGTTCCACGACGCCCTCGAGCTCGACGGCGTCATCATGACCAAGCTCGACGGCGATGCCCGCGGCGGCGCGGCCCTGTCGGTGAAGAGCGTCACGGGGGTGCCGATCAAGTTCATCGGCACCGGCGAGCAGGTCGACGCGCTGGAGGAGTTCCACCCCGACCGGATGGCGGGCCGGATCCTCGGCATGGGGGACGTCGTGACCCTCGTCGAGGAGGCGCAGCGGAAGTTCGACCAGGAGGAAATGAAGCGGCAGGAGGAGCGGCTCAAGGCGGGCGAGTTCACGCTCGACGACTTCAAGACCACGCTCGCGCAGACCCGCCGCCTCGGTCCCCTCGGCAAGGTGCTGGGGATGATTCCCGGCATGGGGGGCATGCAGGAGATGCTCGCCGGTGCCGACCTGGAGAAAGACATGAACCGGCTGTTCGGGATCATCGACTCGATGACGCCCGAGGAGCGTCGCGCCCCGCGGCTGGTCGACCAGTCGCGCCGCCGGCGGATCGCCGTCGGTGCCGGCGTCGATCCGCACGAGGTCAGCGAACTCGTCAAGCAGTTCGACGGCATGGCCGCGATGATGAAGGGCATGGCGGGCCTGGGCATGCGCGAGCGGATGCAGCAGGTGCAGCGGCTCCAGTCCCAGATCACGAACCCCTCCGCCCGGCTGGCCCGGCCCAAGGGGGACACCGGCAAGCGGCTCACCGCCGACGAGCGTCGGAAGCAGAAGAAGCAGCGCGAGAAGGAGGCCCGGCGGCGGAAGCGCGGGGCCAGCGACTGAACCTGGACAGGCCCGGAAACCGATGAAACCTCCGGGAAATCACCGATTCCCGGGGCTGCCCTTGGGTTCGGCTGTCCAGCGGATACCATAGGGGGCTCGGTCGTCCGCGGGACTTACGCGAAGCGGCCGGCGCCGGCCGCTCGGCCGATGTGCGACATCAGGGCAGCGATCAGGGAGAGCAGCGACCGTGGCAGTCACGATTCGAATGAAGCGGATGGGGCGGAAGAACCGCGAGTATTACCGGATCTGCGCGACCGATCGCCGCAACCCGCGCGACGGTCGCGTGATCGAGGAGCTCGGCACCTACGATCCGCACGTCCCGGAGACCGATGCCCGCTGCACGCTCAATGGGCCGCGGGTCGACTACTGGCTCTCCGTCGGCGCTCAGCCGAGCGACGCTGTCCGCGTGCTGATCAAGAAGTACGGCACGAGCGGCACCCACCTGCAGAAGATGGAAGCGGCCCGGGCCAAGCTCGCCATGCCGCGGATCGTGCCGGAGGCGGGTGAGCCGGCCTTCGTGCCCGCGTCGAAGGAGGAGCCGGCAGCCGCTCCGGTGGCCGTCGAGGCCGTGGCCGAGCCCGCCGCGGCCGAGCCCGCCGCGGAGCCCGCCCAAGAACCCGGACAGGAGCCGGCGGCCGAGCCGCAGGCGTAGGAAACGAATCGGCCCGCGGCAGGGGCGCCATCGGGCCGTCCCCAGGGCACGGCACGCCAACGACCGGTCCCCGGTCCTCACCGCCATGCGCATCGACATCGTCACCCTGTTCCCCGAGATGTTCGCAAGCTTCCTCGACGGCAGCCTGCTCGGGGCGGCGCGCCGGGCGGGGATCCTCGATGTCCGGCTGCGGAACTTCCGCGACTTTGCCCCCGGGGCGCATCGCCAGGTCGACGATCGCCCCTTCGGCGGTGGCCCCGGCATGCTGCTCATGCCCGGGCCCGTCGTGGAGTGCGTCGAGGCGGTGCAGCAGGATGGCGAGCGGCCCGGGCACGTCGTCATGCTCACGCCCGGCGGCCGACGGCTCGATCAGGGGCTCGTCGAGGAACTCGCCCGCCGCGAGCGGCTCGTGCTCGTCTGCGGGCGCTACGAGGGCTTCGACGCCCGGGTCCGCGAGTCGCTCGGGGCCGAGGAGATCTCGATCGGCGACTACGTGCTGTCCGGCGGCGAGGTGGCCGCGATGGTGATCGTGGACGCCGTCTCGCGGCTCGTGCCGGGCGTGCTCGGCGACGAGGAGAGCGCCCGACAGGATTCCTTCTCCGGTGCCGAACGGCTCGTGGAAGGTCCGCAGTACACGCGGCCGCGGGAGTTCCGCGGTCTCGAGGTTCCCGAGATCCTGCTCTCGGGGGATCATCGCCGGATCGCCGCCTGGCGGCACGAGCAGGCGGTCGCCGCCACCCGTCGCCGGGACGTCGTCCCGGGCCAGCATTCCGTCCACCATTCCGCCCAGCCCCAGAGGAGCGCGTCATGAGCCAGAAGATTCTCGCCGCCGTCGAGGCCTCGAGCCTCAAGTCACAGGTGCCGACGTTCGCGATCGGCGACACCGTCGACGTCCACACCCGGATTCTCGAAGGGGAGAAGGAACGGGTGCAGATCTTCAACGGCGTCGTCATCGCCCGCAGCGGCTCGGGGAGCCGGGAGATGTTCGTCGTCCGGCGGATCGTGGCCGGTGAGGGGGTGGAGCGGAAGTTTCCCCTCCACTCGCCGAAGATCGCCAAGATCGAGGTCAAGCGGTCGGGCGTGTCGCGCCGGGCCAAGCTCTACTATCTCCGCGACCGGGCCGGGAAGTCGACGCGGCTGCGCGAGAAGCGCGACGACGTCGCCGCCGCTGGCGGGGCCGCGAAGGCCGCCGGAAGCAAGGGCCGAAAGCCGGCCTCCGCCAAGGCCTGATCGCGAGACGGTGCCATGGCGACGCCGGCCCGCGACGAGCTCGGTCGGCGCGGCGAGGAGGCCGCGGCGGCGTTCCTGCGCCGGCTCGGCTACCGGATCGTCGGCCGGCGCGAGAGAGTCTTGCGCGGGGACATCGACATCGTCGCCCTCGACGGCCGCACGGTCGTGTTCGTCGAAGTCCGGTCACGGTCCGACACGCTGCACGGCCATCCCGCCGAGACGGTCGGCCCCGTCAAGCAGCGCCGGATCGCCGAGCTGGCGACGGCCTACATCCGGCGTCACCGGCTGGAGGACTGCCAGGTGCGGATCGACGTGGTGACGGTGACGTTTCCGGCGACCGACCGGCCGGTCGTCGAGCATTATCAGAACGCCTTCGACAGTCCGCTCTGAGCCGCCGATCGGCGCCCGATCCGTTTCACCCGGCGGGGGTGATGTCGGCGAGCTCCTCGGCGTGGGTGAAGACCCGCAGGTCGCCGCCGGGGAGCCGGCGGGCGAGCCGCTCCAGGCGCCGGTCGAGCTTGTGGGGCGGGGTGTGCCCGTCGTCGAGCCGCCGGATGAGGACGCCGTGGACCTGCTCCGGCCGGCGCCGGGCGACTTCGACGTAGACCTCGGGGTCGCGTTCGCCGGAGTCCCCCACGAGCAGGAAGCGGCGGTCGGGGAAGTCGTCCATGATCCGCTCGATGGCCCGGCGTTTGGCCCGCTTCCGCGAGGGAAACCGGCCCAACGGCGTCGAGTCCTTGAGGCGGAAGAGCTTGAGGTGCATCGATCCCGCCGGCAGGCCGGCCGCGTCGAGGAAGCCGCGCAGGCAATCCGAGAGCTGCCACGGGCTCGCCGAGACGTAGTGGAAGGCGGCGCCGGCGGCC
>Ga0208721_1000343_pt1 | contig 10360 bp, 7 predicted proteins | sample LakMenEpi17Aug10_FD_150705 | JGI IMG/M metagenome (GOLD analysis project Ga0208721, IMG submission 150705) | Freshwater microbial communities from Lake Mendota, WI - 17AUG2010 deep hole epilimnion (SPAdes) | ecosystem: Environmental > Aquatic > Freshwater > Lentic | place: Lake Mendota, Madison... | reverse complement strand
GACCGCAGCGGCATGGAGCCGCACTCGGATCGCATCTGTCCAGTCCACGCGATTCCAGTTCACGCTGAACCAAGACACTGTCTTGCTCCCGTCGAACCTGGGATCTCCCTGGCGCGGTGGTCAGCCTACCCCTTGCTCCGGAGCATTCCATCCCGCCACCCCGAACCGCAGGCGGCTTGGTGTCAGTCAATCGTCCTCGACGTGCATTTTGTGCATGATGCGGTGCACGAAGGGTGTCATCACGAGGGATGCGGCCCCGATGAACAGCAGCCCTGAGAAAAGGGCGTAGGCCGAAACGAAGAGCTTGCCCGCATGACTCGTGATCAGGTCGACCGGCCCCATTCCCCCGAGGATCATCGAGGCGTTCACGAGAGCGTCGATCCAAGGCAGCCCACCGAGGTAGTGGTAGCCCAATACCCCGATGCCGAGAGCCAGGCCGATGACTGCGGCCGAAAGTCCCAGAAAGCCGGCGGCACGCCAGAAAAATCTGGAGGCCGGCAACAGCGGTTCAGAACGATGTTCGAACATCCCTCAATCGTACCCGTTTTCGAATTCATGTGAGACCGGCGGCCGCATGCCCGCGACCATGGACCTGGTCGTCGGCACGGAAAGAAGGCGTCCGGTGGATCGACGACGAGGCAGCTGATCGTCGGAAACTATTCCTACAGCCATGCGAAGTGAACCTTCGGCCACCAACGGAGGCGAAGGATCAATCGGCCGGCCGGATGTAGATCTTCCCCTTGCTCGTGGACTTGAGGAGTTCCGGCAGCATCGCGGCTATGTCCCCGAGTTTCACATGCGCCTGTGCCGTGGATTGCAAGTCGGAATCGAGCAGATGGCTGGCTCTCCGCAGGAGACGCACACTCCGCAGGAGTCCAAGCGGGCTGCGATCCTTGAACTCCCGCGCCAGCCAGTAGCCGGTGACGGTCTGTCCGCGGAAAATCAGATCGCCCGGATTGACCACCGACTCCATTCCGGAAAGCACGCCGTAGACCGCGATGGTGCTGCCCTCCGGCATGCACGAGGCCAGGATGCCGGTCATGCTCCCGGCGACGGCGTCTGCGGCCCAGGTGGCCCGCAGATCCCGGGCCAGAGCAGTGAGAGATTCCTTGAAGTCGGCCCGGCTGCTGTCGAGGACATGAGCGGCCCCCGCGGCTTTCAGCTCCGCTACAAGAGCCGCGCGATGGACGATGTTGATCAACGGAAAGCCGTGCCGCCGCGCCACACGGATCAGCATCCGGCCCAACTGGGAGGCTCCTGCACTGTGAATCATCCCCCGGTGCGTGCCCTTGATCACCGGCCGGGCCAGGGAAAGCGCCGTCAGCGGATTGACGAATGCAGACGCGGCCGACTCGTCGCTGACTTGGGCGGGCACGGGCAATGCTTCCACGGCCTTTAAAACGACATATTCAGCCCAGAAGCCCTGTCCGGATTGCACGGCCCCGGCCACGCGTTTGCCCACGAGTCGATTGGCGATCAAGCCACCACCCGACTTGACGACCATGCCGCAGCCTTCGAAACCCGGAACGACCGGCAAGGGAGGGGGTGAACCGTATACCCCGGAGCAATACAGAACGTCGGAGGGGTTCACCGGGGAACAGATCACTTTGACGAGGATCTCGCCACGCCGGGGCTCGGGGACCGGCCGTTCGACGACACGGATTCCCGCGGGGCCGGAAAAAGCCTCCAGCAAAGCTACCCGCATGTTCATGTCAGCAACATCCTTGGCATCCGCAGGCGTGCCTGAGACTCGCGGTTACTCGAGCGGCTCAGCAGCCGCCCTGGCGTCCTCCGGCCGGAAGCCGTTCTCCAGGTCGATCGTGCGCAGCCGCCCCTCAGGTTCAGAACCATGGTGGGGGTGTCGCTCTGCCGCATGGAACTTCCGCCGCACGATACCAGGATACCCGACGGCGGAGTGCGGATGCGAGGCCCGCGCGAACTTCGGTCTGGTGGGATCGTGGTGTCGGCCGCCAGTGCGTTGCCGGCGGCTTCCGCGAGCCGGATCATCTGGTCCGCGTCGCCGAGTTCGCGGTCCACGAGCCACGACCTCCCGCGCACGCCGCGAAGCGGCTGGACGAGTTCAACGGGCAACACGTGGATGTCGCGATGACTATGGGCTGCGGCGATCAATGCCCGCTTGTTCGAGCAGCCCAGCGCGTGGACGGGAAGATTTCGATCCAGCTCCTCGGGGCGGGGAAGTCCGCCGTGCTCACGGTGCTGGGACGCGGCCGGCATGCCACCAATCGGCAAGCAGTTCCAGGCGCTTGAGGTTCTTCAATACGTTCTCGTAGAGGCTCTGGCTCTCCTCGAGCGAGATCCGGTCGGTTGCCGTGACGCCGAGCGTTGCAAGCTGCTCGTCATACCGGGCCTTGAGCTCGCGGCGAAACTCCGGGAGGTTCCGGTGGTCGAGCCGCCACTTGTGAAACTCGTACGAATCGCGGCCCGTCAGAAAATCCTTCACCCGCTCCAGCTCGCTTTCGGGAGCGGCGTTCGGCCTCCCGAAACCACCGACAAGGATCGCCTTTTCGCTCGCCGTGAGCCGCCAGTTGAGCGACACGTCCACGGGGCATTCAAAGACGACCGTCCGGAAAAAATCCTGGCCACTCAACTCGTCGAAGAGGAGATCCTGCAGATCGACCTGCTCGTCGTTGCGGAAGGCCATCGTCCATTGCCTGGCGTTCGTCAATCCCACGAGCGGCGTCGTCAGCGCCTGGAGTCCAGGCAGCAGGAGCTTGCTCCCGCCGTTCCACACCAAGCGGTCGAGCAGGGAATCGTCGCCCGAGAGACGATCAAAGTCGACCTCGGTGCGAGCTCCCTGACTCACTTTGTCGCGGATCTGCACGACCAGCACACCCGACGTGTTCTCCTGCAGCCACTGACTCATCTTCGAGAGCCATAGTGCCGACAGGTTGATGCCGTAGTTGTCGTAGTAGCCTGCATCGACCACCCGCCGCGGCGGCAGCGTGGGCAGATTCAAAGCCGGCGATACCCAAGGAAACGACGCGCTCATGCGGATCGCCGTCGTCATCTGAAAGTCGCCAGCGCGGGGAAAGAGTCGGAAACACTCGACGGCCGAAAGCGAAAAGACCTCGTCTTCCTCGTGGATGCTCTGATCGAAATCGCTGCCCTGGATCGCGGGGCGTTCGATCTTGCGGGACGACGGTTCGAGCAAGAGGCCGCCGACATTACGTGTGGCAAAGGCCATGTCGAGATTGCTGATGAGCAACCGCCGCCCATCCTCCACCATCATCGGCGTGTAGACGAGCGAAGGTCGCCAGCCGATCCGCTCGTCGGCCGCATAAGACTGGATCGGCCGGCCCAGCGGGCTCGCGTCGCCGCCGGTCCAGCGGATCCATGTTTCCTCGAGGGTGCGGCCGCGGTCGCCGCGGCGGACGAGCGGATTGAGCGTTGCTGGAAGATCGGCAAACAGCATCCGCCCGGCGACGGCATCGAGCTGATCGAGGGCCATGCGGTCGACGAAATTGCCGATCGATACGCCATGCAGATCTTCAAAGGATGCGCTGCCGCCGGCCAGCACCTCGGGCGGAGGCGGTCGCAGCGACGCGACGTAATACGACCCCGCCACCATGCCCCCGGAAGCGCCCGTGACCAAGCGGATGTGATACGGAAAATCGGATCCCAGCGTCGCTTCGAGTTTGCGGAGTACCACGCTCGTCCACACGCTCGCGCGAATGCCTCCGCCACTCACGGTCACGATCACGAGCTTCGGCTTCCTGTTCTTCCACCGTGGCCCCACGAGATTCTTCCAGGCGAGCAGCACCTCAGCGTTGTTGAGGAGTTGGAGGTTCTGCCACTGACCCACCACGATGGTGCTGGTGTCTGCATTCGGGCTTTCTTGCGGGGACGATCCTGCCCCCCCCGTCGCCTGCCCCACCGGCCTTATGCGAGCCCACATCGCGCCGGGCGGCAGTGGTTTCGAAGGACCGGTTGATGGTCCGCCGAAGGGAGGCGGCACATCCAACGCCACCAGCTCACAGACCGTCGCCCGGGCGAGGTCGGGACCGCTGGCGGTACCGTGGCGACCGTTCCAGGTGAGGATCAGGCGATCGCCCGATCGCAGCCGGCCTGCGTTGTAGAGCGCGACGCTAACAGGCTCACCAGACCGATTCGCGATCGCGGCTTCGAGGCGCTGGACGGCATCCTTCGGACTCGCAAAAAGACCACGATCGTGCGCGGGGCGAAGCGTGAAGCCTGCGGTGGAACCGGTATCGTCGGGCGGCATGACTGGCAGCGGCGCAGAGGCAGGCGTCGCGGCGACGGTCCGCCGGATCGCCTCGGGAGTCGCCCAGAATGGCTCGAAGGCGGGATCGTAGGCCTCGTGGTCGTAGCTCTGGGCAAGGAAGACACCCACGGGAACCGGCGCGTCGGTGCGGGCGTCTTCCAGAACGAGGCACTCACCCGGCCGCTCAGCCGGCGCCCGTGCAAGCCTGAGTCGCTCTGGCACCGACGCGGTCAAGCGGAGCGTGTCGAGATGGCACCGCTCCATCCACGACTGCATCGTGCGGAGCTGTGCCGCATCAAGCGGCTCGGCGCCGGCAGGGAGCGTGAACTCGACACGATACATGTCGGCATGTGACTCATGTCGCACCTCGGCCACCCGCCCCCGCCAATTCATGCCGATAAGCGCGTATTCGGCCTTGAGCGATCGGTACTCGTCGGCGAGGCCGTGGAGGCGGAGGCCGAGCACGTTGGTGTCGGTCCGCGTTCCTGATGGAGCGGGTTCGCCGAGCGATGCCTCACCATCGGAGAGAAACGTGTACGTCGTGGCGTTGCCGCGCTTCGCCCGGTCGTCATCGCCGCGCACGAGCCGCCGCCTCGCGCCGCGGATGATGCCGTTACGGATCATGTGGAGACTGTCGTACCCGAAGAGCCGGTAGATCCGTCGGTAGAACGGCTCTTCCGCGAGAGCGATGCAGTCGTCGCCATCAAGACGAATCGTGAACCATTCTTCGGCTGCCAGGCCCACCACGTCACCCGCCACGGCGCGCAGGCGATTCCGCGGATCTTCAACATCGACAACGACCACATGGTTGCCGTCGGCGCGCCGTTCGAGCGGCTGGACGGTGAAGTAGACGGTGGCCAGACGCTCGCTGAAGCCCTGCCGGGCCATGCGATCGAAATCCTCGGTGACGGCGCGATTGCGAAGCTGGGCTGTCGATGGCGTGGTGTCTCGAAAATAGTCGCGCGAGTCGAGGTACACCGGCAGCCTGTAGTAGGCCTCCATGTTGGGGAACATGCCCTTGAACTCGTTGGGCGCGACAAAGAGCGCCGTACCGTTGACGAGGACCGCAACACCGAGGACGGCTGCGACGGTCAAGAAGGCGCTGCGGGGGCGGGCATGGGCGAGGATCGCGTAGGCGGCCGCCAACAGCGCTGTCACGCATGCGATCGAGCCGGCTGCCGGGAGCGCGGAAAGCCACCGCTCGCTGAGTGTGGCATAAGGAATCGCGAAGCCTACATACCCGAGCACCACCGTGAGCGGGTAGAGAAGAATCGGCTGGTGGATGGCAACGTCGGCGAGGGAAGTCGATCCGAGGAATATGGTTGCCAGGCCGAGCCAGACTCCGGCGGCGACATGCATCCCATCGGACTGTGAGGCAAAAACCAGGGACACTGCCGCGATGACGGCCAGCACGATTGCCCAGCCCAGGCGCAGCCAGGCCGGCGGTGATCCTTGCCAGAGGCTCGAGAGCGTTCGCGATCCGGAGAGGATGGCCCCGGTGGCCGCCAGCGGCGCGATGATCAGAGGAGGTGCGCCGAGCACATGCAGGACGGTGAGTCCTGCGAGGCCGACGATGGCGGCCCGCTGTTCGAGTGGTGTGCGGGCGCCTCCGCCGATCGCCGCGTGGGTGGCAAGCCAAAAGATGCCCAGCCAGGTGACCAGGATGGCACCGAGCGAGGCGTACCCACGCAGGCCGACCCAGGCTGAGTGGGTCGCCTCGGGCCGGAGAACGAGCGTCACGCCAAGCGAGGCGAGGGCGATCGCCGCCGCGAGGACAATCGCCAGTTGCTGGAGCCATGGGGCCCGAAGCAGATGCACCATCGTGGAGATGGCTGCGGCAAGGACGTGACGCCAGGCGGGAGTGCGAGCGTGAGCCACGGCTGAATGGGCGACCCGACGTTGCAGGCTGGCAAGCAGAACGGCCACGATTCCTTCGGCCGCAAGAACGCCCGCGGGAAGCCATGGAAAATTCGTGGTGAGCTTCGATCGCGCTGGCCCGCCGGCCGCGTCCTCGATGGCAAGATTTCGCTCGGGCCAGTCGATCCAATGCGCTGTCAGCGACTCCGGCAGCAGGAGAGTGACGGCTGAATGAACGAGAAAAAACCACGTCAGTACCACGAGCCAGGCGGGGGAAGGCGAGGGCCTGGCCTGTGGTGGAAGCGTTGCCGTTGCCGCGGCAATGCCCCCTTCGGCTTCCCACCGGCGAAGGATGGCAAGGATGGCCTCGTGCTGAGGGGCTTTGGAATCGTCCGCGACGCCATCGGGCCGGTTCCAGCCGGCTGCTTCGCCGAGCCAGCGGGTTGTCCAGCAGAAGAGCATGAGCCCGATGATGTTCCCGAGGCACACGCCCACGAGCCACGGGAGCCTCTCGAGGATCGCAGGGGTGTCGCGATGTACGAGCGGCAGCAAAACGACCGGAACGATCCCCACGAGAAATACGAGACCGATTCCTTTCACCAGGAAGATCGCCGGCGCGACGAGCATCCGAAAGGGTGTGCTCCCGATCGCGTCGCGGAGTTCGAGATCGAGGGCCGTGCGTGGGAGATGCCGCCCTCCAGGATCGGCTTCCTCACGTCGGGCGACGATGTCGATCGCCTCGATGTCCGTCGCGGTGAGTTGCTCGAGAAACCCGTTGGCAAGCGCCGAGTGCACGGGACGCCGCGGGTCGGACACGGCCTCGAGGCCGCGGAGCACGCCGGTGAGCCCGTGCAGCGATGCCCACCAGCCGCGGCGCGACGTGCCGAGCGCAACAGAGTGCACGACGATCGCGGCGAAGAGCAGCATCACCGTGCCTCCCAGGAGCACTTGGGTGAGCGGATCCTCGTCGAGGAAAAGCCCTTGGAGCCCGAATGATGCCCCGAGACCACCCCAGATCACGAGGATGAGCACGACGGTGATCAGGAACTGGAACGGGTAGTCCACGCCCCACAGAAAAAACTCCCGGACCGGTCGAACGCCGCGAACCTGCGCCTTCCAAAGAAGCAATCCGAGCCCGACACAGAGCAGCAGTCGAAAGACATCCATGAGGGGACTACCAGAATAGGCTCGGTAGGATTCGAACCTCCGGCCAGGGCATTATGGTCCATCGGGGATTTTTGTGGGGAGCTCCGTGGGGGAGAGTGCGGTTTCCCCCCGGAGGCAAGGCGCATGGTCGACACGGTGTCTTGGTTCAGCGTGAACTGGAATCGCGTGGGCAGGACATAAGGGAACGGATCGCGGGGCGAGTTCAGGGCCTGGACCGGTCTGCGATCATCGTGCTCGCCAAATAACCCGGCTCCCTCCTGATAATGACAACAAGGAAGTCCTGCCGATGCCCTCCCCAATAACCCTCCTCGTCGCCTACCCTGGCAGTGGGCGTCGGCATGCGTGACCCCCGGGGCACATGGCTAGCGCCGAGCCTGTGCCGGAAATGCCGCCAGGCTGTGTCGGCAAACGTGCAGGCCAGGACCCTGAAATGCCCGTGCTGCAAAGCCACGGGCATCGAGCCGTATGGAGACCCCGACGCTGGCAAGGAAGAGGGCGAGGAGTACCCCAGTTGTGCTGCTTCGGAGCCGCTCTTTGACGCTCGGTTCGAATGCCCGGCCTGCCACTCGTAGAAGCCGTCCGCCACGATCAAACACCCGCGGCCCCTATGGAAGACCTGGGCAGGATCCCCACGCTCCAGGATTGCTCCGCAGAATTCAGCCCGAGAGCTGGATGCTCGGCCGCGGGCAGGAGTTGGCGGAGTAGGCTGAGCCTGTTCGTCCGCCCTTCAACTTACCCCGGCTTTGCGGCGGGAAGTCCAGCCACAGAGCCTTCAGGGACAGATTCACGTCCCGGATGAAAAACACCAACGATCCGATCAGGGAGCACATGCACCCGACGAAGAGCGCGACGATCACACTGGCGATCTCGAGCCTGACCAGGGCACCGCAGAACAGACAGATCACGAGCACGGCCACCAAGAGCACGCTGCAGGCTGCCAGGGCGATGCTGGCTCGCAGGATCCTCGCCCGCTGGGAAAGAATTCTCAGCTTGGAGTGGCAGACCTGGAGTTCATCGCCCTCAGCTGTTGCACACTCATCTGCGACCAGCCGCGCACGATCGATGACCCGCGCAAACCTATTGGTCATGCACAGGAGCAGCAGCCCTACTCCCGAGATCAAAATCACCGGACCAATCGCCAGCTGCAGCGTCGGGATCAGAGACTCGAGAGAAAGCGGATCCTGTCCCATGCTCGCCTCGTTGATCTAGACGCCGAGACACTGCTGATTCGCGTGCGCCTCGGCAAGTTCTTCGGCCTCGCAGTGAAACTCCGTTGGCAGGCCCTCGGGCCGCTCGCCGTAGGTCTCCTGCATTGCCCAAATCGCCCCGAGATATTCGCTGAAGTGCGCGTCCATGCGTTGGTCCTCCTCTGAAACCTGGAAACCGCACGAATCCGCAGTGTTTAACGCCGCCCACGCCCCCTTACCCGAGGGCAATCGCATCTTAATCGCCCTGTTTTCCAGTGAGAATGCCTTCCAAGACGTCGGTGCACCATCCTGCCTGGAGTCGCTTGCCTCGAATGGAGAACTTTTTCACTAAAGTGTCCCGTTTGAGAATCGAGAGCGCGAGCCTCCGAAAGGCGCCCGCGATTTCGGGAGCGCTGCCGACGCGGATGCGGCTTTTGTCCTCACCGAAGGTCACGTCGAGGGACCAGTGCAATGAGTTCTCAATGCCCCAATGTCCCCGGATATGTTTGGCGAGCCGCTGCACCGATGGCGGCAGGCTACTGATGAAGAACACCACTTCATGGGAATCGGTGCCGTTCAGCTCCCGCTCCCGGTAGACCATCCCTATGGTCCGCAGGTCAGCCCAGTCTCCTGTGTCGCGGAGCGACTTGGGGGCTGGCATGACGAAGTACTCTCGCCGCTCGATGCGGCCATGCCCGGACTCGGTCTTCGTGAGCCGCCGCAGCCCGGGCACGTTGTAGTCCTTGTCGCCAGCGTCCTCGAAGCACTTCTGAATCTGCTCGTGCAGCATGCGCTGGTTGCGCTTGACCGTCAGTACGTAGTCGGCACCCTTGTCGCAGATCGCTTGGGCCGTCTCCTTCTGGCAATGCATGGCATCCAGCGTCACGACTGCTCCCGTCAGCTCGAGGAGATCCAAGAGCTTAGGCACCGCCGTGATCTCGTTCGAGCCTTCGTCGACTGCCACTTGACCAAGGCAGACTTGCAGATCACTGGACCACGCGTTGAGCAGGTGCAGGGCGTCTTTGCCGGCAGCCGTATTGAACGAATGCCGCAGCGTCTTGCCATCGAGCCGAACGCCGTGATCCGAAATCGCCGTGTTGAGCGACCGAATCCATCGTTGCAGGCAGGCGTAGAACTCAGACGTGTCGAGTCGAGCGAAGACCCTCCCGAACGTATCGTGCGAGGGGATGCCGCTGGGAAGCTCGAGAAACCGGGCAAACCATTCCCTCTTCTTCTTGCCGAACCGCTCGACGTCAGCCCATCCCTCCACCCCGCAGATTGCCGCGCACAAGGCGATGGCCACCATGTCGATCAGCAGGTGGCGCTTCGTTCGCGTCATCCGCGGGTCGGTCAGGTCCTCAAAGTGTGAAAGAATTACAGGCGTCGTTGAAACAATCACAAGTCGTCCTCGATGACAAAGGCCAGGTGGCGTGCGGCCACCGCCGCCCGCTTGCCTTTCGACGACTCACCGTAATACTTGTGCCGCTCTCAGAAGATGCGATTGCCCTGCCCACCCGGGCCAGGAGTTTCGCCCAGGCAATCCGTGAGGTGTCGTGCGAGCGGGCCTTTTGATGCGCGTCGCAGCAGCCTCCCGTGGCGCGACCGTCGTTCCCATGCCCGCCGGCAGCGGCCTCGCGTTGCTTGCCGATGTTGCCGATCGCGAGCGCCGTGACGGCTTTCCGCAGCCGGTGGTTCGGCGCAAACACTCCGTGATACCGATGCCGGTGCTTCCGCGGCGGTGGGACGAGATCGACGAGCCTGTCGAGGAACTCAAACGGCGTGAGTTCGACGACGCCATTAGCCCCCGGCCGCGTGGACTTCCGCCCACGACCCCGCCCGACCCAGTTGGCGGCTTTGTGTCTGGGCAGCACGTAACGGATGCGGGCGATCCGGCCGTCTGGGCCGC
>Ga0208721_1000342_pt1 | contig 10382 bp, 10 predicted proteins | sample LakMenEpi17Aug10_FD_150705 | JGI IMG/M metagenome (GOLD analysis project Ga0208721, IMG submission 150705) | Freshwater microbial communities from Lake Mendota, WI - 17AUG2010 deep hole epilimnion (SPAdes) | ecosystem: Environmental > Aquatic > Freshwater > Lentic | place: Lake Mendota, Madison... | reverse complement strand
GCCAGCGTGCAGGCGGCCGCCAGGCCGCCGAGGCCGCTGCCGATCACCACCACCCTGTTGTCGTCGCGGTTTTTCGTCATCGTGGCTTCCTTGGCCGGTGTTCGGTCCCTGGCGCCGCGGGTCAGACCGCGGCGGCCGGCTCCTCGCCCCGCACGCGGCCGGTCGCCGACCGCACGGACGTGGCGACCGGCCGGCTGATTCCCAGGTCGTCGAGCAGCAGGTCGGTCGTGATCCGGGCCGACGAGTAGATCACGGGCAGGCCGCTGCCCGGGTGCGTGCCGCCGCCGACGAGATACATCCGCTCCACGTCCTCGAAGCGGTTGTGGGGCCGCATGTGGAGCATCTGGCCGAGGTCGTGCGACAGGTTGAACGTCGCCCCGCGGTAGATCTCGTACTCGTCCTGCCAGTCGTCGGGCGTGAGCATCTTCTCGAAGCGGATCCGGTCGCGGACTCCCCGGATGCCGATCCGCTCCATCTGGTCGAGGGCCACCTCGCGGTACCGCGGACCCTCCCGGCGCCAGTCGACGTTGGGATGCCGGTGGGTGACGGGGATGAGCAGGTACAGCGTGCTCATCCCGGGCGGCGCCAGCGTCGAGTCGGTGACGCAGGCGTTTTGCACGTACATCGACGGGTCGCGACTGAGCACGTGCCGGTGCTCGATGTCGGCGAGGTTCTCCCGGTAGTTTTCCGACAGGTAGATGTTGTGGTGGGCGACGTCGTCGTACCGCCCCTCGATGCCCAGGTAGAGCATGAAGGTCGAGCAGGAGAAGCGACGCGAGGCGATCCGCCGGTCGTTCCAGCGCCGCCGGAGCCCGTCGGGCACGAGCCTGGTCATGCTCCGGGCGAAGTCGGCGTTGACGATCGTGGCATCGGCCGGATGCAGGCCGGAGCCACTGCGGACGGCGGTGATCCGCCGACCGGCAAACTCCAGGCCCTCGACCGGCTCGCCGTAGCGGATGTCGGCCCCGAGTTCGCCGGCGATCCGGGCCATCGCCGCGCTCACGGCGCCGCAGCCGCCGATCGGATGGTAGACGCCGTGCTCGTACTCCAGGAACGACAGGATCGAGAACAGGCTCGGACAGCGGAACGGGGACATCCCCAGGTACTTCGACTGGAACGTGAACGCCAGCCGGATTCGCTCGTCGGAGAAGAACGTGCCGAGTTCCGCGTCGAGGCTGCGCCACGGCTTGAGGATCGGCATCAGTTTGAGCAGGTCGGGACTGGCGAGATCCATCCAACTCTCGAACGGCTGCTCCAGGAACGGGGCGAAGCGGGCGAACTTCTCGCGGGTCGCCTGCATGAATCGCGTGAAAGACCCGCTGTCGGCCGGCGACAGCCGAGCCACCTCGGCCTCCATTCGGCCCACGTCGGGAGTGGCGAGGAGTTCTCCGCCGGCTCCGAACACGAGCCTGTACTGGGGGTCGAGCCGGACCATTTCGACCTCACGCCGCAGGTCGCGGCCACAGGCACCGAAAATGTCCTCCAGCACCTTCGGGTAGAGGAAGAAGGTCGGCCCGAGATCGAACCGGAAGCCCTCGGGAGTGGAGATGGTGCTCGTGCGGCCGCCGGGAACGCCGAGCCGCTCGAAGATTCGCACCTGGACACCGGCCCGTGCGAGCAGCATCGCGGCGGCGAGGCCGCCGGGACCGGCACCGATGATGTTGACCGTCCGAGTCATCCACGGCCTTCGGCTGGCTGCCTGTCGCCGGCCGGGAGTACGGCTCCGGCACGAACGCCCGTACTATAGGGTGGCCGGAAAACCGGTCAAGAAACCCGCGGGCGTTGCCGGTTCAGAACGGCTCAGTACGGGATCGCGTACGCCCCGCGAACGGGCCGCCAGCCGCCAAAGATGCCCTGGCGCATCGGCACCGCGACGGCGGCAGGGGCGTAGTAGGTGGTGACCGGCACGGCGGCCGGAGCGGCGACGATCGGCGCCGCCACCGCTGCCGGCGAGTAGAAACTGGTGACGGGCGTCGCCGCCAGCGGTGCGAAAGCGGGCGGATACGCAGCGCGGACGGCGATCGCCGCCGGCTCCGTGACCAGTGGCGGCGAGAAGGCGGTGACGGCGGCGTAGTTGCCCGCCGGCACGTAGTTCGAGACGTAGGTCGGAGCGAAGACAGGTGCCGCGATCACAGGGGCCGCCAGCACCGGCGCAGCGACGACGGGGCGGTAGGCAGGGTAGTAGACGACCTGGGCGGAAGCGGTCCCGGCTCCGGCTGCGGTCAGCAGGGCGATGGCGGCGGTGGCAAGCAGGGAGTGGCTGGTCGGCGATCGCATGGCAAACCTTTCAGCGTCCCTACGCGGGACTCGCGGGTGGGGGCCGACGACCCGTGACATTCCCGGTCGCATGACGCCCTCTCCAGAATGAGAATACGTTCGGATTGACGGGTTATGCAAACAGCCGTCACAGTCTGACATTCCCGCCGGGGAATTGGGCCAGCGGCGGGGGCAGGGAGCCGAACGGTCGGCCCTCCTTACGCCGGCCATCGCCCCCGAGAAAGGCGACACCTTGGACCGTCCGTCTCCCGGCTTCAGGCCGCTGCTGGTCGTGCGTGGCCTCACGCTCTTCAACGACCACGCACTCAAGTGGCTGGCGATCGGCCTCGGCAAACGGCTGGTCGATGTGGCGGACATGTCGTTGGTGATGACCGTCGGCCTCGTGGGGCTGTCGCTGCCATACGTGCTTTTTTCCTGGCTGGCCGGTGCGTTGGCCGACCGCCATGTGAAGACGTCGGTCATCCGCTGGTGCAAGCTGGCCGAGGTGCTGGTCGCGGCGGCCGCGGCGGCGGTCGTCGGGTTCGCGGCCGGTTCGGACATGGAGTGGCTCGGGCTGCCGCTCGGGCTGTGGCTGCTCCTGGGCGCGGTGATGGCGATCGGAACCCTGGCGGCCCTGATGACGCCGGCGCTGGTCGGCGCGCTCCCCGAGATCGTCCCGGCAGCGCGACTCTCCGCGGCGAACGGCCTGTTCGCCCTCGTCTCGCTGCTGGCGATCCTCGCGGGCACCGTCGCCGGCAACTGGGCCGCCGACGTGACGCCGCTCGAGACGGCCGTGTCGGCGTCAGTCCGCATCTGGCCGACGGCCGTCGTGCTCGGGTCCGCAGCCGTCGCCGGACTCGTCGCGACGGCCTGGCTGCCGCGGCTGGCGGCCGCCGATCCGCAGGCGCCCCCTGCCTGGAACGCCCTGGCCCGCATCTGGACCGATGTCGGAGTGCTTCTGCGCCGCCGCGAGCTCGCCGCCGCCGCCGCGGGCATCGTCTTCTTCTGGGCGATCGGCGCCGTGGCCCAGGCCAATGTCGATCAGTTCGGCACCGAGGCGGGCGCCACCTCGCAGGGGCGGATCGTCCCGCTCCTGATCGCGCTCGTCGCCGGCATCGGTGCCGGCAGCCTGGTCACCGGACGGATCGCGGCCCGGCCTGCCGCCGCCGACCCGCGGGTCGATCTCGGCTTCGTGCCCCTCGGCGCGGCGATCATGACGGTGGCGTTCCTGGCCCTCGCCCTGACTGGCGGACCGTTCCTCGCCGCTGATGCGGGCATCCCCTGGGGGCCGATCTTCTGGCTCGTCGTGCTCGGCTTCGGAGCCGGCATGTTCGACGTGCCGCTGGAAACTTTCCTGCAGGAAAAAAGTCCCGCCGACCGGCTCGGCGGCGTCCTCGCGGCCACGAACCTGCTGCTGTTCAGCGGCATGTTCCTCGCGTCGCTGGCGTACGGCGGCCTGCGGGCACCGTTCGGCCCGGAGAAGGCGCCGCTGTTCTCCGCGCGGGCGATCTTCGTGATCTTCGCCCTTCTCTCGCTGCTGGCCATGCTCGTGGCCGCGTGGTGCGCCCCGCGGGCCGCGCTGCGCATGTTCGTCGCCACGATCGTCCACGGCATCTGGCGGTTTCGCGTCCGCGGCCTGGAGCGGATTCCGGTCGACGGCCCGGTCGTGATGGTCGCCAACCACCTCTCCTGGCTCGACGGGTTCCTGCTCCCGATGGCCAGCCCGCGGCCGGTGCGGATGGTCGTCTACGGCCCCAACATCCGGGGCCGCTTCCTGCGCATGCTCGCCGACCAGTGGCGGTTCATCCTCTTCGATCCGCGTCCCAAGTCGATCGGGACGGCGCTCAAGTCGATCCAGTCGGGCATCACGGACGGTGACGCGATTGGCATCTTCTGCGAGGCGGGCATCTCCCGCACGGGGCAGCTGCTCGGCTTCAAACGCGGGCTGGAGTGGCTTCTGGAGAAGGTCTCGTCGCCGATCCAGCCGGTGTCGATCGACGGACTGTGGGGGAGCGGCCTGTCGTTCTCCGAGGGCCGCTACTTCACGAAGTGGCCGCGGCTCTGGCGTCGGGCCGTGACGCTCACCTTCGGCCCCGTCCTGCCGCCCGGCACGCATCCCGACCAGGCCCGGCGCGCGCTCCAGGAGGTGGCGGCCGGGGCCGTCGCCGCCCGGCTCGAGCCGCACGCGGCCACGGCCGAGGCCTTTGACGGCTGCTGTCTCGTGAGGCGCGACGATCGGCTCGTCGCCGCGCTCGCCCCCGGCGACCCGCTCCACGAATCGCTCGGGCTCCAGGCCGGGCGGCTGCTCCGCATCCAGGCGACGACGATCGACGCGGCCACGCCGCCGGCCGAGCTGCTCGCCGCGCTTGCCCGGGCACGGGCCACGATCTGGCTCGCCCGGGTCGAGCAGGTGGCTGCCGTGGCAGCGCTCGCGTCACCCCCTGCCCTGCCCGTGCTGGAGGTCGTCGTCGTCCCGATCGGCTCGGCTGGCGAACTCCATCGGGCCCGGGAGGCGATCGCCGCCTTCGCGGCCGCATTCGGCGTCGAGCCGGTGGTCGCCTACGCGCCGGCGGAGGCCGCGGGGCTCGTGGCGATGAACACGCCGGCCAAGCGGATCGGCTGGGATCACGAGACGATTTCCAAGCCGGAGACGGTGGGCCGCGTCGTCAACGGCGTGGTCGTCTGGCCGCGGGCGGCCGACCGCGGCCGGCTCGGCCTGGAACCCGTCGGTGGCAGCCACGAGTCCGCTGAAGAATCGCGTTCGCTCGTGGTGGGCGCCACGCTGCCGCGGCCGGCGGGGGGCGGCGTTCCCGGCGCCGTGCTGCTCGCCGACCGCTTCGACGTCGACAAGGAGGGGTTTCTCGTGCCTCGTCCGTAAGGGGTTTTTCGGGGCAATCTTGGTTCCGCGCCGTTCGCGCGGTATCGTGTCCCGCACGCACCCGTAGCTCAATTGGATAGAGCATCGGTCTACGGAACCGAAGGTTGAAGGTTCGAGCCCTTCCGGGTGTATTTGGTGTATTCGGCATGTATTGGCCGCCGTGAGGGCGGCCTTTCGAGAGCCGGCGGATGCCGGCCAAGCAAACCGAGGCATGATGCCGAGGGTTTGCGTGATCGAGCCCCGAAGGTTGAAGGTTCGAGCCCTTCCGGGTGTATTGCCGGGTCGTCCATCGTCGCGTGAACTGCCCTTGGGGGATCGGCGGCGCGGCCGCTAGGCTCTCCCCATGCCAGCGATCGCGGCCGCACAACGCGTGGTCGGTTTCGACCCGGGGCTGAACGTCACCGGCTACGGCGTCGTCGAATGCCACGGGGCCCGGGTCCGGCTCGTCGAAGCGGGCACCGTCCGGTCCCGCGGCGCGGCGATCGAGGACCGGCTGCTCACGATCCACTCCGGCATCCGCGAGGTGCTCGAGGAGTTCAAGCCGACGGCGCTGGCGATCGAGCAGGTCTTCTCCCACGCCCGGTTTCCCAAGGCAGCGATCCTCCTCGGCCATGCCCGCGGCGTGATCTGCCTGGCGGCCGCCCAGGCCGGCCTGGCCGTGCACCACTACCTCCCGAATCGCGTCAAGAGCGCGCTCGCTGGCTCCGGTCATGCCGGCAAGGAGCAGATCCAGGCCGCGGTCCAGCGCGAGCTCGGCCTCGCCGCCCGCCCGGAGCCGGCCGATGCCGCCGATGCCCTCGCCGTGGCCCTCGCCGACTACCACCTCCGCATCCGTCCCCTGCTCTTCGGCACGGCAATCGTCCGCGTGCAGAGCGGCCGGGCATGACATCCGCAGGCCTGGCTCCACCACCATGATCACCAAAATCTCGGGCACGCTCGAGCGCGTCGACCCCACCTCGAATGGCGTCGAGATCGCCCTCGGCCCCGTCGTCCACGAGGTCCTCGTCACCGACCTCGTCCGGCGCGGGCTCCAGCAGCGGATCGGGCAGCCGATCGTCCTCCACACCATCGAATACCTGGAGGGGAGCCCCGGCCGCGGCAACCTCGTCCCCCGGCTCGTCGGCTTTCTCTCGGAGGTGGAACGCGAGTTCTTCGAGCTGATCTGCGAGGTTGACGGCGTCGGCGTGCGGAAGGCGCTGCGGGCCATCATCCGCCCCGTCGGCGAGATCGCCGCCGCGATCGACGGCCAGGACGCCAAGACGCTCGCCACCCTCCCCGGCATCGGCGCCGCCACCGCCGAGCGGATGATCGCCAAGCTGCGGCGTCGGATGCCGAAATTCGCCCTCCTCATCGCCCGCGAGGCCCCCGGTGAGGCGGTCGCCACCGACGTCCTTTCCGAGACGTTCGACGTCCTCCGGTCCCTCGGCCATTCCGACGCCGACGCCCGCCGGCTCGTCGATGCCCTGCGGCAGGAAAAGAAGAAGCCCGCCGACGTCCAGGCGGCCCTCGAAATCATCTATCGCCAGATGCAAAAGCCGCTGCGCTGACGGCGCCCGGCACCGGCTCCGCTATGCTCTCGCGTATGGAGAGTTTTCGCGAACCGAGCGTGCAGGCGAGCAGCGAGCCGGCGCCCGAGGACCGCGCCCTGCGGCCGCAGCGGATGGCGGAGATGATCGGCCAGCGGGCCGTCCACGAGCGGCTCTCGATCGCCATCGACGCCGCCCGCAAACGCGGCGAGCCGCTCGGCCACATCCTCCTCGACGGCCCCCCCGGCCTCGGCAAGACGACGTTCGCCACCTGCATCCCCAACGAGCTGGGCACGACCCTGCAGATCGCCAGCGGCGCCGCCCTCTCCGCCCCCAAGGACCTGCTGCCGTATCTCACCAACTGCTCCGAGGGCTCGGTGCTGTTCATCGACGAGATCCACCGGCTGCCGATCGCCGTCGAGGAGTTCCTCTATCCGGCGATGGAGGATTTCCGGATCGACATCACCCTCGGCGACGGCGTGGCCGCGCGGACGATCAACATGCCGCTGCGGCCGTTCACGCTCGTCGGTGCCACGACCCGGGCGGGGCTGATCTCGGCGCCGCTCCGCGACCGGTTCGTGATTCGCGAGCACCTCGACTACTACTCGGCCGCGGAACTCGCCGACATCGTCCGCCGCTCGGCCACCAAGCTCACGATGCCGATGGACGACGCCTCCGCCGACGAGATCGCCCGGCGCAGCCGCGGCACGCCGCGGCTGGCCAACAATCGGCTGCGCTGGATCCGCGACTTCTCCACCAGCCGGGCCGACGACCAGCTGGACGTCGAGATCGCCCGCGCCGCGCTCGACATGCAGGGGATCGACGAGCTCGGCCTCGACGGCTTCGATCGCCGCTACCTGGAGACGATCCAGCGGGTGTTCGCCGGCGGGCCGGTGGGGATCGAAGCCATCGCCCACACGATGAGCACCGCTCCCGACACGCTGGAGGACGACGTCGAGCCGTTCCTGCTCCGCTGCGAACTCGTCGTGCGCACGCCGCGGGGCCGGAAAATCACGCCCAAGGGGGAGGATCACATCGGTGCCCTGCCCCGGTCGGGGGGCCAGCCGCGTCTGTTTTGACCGTGGGAGCCGTCGGGCCCGGCCCTGTTCGGCCGCACGGACGGCTGCGGATTGACCGCCGACCCGTCTTCTGGCTACGCTACGGCCTTCCCTGCGAACTGATTCAGGTGCTTTATGGCCGTTCCCAAGCGACGTCAATCGAACCAAAAGACCCGTTCCCGGCGGGCCCACGACTTCCTTACCCCTCGCCAGTTGACGTTCTGCTCGAACTGCGGCAAGGCGGTGCCCACGCACCGCATCTGCGGCACCTGTGGGCACTACATGGGCCGGGCCGTCGTCAAGGCCGAGGACTGATCGCCCGTGGCGACGGCGATCGTTTTCCCCGGGCAGGGCGCCCAAGCCGTCGGCATGGCGGGACCGTGGGTCGACGAATGTCCGGCCTCCCGCCAGCTCTTCGATCGGGCTGCGGCGATTCTGGGCTACGACCTGCTCGAAATCTGTCGCGCGGGGCCGCACGAGAAGCTCGGGGCCACGGCGATCAGTCAGCCGGCGATCCTCGTCACCAGCCTGGCGGCCCTGGAGGTGCTGCGGGAGCGGGAAGGAAATCCGCTCACCGCGGCGCGCGTCACGGCCGGCCTGTCGCTCGGCGAGTACACGGCGCTCGTCTTCGCCGGGGCGATCGAGTTTGACGACGCCGTGCGTCTCGTCGATCTCCGCGGCCGGGCGATGCAGGACTGTGCCGACGCGAGCCCGGGCGCGATGCTCGCCGTGCTCGGCGTGGAACGGGAGAAGCTCGTCGATCTCTGCGACACCTGCCGCGCGGCGGACGTCCTCGAGGTGGCCAACGTCCTCTGCCCGGGCAACATCGTCGTGTCCGGCACGGCCGCGGCCTGCCGGCGGCTGGAGGAGGCGGCCGCCGCGGCCGGTGCACTCAAGTGCGTGCCGCTCGACGTGGCCGGAGCCTTCCACACCCGGCTGATGCAGCCCGCGGTCGAGCGGCTCACGGCGGCCTTGGCGGAGACACCCGTCCGGCCGCCGCGGATCCCGGTGGTGAGCAACGTCGATGCCCGGCCCCACGACGACCCCGCGGACATTCGCCGGCTCCTCGCCCGCCAGGTCGTGGGCGTTGTCGAGTGGAATGCCTCCATGGCATCCATCCTTTCCACGGGCGTGCGGACGATCTGGGAGGTCGGCCCGGGCCGCGTGCTGCGCGGGCTGATGAAGCGGATCGACCGCGGCGTCGCCTGCCACGGGGTGTTCGACTGAGTCGCTGTACGAATGATGGTGAGACACTGACACGCAGAGGGCAAAACCATGGCTGAGAAAGCGGGAATCGCGGCAGAATCGCGCCGTGTGAAGATCGATCTCGGCGGCCAGGTCGCGATCGTCACCGGAGCCTCGCAGGGCCTCGGCCGGGCGATCGCCGAGACGCTCGCCGCCGCGGGTGCCGCTGTGGCCCTCGTGGCCCGGTCGGCGGACAAGCTCGCCACCGTGGCGGAGGGCATCGCGGCGGCCGGCGGCCGGGCCGAGGTGTTTCCCTGCGACGTGACCCAGGGGGACGACATCCAGCGGGTCGTGGAAACGGTCGTGGAGAAACTCGGCCGGCTCGACATCCTCGTCAACAACGCCGGCGTCACCCGCGACACGCTCCTGCCGCGGATGAGCGACGAGGAGTGGGATACCGTGCTGACCACGAACCTGCGGGCCCCGTTCCTGTTCATGCGGGCCGCCAGCCGGCCGATGATGCAGCAGCGTTACGGCCGGATCGTCAACGTGGCGAGCGTGTCCGGCCTGATCGGCAACCCCGGGCAGGCGAACTATTCCGCCTCCAAGGCCGGCCTGGTGGGCCTGACCCGGACCGTGGCCAAGGAACTCGCCGGCCGCAAGATCACGGTCAACGCCGTCGCGCCGGGTTTCATCGCCAGCGACATGACGGCCGCCCTCGGCCCGGCACTGCTCGACGAGGTCAAGAAGCGGGTGCCGGCGAAGCGGCTCGGCGAGGCATGGGAGATCGCCGAGGCGGTGCTGTTCCTGGCCGCCCCGTCGTCCGGCTACATCACCGCCCAGACGCTGGTCGTGGATGGCGGCCTGATCGGCTGATCGTGCTCCGCGGCCGGCTGCGCGGCCGGGCTGCCGGGCCGGACGAGGCTGCCCGGGGGCCCCACGGCGCCCGGTTTTTCCCGGGCTGGACAGCGGCGACCGGGAACGGGTATATCTTCGCCGTGAACTCGGGCACGGAACGCCTTCATGGACGTCTCCCTCCACCCGTGTTGACCGCGGGTGCACGACGGTGACCCGGTGACGTCGGCCGCGGCCGACGGCCGGCATGCAGCTGCGAAGGCGTCCGGTTTCAGCAGGCTTCGGATTCGGGTTTCAGGAGGTTCATACGGTGGCATCAGTCCAAGAGCGAGTGATCGAGATCGTGTCGACCCAGCTCGGTGTGAGCAAGGACCAGATCACGCCTGCGACGTCGTTCATCAACGACTTGGGGGCCGACTCGCTCGACACCGTCGAGCTCGTCATGGAACTCGAGGAGGAGTTCGAGATCAACATCCCGGACGACGCCGCCGAGAAGATCCAGACCGTCGGTCAGGCGGTCGAGTTCATCGAGAAGCATCAGGGTTGATGCGATCGTGAGCCAACGGACTAAGAGGCGGGCCGTCGTGACGGGGCTCGGCGTAGTGACGCCGCTCGGGCGGCCGC
>Ga0208721_1000341_pt1 | contig 10495 bp, 9 predicted proteins | sample LakMenEpi17Aug10_FD_150705 | JGI IMG/M metagenome (GOLD analysis project Ga0208721, IMG submission 150705) | Freshwater microbial communities from Lake Mendota, WI - 17AUG2010 deep hole epilimnion (SPAdes) | ecosystem: Environmental > Aquatic > Freshwater > Lentic | place: Lake Mendota, Madison... | reverse complement strand
CGCAAGTTCGCCCACCACACCGGGATCGAGGCCCGGGGCATCTCGGCCGACGACGAACTGACCATGGGGCTGCATGCGGTGCGCCGGCTGCAGCGCGACACCGGCTGCAGCCTCGCCGACTGCCGCGGGCTGGTGTTCGTCGCCCCTTCGTTCATCCCGGCGTCGATCGCCCGGCGGCATCTCGATGCGGAGGCCGTGGCCCGCGAGCGGCCCAGTCAGGCCGCCCTCCAGCTGGCCCGCGAGCTCGACCTGCGGCGCTGCCGGACGATCGGCCTCAACTGGTTTTGCTGCGGCTACAGCCGGGCGCTCGCGGTTGTCAGCCGGCGCTGGGCACCGCGGCTGGCGCTTGGCCGCGACGAGTATGTGATCGTCGTCACAGCCAGCCGCATCAGCCGGATCACCGACTACGACTGCGTGCAGACGGCCGGGCTGTTCGGCGACATGGCGTCGGCCACGATGCTCGGCGCCGCCGGCAATCGGCGCCACCCGGTGCACTTCGACATCCTCCATGCCGACGCCGAGCGGCAGCCGGCCGACCGGCCGGCCTTCGATTTCCAGCTCCGCACCGATGTTCCCCTTCCCGCCCCGGACGGTGGCACGATCCATGCAGCCGAGCGGCTCGTCTACACGCTCGACGGCATGGCCATCGCCGAGATCGCTCCCCGGGCAATGTCGGCTGCGGTCGCCAAGTCGCTCGCCGCGACGGGGCTTGCCGCCGATGCCGTCGATTTCGTCGTGCCCCACCAGGCGGGCACGGGCATCGTGCGGTTCACCGGCATGAAGCTCGAGGAACTCGGCTTCCGCGGCGAACTCGTCAATGGCCTCACCCGCCGCACCGGCAACGTCAGCGCCTGCTCGATCCCCCACGCGCTCAGCCAGGTCTGGTCGCGGCTCTCGGGACTCGTCGCCTGTCCTACCGCCGCCGTCGGCAGCCCGGGCCGCCCCGAGGTGCTGCAGGGCTGCGTTCTCCTGCGGTCGACGGCGGCCCACGAGCGGCAGTCGCACGCCGCCTGAGCTTCGCGGCCCGCCGTGCCTGAAACGGCGCATCGCAGCCGTCTGGATACCCGTTCGCAGCGTCACCTCATGCGCTGTCGGGACGGCACGGTCGCAAATCGCAGGCAGTGCCACTCGCCGAGGCCCGTGCAGACCGGGTCCGTGGCCAGCAGCCTGGCATACCGCTCCACCACCACGCCGACCTCGTCCGTCACGAGGCCGGAAAGGACGAGGCAGCCTCCCGCCGGGGCATGCCGGAGGTGGCCGCAGAGCCGCTCGGCGTGCTCAATCAGCACGGCCGGCACGATGTTGGCGAACACGAGGTCGTACACGGCGCCGGGGTCTGGCAACTCGGCCAGCACGCCGACCCGCGCCTCCACGCCATTGCGCCGGCAGTTCGCCCGGATGGCGGCATGCGTACGGTCATCGATCTCAATTGCCTCGACCCGGTCGGCGCCGCGCAAGGCCGCGGCGATCGCGAGGATGCCCGATCCGCTGCCGAAGTCGAGCACGCGCGACACTCGACCGCCGGCCTGCACCCAGTCGGCGAGCGCCATCAGGCAGAGTTGCGTCGTCGAGTGCTCGCCGGTGCCGAAACCGCAGCCCGGCTCGATGAACATCGTCGTCAGGTTGGCGACCGTGCCGGCCACACCCTCCTCCCATGCCGGCTTCACGACGCCGAAGCTCGGCACCACGATCGGCGCGAAGGACTCGCGCCAGTCGGCTGTCGGCGTGGCGGCCAGCGGACGGATCGCGCGCACGCGGCAGCCGCCGATCCGCCCGACCAGTTCCGCGGCCCGGCGGGCGGACGACTCGTCGGCGAACCAGCAGGTCGCGGCCTGCGTGTCGAGGCCGCCGACCCAATCCCGCTCCGGCGGCGCCGCGGCCGCATCCACGACCCGCGGCTCCGCGAGTCCACGGGCCGCCGCTTCGTCCACGCCGAGGGCGCCCTCGCAGATGCCGAGTAATTCTCCGGCGCCGCACTCGGCCCACAGCCAGCCGAAGAATTCGTCGCGGTCGATCGACCCGCCGTCGGGACCGGCCAGTGTCGCGGCGACATCGAGATCGACTCCCCAGCCGGCCGCAGCCCGGCCCAGCGCCTGTTCGGCAGCATCCTGTTCCTGGCTCATCGGTGCATCGCTCGCAGTCTGCGCTGGGTCACGGGCGCCGGCGGCAGGCCCACACCGGCGACCATGGTACGCTCTGCCGACGCCAGCGAGACCAGCCGTGCAACCCGCCGCCCACGACGCCGCCCCGATATACCGCTACCGCGACACGCTCGCGGCGGTCGACTGCCTGGCGGCCGCGATCGTGCACCTCGACCTGTTCACGCTCCTCGACCGTGAACCGCTCGACCGGGCGGCGATCTGCCGGCGGCTCGGCATCGCTCCGCGGCCGACCGACGTGATGCTCACGCTCTGCGCGGCGAATGGCCTCGTGGCCGCCGACGCCGGCGGCATGCTTCGCACCACGCCACTCGGCCGGGAGTTCCTCGTGGCCGGCGCGGCCCGCGATGCCCGCCCCTACTACGCGAGCATGGCGGGCCGGCCCGGCGTGGACGACTGGCTGAAGGTGCTGCGGACGGACAGGCCGGCGAATTGGCCCGGCGCGCAGGGGGAGGCCGACTGGCACGCGGCGATGCGCACGACCGCTTTCGCCGAGTCGTTCACCGCCGCGATGGACTGCCGCGGCCGCGTGCTCGCTCCCGCAGTCGCCGCGGCCATCGACCTCGGCGCGAGCCGCCGCCTGCTCGACGTCGGGGGGGGATCGGGTGTCTACGCGATCGCCTGCGTGGAGGCCGCGCCGGCCCTGCGGGCGACCGTGCTCGAGGCCGATCCCGTCGCCGACATCGCCCGCCGGACGGTGGGCCGCGCCGGCCATGCGGACCGGATCGACGTGACCAGCGCCGACATGTTCGCCGACGACTGGCCGAAGGGGCACGACCTGCATCTGTTCGCCAACGTCCTCCACGACTGGGACGAGCCCGACTGCCGCCGGCTGCTCGCCACAAGCGCGGCCCGACTTCCCTCCGGCGGCCGGATCGTCGTCGCGGACATGTTCCTCGCCGACGCCAAGGACGGCCCGCTCTGGGCGGCGGAATACTCAGTGCTGCTGGCGAGCGTCACGCAGGGCCGGCTTTACACGCCGGCGGAAATCGCCGGCTGGATCGCCGACCTCGGCCTGGCCATCGTGCGGCACGCTCCCCTGCCCCTCGGCCGGGGGCTGCTCGAGATCGCCCGGCCCGCCGGCGCCGCATGAACGAGCCGCACCCCACACCCGCGCGGGCCGGGGGCCGGGGCGTGGTCCTCGGGCGCGGGCTGCGGCTCGTCTGCCCGCGGTGTGGCACGCGCCCGCTGTTTCGCGGCTGGTTCCGCATGCACGACCGCTGCCCGGCCTGCGGCCTGTCCTTCGTCCGCGATCCCGGCTTCTACCTGGGGTCGATCTACATCAACTACGGCATCACGGTGATCGTCACCGGCGCGCTCTACGCGGCGCTGGTGCTCGGCGCCGGGCTGGCGGCCGAGGCGGCGCTGGCGGTCAGCGTCGCCGTGGCAGTGCTCCTGCCCGTGCTCTTGTTCCGCCATGCCCGCAGCCTGCTGCTGGCCCTCGACAGCACCGTGAACCGTCACGATGACGCGCCGACCGAAGCCCTGCCCCACGCCGGCGGGATGCTTCCGGACCGGCAGCTCACCGCCCTGGCCGGCGACGACGCGACCGCCGGCTGCCTGATGGGCGCGGTGCTCGCGCTGATCATTCTCTTCGGCCTCGGCATGGCGCTGGCGGCGATCTTCTTCAGCGCCGCCGCCACGCCTTCCGCCGACGACCCGGGAACGGTACTCACGGGCTCGCGCTGATCGTTCCTGTCGCCCACTCAGCCGGCGGCAAGGGCTTCCGCGACTTCGGCGGTGCCGCCGTCACATGGTTTCCTGCGCGGCTGCGACGCGAATCAAAAGCCCCGCTCACACGACACCTCGCGGATCGCGTGGGCCAAGGTGCCATTGACCGGGCTGCGGGAGATCGTCGCCGACCTCGCCGCCGCGCCGCCTGACCTGCGGGCCTACGTGGCCGATCGGCTGGCGCAGCTTCTTGCCCGAGGCGACTCAGAGGTTCTTGTCGCCGCGCACCTCATGCCCGACTCCGACAGCCAGGACCGCCTGCCATTCGTGGTCGATCGTATCCGCAGCCTGATCGCCGCCGGCAGCGCCGCCTGACCACGCGCTCGGAACTCTCGCCCATGCCGAAGAGATCGAGCGGCTCGTCGGGCCCCGCAGCATCTCTCCCTCTCCCTCTGGGAGAGGGCGGGGGGTGGCTCACGAGCCGCTCATCAGCCGAGAAACGGTTGCGGAGGGGCCATTGACCGGGCCATCCTTCGGCCAGGTGAACAAGCGGATGCGGTTGCCGTCCGGGTCCGCGACGGTGAGCTCCCGATAGCCCTCGGCGTGGGTCCGCGGCTCTCCCGGTGCGGCCGACGCGGCCGCCAGCCGGCACCGGGTTGCGTCCAGGTCGGCGACCTCGAACGCCAGACTCCAGCGGTCACTCGGTCCGGCCGCCGCCGGCCGGGCGAGGATCGCCAGCCGCGCGTCACCGGCCGCGAGGAGCGCGTAGCCCTCCTCGGCGGATCGCACGAGCACCCTGAGCCCGAGGACGTCGCGATACCACGCGACCGACGCCGCCCAGTGCGCGGTCCGCAGCTCGACGGCATACAGGGCCGGTCGCTCGGGGATATCTCCCGTCATGCCGCCACGCCCTCGCTCCCCGAGCACGAAACGCCGGCCGCCGCGGCCGATCGCCGGGAGTTCTACCACATCGCTCCGTCACTCCCTTCCCGCCCCTTCTCCAAAAAGCTCGCAGACCCGACAATCCCGCTCGCGGTCCGTGCCCGACGCGCGGGCCACCACACTGCACGCCTCTTTCCCGCAGGTCCCTTCCCGTCATGGCCGATTCCCCCCGCCCCGCCACCGATCCCGCCGCCGACGCGCCCCGCGGCACCGGCGCCGCCCTGCAGCAGGCCCGGCGCGACAAGCTCGAGCGACTCCGGGCGCTCGGTATCGATCCCTTCGGACAGCGGTTCGATGACTCGCTTTCGATCGCCGACGTTCGCGGCCAGGGGGAGGCGCTGCCGAAGGAGAGCGACGCCGGCCCCACGGTCCGCGTCGCCGGCCGGATCATGCTCCTGCGCAGCGCCGGCAGCCTCGTGTTCCTCGATCTCCACGACCGCACCGGCCGGATCCAGATCATGCTCGGCAAGAAGCAGGTCGGCCCCGAGGCCTGGAAGGTCGTCGACTGCCTCGACCTCGGCGACATCGTCGGCATCGACGGCCGGCTCGGCTGGTCGAAGACCGGCGAGATGACCGTGTTCGCCACGGGGATCACGTTCCTCACCAAGTCGCTGGAGACGCCCCCGGACAAGTATCACGGTCTCGTCGATGCCGACCTCCGCCAGCGGATGCGGTATCTCGACCTGATCCATGGCGACGGCGTCCGCGACCGGTTCGTGGCCCGGAGCCGGATCGTGGAGTCGATCCGGCGCACGCTCGCCGACCGCGGCTACCTCGAGGTCGAGGGGCCGACCTTGCAGGAGTCGGCCGGCGGCGCGGCGGCCCGGCCGTTCACGACCCACCACAACGCGCTCGACATGCCGCTGGTGCTGCGGATCGCGCTCGAGCTGCACCTCAAGCGGCTTCTCGTCGGCGGCTTGGAGCGGGTCTTCGAGCTCGGCCGCGTCTATCGCAACGAGGGGGTGAGCCCGCGGCACAATCCCGAGTTCACCATGCTCGAGGCCTACGAGGCCTACGGCGACTACGGCACGATGATGGACCTCACCGAGGCGCTCATCGTCGCCGCCGCGCGGGCCGCCGGCGCACCCGAGCGGTTCGAGTGGCTCGGGCACACGGTCGATCTCACGCCCCCCTTCCGCCGCGCCCGCTACGACGACCTGCTCCGCGCGGCGGCCGGCTGCGATCCCGCCGACCCGGCGAGCGTCGCGGCGGCCGCGGCCGCGGCCGGCATCGAGACGGCCGGCCGGCATCCCGACGTCGTCAAGAGCGACCTCTTCGAGGCCACGGTGGAGAAGACGCTCTCCGGGCCGGTGTTCGTCCTCGACTATCCGGCCGCGGTCTGCCCGCTCACCAAGCGCAAGGCCGGCGCCCCGCACGTGGCGGAGCGGTTCGAGCTCTACGTGGCGGGGATCGAGCTCGCCAACGCCTACACCGAGCTCAACGACCCCGACCTGCAGGAGGAATTGTTCCGCACCCAGCTCGCCGGCCTGGCGGCCGACGAGTCGATGGCCCGCATGGACACCGACTTCATCCGCGCCCTGCGGCACGGCATGCCCCCGGCGGGCGGCCTCGGCATCGGCATCGACCGGCTGGTGATGTTTCTCACGGCGGCGCCGAGCATCCGCGACGTGATCCTGTTTCCGATCCAGCGCCCGCGGGCCGACTGACCGGCCGCGGGCCGAATACCGAGGGGGAAATCGGGGACGGGAGCGAATTTCGGCGCACCCTGACGGCCGGCCTTCGGCTCCCCAGCATTCGATGCCGCCCATGGTGGTGCAGGAATCGCCGCCGTGGCGGCCACGGTATCAGTGCCCCTGCTCAGCCGCGAAGCCGTGAATTCCGGGCTAGGACAGGGGTGGAGCCTGTGCTACCGTCTCCCGCCCCGTAGACCCCCCCGTCACCGGCCGCCATGTACAAGCTCCTCCTCTGCTGGCGCTACCTCCGCACCCGCTGGATCGCGCTGGCGAGCGTGGTCAGCGTCACGCTCGGCGTGGCCACGATGATCGTGGTCAACGCCGTCATGGCCGGGTTCTCCCATGAGATGCAGGACCGGATCCACGGCATTCTCTCCGACATCGTCTTCGCGACCCACTCCGATTCCGGCTTCCAGGATCCCGACTGGCACATGCGCGAGATCCGCCGGGTCGCCGGGGACGCCATCGCCGGGATGACGCCGACGGTGACCACGCCGGCGATGATCAGCTTCCAGATCCGCGGCCAGAACGTGCTCCGGCCGATCATGCTCGTCGGCATCGACGAGGCGACCCACGCGCAGGTCAGCGACTTCGGCCGCTTCCTCCAGCATCCCGACAACCGCCGCCAGCTGTCCTTCGACCTGCGCGAGGCTGGTTACGACACGATCGACAGCCAGGCCGACGGGCCGACGCCCGAGCCGACCCGGCCGGCGCTGGGAACAGCCGGCTGGGGCCACAGGCGGCGGTTCGCCGAATGGGAGCGGCTGCGCCGCGCCGAGGCGGAGAAGACCGCGCTGCCGGAGCCGAAGGTCGGGACGCAGGCCCGCCCGGCGATCTCGGTCGATCGCCAGGTCGATCTCGTCCTCGCCTCGACGGGCACGGACGGCCCCCCCGACGCCGCCGGTCGGGAACCGGCTCCACCGGCGGCGATCACCCCGACGGAACGGTCGGCCGCCGACGAGCCGGCCCCGACCGAGCCGGCCGCGCGGCCCGCCGACGCGCCGGCGGCCGACCCGTTTCTCGCCGCCCGGCCCGACACCGAGCCCGCGGCCGACCCGGCGACCGCCCAGTTCACCGGCGTCGTGCCCGGCTTCGGCCTGATGAGCTTCCGTGATACCAAGGGCATCGACCGGTTCCTCAAGCTCCCGGGCGACGACGTGAAGATCATGACCACGACCGCCGGCACGCCGCCCAAGGCGGTCAGCGACACGTTCACGATCGTCGATTTCTACGAGAGCAAGATGAGCGAGTACGACACGAACTTCGTCTTCGTGCCGATCGCCGCGGTGCAGCGGATGCGCGGGATGATCGACCCGCAGAGCGGCCTGACGAGCGTCAACCAGATCCAGATCCGGCTCGCTCCCGGCGCCGACCTGGTGACCGTCCGCGACCGGCTGCGCAGCGTCTTCTCTCCCGAACTCTACGACATCGCCACGTGGCGCGACCGGCAGGGGCCGCTCTTGGCCGCCGTGGAGATGGAGATGTCGGTGCTCAACATCCTCCTGTTTTTGATCATCGCCGTGGCCGGCTTCGGCATCCTCGCCATCTTCTTCATGATCGTGGTGGAGAAGACGCGGGACATCGGCATCCTCAAGTCGCTCGGCGCCGGGGCGTCGGGCATCGCCGGCATCTTCCTCGGCTACGGCCTGTTCCTCGGCCTCGTCGGCGCGGGGGCGGGCCTCGGCCTCGGGCTGGCCTTCGTGCGGAACCTGAACCAGATCCGCGGTCTCGTCGAATGGCTCTCCGGCCGCCAGGTCTTCGACCCCTCGATCTACTACTTCCACAAGATCCCCACGATCGTCGATCCGGAGACGGTGGCCTGGATCATCGTCGGCGCCGTGGCGATCGCCGTGGCGGCGAGCGTGCTGCCGGCGCTGCGGGCGGCCCGGCTCCACCCCGTGGAGGCCCTGCGGCATGATTGACCTCGCTCCGGGGCTGCTCCGGGTCCGCGACCTGAAGAAGAGCTACCGGTCGGGCGCCGGCCTGCTCCACGTCCTGCGCGGCGTCGACTTCGACCTCGAGCCGGGGGGCTTCGTGGCCGTCGTCGGCCAGAGCGGCTCCGGCAAGAGCACGTTCCTGCAGCTCATGGGCCTGCTCGACGCCGCCGACTCCGGCGCCATCGAGCTCGACGGCACGCGGATCGACCGCCTTCCGGCCCGGCGCCGCGACCAGCTGCGCAACACCGCCATCGGCATGGTCTTCCAGGCCTATCACCTGCTGCCGGAGTTGACCGCCCTGGAGAACGTGCTCGCCCCGCTGATGGTGCGGCACGGCGTGCTCGACTGGCTCCGCGTCCGGTCCGCCGCGCGGGCCCGTGCCCGCGGGCTCCTCGAACGCTTCGGTCTCGGCGCCCGGCTTCACCACCGCCCCAGACAACTCTCCGGCGGCGAGATGCAGCGGGTGGCGATCGCCCGGGCCCTCGTCACCCAGCCCCGCGTGCTGCTCGCCGACGAGCCGACCGGCAACCTCGACGAGGCCAGCGGTGCGGGAATCCTCGATGCGCTCTGCGAGTTGAACCGCGTGGATGGCCTTTCTATAGTCTTGGTCACCCACGACGCCGCGATCGCCAGGCGGGCCGACCGGATCGTGCGGCTGGCGGCGGGCCGCGTCGCGGAGGCCTGACCCCGCGGGACGTTCGCTGCGGGCACGGGCCCCGACTCCGGCCGGCAATCGCGACAACCGCACTCCCACGAGGCGACGCCCCATGGCACGCAAGATCTTCATGAACGACCGGATCGTCCCCGAGGACGAGGCCCGGGTGAGCGTCTTCGACCACGGCCTGCTCTACGGCGACGGCGTGTTCGAGGGGCTGCGGTCCTACGCCGGCCGGGTGTTCCGCCTCGACGCCCACATCGACCGGCTGTTCGCCAGCGCCCGGGCGATCTGCCTGCAGATCCCCCTCACCAAGGAGGCGGTCGCCCAGGCCGTCATCGACACGCTCGCAGCCAACGCCCTCGCCGACGGCTACGTCCGCCTCGTCGTCACCCGCGGCGCCGGCTCGCTCGGCCTCGATCCCAACCGGACGAGCAACCCGCAGGTGATCGTGATCGCCGACACGATCAGCCTCTATCCGCGCGAGTTCTACGAGCGGGGGCTGCGGATCGTGACGGCGGCGACGCAGCGGACGCAGTCGGCGGCGCTGTCGCCGCGGATCAAGTCGCTCAACTACCTCAACAACATCATGGCGAAACTGGAGGGCCTGCAGGCGGGCTGCGTCGAGGCGCTGATGCTCAACCACAAGGGGGAGGTCGCCGAATGCACCGGCGACAACATCTTCGTGGTCCGCGGCGGCCGGCTGCTGACGCCGCCGCCCGATGCCGGGATCCTCGAGGGGATCACGCGCGGCGCCGTCATGGACCTGGCCCATGCCGCGGGCATCGACTGCCGTGAGACGACGCTCGTACGGCACGACCTGTACACCGCCGACGAATGCTTCCTCACCGGCACGGCGGCCGAGGTGATTCCCGTCGTCGATATCGACGGCCGGCCGATCGGCACCGGCGCGCCCGGGCCGGTCACGGCCCGCCTGACGCGGGATTTTCATGCCCTCGTGCGGGCCTGACGCACGACGACCGGACCGGCCCGCGTCACTCGTCGCCGATTTCGTCGTATCGCGACACGTAGCCGGGCTCGCGGGAGCGGATCAGCTCCGCCTCGTACTCCGCCACCACGCGCCGCTGGATCAGGTCGCGGCAGGCGGCGTTGATCGGATGGGCGATGTCGGCGTAGAGCCGCAGCCGGCCGTCGTCGGCCCGCGGCAGGCCTCCGGTCGGGAGCCGGTTGCCGCACTGGTTGCAGTAGGCGGCCCGCAGCGCGTTCTTGAAGCCGCAGGACGGGCAGTGCCCCGAGATCTTCCGGCTCGGCATGGCGACGAACGGGCCCGACTGGCCGGCGATGATCTTCAGGTCGCGCACCACGAACGCGGCGTCGATCGTGATCGAGCAGAAGGCGAGGAGCCGTTCCGGCGCGTTCTCGATCAACTTGACGCGCACCTCGGTGAGCTGCATCGATCCCCCCCGCCCGCCCCCG
>Ga0208721_1000339_pt1 | contig 10554 bp, 9 predicted proteins | sample LakMenEpi17Aug10_FD_150705 | JGI IMG/M metagenome (GOLD analysis project Ga0208721, IMG submission 150705) | Freshwater microbial communities from Lake Mendota, WI - 17AUG2010 deep hole epilimnion (SPAdes) | ecosystem: Environmental > Aquatic > Freshwater > Lentic | place: Lake Mendota, Madison... | reverse complement strand
CGCCACGACGGCGGCAGCCGGTCTGCAGCGGGAAGCAATCCGTCACGCCCGGCCGGTGCCGCGTCCGGGCATCGGGTAGCGGCACCGCCGGCGTCAGGCCGGCGGCAATGGGTCCTGCCCGCCGTCGCGGCCGGGGTCTGGATCCTGTTCTGCGGCATCGGCCTGGTGGCCTGGAGGGAAGCCGCCGCCCGACGAGACCGGGCGAACATCGAGCGTCTCAAGGACGTCGTGCGTGTTACGAGCCCCATCGTGCAGCCTGTGCCCTCCGACGAAGAACAAGACAGCACGCAACCGCCGCCGAACGACACCACGGCCGGCCAGGCGAAGCCGCCCCAGCCGGTGGCACGAACGCCATCAGCCGACGATCTCTCCGAGGGAATCCTGCAATGACGTCGCCGCGCGCGAGGACCGCAAGATGCTGATCCCGCTCCTGCTGGCCGCCGCCATGCTGGTTTGCTCCGTCACCGACATCATCGACCGCCGGATTCCCAACGCGGTGACATTTCCACTCGCCGGCGTCGCGCTGGCCGTCAACGTGGCGGGGTGGATCGCCGGTCGCACAGCCGCCGAAGTGCTCGGCGCCGTCGGCCCGTCGGCCTCGCTGGCCGGCCTGGCCGCCTGCTTCGGCGTGATGCTCGCCAATCACCTGTTCGCCGGCCACGGAGCCGGCGACGTCAAGCTCGCCGCCGGAATGGGGGCGTGCCTGGGATTGGAATCCGGAATACTCGCGCTCGCCTACGCCTACGTCGTCGCCGGCGTCGTGGCGACCGGCATGCTCATCGCCGGCAGATGGCGGCGATCGGACCCGACGCAGGCGTCGCGCGGTGTGCCGCTCGCCCCCTGCCTGGCGGCAGGCGCCGGCCTGGCCTGGCTCGGCCCGCCCGCCTGGCGACTGCCCCTGGCCGTGATCGCGGGGAGCGTCCCATGAGCCGCCGCGGCAGCGCGTCGCTGGAGGAGATCATGGCGCTGGCCGTGGTGCTTCCGCTGGTCGCCACGGCGACGTTCCTCGGCCTGCAGCTGTTTCGCACGTTCTGTGCCGGCGTGACCGTCGTCGGCGGCTGGCCATTTCCCTGATCCATCCGGCAGATACCCCGATGACGCGCCATTCCCTGCCCGTGTCCGCGACGCTGCGGCGGCTCGTCGTTGCCGAGGACGGTGCCGGCACCACGCTCGCCTATCTGATGGTGATTCCCATCTACCTCGTGACCTTCGTCGTGATCCTGGAGACCTGTTTCATGCTCCTGGCCGTGCTCGGCACGACTCACGCCGCGTTCGCTGCGGCCCGCGTGGGGATCGTCCGCCGCGCCGACGACGTGAACGCCGAGGCGGTGCGGCAGGCGGCCGTCGAGGCATTCGTGCCGTTCGCCAGCAGCATGTTTGCGGGGGACGGCGGCGAGTCTGCGGACCGGGACGCCTTCGTCGCCGCGTTCACCGAGGAGGCCGCCCGCCGCGGCGGGCTGGCTGGCAACGCGGGATTCATCAGCCGCCAGCACGACGACGCATCGGCCGGCCTGTTGGTGACGGCCAGGACCGACGTCGTCGGTGAGCCCTGGGAGGAGGATCTGACCGTCACGGTCTCGTATGCCTATCCCTTCGCAATCCCGCTCGTCGGCCAGTTGTTCGATGCCCTGTCGCCCGGAGGCGTGTTCGAGCTCCACGGGACGGCAGTGCTTCCCATGGAACTTCCCGAGAACCCCGAACGTGAACTGGGAATATCCTATGGCACGCCGTGACCGCCCCGTTTCGTCCGTGCCTCCCGGGGTCATCCGCTTGTGTCGCGACGAGGATGGGAAGGTTGCCATCGTCTCGATCTTCGCGGTCCTGGCGATCGGGGGCATGATCGGGCTCGTCGTCAACAGCGGTCGGGCGGTGCGCGAGAAGGTTGAACTCCAGAACGCCGCCGACGCGGCCGCCGCCACGACCACGCTCTGGATGGCCCGTTCCATGAACGCGGTCACGACCTCCAACCACCTCATGGGGGAGGCGACGGCGATCGTCGTGCTGCTCGACGGGTTCGCCGGCCCTCCCCGGTTCGGCAGCGGCAAGCGGATCGGAACCGACACGACGCGCTCTTACCACACCTTCCTCGGGGGGCTCAAAGGCTCAGCTCCCATTGTGGGCACCGCTGCAGCGGCCAGTATGGCTTCGCCGTTCGACCGACAGTTCGTCAATTTCGTCGTGAACCTGCTCACGACCAACGGCGGCGACCTGTCCGTCGGCGCCGCCCTCTACGACGCCAAGCTGACACTCCGCTACGTCGCGATCGTCTGCCTCACGGTGAAGACGTTTGCGAACTTTGTGCTCCCGGTGGCCGGAGCCTTGGAGGGGACGCTCATCTTGGCCCCCATCGGGGCGGGCCTCGAGATCGCGGCATTGACGACCCATGCGGGCATGAACATCTTGCTTGCCAAGGTGGCCACGGAATGGTTACAGCTCGAGATCGTCGAGCGGATGGTCGCCGTCGGCGGGCCGGCGATCAGCAAGGGCATCCTCGACGGCGTCCTCCCCGGCTTGACGCGATACGCCGACACCGTCGTCGGTTCGGCGGGCGTGTCGGGGGGCACGAATCGGGCGATCCGTCAGTCGCTCGATTCCCTGGTGGAGGAGCACCGCCTCGAGAGCCTGGAAATCATCCCGCCGGTCGAGCGGCTCCGGCTCCCCGTGGAGCGGGAGCCGCCACCGGCGGCCGGCGGCGGCAGCCAGCCACAGCGCGGCTGGACGCGGAACTTCGAGTCCGACGAGACCAAGGCGATCGGGCGCGGCCTCGATACGCTCACGGGCGAGATTAAGAACGCAATCAGCAGCCTCGGCGACATGCTGAGTTTCGTCGGTTCGGTGGTCGGAGCCTTGGGGAGCGCGTTGAACGGCGGCAAGCCTCCGAAATGGGCGAAGGACGCCACCGACGGGATGGACAAGCTCAAGGACCTCGCCAACAAATCGCTGACACTGCCCCAGTTGAGGCCCGAATCCGACGGGTTTGCCACCAATCCCTCCTTTCGCGCCGAACAACTACCGACATTCGACTGGAAGTCGGAGAAGCTGTCGCAATGGGCCCGGGCCACGTATCCCTACGTGGACGACTACCGCGGACCGATCGTGGCCTGGCTCAAGCGAGAGACACCGCTCTCGAACGCGGCCACCTACTACGTCAACTGGACGAACCGGTTCACGCTCGTGCGCTCCTACCGGCTTCGTGGAGACCAGGACCGCACCCACATGTACGTCGTCCGCGGCATGCGACCGCGCGAGAAGGGGAACGAGCCCTGGGTGATCGACCATGACGCGGCTCGTGACATGTTCGCGGTGGTGGCGGTGGCGACCCGCACGCCGGCGGCCACGTTCATGTCGCGAATCTTCCCCGTCGCCGAGGGTGGCCAGGTGGCTGTCGCCGGTGGCCTGCTCTACAACGCCAACGGCAACCGATCCGAGACGGCGAAATCGCCGGCACACCAGCCCGACACCGGCTGGGACACGCTCAACTGGGCGATTCCGGTGCAGGCCCCGGAATGGGGTGAGGGCCGGCCCTCCGACCGCGGCAGCGATCCCTGGGCCGTGTTCCGGGATGGCAAGCGGGTCGGCCCAGGCGCGGCGGTGCGGCTCAACTGGCAGGGCAAGCTCGTGCCAGTCGATCGCGACCTGCTGGGGCGGTCCGAGGGGGAGCCGGCCCGCTTCATCATTCGCCACGAGCAGCTGTTACGTCACTGAGAGAGGCTTTCTGCAACCGACCATGACGCACCGCCACCATTCGCTGCCACCGCCGTCCGGCCGCCGCGTTGGACTAGCCACGATCGAATTCGTGATGGCGCTCACGGTCCTTCTGCTCCTGGTCGTGGCGCTCCTGTGGTCCGGCGCCGTGCTCCGCAACGCCGCGGTCGCGACGGTCGTTGCCCGCCACGACGCCTGGCGGCAGCGCCGAGACGCCCGGCCGCGGACCTTCGATTACGCCGACGTGGACGGGGGCCGGGTGACCGGCGCGGCGGAGCGACCGGTGCGGATCAGCCCGCTGCTCGACGGCCGCGTCCTCCCCCGGGCCGAGACGGCAGTGCACGGCGGCAGCTGGGACCATCGGGCCGAGAAGCTCGAGCGGTCGCCGAACCGCCGGCTCTACCCGGTGCTGCTGCGGCAAACGGTAGCCGGCTTGGCCGATATCGATGGCCTGCTCGGCGGGCTGACATCGGGGCTCGCTGAAAACGTGCAGGCGGATGGCCTGCTCGCGGACATCCAGAACGCAGCCGATGCCGCCAACCAAAAGATCGGCGATCTGAAAAAGAAGGTCGAGGAAGCCGAGACCTCCGCCAAGCAGGCGGCGCGGCAGGAATGGCAGCGGATCCTCGAAGCGGTCACGAGTGAACGAACCACGGTGCAGGGGAAGGCCGCGACGCTCGACCAGAGGTTTGCGGACCTCCAGGAAGAGGCCCGGATGCACGCGGTCCGCGAGCCCAAGGACGCCGCCCACCAGGAGGAGGCGGAGCGGATTCGCAAGGCCCTCGAGGAGACTCGCACAGAGCGCCAGCCGTTGAAAATCCGTCTTCAGGAACTCGATGCCCTTGAGCAGAGAGTCCGCCGGCAAATGGGGAGCTGATGCCGCCGGGCCGTCAGGCGACGGCGTTGCGGAGGCGGCCGAGCCGCGTCGTATTGGGCTTGCCGTCACGCCCCGGCTCGGCCGCCCCGCTGCGGACCCGGTCCGCCTCGGCCTCGTCCCGCAGCCGCTTCGCGCCATCGAGGTCCTCGAGCTGCTCGAGGATGTCGGCGAGCCGCAGCCGGCAATCGATTGAACGGGGATTCAACCGGCCGTAGACCTCGTCATGCACCCGCACCGCCCGTTCACAGATCTGCCGGGACTCCTTGAACTTGCCCTGGGCAGCCGCGACGGCGGCCAGATTCGTGAGTGCCACCGCGGCGTAGGGATGATCCTGGCCGTAGACACGGTCCACGATCGCCAGTGACTGCTCGAGCAGCGGCTCGGCCTCGCGGGGCCGCTTGATCCGAGCATACAGCGCCCCGAGGGCGTTCAGCGCCACGGCGGTGTAGGGGTGGTCGTCACCGAGCCGCCGCGAGGCGATCTTCAGTGCCTGTCGGTAGTAGCGTTCGGCGGTCTCGGCGTCGCCCCTGGCAGCGGCACCGTCGGCGAGCATCGAGGCGATCGGTACGCACCGCGGGTCATCCGCGCCGCCAAGTTTCTCGAAAATCGCAGCCGCTCGCTTCCAGAGCAGTTCCGCCTGGTCCGTGGCGCCGACCTGCTGGGCGATTTGGGCCAGGTTCGCGATATTCTCCGCCACCGCCGGGTGCTCGGCGCCCAGCACCCGTTCGTTGATGGCAAGGGACTCGCGGATCAGCTTTTCGGCGTTGCGGGGGTCGCCTCCCACGAAAGCCATGATGCCGAGGTTGTTGAGCGCCAGGGCCGTGGCGGGATGACGGTCGCCGAATACCTTGTGGCAGATGGTCAGCGCCCGTTCGGCTACCGACGCGGCGGGGAGAAAATCCTGCATCGCCACGTGGTAGTTGACGATCTTGTTGAGCAGGTGGGCGTAGGCGGGCGTCTCGACCGCATTTGCCTTGGTTGCCAACGTGATCGCACGGTCGAAGTCCGCGCTGGCAGCGGCGAGACGCTGCTGGCTGCGGGCCGTGTTGCCGAGGACGACCATCCGTGCCGGGTGGTCGTCGGCGAAGGCCTTGTCGGCGAGTGCCGCGGCCTGCCGGGCGAGTTCGGCGGCGTCGGGATCGCAGCGGTCGAGGTGCAGGGCGGCGAGATTGTTGGTCGTCGTTGCCAGCCCGACTGGATCGTCGTTGTGGGCCGTGCGGATGGCGAGCGCCTCGCGGAGAACTGTTTCGGCCTCCGCGTGGCGGCCAGTAGCCGTCAGCAGGCAGCCGAGATTGTCGAGGGTTTGCGCGACGGCCGGGTCGTGGGCGTCCAGGGTCGCACTGCGGATCTCGGCCGCCCGGCGGAGGTGTTGCTCGGCGGCCTCGAAGTCGGCGACGGCGTACTCGATAGCGCCGAGATTGTTGAGCGTGGTCGCCACGTCGGGATGGTCGTTACCCAGTTCGGCGATCCGGAGATCGAGTGCCTCGGCAGCGTTCTTCCGCGCCGCCTCGAGTGCGCCGGTCTGCAACTGGACCACGGCGAGGTTCTGCAGCAGCTGAGCGGTCTTGAGCCGCGCTGGTGCGGGCTGCCGGCGGTGCTGGAGGAGTTCCTCTTCGCAGAGTACCTGGGCGCGGGGAAAGTCTCCGGCGCGGAAGGCGGCCCGCCCGGCGTGCGGAACGTCGGCAGGAGCCGAGTCGGCCGGGTGGCTGGACCGCGTTCCCGTCCACGCGGCGATGCCAAGCCCGACAACGACGCAGCCGAGGCGGAATCGGCGATTGATCATCATGGCTCTGTTCCCCGGGGTCGCCGGCCGTGTTGGCCAGGTGTCGGCCGCCGTGTCACTGTACCGAAAACGCCTGTGATTGTACCGAGTTCCAGAGGAGCGACGAACCACGGCCACGCGTGTTTGCACTCGCGTGCGAGCGGCCGATCGCCCGGCCGGGAACGGCAGCCTCCGACCGTGGCCGGCGATTGACTTTCGGGTCGGGTGCTGGGACAACGGCGGCTCGGATCAATCGCGTTCACGATGCCTCTAACCACGGAGTCTCTCGATGGTTGCCTCGCCCCCTCTGCCCGCCGGCGACTCGTCGTCCGCCAGGGCTTCCCGCACGAGCGGGCTGGCGGTCACAAGCCTCGTGCTGGGACTCCTGTCCTTTTTCCTGTTTTTCATCACGAGCATTCCCGGCCTGATCTGCGGGATCATGGGGCTCAAACGCATTGCCCGCAGCCAAGCCGGCGGGGGGGGGCCTCGGCTCACGGGCCGGGGCCTGGCGATCGCAGGCATCGTGCTCTCGACGATCACCACGCTCGCTTCCGTGGTGCTCGGCCTGCTTGTGTGGCCAGCGTTTCAAGCGGCCCGCGATTCAGCCGCTCAGTGGAACACGGTCAACAACTTCAAGCAAATCATGCTCGCCATGCACACGGCCGAACAAGGGACGAAGGCCTTTCCCGCGGCGATCGTCGATGCCGACAACAAGCCGCTCCTCAGTTGGCGGGTGGCGATCCTTCCGTTCCTCGCCGATGAACAGGCGGCACAACTGTTCGCCGAGTTCCACCTCGACGAGCCCTGGGACAGTGATCACAACAAGACACTCATCCCGCGCATGCCCGCGGTCTTCGCATCCTTGCGTCGGCCAGCGTCCTCGGGCCTGACCGACGTCGTGGTGCCGGCGGGCCCGGGCATGGCCTTCAGCGAACCGGAGGCCGTGATTACCCTGAAGCCCGCCGGCAAGTCGGCCTTGGCCGGCGTGCCATCCTCGGCCTTCGCCGATGGCATGAGCAAGACGGCGTTCGTGCTGGAGATCCCGGGTGTCGAAGTTCCATGGACCAAGCCTGCCGACTCCGTGGGCGACCTGGCGGCAGTGTGGGCGACGCTGAAGCAGAACGGAATACGCCGGGTGGTCGTCGGCACGGCCGATGCCGCGGTTTCCCGGATTCGGACGGACACCAGCCCGGAGAGCGTGCGAGCCTTGTTTTCCAAGGCGGGCGGCGATGTTGCCGAAATCGAGGACTGACCACGGGATGAGCGGATTCCGCTCAGCGCAGCCGCGACAAGAATCGGCTTGCCGGGGTCACTTCCCCGCTTTTTCGCCCGGCTCGTAGTACGTCACGACGCCCACCATGGAGGGTATCGGTAGCGGCTTGAATTCGACGAGATTGAGATCCCGCTTCTCGGTCGTCTCCCCTTCGACGATGAGTCCGCGGGTGTCGGACGCCACGCCCCCCCGCACGAGCGCCTCGCGGAGTTGCTGCGGCGTCGCATTCGCGGTGACCGAGTTGATGCGGACGCCGCGATCGAGCATGGCGACATCGGCTGCACTTCGCTCCCCGGCAAGTCCACCCGGGGCGGCGACCTGCGGCCGCGCCGTCGTTTCGTCGTCGAAAACCGTGACGCCGATCGAGCCCACGTCGCTGCCGTAGTCGAACTCCCGCTTCCGCGACTCGTCGGATGAGAGGACGGTGAATGGCTGGATCGTCTCCCGGTCCACCTGGTATCCGCGGACGGTTACGAACGGAATCGCATCAGTGAGAATCCACTTGTAGCAGTGGAGGTCGGGTGCCCGTTCCCGCATCGCGGTGTTCTCACCGTTGACCTTGAGGACGACGCCGATACGCCGGCCATCGCTCGTGTTTCGCTTGCGGACGGTGATCGTCACCTTCTCTCCGGTGCGTGGCTCGCGCACGAACGCTCTGCCCCCGCGGAATTCCAGCGGCGCCTCCTTGCCGTCGTAGGTCACGATCAGGCTGACGGGCGCATTGGTATCGGCGAGCGGGTGCGGTTTCTGGCCATCCCTGATCTTGGCCGACTCCGTGGAGATCGGCAGCACCGGTGTCGGCGCCGGGACGGTCGGAGGCCGGTCCTCGCGGGGAATGGTCGCCAGGCCGGCGTTGAGCATCCCGCGGGTCGAGAAACTCTCGCCGAGGGGGCCGAGCAGCGCCGGCTCGATCACCGCGTCGAACGAGGTGATCTCGCGAGGCTCGCCCTTCCGGTCGATTGCCGAGACTACGACCCGCAGCGTTTCGAGTCGTCTGTCCACCTCGACGACGCCGGTGATGAAAGCGTCGGCGGCGACCGGGTCGGCTGACTCGCCCCACGCTGGCCGGTAGCGTGCCGCGAAGAGTTTCTCCCGCGACTCGGCAGTGGCATCGCCGGAACCGGGTTTGGAGGCAGCGGTGTCGCTGGCGTCCATCAAGAGCGTGAACGTCGCCGGCTTCTTTCGCTTGATGACCAGTGCGGCCTCCAACTGGGTGGAGAGATCGCGGTTGATCGTGCCGACCGTATCCCCCTCAACGCCTTGTTTTCGCACCCGGAACTTGAGGACGCCGACGTTCCCGTAGCCTTGCTCGTTGATGAAAGCCACGACTTGCTCGGCGGCCCTGGCCATACCTTCGGGCAGGCGGACGGCCGCCGCGGCAGAGCGGGACGGAGAGGCCGCGATGGTCACGACTGCCGAAACGATGAGCATTGCACAGGATCGGCGACACATGGTCGAAGGCTCCGGGAGTGGCGGGCGGGGAGAAACGCGTCAGGGCGTGCGGCTCGACGCACCCCGGTCCCCGCACGAACCGAGTCGGGATCATAACACAGCATGCCGGACCGGATTGACATGCCACGGCATGGAACCATCGTGCCAGGGGGCGGGACCGGCTTCCGCCGCGGAAATGGCGGCATTTCGTCCGGAGGCGCTTGCGGAACGCCTCCCGCAGTCGTTAAGTTTTTGAAATATTATCTTCTGGGCGGGAGGCTGCGTCAGCATTTCCTGCGCTCAACCGTTCGATACCGCACGTTCTTTACCGAAAGGTCTTCTTCCATGACGACTTGCCGCGGTGCCGGTTACTCGATCCTCCTTCTGGCCGCGATCGTCTCGTTACCGATGCGGCCACTCGCCGCTCAGGTTGAGGGCAACTCAAACTCGGAGCGGTACCTGCGGCTGGACGACGGCCTCTATGAGCTCAACGCCGACGGCACATACCACAAGGTGGAGGGGAACGGCGGCTCGGGCTCACGGCAGCCAACTCCGTCCCGGCCTGCGGCCGGCTCGTCGTCCGGCCAGTACAGCGCAAACGAGAGGTTCATGCGGTTAGACGACGGCCTCTACGAGCGCGGGGCCGATGGCACGTATACGAAGGTGGACGAGCGCCGGATGCAGCAGCAGAGTCAGTCCGGCGGCTCCGGTGCGTCGAGCACGTCGAACGATCCGCGCTGGCAGCAGCAGTACGGCGGCCAGGATGAGTGGGACGACGGGTCGCGGCGGTACAACAGGCCGCCGCAGTGGAACAACAATCAACAGCAGTGGAGCAATAACCGGCCCCAGCAGTGGAATAACAATCAGCAGCAGTGGTCGAACAACAACAAGAATCAGAATGATCTCCGGCAATTGGGGATCTTCCTGAATGCTCTCGGGAACGCCATCGAGAATGGGAACGGGGGCGGACAGCAACAAGGGTTCCAACAGCAGGGCTTCCAGCAGCAGCGGCCACCGCGTCCCAACAACTTCGTCCAGCCGCAGCCGCGGCCGCCGCGCCCCAACAACAACTTCGTCCAGCCGCAGCCGCGGCCCCAGTTCCAAATCCAGGAGCCGCGGCCGGTTCCTCAACCCCAGCCGCAGCCTCAGCCGCAGGTCGTGATTCAGCCCCCCCAGCCGAACAAGAAGGCTCCCGCGGTGGACCGCACCATCACGGACGCTATAGAAAAGGGCGGGATGAACCTCACGAAATAAATGAGGGTTGGCGAACTGCTTTTGCACTCATCGTGATCAACAAACGCCCGTTCTTCGACCTGCCTGCCGCAGGCGTATGTATTTCGATCGTAGCCATCGCGTGGGGCGTTCACCCGGCGTCGGCGACCGACGCCGAGGTGACGAGGCTTTTACGCGACGGGCGCGACCGGTACTCGAAGGGGGATTATGTCGCGGCTGAGCGGTCGGCCAGGCAGGCCGACGTTGCAGCGAAGGGGAGCCTCGCAAAGGACG
>Ga0208721_1000338_pt1 | contig 10558 bp, 18 predicted proteins | sample LakMenEpi17Aug10_FD_150705 | JGI IMG/M metagenome (GOLD analysis project Ga0208721, IMG submission 150705) | Freshwater microbial communities from Lake Mendota, WI - 17AUG2010 deep hole epilimnion (SPAdes) | ecosystem: Environmental > Aquatic > Freshwater > Lentic | place: Lake Mendota, Madison... | reverse complement strand
GGCCAACGGTGGCACGGCTGTGACGCTGTGGTCGGCGTTCGGCTACATGACCGGCTACGAGGCCGGTGCCCAGATGGAAGACATGCAGTCGGGCTCTGTGACGATCAAGCTCTCGGGCACGCTCGGCTGATTGGTGTGACGCAGGGAGGCGCGCATGGCTCTGAGTCGTGATGAGTTCCTACAGCGACGGCAACCGCTGGCGAAGGTGTTGGTGCCCGTGCCGGAACTCGGTGAGGGTAGCGAGGTCTACGTCAGCAAGTTGACCGCCAAGGGCCGCAACCGGCTCGAGGAAATTGTTGGCGGCGGCAAGGGTGGCGTGAGCCTCAACAACCTGTCCGCCAAGATCGTGACGCTCGTTTGCGTGGCTGAAGACGGCAAGCAGTTGTTCAGCGAAGCAGACGAGGCCGCCATCGGTGCCTACGACTGGGAGGCCGTGCAGCGGATCGTGCAAGCCGCTTTTGAACTCAACGGCATGCTTGCCAATCCCGTGGAGCAAGCGGCGGGAAAATAGAGGCGTCGCCGGTGCTGCTGTTCCTCTACCGGCTGGCGCTGAAGATGGGACGGGTGGACGTTGACGCTCTCGCGGAGGAGATGTCGGTCGATCAGTTATACGGGTGGATGGGGTACTACTTATTGGAGCCGTGGGGCGACGAATGGCTCCGGTCGGCAATGAGTATGACCCAGTTCTCCAACGCCTACCGGGGCAAGAACTCGCCGGTTAAGAAGGTTGACGACTTCATGCCCGTGCCGAAGCGGGCCCAAACGCCGCAGCAGATTCTCGCCGCACTCAACGCAATCCCACTACCGGGCTGACGCATGGCCAAGAACTTCGGAAGGGTCAACGTCAGCATCACGGCCAGCACTGGCGGGCTGACGGCTGGGCTTGCTCGAGCAGGGAAGAGCCTCGGCGGGTTTGCCAGCACGGTCGGCTCGGCGGTGAACCCGCTGCGAATGCTGGGCAGCGTCGCCGGATCTACGTTCGGCCAACTGTCGATGTTCTCCATGGCACAGTCGGCCGTGAACACGTTCACGTCGATGACCGCTGCCGCGGCCGAGAGTATCGACGTGCAGAGCAAACTGAGCCGCCGGCTGGGCACGACCTACGGCGAACTCGCTGGGCTCAAACTGGCCGGCGACCTGGCTGGCGTCGGCATCGAGCAGATCGGCACGGCGATGACCAAGTCGGACGTTGCCATGCAAAAGGCCGTGGGCGGGTCGAAGCAAGCCCAAAAGGCTTTCGCCAACCTTGGGCTGGATGCTGGGCAACTGCAGGGCATGTCGAGTGCGGACAGGTTTGAGGCCATTGCCTCGGCCATCGCCAACATCCAGAGCCCGGCAGAGCGTGCGGCCGCGGCTGTGGCGCTGTTCGGCCGCAGTGGCGCAACCATGCTGCCGCTGTTCGAGGGCGGGGCAGAGTCGATCCGCAAGGCCCGTCAGGAAGCGGAGCGGTTCGGCCTGACGCTGACGAACGCCCAGGGGCAGAACGTCGAGAACATGAACGACTCGTTCACGCGGGTCTATGCGTCGATTCAGGGCATCGTGCAGCAGGTGGTCGCCCACCTCGCGCCGGCTGTCACCGGGATCGCCCAGACGTTCACCGACTACGTTGGAACCATCGGCGGTGCCAACATCGGGCAGGCCATTGGCGAAGCGTTACTGAACGCTGCGGAGTACCTTGCCGGTGTCGGCGACTACCTCATCGCGAACTTCGCCCCATCGGTTCAGAAGGTGTTTGCCTACCTCTCGCAAATCGGCGGGCAGTGGAACTCGATATTTCAGTTCGGATCCCGTGTTGCCTCGCTCTTCGCCAGCGTCGGACGGACGTTGGAAGCGGCGTTTGGCTTGCTCATCTTGGGCATCACTGGCCCAATTGAGGGATTACTGTTCGCCATCAAGAAGATCGGTGACGCGGCGTTCCTAGACACGTCGGGCATCGACGCTACCGTCCAGCAGATGAATGCCTTCAACAAGCAGGTCAGCAAGGACATCGACACGAACTTCGGCAAGGCGGCCGAGAACTTCAAGGCTGCATTCGCGGATGACGTGGCGCCGGCGGCTGGGGCTGCAATCGCCACGCCGCTGACGGATGCAGTGAAAGGCTTTCGCGACGCCGCGCAATCCGCCGCGTCGTCTGTCGATAAGGCACAGACCCAAGCCGGCAGCCAGTCTTCTGTTGTCGCACAGGTCCGCATCAACTCCGCAGACCTCAAGGCCATCGTCGTCGGCAGCAGCGAGGGCGAGTCCTTCCGTAATTCCATCATGCGTGGGGCCGACCCGCGGCTCGACGTGAAGGAAGACGCGAAGCGGACCGCCGACAACACGGAACGGGCCGCTGACGCTCTCGACGAAATGGCCAGCAACCTCACCGGATTCGGACTGGCGACACTCACCGCATAGCCATGGCAATCGTATCCGTCCACCAACTGCGTTCGTTTGAATACTCCGAATCCAAGGGGTCCAAGGGCTCCGTGGACATAAAGGGGTCCGTTGATCTGCTGGCCAAGTTCGACGGCGAGGTTGATTTCAATGTGCTGATCAACGACACCACGACCTGGCCGACGTTCTACAACCGCAAGATCCCGCAACTGAACGACCTAGAGCTGGTCGGCGGCATCCCGTTCTACGTCACCTCGCGCAAGTTCGGCTATTTAAAGGGCGAGGAGCAGGAGCGGGCGGCCAAGATCACCATTGAGTACGACAACAAGCGAGAGGAGCCGCAAGACCCAGACGAGGAAAAGCCAGAAGGCACTGACGCTGAGACGTGGAAGAAGATCACGGTAACCACCGAGCAGCAGCAAGTGCCGCTGACCGACGAAGGGCCAGACGGCACGGCGGGCGGGGAGCCAGCGAGGAACTCCGCTGGCGATCCAGTGGATGGACTGACCGAGAATCGATGCCTTGCCAAGCTGACCTACACCAACAGCCAAGTAACAGATCCAAACTTCGCCTGGCTTTTGTCGTTCACCAACAAGACGAACCGGTTTGACTTTCTCGGCTGCACTCGTCGCACGCTGCTTTGCCAGGGATTCAATGCCGATTACGACGACAAGCGGCAGCTGTGGACGATCAGCGTCGAATGGCTATACGACCCCAAGCAGCACGTCGTCACCTACTACGACGCGGGGTTCAACGAAAAGATCAACGGCGAACGCCGCGCGATCCTTGACGTGGCCGGAAACCCCGTCAGTAAGCCAGTGCCGCTTGATGGAGCCGGCGTGGCCGTGCCAATAGCACTCGCCACAGCCTATGGGCCTGGCGTGGCGAACGCCAACCTCAAGAAGCTCTACGCCTACCCGTACAAAGAAGTGGACATGGTAGACATCTTCGCGTTTGGAGGCATCTAATGTCAGACGAAATCAAGGCATCGCTCACGCTGAGCGTGTCGAACGGCAACTACAGCGAGCGGTTTGCTTCGTCAGGCGTGAGCGTTGACCAGACGACTCAGGCCGGCGCGGGTGCAGTCGTGACGGTCGGCACTGCCGTGCAGACGCTGTCTCTGGGTAACGTGACTGCGGCCGGCTACGCGGCGTTCCGCAACCTCTCGACTCTGACGAGCGGCACGCACGCCATCTTCGTTGGTTCGTACGACGGCACGAACAATCAAGAGGTGGTGAAGCTCCAGCGTGGAATGGCCGCCGTCCTGCCGCTTGTGCCAACCATTACCATCGGCGTGCGGGCGGTGACGAGCACGCAGTACACCTCGGCGGCCCGGCTGCAATACCTCGTCCTGTCGGAGTGAGGCATGGCGACCTACGGGTTTTCCGAAGAGGACGCCAAGCGTATCGGCAAGAGCGTGAGGCTCACCGAGAAGCACGTCGGCAAAGAGCCGCTGTCTGGCCCGTCTAACGATCGCGGTGCGGCAGGCGTCCGCATCATGATCGGGCAGGTAGGCACGGCCGCCTGGTCCAAGGCTTCGTCGGCAGTGATCACGCTCTATGCCGGGCCGCCCAGCACTGCCACCTCGAGGCCAACGGCGACGGCCGGCACGCAGGTGGCACATAACATCTTTGCCGAGATCCCGAGTTCAGCGTACGTGGCCGTGAGCAACAACGGCTTCGGCTGGTACGTCATCGCCGCGGAGTGCTGACCTATGGTGCTCCTGCCCTGCTCGAACTGCTGCCAGACGCCGTGTGCATGCCCGACGTGCAGTTGCTGCCAGTGCGTTTCGTGGCAGGACTTTTTCAACTACTACGCAGTCGATGGCGAGCCTGGGTTCTATTACCTTCGCCCGGACACAGACCTATCACTCTATGACGGGCTGGAGCGCGCCGGCGTTTGCAACCTGACCAGCAACTATCCGACGCAGTCCGCGTGCATCACGGCTTGCCAGGAAGCGTTGATCCCGTTTGGAGGCGAGCCCTACCCAGGCTGGTGCGCTGAGAACGGCAACCCGTGTGGAGCGTGGTACAACCCACAAACCGGGTTCGGCTGGCCTGCTCCGCTGATCGACGGCGAGCCAGCCACACCGGCGATGCTTGAGGAGCTCTGCCCAGACGGGGCAAATCCGCCAGACTTCACCGGCGACGGCCTGACGCACTACAAGGGCAGCGGCCAGTTCACCGGGGCCGGCACGCCGGACATCCGCAAACTGGTGTTCAAGGCCGGTTCTTCCACTGGCGACCCGATTGCCGACGCGCTGTTTGTCCGCGGCACTCGCAACGACTTGCCAGCCCTGCCGTGGCAGGAAGCAGACGACTGCGGTTCGTGCGCCAACCCGCCGGCATACGAATACGACTGCGACCCGGCAACCGACGACAAGCGGTTTTACGCCAAGACCGTGGACTGGGAGTTCACGCATCAAGGATCCGGGCCGCAAGACCCTGCGTGCCCGTTGCAAGCAGACCCGTACACGGGGATCACTTCTGACCCTCTCGGGTTTTGCCCGCCGCAGAATTGCAAGATGGTCACGATCACTGTGACTCGCACCGACAAGTGCGGCAGCGAAGACGTGGTCACGGAGTGGAAGGCGATCGTTTACGTCTGCCCGTGCGTGCTCAATCCGATCATCGGCGTCGATGCTGACACCGGCGACTTGTGGGAAGCGGCCTACGGCTATGACAGCGAGGCGGACTGCATTGCCGACTGGAACAACGCCAACTGCACCGGCAACCAGTGGAAGCAGGTACGGCACGAGATTGACGGCGGCACTCGGCAACTGATGCCGCAAGGCTGTTGCGACGCCGGAGCCTTCGGGGGGAAGTGCTGATGGCAGGCACCGCCGTCGTCACGTTCCGCGGTCAGCCCGACGACGACCGGGTATTGGCCGCTGTGCGGCAGGTGCTCGGCGACGACACCGAGTCCGACGGCCGCATCATCATCACGGTGCAGCGGAAGCCAAGGCCGGTCGGCTACGGCCCAGGGACGGAACTCAAGCGGCTCCTCGGCCGCATCGGCATCAAGGCCGAGCCAGGCTGCAAGTGCACAGCCAGAGCGGAGGAGATGGACCGCCGCGGCTGCGACTGGTGCGCGGCCAACGTGCCGCTGATCGTCGGTTGGCTTCGCGAAGAGGCGACGAAACGCAGCCTGCCGTTCCTCGACGCCGCTGGTACGGTCATCGTCAGGCGAGCAATCAGCAACGCGAGGAGGCGGGGCGATGGCAAAGCGTAAGACGCCGCAGGACAAGAAGCCCGCGTTGCACAGCAGCATGGACGACGCCGAGTACGACGACGACGACGAGGGGCCGAACCCGGTCCCCGACGAGGATGGCAATGTGGTGTTGAGGCGAAGCACAGGCAAGAAGCCAACAACGAAGGAGCGTGCCAATGGCAGGCGACCCAATCACGGAACTCGCTAGGCGGCTGTGCACGACGCACCCTGAGGCCAACACTCGTTCGCTGGCGAGGCGGCTGGTGGCCGAGTCCAACAACGCGATCACGTTTGAGCAAGCCCGCAAACGGATCATGCGGCAGTTTGGTCGCAACGGCGTGCACGATCAACGGCATACCAAGGCAGTGGCACCTCGCCCGGCACGAACGAACGGCCACCTGTACTCAATGCCTCGGGCCATGACGGAGGCGTGGACGCCGCATGTGCTCAAGGTCACTGGCCCGGTCGGCATCCTGTCTGACGTGCATGTGCCGTATCACTCTGAGGTTGCCGTCGCCGCGGCCGTTGGCCATCTGAAGACGCAGCGTCTCGCCGCCTTGCTGCTCAACGGCGACATCGCCGACTTCTACGCCATCAGCCGGTACATGAAAGACCCCAAGCGGCGGGACTTCAAGGCCGAGCTTGAGGCGGTGCGTTCGTTCCTGCAATGGCTGCGGCACGAGTTCCCCGGCATACCGATCGTCCTGAAGTGCGGCAACCACGAGGAGAGGTGGCAGCACTGGCTGTTTCAGCATGCCGCCGAAATCAGCGACGATCCACGGATGAGCCTGACGGCCTGGCTGGACCTGAAGGAAAACGACATTGAGCTTGTCGAGGACCAGCGGCCGGTGATGCTCGGGAAGTTGCCAGTGCTCCACGGCCACGAACTGCCGAAGGGCATGGCGGCTCCGGTGAACGTGGCCCGAGGGGCGTTCCTACGAACACTCTCGACGTGTCTGGTTGGCCACTCCCACCGCACGAGCAATCACGCCGAGAGCAACATGTGGCACCACGAAACGGCGTGCTGGTCCACCGGCTGTCTTTGCGACTTGCGGCCCGAGTACAGCAAGTTCAACCGATGGAACCACGGCTTCGCCATGGTCACCGTTCACGACGGCGGTGCATTCGACGTGCAGAACTACCGCGTGATGCTGGACGGCACGGTCAGGTCGGCTTGACGCACGCCGCATGCTGTCAGTTTTCCAGACCTGAGGAGCAAACATGACGACGACACTGGAGCAAGCAAACGCCGCGTTGAAGGCGGCAGTGCACGAGCGGCTGGGAAACACGCCAGCCGATGACCCGAAGATGGTCGGGTACTCGCCGTTGACGGAACCTCGGCAGGTTGTCGCAAGTACCGAGGAAACGCAAAACGACGAGTCGGACGTGCCGTACATCGAGCACCTGCTGCAGCGGCAGCGGGGCGATTCCTTGCTCAGCGAGACCTACGCCGAGTGGGAGCCGGGATTCCAGACCGTCTCGCCGGCAGAGCAGACGCTGCGGGATGCGATCGCCACGATCCGCGACAGGCACGGCAAGTACGGGCCGCCTACGGAACACTTCCAGAGGACGGCGTCGCTGGTGAACGCGGCGTTCGGCACGACGTTCACCGCGGCCGACTGGGCTCTCGTCATGGTGCTCGACAAGATCGCCCGCCAGATGGGTCCAGCGGCGACCGACGACGCTGCCATTGACATCGCTGGCTACGCGGCCTGCCACCAGGAGTGCCGGCGTGCCTGATGCCCTGCCTGACGCCTACCTCGCCCAGTGTGAGCAGGACGCCCGTCGGTTCTCGGGTGCGTACACCGGCACCTCGGGCACGCTCGCGGCTCATGTCATGCGGCTGCTGGCCGAGGTCCGCCGGCTCAAGGTGGCAGCGGCGATGGCGGCCGAGCGTCCATGCCTGTGCCAGATTCGCGGAGACTGACCGGGCGGCGGGTTGAGTGCGACGACGTGTCCTCCTCCACGTTGCCGCCTCCCCGCTTGCTCGGTCACGCATGGTCCCGAAATCTGCTTCGGGATCATCCAGCGTTTGCCTTGTTTTCTAGGTCGGCTGCATCCTACACGCTGCGTCTGCCTCGGCTTCGCCGTCTAGTCTTCAGCTGGGAGTGCAACGCCGTACTCTGCCAGCAGATCCTGTACTTCAGCGACGGTACTTTCTCCACAGTTCTTGACTTCACACAGCCGAGCAACCGTGAGCCGAGCCAGAGATATGCTGTCCACGACGCCAGCCTTTTCCAGCGACTTGTACGCCCGAAGCGACAACCTTGAGCAGAACTCGCTGAAGTCTATTTGCTCGCAAGAGTCCAGCATGGCGCTGTCGCTCATATCCAAAGACCCCAGTAGCAGCCTCATCGACTTTTCGATTTTGGCTATCGACTTTTTCAGCACCAAGACCTCGCGGGCCATATGAGTGACACGCTTGCGGACTTCGCTTTCCTTTTTCACGTCAGCCTCCTTTCGGCCCGCTCAACCATAGCGGTGCATGCTGGTCTTGCAATCTCAAAAATGGCCATCAACGAAGATCAACAACCGTCTACATCGGCTTCCCCGGCCCGCCTTCGAGGTCCAGCGGCGGCAGGTAGTCGAGGGCCGACTGCTGCCCGGTGATCGCCACGTCTAGGTAGTGGTCCTTCGTCGTCTTCGGGTTGGCGTGGCCCAGGTGGTCCGTGGCATCGCCGCCACCGGCTTTGACGTAGGAGCCGCTCGCCTTGCGGATGGCGTGGAACCCGCGGGCCTTCACGCCTGCCCGCCGGCAGAGCATTCGCAGCGACTGGAACAGGCTGTTTGCAACGCGGTGCTCCGTCCACGGCCAGACGAGATCGGAATCCGCCCGGCGGTGGAGACGCAACTGCCGGGCAAGGTCCGGGTGGATTGCCCGCTGGATCGTCTCGATGCCGCCCTTGCGGGTTTCCCCAAGGAACGTGATCCGGCAGGCGTCGAGATCCACCTCGGACCAGCGGAGCCGCATGTGGCTGCCGATCCGCTCGCCCGTGTACCAGAGCGACTGAACCAGCGTTGCCCAGAACCATGGTGCTGGGATGCCGCCAATTGAGCCCTGACAGGCCCGGGCCGCTCGGACGAGCGATGACACCTCGGCGACCGTGTAGCCCCGTGGCGGCCGCGTAGGCACCTTCAGACGTGGCAGGTCTGGGAACTCGGCCGCGATCCGCTTGCGGGCGGCGAAGTTCCACAGGGCACTCAAGTGGGCCTTGTCCTTGGCGACCGACGCCGGCGAACAGATGCGGCCACGGTGCGGCGTGACCGCCCGCCACCGCAGGAACTTGGCGATGACGAGATCATCGAAGTCGGTCGTTACCGGCTCGCGGCCGAGGAAATCCTGCAGCCGGTCGATGGAATGCCCGAACAGAATCACGCTCCTCTGCGACAGGTTGTGAAGCGGTGCATACCGCTCGGTCAGTAGGTCTCGGATCGTCATCGCCAGTCCTCCCGGTGTGGTTGCTGGCACTAGTGTACAAACCTTTAGTGGACAGCAAAAGCATTCCCATGCCCTCCGCTGCTACTTTTGGCCAGCACCGTGATTTTCGCCGGTTGTAGGACTGCAGGTTTCGGCACTGTGCCGGGCCTGCGGGTTCTGCGGTTTGGGCGGATTGGACAGTTTGACTAACTACCGATCCAACGTAGTATTGGGGCATGGTCACGATGGCATACAACATCGACGGCATCGAGTACCTCACCGTCCCCGAGGCGGTCGAGTTCATGGGCTGCACCGACGGCTGGGTGCGGATCCTGTGCCGTGATGGGAAGCTGGCCAGCCGGATGCTCGGCAAGCGGCTGCGGCTGGTCGAGAAGCGGTCGGCCGCCCACGTCAGGGACACCCTGACCACCAGGGCCGTGGGCAAAAAGCACCTCGCCAAGCGGCCGGCGGCCGCCCGCAAGAAGGTGTCCAAGCGGAAGCCCCGCCGGAAGTAGCGTTTCCCCGGCGAAAACGGCCACAAAAAATCTTTTTCTGGCCCCCTTGCAACCTAACTACCGATAGTCTACAGTACACACGTCAGGCACATGAGACCTGACGCAGCACGAACCGGGAGAACAAACGATGAACGCCGCAACCAAGACGCACGACTGGGCAACTGGCTGGGTGACGATGCGGTGGAGTGATGCGTGGCCGTCCTTTGACGGTGTGAACGTCCTTTCCGAGACAGCCAAGGCCGTGCGTCTTCAGGCCGAGAGCGGCAAGGTCTCGGCGTGGTTTCCGAAGTCGGCCTTCAAAATGGACAAGTACGGTGCGTACCAGCCCCTTCCGTGGTTCAAGAGGAAGATGAGCCACTACGAAATGATGGCCCTTGGGTACGGGGCCTGACCGTCCAACCCGCCCGCCGGCAATCACGCCGGCGGGTCACGGCCAAGGAGGGCCACGTCATGCACCGCCTTTCGAACCTCATGCCAGCACTTGTCCTCATTCGCATCGGCCAGGAGCTCGGTACCAACTCGCCAGCGGCCCGCGCCGTGCACGACCTGCTCGAACTGCTGGCCAGCGTGGCCGGCGTTGTTTCACGTTGACCGAGATACCGCTAGACCACAGTCCCGCTATACAAAACTATTAGTCCCACAATCGCTGTTTTCCCCGTGCGCCACGCACCAAAATCTGAGTTGACACCTAACTGTTCGGACGTACACTGCCCCGCCACACGAAGGAGAGCCCCCACCATGAACGACCCGCACCACAACGAGTACCTGGCCGCCGTCGCCGCGATGCCCGAGCACACGGTTTCGGGCGGCACCACGCGGCTCATCGACGGCCAGTTGGTCACGACCTACGCGGTCGGCGACCGCATCCGGTGGACCGACAAGGGCCGCACGCTCGCCGGCGTGGTGGTCGAGGTGCTGACACACGACACGTACCACGTTCGGCGGCATGTCCCAGACCGCGGCAACCTGCACTACGCGGTGACGGCCGACCAGATCGTGCCGTTCTAACCCAAGAATTCCCGGGGGAAATGGCACGGGG
>Ga0208721_1000337_pt1 | contig 10562 bp, 6 predicted proteins | sample LakMenEpi17Aug10_FD_150705 | JGI IMG/M metagenome (GOLD analysis project Ga0208721, IMG submission 150705) | Freshwater microbial communities from Lake Mendota, WI - 17AUG2010 deep hole epilimnion (SPAdes) | ecosystem: Environmental > Aquatic > Freshwater > Lentic | place: Lake Mendota, Madison... | reverse complement strand
TTCGTGACCGAGTCGACCTTCGGCCTGCCGGTCTACCGCTGGCAGGAGCCGGCCACGGTGGCCGCCGAGATCGACGCCTGGTGGCGGGCCAACCGGGATGCCGGGCGGACGAGCGTGATCCTCGCCTACGCGCTCGGCAAGGCGCAGCGACTGGCGGCGCTGGTCGATCCCACGATCGGGCCGATCGTCGGGCACGGCGCCGTGATGAAGCTTGTCGAGGCCTACCGGGCCTCGGGCGTGCGCCTGCCGGCGATCGACCGCGTGCCGCCGCGGGCCCGGCGCGTGGGGGACGGCCGAGCCCTCGTGATCGCGCCGCCGAGCGTGCTCGGCGGCTCCTGGCTCCGGCTGTTCGGCGAGACGAGCGTGGCCGTTGCCTCGGGCTGGATGCTGCTGCGCGGCATCCGCCGGCGGCGCGGCGCCGACCGGGGCTTCGTGGTCTCCGACCACGCCGACTTCCCGGGTCTCGTGGCGGCGGTGGAGGCCTCGCGGGCCCGGCGGGTGCTCGTCACGCACGGCTTCACCGACGTCTTCGCCCGGGTGCTGCGCGACCGTGGCCTCGACGCCACGGTGCTGCCGACCCGGTTCTTGGGCGAAGCCGCCCCCGACGACGCGGCGCCGGAGGATGCGACGGAGGAAACGCCGACCGCCGACACCGAGGATTCCGTCTGACGACCGCGAACGCGTCGGGCACACGCACCGCGCGGCATTCCGCCGCCTGCCCCGGATGCCCCTTCGGCGTGCGTCCTTTCGGTGTACGCTGGAATCGCGGTCGGCGGATCGTCGCCGATTGCAGTCTCACTGGTCCCGGTCGATGAAGCGGTTCACCGAACTCTACTGGCGGCTCGACGCCACCTCGCGGACCGGCGAGAAGGTCGATGCCCTGCGCGAGTACTTCGCGGCGGCGCCGGCGGACGATGCGGCCTGCGCCCTGGCGGTGCTGTGCGGCGCTCGGCAGTTGCGGGCCGTGACGACGGGCCAGCTCCGGGCCTGGGCGGCCGAGGCGACCGGGCTCGCCCCCTGGCTCGTCGAGGAGTGCTACGCGCACGTCGGCGACCTCGCCGAGACCCTGGCCCTGATCCTGCCGGACCATCCGGGATGCGGCGCCGAAGGCATCGGCCTTGCCGCACTGATGCGGAGCAGCGTCCACGAACTCCGGTCGGCCGACGAGGCCCGCAAGAAGGAGGTGGTGCTCGGCACCTGGCGGCGGCTCGCCCCGCGGGAGCGGATCGTCTGGCACAAGTTTCTCACCGGTGGCTGCCGTGTCGGCGTGTCGCGGACGCTCGTGGCCCGGGCCCTCGCCGAACTGGCCGGCGTCGAGCCGGCGGTGATGGCCCACAGGCTGGTCGGCGATCCCATCGCCGACGGGGCCGCCTTCCAGCGGCTCCTCACCCCCACGCCCGGCCCAGCCGACGATCGGCGTCCCTATCCGTTCTTCCTCGCCGCGGCGCTCGACCGAACGGTGGCCGCCGAGGTCGCCGCGGACCTCGGCCCGCCGACCGACTGGCAGGCGGAATGGAAGTGGGACGGCATGCGGGCGCAGGTCGTCCGCCGCGGCGCCGACCTCGCCATCTGGAGCCGGGGGGAGGAGCCGGTGCACGACGTGTTCCCGGACATCGTCCGGGCGGCCGCGGGGCTGCCCGCGGGCACCGTGCTCGACGGCGAGCTGCTCGCCGTGCGCGACCACCGGCTGCTCGGGTTCGCGGCGCTCTCGAAGCGCAGCGGCCGGCGCCGGGTCACGAAGGCCGTCCTTGCCGACATCCCCTGCACGTTCGTCGCCTACGACGTCCTCGAGGCCGATGGCGTCGACCTGCGCGACCGCCCGCTCGGCGACCGGCGTGGCATCCTCGAGCGGCTTGTTCCCGACTGCTTCGCGGGCTTTCTCCAGGGCCGCTTCGGGCAGGGGAACGCCGACCGCATCTACCGCTCGCCGCTCGTCGCCGGCACGTCGTGGGAGGCGCTCGCGGACCACCGGGCGGAGGCCCGCAGCCGCGGCGTCGAGGGACTGATGCTCAAGCGGCTGGCGAGCGGCTACGGCGTGGGCCGGACCCGCGGCGACTGGTGGAAGTGGAAGATCGAGCCGTTGGAGATCGACGCCGTGCTCCTCTATGCCCAGGCCGGCCACGGCCGCCGCGCCGGCCTGCACAGCGATTACACGCTCGGCGTCTGGCACGAGGGCAGACTGGTCACGATCGCCAAGGCGTACTCGGGGCTGTCGGACGCGGAGATCGTCGAGGTGGACAGGATCGTCCGGGCGACCACCCTGGAAAAGCACGGTCCGGTACGCATCTGTCGGCCCACGCTCGTCTTCCAACTCGCCTTCGAGGGCGTGGCCCACTCCACGCGACACAAGTCCGGGGTCGCCGTCCGCTTCCCGCGGATCGTGCGCTGGCGGAAGGACAAGGAGCCTGCCACGGCCGGCCAGCTCGCCGACCTCTGCCGGATGATCGCCGCCACCGAGTCGGGCGAACACCGCTGACGGGCGCCTGCTTGCCCAGTTTGCCCGACCGGCACCGGCACGGCCGCAGGGTTTGCCCAGGCCGAACGTTTTCCGTGGCCGATTGATCGGGTCGAAACGATCTTCATGCCTTCTGCCGGAGGTGCCGAATATTCCGGGAAGTCGCAGGCCGCCCGAACGGGCGACCGGTGCCGCGACCGGAGGGGGAAGAGTCGATGCCGAGTCCCAGGACCACCAGCGTCGCCGCGGTCGTGATCGGCCTGCTTGCGGCCCTCGCCGCTTCCGGCCGGGCCGGCGCCGACGGCGTGCCGGCCGAGACCTACACCGAGACGTACACAAAGGCCGAAGCGGTCTTCCTGCAGCGCGACAACCAGTCCACCGATCAGCCGCTCGCCGAGGCCGGCGGCATCCCCCTGCTGACCACGGGGCAGTTGCAGTTTCCGGTGCAGCCGGGCCTGCGACTCTTCCACGGCGACGTCGACTGCGACGGCTCCGGCTGGGAGGCCGGGTACCTCGGCGTCTGGAACATGTTCGCACAGGCCGAGGCGACCGGGGCGGCCGACATCCAGGCCCCCGATCCGCTCGCCCTTCTCGTGCCGGACTTCAACGACCGCTCGCAGGCCAGGGCCACGTACGCTTCGACACTCAACACGATCGAGCTGAACCTGTTCACCCGGTCGTTCGACGGCGGCTTCCACCGATCGGCAGCCCAGCCCTGGCGTCGCTGCGACGGCTACTGCGCCGGCACCTGGGATTGGCTGGCCGGGTTCCGCTGGGCCGGCATCGACGAGGCCGCGGGGATCTCGTTCGCCGGGGGCACGACGCCCGTGCCGAGCGGCTACACGCTGCGCAGTTCGACGAACCTGTTCGGTCTCCAGGCCGGTGGACGGGGCCGCATGGAATGGGACCGCTGGGCGGTCGAGGGCTGGGCCAAGGCCGCGGTCGCCGGCTCGGCCATGTCGCAGTCGCAGAACGCGATCGCCAACGCGGTCACGCCCGATCCCCCCGTGCGGCAGGCCCAGACCGCGACCGAGGCCGGCGTCGGGTTCATCGGCGACCTGCACGCTAGCATCGTCTACCGGCTCACGGAATCATGGGGCGTGCGGGCCGGCTACAACCTGCTCTGGATATCGGGAGCGGCGCTCGCCCCCAACCAGTTCGACTTCGGCCCGTCGAGCACAAGCGGCAGCGCACTCCACGGAGGCAGCGGGATGTTTCTCCATGGCGCGAGCCTCGGGCTCGAGGCTCGTTGGTAGCCGCCACAGGCCCTGCATGGCCCGGCAACGACGCGCCGCAGCCCGCCACCGGCACGGAATTGCAGCCCTCGACCTTGATCGAGACGCCGGAGGCGATCTCCCGTTCAGGCGAGATTCTTGGCCGCGTCAACTCCACATGCCCATCTCGATGGCCGAGGTGATCCGTGACGTCCAATACTGGTGATTGGCATGCACTTGAATTTCTTCCGCGAGCAGGAATCGATCCTGGGTGCAGCCGACGGTGTCTTCCTCCACGATGGGATATGAGACCGCGACCGCACAGGGCAGCGTCGCCACAAACTCGTCGACCAAAGCCCGATAGTTCGCCTTGAAGACCCTGAGGCAACCGGCGCCGAGATAGGCGGCCACGTCCGGGCAGGCGCTGTGCTCGACGAAGAACCTCGCGCCCGGTGTCGGCGAGGCGAACATCGTGACCTTGCGAAAACGCCGCAGGAAGTCCGGCGTCATCGACCAGCGTTGCAGCACGTGGTGCCGCACGCCGTCCGCATACAACTCGCGAAACAGCGACCTGGAGACCAGCCGTGAGGACCATGCACACGAGGCGAGCACGGGCAGGCTGGGGGCTAGGTCATCACTCCAGACAAAACACGGCAACTTGCGATCCGGGGCCGGGCAGAACACGGCGAAGTGCCCGAACAGGCCGTTGCCGACGATGACCAGATGCGTTTCCGCCGGATCGTGAACCGCGACCTCGGTTGCATCCGGTCCGGCGAATTGCAGCCGGGCCACCAGGGTTCTTCCGCCAAAAAAATCGCCGGCGTTCACGATCTGGGGCGACGGCAGATACTGCACGCGGCCGCAATCCGGCAGCAGTGCTTCGCAGGCGGCCTTGAACGCCGCGAGATGAGAGTTGCCGATGGCGAGCACATTCATGGGGCGGGGGCGAAGGTTTCCAGAATCATGTCGTCGCAGGCGGGATCGGTGGGTTCGTCCGGCCCTGCCGGACAGGCCGCATCACAGCCGCCACGGGGAACGGCCACCGACCCGATCACCGCGGCGCCGTGCGGCGGAGGGTGCTGCTGAAAGAAGTGCCGCATGACCAGTTCCACCGCCTCGTCCGTCACCGTTCGCAGATTGGGGGCGAATGCCGCCGAGCACAACCGCGGATTCGTCACGATCTCGTACGCGGGAAAATAATCGATGATGGCGTGTGTCCTTGCCAACTCGCCGGCGACCGTCCGGAGCACGGCCTTGGAATAGGCCGTCGAGACGAGCACGTGATCTCCGCTCGACGTCGCCGTCAAGGGCACGGGAGACACGGTCAGGATGAGGCTGAAAGGCCGCCCGCCCCGAATGGCTGCGAGACTGTCCAGCAGTGTGCCGAAATCCTCCATGACTTCTCCGGACGTCGCGTTCTTGAACTCGAAGACCCGTTCGTCGAACGTGCCCGCGATCGTGCCGGGCGCCGTGGGATAGACGGTCCCCGTTCCCCTGTCGGTCCACATCTCGGTAAGCCCGAGAGTGAAGATGAAGACATCGAGCCGCTCCAGCATTTCCCTGACGCGTGCCATGTGGCAGCGGCGATGGGCTATCACTTCGGCAGGGGAATCAAGGCCCGCCGGCTCGACCGCGGGCCGCAACGCATCGAAGAATTTCCCCCCCTTCTCCCAGACGAGGTTGGCGGGCGTCCATTCGCCGGCGGCCTCCTGCACCAGCTGGAGAAGTTGGCGCACCGTGTAGATGTTCCCGAACCGGGCGCTGTACATCGAGAACCCATGGGCTTGATGGCGGTTACCGGGCAGTCCCGATGGTGCCGGTTCGACATCGAGAACCGTGAAGCCGTGCCTCTTCAAGTGTCGGACGATGTGTTGCGCGAAGCATGACCCGGCCGTGGCGACTCTGGCATCCGCGGGGATCGAGAATTTCCTCCGGTAGATTCCCGCGATCGCGAAGGGGTCGCCTGATGCGACACCCGTCTTCCAGAAGGCACTGCTCGGCAGGCCTTCGTAGGGATGGGAACTCATCTCGATGACATGCCCAGCAAGACGCCGTCGAGGCCGCGATGTTCGCCCGGTACGACACGGCCCGCTCATGCGGGAAGGTTACGGGGCGGTCCCGACACGGTGCAAGTGCCCGCCGTTCGGGATTCTCGCCGGTGCGGCGAGGGAAGCGAGGCCGGCCCGGCACGGGCTCCGGTCAGGCCGCTATGTCGCCGACAGCAGTTCGATGTCGAAGACGAGGGTCGCGTTCGGGGGGATCGTCGGCGGTCTGCCCGTCGCCCCGTAGGCGAGCCCCGGCGGCGTGATCAACTGCCGCTTGCCGCCGACCCGCATGCCCCCCACGCCCTCGGTCCAGCCGCTGATCACCTGATCCAGCTTGAAGGACGTGCCGTCGAAGTCGTTGAACACCGTTCCGTCGAGGAGCCGGCCCGTGTAGTTGACGACCACGGTCGCGGACGACGAGGAAGGGAACGCACCCGTGCCCTCGACGAAGTCCCGATATCGCAGGCCCGTGGACGTGGTCACGAACCCAAGCGACCGCACGGCCGGCGGCGTGGCCACCCGCAGGGCCCCCGCGAACGCGGCGAAGCCGCCGGTCACAATCCCCTGCGGCGAGACCTGCTTCACACCCCCGCTCCCCCCCTGCCCCTGCGACGCGTAGATGGTGTTGGTCCAGCCGTCGCCATCGAGATCGATCGGGGCCGCGTAGCCCGCGACGGCCGCCCGGCCCAGGGCCCCGAACGCCTCGTAGCGGGCGAGCCGGGTGCTGCTGCCGACGGTGCCGTCGATGACCTCCGTCACGCCGCTGCGCCGGCCGCCGGTCACGATGATCTCGGGGATCTCGTCGAGATTCACCCGGCCCGTCGCCAGCGAGACGCCGCCGAGGAAACTCGGAGATAGCGGCCGCTTCGTGTCGACGACGGCGGGAGCGCCGGAGACGTCGTAGACCCGCACGATCGGCGCCACGGTCGGACCATTGCCGATGATCAGTTCGGCTCGACCGTCCTGCCGGGCGGCGCTCGTGACGACGCCACCTGCGAACGTTCCCACGTCCGCGGCCGCCACGCTGGCACCACCGAGGTAGATGTCGGCGAAGGGCTTCACGATCTTCCAGGGCGTGGTCTCGAATCCGGCCTGGCCGGCCAGGCCGCGGAACACGCGCACCTCGCCGTTGCCGGTGGCCTTGGCCGCTGCCAGATCGGTGCGGCCGTCGCCGTCGAAGTCGCCGGCGGCGATGTCGACGCCGCCGCGCCAGCCGCCCGCGAACGGATTCATCCGATAGGCGGGGAGCTCGACGCCTTCGAGCGTGAAGACGCGGATCCGCCCCGCCAGGCCGACGCCCGGCGCGACGGCGATCTCGAACACGCCGTTGCCGTCGAAATCACCCATCGCAGCCTGCACGCCGCCGCGGAAGCCGCCCGCGTACGGCTGGAACCGTGCCAGTTCGGCGCCCGTGGTGGGGTGGACCACCCGGACCAGCGGCGTGCTCTCCCAGCCGGCTGCATGCGTGACCACGATCGCCGCGGCCGGCACGGCCGTGAACGGGGCCGGCGTGTCGGCCGCCATCACCGTTCGCGACTCGAGCCGCTCCAGCCCGTCGAGACGGTGTCTGGCTCCCGGTGCCGCCCGGCGGGCACGCCGAGAGCGGGGAGCGGAATGTCTCGGTGCGGGGGGAACGGTCTTGGGCATGTGGGGTCGCTCCGGCAGGCCGTGGCTATACGATGCACGGTAGTTCACGGTTCACAGATGGTCCACATTTCGGCCAACCGAGGGGATTCGGGTGAGCAAGGTGGCGAGAAATCAGGGACGAACGCCCGTGCGCGGACCGCCGGACCGACGCCCCCCGGCCGCCGCCGGGGGCGCGATCGACCGCTTCCGAGCCTGGTTCGCCGCCCGGGGCTGGGAGGTGTTTCCGTTCCAGGAGGAGGTCTGGCAGGCGGCTGCCGCCGGCGAGAGCGGCCTGCTCCATGCCCCCACGGGCGCGGGCAAGACGCTGGCCGTCTGGCTGGGGGCGGTCGCCCGGGCCGAGGCCGGCGCGGTGCCGGCAACGGACCGGCGCGGGCCGCTCGTCGTCTGGGTGACGCCGCTGCGGGCGCTCGCCGCCGACACGGCGCTGGCGCTCTCCGCGCCGCTTCGCGGCCCGGGCCGCGTCGCCCGCGACCTTGCCGTCGGCATCCGCACCGGCGACTCGTCGGCCGCCGACCGGCGTCGGCTCCGCGCCTGCTGGCCGGCGGCGCTTGTCACCACGCCCGAGTCGCTCTCGATCCTCCTCTCGCTCGAGGACGCGCACGAGATCTTCGCCGACCTGCAGACGGTCGTCGTCGACGAGTGGCACGAGCTGCTCTCCACCAAGCGCGGCGTGCAGACGGAGCTCGCGCTGGCCCGGCTCCGCGCCCTGCGGCCCGGCCTCGTGACCTGGGGCCTGTCGGCCACGCTCGCCAATCTCGACGAGGCCCGCGCCGCGCTCGTGGGCCCGGCCGGCGCCGAGCGCGCCCGGCTGATCTCGGCCCGCGTGCCCCGCACGCTCGAGATCGAGACGCTCATCCCCGCGCCGATGGAGCGGTTTCCCTGGTCGGGCCACATGGGGATGCGGCTCCTGCCGCAGGTCGTCGCGGCGATCGAGCGGGCCGCGACCACGCTCGTGTTCACCAACACGCGGTCGCAGGCGGAACGCTGGTTCGAGGCGATCGCCGCGGCGCGGCCCGACTGGCGCCGGTCGCTGGCGCTGCACCACGGGTCGGTCGACCGCGACCTGCGCTCCCGCGCCGAGGAAGGGCTGCGGCAGGGACGGATGAAGTGCGTGGTCGCCACGTCGAGCCTCGACCTCGGCGTCGACTTCGGGCCGGTCGATCAGGTGCTGCAGATCGGCAGCCCCAAGGGGATCGCCCGGCTCCTGCAGCGGGCCGGCCGCAGCGGCCACGCTCCGGGAGCCGTGGGCCGGCTGGTCTGCGTTCCCACGCATGCCCTCGAACTCATCGAGTGCGCCGCGGCCCGACAGGCCGCGGCGGCCGGCACCGTCGAGGCCCGGCCGCCGCTCACGGCACCACTCGACTGCCTCGCCCAGCACATCGTGACGGTGGCCTGCAGCGGCGGCTTTCGCGCGGCCGACCTGCGGGCCGAGGTGACCGGCACGCGGGCCTTCGCCGACCTCGACGACGCCTCCTGGCACTGGGCGCTCGACTTCGCCGCTCGGGGCGGGCCGGCGCTGTCGGCCTATCCCGACTACGCGCGGATTCGGGAGCGGTTCGGCCGCTGGTACGTCGCCAGCAAGGCGATCGCCCGGCGCCACCGCCAGGGGATCGGCACGATCACGAGCGACGCCACGGTGGAGGTGAAGTGGCTTCGCGGCGGGCGGCTGGGAACGGTCGAGGAATCATTCGTGTCGCGGCTCGCGGCCGGCGACCGCTTCCTGTTCGCCGGCCGGCCGCTGGTGCTCTTCCGGTTCGACGGGCTCACGGCCTGGGTCAAGCGGGCCCGCGGGCCTGCCCCGCTGCAGGTGCCGCGCTGGAACGGCGGCCGGATGCCGCTCTCCACGCTGCTCTCGTCTGCCGTGCTCGACCTCGTCGCCGACGCGGTGCGGCCCGGTGGCGGTCGGCAGGCGCCCCGCGAGGTCGCCGCCGTGCTCCCGCTGCTCCAGGTGCAGGCCCGCTGGAGCCGGCTGCCCGACGCCGACACGCTGCTCGTGGAGCGCTGGCAGGGCCGCGACGGCGTGCACTGTTTCCTGTTCCCGTTCGCCGGGCGGCTCGTCCACGAGGGGCTTGCGGCGCTCGTCGCCTGGCGGATCGCCCGCAGCCATCCGGCGACGCTGACGATGGCCGTCAACGACTGGGGCTTCGAACTCGCGGGCCGCGACGGGTTTCCGACCGACCAGCGGGCATGGCGCCGGCTGCTCTCACCGGACAACCTGCTCGACGACCTGCTCGCCTGTCTGAATGGCACCGAGATGGCCCGGCGGCACTTCCGCGAGATCGCCCGCGTGGCCGGGCTCGTGTCCGGGGGGCGGCGCAGCGACCGGCAGACACAGGCCTCGGCGGGCCTGATTTTCGACGTCCTCGCGGAGCACGACGGCGGCAACATGCTCCTCGCCCAGGCCCGCCGCGAGGTGCTGGAGAGGCAGTTCGAGTTCCGCCGGCTCCACGACACGCTCGACTCCCTGGCTGCCAGGGAGATCCGGATCGTGGAGACGGCGCGGCTCACCCCGCTGGCGTTCCCGATCTGGGCGGAGTTCGTACAGTCGCGGCTGACCAGCAAGGACTGGCTCACGCAGATCGCCGACATGGCCCGCGACCTGGAGCAGGCGGCCGGACATGGCGGCTGAGCGGTCGGAGGGAGGAGAAGGCGGGATGCACGGGATGCGGATCGTGGTCGCCGACGCGGCGCAGGCAGCCGGGCAGGATGCGGACATCGTGCTCCTGCCGGGGCGGGGTGCGTTCCTGCCCGCGACCGCGACGCTCCTCGTCGCCGATCTGCATCTCGGCAAGGCGGCGACGTTCCGGCACGCCGGCATCCCGGTGCCGGAGGGATCGGCCCAGGCCGACCTCGCCCGGCTCGAGGCGATTCTTCGGGCCGGCGCCGCCCGGCGGCTGTTGATCCTCGGCGACCTGTTCCACGCCCGCAGCGGCTGCACGGAGCGGGTGTTCGCCGAGTTCGCGGCCCTGCGCGGGCGGTTCGCCACCGTGGAAGTGATCCTCGTGCTCGGCAATCACGACCGGGCGATCGGCAGGCTGCCCGCGACGCTCGGCCTCGATGGCTGCCTGCCGGTTCTCGACGAGCCGCCGTTTCACTTCGTGCACGAGCCCGCCTCGTCGCCGTCGTCGCGCGGTGCCCACACGTTCACGATCGCCGGCCACCTCCATCCGACGGTCTTGATTCGCTCCCCGGGCGCCGGCC
>Ga0208721_1000336_pt1 | contig 10625 bp, 12 predicted proteins | sample LakMenEpi17Aug10_FD_150705 | JGI IMG/M metagenome (GOLD analysis project Ga0208721, IMG submission 150705) | Freshwater microbial communities from Lake Mendota, WI - 17AUG2010 deep hole epilimnion (SPAdes) | ecosystem: Environmental > Aquatic > Freshwater > Lentic | place: Lake Mendota, Madison... | reverse complement strand
CCCTCGTCGACCTGTGCCGCGCGCTGCCGCCCTGACGATGCGTCGGTCAGCCGGCGACGAGCCGCACGAGCCACCCCCGGGGGAGATCGTCGACCAGCGCCCGCAGCGGCCTGCCTGCGGCCGCGGCCAGCGCCTCGGCGGCGCCGCGGCCGCTGCGGACCGCCCCTTCCATCGTCGAGGGCCAGCCGGTGGCGGTCCAGTCTCCGGCCAGGAACAGGCCCGGCACCGCGGTCCGCGGCGCCGGCCTGACCGCCTCGACGCCGGGCCGCACGGAGAGCACGGCCGTGGGATCGGTGACGATCCGGGATGCGAGCAGCCGGGCCGCGCGGGCCGCCGGAAACACGTCCCTGATCTCGGCGACGACGCGGTCGAGGAGCGCGTCGCGGTCGCCGCCGAGCAGGTCGCGGGACGCGCTGATCACGACCTGGCAATGGCCCGGGCTGTCGCCACGAAACGCCCACTGCGAGACCCGTCCCACGAGCACCGCGTGCGGCAGGTCGATGACGTCGCGATCGAACCACAGATGCACGGCGGTGATCGGCGAGCCGACGAGCCGCTCGTCGGCGGCCGGTACGACGTCGGGCAGCAGCCGCGCAGCCGCCCGCCAGGGGAGGGCGACGATCACGGCGGCGCAGGGGAACGACGCGTCGGCGGCCCGGACCGCCGTCACGCGCCCGCCCGGATCGCGATCGATGCCCGTCACCGTCCGGCCCGTGAGCACGCGGACGCCGCGGCCCGCCAGCCAGGCGACGAGCCGCGCGCCGAAGAGTTCACCGAGGGAAACGAGCGGCACCTGGAGATCGGCCGCCCGGGGATGGGCGAGGAATCCGTCGACGGCGACCTTGCGGGCGGCCGCCACGCTGACGAGATCGATCGATTCGCCGAGGGCGCTCTCCAGCACGGGCTGCCAGAAGAGACTGATGACACGCTCCGGCTGGCCGATCGAGCGCAGCCAGTCGAGCGCGGTCCGGTTGGAGTCGGCGTCGCGGCCGCGCTGCCGGGCAAGCCGGAGCATGCCCATCGCCAGCCGCACCTTCTCGACGAGCGTGAAGTGCCCCATCCCGAGGAGCAGCGGGGCGAGGTGCAGCGGGGCGGGGAGCCAGCGTGACGGCGTGCATGCCGACCGGTCGCCGTCGGGCCCGATGAACCACAGCGTTCGGTCGCAGCGCAGGGCGTCTGACAGGCCGGCCCGGGCGCAGAGATCGAGAAAGTTGGTGCAGCAGCCCATGGCGACGTGCTGGCAGGCATCGACGAGGCCGCCCGAGAGCGGATCCTCGAACGAGGCCGCCCGGCCGCCGGCCCGGCGCCGGGCCTCGAGGAGCGTGACAGCGAACCCCGCCTCGACGAGTGCCGCCGCGGCCGCCAGGCCGGCGAGGCCGGCGCCGACGACGACGACCGGCGCCGGATCGACGGCGCTGGCGGCGGGCTTGGTGGCAGTGGTCACGGCTCGGCTCCGGTGCGGTGCGAGGGGTCAGCGCCACCAGCGTGGGACGGTCGGCCCGAGCAGGACCGTCGTCGCCACGGCCGCGAGCATCCGCGGTCGCGACGGACGGACGCGACGCGTGAAGATCGCGTTGCCGGCCCGCTCCACGGCGCGAAACAGCGACCGGTAGCCGCCGAGCATCGCCCGGAACACGATCCGGCCGTCCGTGGAGAGCATGCCGTCGAGCCGGGCCGCACGCGCGTAGAGGCCGCTGGCCCGCTTTCGTTCCAGGGCGGCCAGCCGGGAAAATCCCGGACCGATCCGCCCGCGGCGCAGGTCGTCGGCGCTGCAGTCGCAGACGGCGAGATCCTCCCGCGGCAGGTAGATCCGGCCACGGCCGAGGTCCTCGGGGATGTCGCGGAGAATGTTGGTCAGTTGGAATGCCAGGCCGCAGTCGTGGGCGGCGGCGATCGCCGACGACGAGGTGAATCCCCAGATGTGGATGGCGGCCACGCCCACGGCGCCGGCCACGCGCCGACAGTATTCCGCCAGTTCGGCGAACGTCTCGTATTCCACCTGGTCGAGGTCCATCCGCACGCCGTCGAGGATGTCGCGGATGCACGACGCGGGGACCGCGTAGCGGCGCACCGTGTCGGCCAGCGCCCGCAGCACCGGATCGGTGGCCGGCCCGCCGGCGAGCGCCGCCTCGGTCCGCCCCTCGAGCGCGTCGAGGTCGCGCCGGGCCGTCGCCGCGTCGGCCGCGTCGTCGACGACGTCGTCCGCCAGCCGGCAGAACGCATACAGCGCCGTCGTCGCCCGGCGCTTCGCGGCGGGAAGGAGCCGGATGGGGAGGGCGAACGTGGAGCCCGAGCGGCGCAGGACCTCGGCGCAGGCTCCGTAATCGTCCGCGACCACTGCCGACCGGTTCATGCGCGGCTCCAGCCGGGAACGAGCCGGCAGGCGAACCACGCCCGGACGGCGAGACCGAGCTTCGTCCACCGGCCCACGGTCGGCCGCCGCGAGAGCGTGTCGCAGCCGGCCCGCTCGATCGAGGTGGCGATCGCCCGGCCGCCGCCGAGGAACATGCGGATCGCCGGCCGCAAGGCCGGCGGCGCACGACCAACGAGGGGCGCGCCGGCCGCGAACAGGTCCCGCGCCCAGGCGAGTTCCTCGCGGACGAGGGCCCGGAGCGGCGCCGGGGCGGCCGGCATGTCGAGCATCGATTCATCGACGCCGAAGCGGCGCATGTCCTCGGCCGGCAGGTAGACGCGGCCGGCGATCCGGTCGCGCTTCAGATCCTGCCAGAAGTTGACGAGCTGCAGCCCGGTGCAGATGGCATCGGACATGGCGACGAGTTCGGCCCTGCGGCAGCCCTCGAGGGCAAGCACGATGCGGCCGACGGGATCGGCGGACCGCCGACAGTAATCGAGGAGTTCGGCACGCGTGGCATAGCGAACGCGGACCTGATCCTGCCGGAAGGCGTCGATGAGGTCGGCGAAGGGCTCGCTCGTCAGGCCGGTCTCGCGCACGGTCGCTGCCAGGGCCACGAAAATCGGGTGCGTCGCCCGGCCCGCGAAGCAGTCGTCGAGCTGCCGTCGCCAGTCGGCGAGCCGGCGGTCCGCCTCCCGCTCGTCGCCGAGCTCGTCGGCGAGGTCGTCGCTCCAGCGGGCGAAGGCGTAGACGGTGGCCAGGTGCTGCCGGAGCCGCCCTGGCACGAGCCGCGTCGCCACGGTGAAGTTCTCGTAGTGCCTGGCGGCGACGTCCCGACAAAAGGCCTCGGCCGCGGCCCGATCGGTGCCGGCGGGCACCGCGACCTGCGCCCAGACCGGCGGATCGCGCCGCCTGGCCTGAGCCTGCGGAGTTCCGCCGACGGTGGTCGCTTCGGTAGGCATGGCTGGACGGATCCTGCGGTTCGCCGGCACCGGCTCACTGGCCTGTTCGCGCATGGTGCACTACGATTCTCCTGGTCTTCTGACCGCTGTTGTAGCCTACCCCCGCGGATGCCTCCATGAAGATCCTCCTCGCCAGTCCCCGTGGTTTCTGTGCCGGCGTGAACATGGCGATCGAGACGCTGGAGACGGCGATTCGCCTCCATGGCACCCCGATCTACGTGTTCCACGAGATCGTCCACAACAAGCACGTCGTCGAGCGGTTCGTCCGCGAGGGGGCCGTGTTCGTCGACGCCGTCGAGGAGGTGCCCGAGGGGGCGGTGCTCCTGTTTTCGGCGCACGGCGTGGCCCCGGAGGTCCGCCGGGTGGCCGCCGACCGCCGGCTGCGGGCCATCGACGCCACCTGCCCGCTGGTGACCAAGGTCCACCTCGAGGCGATCAAGTACGCGCGGGCGGGCTACCGGCTGATCCTCATCGGTCACGAGGGGCACGACGAGGTGATCGGCACGATGGGGCAGGCGCCAGACGCGTTCACGCTCGTGGAAACGGACGAGGAGGTCGATTCCCTGTCGTTCGGCCCCACGGACCGGCTCGCCTACCTCACGCAGACGACGCTCTCGGTGGACGACGCGTCGCGGATCATCGCCCGGCTCAAGGAGCGGTTTCCACAGATCGTCGGGCCGCCGAAGGACGACATCTGCTACGCGACCCAGAACCGCCAGGAGGCCGTGCGGTTGCTCTCGGAGGACGCCGACCTGACGCTCGTGCTCGGCAGCCGCAACAGTTCCAACAGCCAGCGGCTCGCCGAACTGGCCCGTGAACGGGGCATCCCCGCCTTCCTCATCGACGGCGCCGACGAGATCGATGCCGGCTGGTTCGACGGGGTGGAAACGGTGGTGATCACGGCTGGGGCGAGTGCTCCCGAGAGCGTCGTGCAGGACTGCGTGCGCTGGCTCACGGAGCGGTTCGGGGCGACGGTCGAGGAACGGACGATCCGGGAGGAGGACGTCTACTTCCCGCTGCCCAAGGAACTGCGGGCCGCGGCCGCGGCGGTGCAGCTGCCGATGGCGTGAGCCACGGCGTTGGCCGGCCGGAGGATGCGGCTACCGCGTCAGCTTCTTGTAGCGGAAACGGTGCGGCTCGTCGGCCTCGATCCCCAGCCGCTCGCGCCGGCTGCGCTCGTAGACCTCGAAGTTCCCCTCGCAGACGTGGACGTAGCCGTCCCCCTCGAAGGCGATGATGTGCGTCGCCAGCCGGTCGAGGAACCAGCGGTCGTGGGTGATCACGACCACGGAGCCGGCGAAGTTGATGATCCCTTCCTCCAGTGACCGCAACGTGTCGACGTCGAGGTCATTCGTTGGCTCGTCCAACAACAGCAGGTTGGAGCCTCCGCGGAGCAGCTTGGCGAGGTGGACCCGGTTCCGCTCGCCCCCCGACAGCGTGCCCACCTTCTTCTGCTGGTCCGGGCCCATGAAGTTGAACTTCGCCACGTAGCTGCGGGCGTTGACCGCCCGCTTGCCGAGCTCGATCGTGTCGTGGCCGCCGGAAATCTCCTCGAACACGGTCTTGTCCGGGTCGAGCGCGTCCCGGTTTTGGTCGACGTAGCCGATATCGACGGTGGATCCGACCGTGAGCGAGCCGGTGTCGGGCTTCTCGGCCCCGACGAGCATCCGGAACAGCGTCGTCTTGCCGGCGCCGTTGGGGCCGATGATGCCCACGATGCCGCCGGGGGGGAGCCGGAAAGAGAGGTTCTCGAACAGCAGCTTGTCGCCGAACGCCTTGGAGATGTTCTCCGCGTCGATCACCTGGTCGCCGAGCTGCCGGCTGGCCGGGATGAAGATCTCGACGTCCTGGTCGCGGACGGCGGCCTGCTCGGCGGCAAGTTTCTCATAGGCAGTGAGCCGGGCCTTGCTCTTGGCCTGGCGGGCCTTGGGAGACATCCGCACCCACTCCAGTTCGCGGTCGAGCGTCTTCTGGCGGACGCTGGCCTGCTTCTCCTCCAGCTCCAGCCGGGCCTTCTTCTGCTCCAGCCAGGCGGTGTAGTTGCCCTCGAAGGGGATGCCGCGGCCGTGGTCAACCTCGAGGATCCACTTCGCCACGTTGTCGAGGAAATAGCGGTCGTGCGTCACCGCCACCACCGTCCCAGCATACTCGGCCAGGTGCCGCTCCAGCCAGTTGACGCTCTCGGCGTCGAGGTGGTTCGTCGGCTCGTCGAGGAGCAGGAGATCGGGCTTCTCGAGCAGCAGCCGGCAGAGGGCGATGCGCCGCCGCTCGCCGCCGGAGAGGTTGTCCACGCCCCAGTCGCCGGGGGGCAGGTTCATCGCGTCCATCGCGATCTCCACCTGCCGGTCGAGGTCCCAGAGGTTCTTGGCGTCGATCTCGTCCTGCACGGCCGCCTGCTCGGCGAGCAGTTTCTCCATCTCCGCGTCGGCGAGGGATTCGCCGAACCGGGCGTTGATCTCCTCATAGCGCCGGAGCACGGCCCGGGCCTCATCGACGCCGTTCATGACATTCTCAAAAACCGTCTTCTGCGGATCGAGCCGCGGCTCCTGCTCGAGATACCCGACGGTGTAGCCCTCCGCGAGCCGGGCCTCGCCGTCATACTCGCGGTCGATGCCCGCCATGATCTTCATGAGCGTGCTCTTGCCGGCGCCGTTGCGACCGAGGAGGCCGATCTTGGCCCCCGGATAGAAAGCGATGTTGATGTTCTTGAGCAGCTCGCGCTGGCCGAACTTCTTGTTCAGGTCGGAGATCTGGAAAATGAAGGCGGGGCCCATCGATCGATTCGTCGCTCCTGCAGGTGATTCGGGCCCGACATTCTATCATGGAAGTCCGGCCTTGCGCCGGCATGGAAGACCGGCTGTACGCCGGCCCGCATGCGCCGGGCTCGTTGCAGCGGGGCAGGAGATGGCCTATTATTCGGAATGGCGGTTCCGATAGCCGAGCAGGAGTTTTTTCATGGCCGACTACGTGCATCCCGAGGTGCTGGTGTCCACCGACTGGGTCGCGGAGCATCGCTCCGACCCCACCGTGCGGATCGTCGAATCGGACGAGGACCGCGCCCTGTACACCATGGGACACATCCCCGGGGCCGTGGAAATCGACTGGGCCGTCGACCTCCAGTGCCCGGTGGTCCGCGACTACATCGACCGGGCCGCCTTCGAGAAACTCTGCGCCGAGAAGGGCATTTCCAACGACACGACCGTCGTGTTCTACGGCGACAAGAACAACTGGTGGGCCTGCTACGCCTTGTGGGTCTTCAAGCTCTACGGCCACAAAGACTGCCGGATCATGAACGGCGGCCGGAAACGCTGGGAGCTCGACGGCCGGCCCTGGTGCACCGACCGCGTCTCGTATCCCGCTGGCCGCTACACGGCCAGCGAGCAGGATGGCTCGATCCGCGCCCTGCGGGACGAGGTGTTCAAGCACTGCAGGGCGGGCAAGCAGCTGCTCGACGTCCGCTCTCCCGAGGAGTACCGAGGCGAACGGATGCACATGCCCGACTACCCGAACGAGGGCGCGGTCCGCGGCGGCCATATTCCCGGCGCCCTCAACGTGCCCTGGCCGTGGAACTGCAACGAGGACGGAACGTTCAAAGCGGTCAAAGAACTCGAGAAGCTCTATGTCAAGGAGCTGCGAATGAAGCGCCGGTCGCCGACGATCGCCTATTGCCGGATCGGCGAGCGGTCGAGCCTGACCTGGTTCGTGCTCACCTATCTGCTCGGTTTCGGCAACGTGAAGAACTACGACGGCTCCTGGCTGGAGTGGGGCAACGCCGTCCGCGTGCCGATCGCCAAGGGGGCGGAGCCGGGGGGCATGACGTCGCCGGCTCCCGCGGCCACCCACGCGTAGCGACCGATGAGCGTCAGCGAAAAGGTCGCGGAGATCGTCGGCGAATTCGCCGACCTCGACGGCCGTGAGAAACTCGAACTGCTCGTCGACTACGCCAATGGGCTGCCGCCGCTGCCCGCCACCTACGAGGCGCGGAAGGCCGTCGAGGACCGGCGCGTGCACGAGTGCCAGACGCCGGTCTTCCTCTGGACGGAGTGCGACTCCGGAAAGGCCCGGCTCGTGGCAGAGGTCGCCCCGGAGGCACCGACCGTCAAGGGGTTCGTCGCGATCCTCGCGGCCGCCGTCAACGGCCGGCCCGTCGAGGAGGTAGCCGCGATCCCGGACGACCTGCTCGACCGGATCGGCCTCGGCCCGGTGCTCGGCATCCTCCGCGCCCGCGGCCTGCAGGCGATCACGGTGCGGATCAAGCGTGGTCTGATCGCCGCTGCGGTCGCAGGCTGAACCAAGACCTTCTCGCTCCCGGAGAACCTCGTCCGTGTCACCCGCCGAACAAGTCGTCGCCGGCATCGACCTCGGCGGCACCGCGATCAATTACACGTTCCTCGACGAGCGCGGCCAGTTCCTCATCGAATCGCTCTGCGAGCATCCCGCCCGCAGTGTCGAGGGGCCCGCTGTCTGCCTCGACCAGATCGTCGCCGGGCTGCGGCTCGCGGCCGACCGGGCGAGACTGCCCATGGAAAAGCTCGTGGCCGTGGGCCTCGACACGCCGGGGCCGGCGAGCGGCGCCGGTGTCCTGAGCCGGCGCGGCTCGACCAACTTCGTGCATCCCGACTGGGCCGGCTTCGACATCCGCTTTGGGCTGGAGCGGCGGCTCGGCCTGCCCGTCACCTATCTCAACGACGGCAATGCCGCCGCGCTCTGGGGGCACGTCTCGATCTTCGGGTCGGAGAACGATGCCACGAGCGTCGCGGCGATCATCGGCACCGGCCTCGGCGGCGGCGTGATCACGGGCGGCCGCGTGGTGACCGGCCGCAACGGTTTTGGCGGTGAACTCGGCCACGTGCTCCTGCCGTGGACGGCCATCCCGGGCCTCGAGGGACTCACGCCGAGGTGCAACTGCGGCCGGACGGGGGATCTCGAATCCCTCTGCTCGCTGACGGCGATCCGGCGCACGCTCCTGCCCCACTTCCTCTCCCGCCGCCCCGATCACCCGCTGGCGCAGGAGGCCGATCCGGCCGTGGCGGCGAAGCAGGTCCGCGGCCTCGCGGAGCGCGGCGACGAACTGTGTCGGGAGATTTTTCGTGTCCAGGCCCGGGCGCTCGGCCTGTTCTTCGACGAGATGATCAACGTCTTCGATCCCGACGCGCTGATCGTGGGGGGCGGGGGGGTGGAGACCGACGAGGCGTTCCGGCAGTGGTTCCTCGGCGAGATTCGCGCCGGCATGCCGGCGCAGCGGGAGGAGCAGGCCGAACTGCCGATCCACGTCATGCCGGCCGGCGACACGGCCGGCGCCCGCGGCGCCGCCCTCGACGCCGCGCGGCTCGTCCGCGAGCGCTGACGACGCCCTCGGAAAACCTCGGTCTCCCGTCGAAAGGCAAGCCGCGTCCGTGCGTGCCCCGACGGCACATTCCGCGTCGCTTTGAAGCGGAAGCCCCCAGATACGAACCGTGTGGATGACGGACGCGTCCTGCCGAGACCCGTCTCCATGACGTCGATCCTGCGGCTGCTCGTGATTGCGTCTGTGCTACCTGCCGGACAGATCAATCAACTCGCCGGCCGGGGGCAGTTCCTCGAACTCGTCCGCTATCCCATCGAACTCCGCGATGGCGGCGCAAAGCGGGCCCGCGAACTGCAGCCGCCGCTCACTGCCGCGGAAAAGGTTCCCGACCCTCCACGAGCCTGGCAGCCGGTCGTGCAGCGGGGCGAGCTGTGAAGCCCGGCGCCGGTGGTCGGTTTCCGCGCAGTGTCGCCATCGGCTTCGATGGGGGATCGGTGCTCTTCGACGCCGACAGGCTCGGTGTCGCAGCCGTGTGGACCGGCGGTTTCGTCACGTCGCGACGACAGGACTCTATGGGCCTGTGGTGGGACCAGGCCGACACCTCCGTGGAAACCTTCGCGCCCGCTCCGCATCCGATGGCATTCCGACTCGATGGGAAGTCGGACTGGCAGGACTTTGAGCCGCCGACGACGAGCGACCCCAACACTGGCACACGATTCGATGGCTACCAAGTCGGCACCGCGGCAGTCCGCCTCCGGTACCGCGTGCTCGTCGGCGGCCGGCGGATCGGGGTCAGCGAGGACGTACGCGTCGAGAGACGGCATGACTGGCTTGGCTGCGCCCGCGACTTCCGCTTCACCGGCCTGCCGGCGGAAGCCCGCGTCGCGGTCGCGTTGCCACCGGCCGCGGTGGCGCATCTCGACGACATGGGCACACCACGTGCCACCCCGAATCCCGCCGCGGCATTCCTCCGGCTCACGTCGGGCACGACGACCGGCCCGCCAGACCGCCGTCAGGACCGCCTCCAGCAGTAACGGGACCGGGAGGGGACGGTACCGGTGGTGGCCGCAAGCCCCTGCAGACCGGCCTGGGATGACACGAAGGGCCGGTTCGGCCCGTTCGCCGACCAGAAGTCTGCGGCAGGGATGTGTGCCCGCGCAGGTCCGACACAGCCCCGACTCGATTAGCCCTGCGCAGCCGCATTGACATAGCAGTAAAATCTGGCTAACTTAGCCATTATGATTCGCGTGAACATGCACGAAGCCAAAACGCGGCTTTCGGAACTGGTGAAGGCCGTCGAAGAGCGGGGCGAAACCGTGATTCTTCAACGTCATGGCAGGGCTGTCGCGGAGATCGTCGCCTGCGGCGTTGACCGGACGACGCAGCCGCGCGACATGAGCCCCGACCCGACACTTCAGCCCCGGTTTTCCCCCGGCTATGACCCGGCCGAGACGTTGACCGAAGACGAGTGGCCGGCGGATTTCCGGTGAGGCTGCTCCTCGACACGAGCGCCGTACTCCACCTCGCGGCGGGCTCGTTGCCACCGCAAGCCACCGACGTGCTCCGCGCCGGTACGCCCGCCACGATTTCTCCGGTCACACCCTGGGAACTCGCCATCAAGGTCAAAGGCGGCAAACTGACGCTGCCCCTGCCGCCACTCGAGTATGTGATCAGCCTGACGAACCGCTATCGACTCGCCTTCTCCCCGGCCAGTCTCGATGCCCCCCTGCTGTGCGCTGCCGCCGATCTGCCCTTGATCCACCGCGATCCGTTCGATCGGATTCTGGTGGCCACCGCCATCCGCGAACAGTTCGCGATCGTCACGCCCGACCGCACGATCGGCTCCTATCCCGGCGTCACGACGGTCTGGTGAGCCGTTCGCAGAGACGCCTCGGCGACCTCCCCATCGCCGCATCGTGCCCGTGGTGTCATACGGCGCCCACTTGATCCTCGCGCCGCAAACGATCCTGCTGAACCATCGGATCGGGCGGGGTTGCCCATGGCCCTGGAGCCGGCTTGAGCG
>Ga0208721_1000335_pt1 | contig 10631 bp, 11 predicted proteins | sample LakMenEpi17Aug10_FD_150705 | JGI IMG/M metagenome (GOLD analysis project Ga0208721, IMG submission 150705) | Freshwater microbial communities from Lake Mendota, WI - 17AUG2010 deep hole epilimnion (SPAdes) | ecosystem: Environmental > Aquatic > Freshwater > Lentic | place: Lake Mendota, Madison... | reverse complement strand
GATCACGCCTTCGGCTCCATGCCGGGGGCGAGCCGCACCAGCAACTGCCCCGCCGCGACGCGGATCTCGTGCACCTGCTGCCGAACCGTGGGCGAGATCCGGTGCCGGCCCGTCGTCACGTCGAACTGCCAGCCGTGCCACGGGCAGGTGAGGGTGGTGCCGCAGACCGCGCCGGTGCCCAACGGTCCGCCCTGGTGCGGGCAGAGGCCGTCGATCGCATGGAACGCGCCGTCGACGTTGACGATGGCGATCATCCTGTCACCGGCGACCCGCTCGATGCCTCTGCCCGGCGGGCAGTCGGCAACCGTGGCGACGGGTATCCAGTCGGACGCGGGCATGGCGGTTGTCTGGCGGGCAGGCGGCTGCAAACGACCGCCGTGCGGGGGGGCGCGGGAGGGCTCAGGCGGCGGACCGATTTACTGTAGCCGCTTTCGGCTGGCCCCGCCATCGGCGGTGCACCCACCAGTACTGACCGGGTTCGCGCCGGATCGCGCGCTCGAGCAGGCTCGTGTACCACTGGGAGAGGGCCTTGAGGTCGGCGGTCTCGGGCCCGGCGGCGGCCGGGTCGGCCACCCCCTCGAGCCGGAGGTCGTAGTCGAACAGGCCGTCGCGCCGCGTGGCGGAGCAGACGAGCACCGGCGCCGACGAGGACAGGGCGAAGACGCCGATCGCCTTGTGGACGCTCGCCGGCCGGCCGAAGAAATCGACCCAGCAGCCCTTCGGCCCGGCCGCCTGGTCGCCGAGGAGCCCGATGGCCCCGTTCTCCTCGAGGACCAGCGCGACGTCGGGAGCGCTCCCCTTCTTGGGGAGGATCCGCTGGCCGCGCGACTCGCGAAACTCTGTCACGAACCGGTCGAGCCGCGGGTTGTCGAGCTCGCGGGCCACCGAGAAGACGCGGAAGCCGAACAGGCCGAACAGGTAGGCGGCGAGTTCGAAGTTGCCGTAGTGGCCCGAGAGGATGACCTTCGGCCTGTCGAGCCAGAGGAGGCGGACGAATTCCTCCATGCCGTGGATCCGCAGGTATTTCCGCCACGTGGTCCGCGTGATCACCCGGTTGGCATGGGCGATCTCCACGACCATCAGCAGGAGGTGCTCCCACATCTGTCGCGCCGTCTCGCGCCGGGCGGCGGCGTCGAACTCGGGGAATGCCGTGCGCAGATTGTCGCGAACGACCTGACGCCGGATCCGCAGCCGGTGGGCGAGGAACGACGACAGCCTGCGGGCGCCGCGCTCGCAGGCGGCGCGGGGCAGGGACTGGATCACGCAGATCGCGACCCGCACCGCCGCGTAGGCGGCGAGATCGATGCAGCGGGTGGCGAGGGAACGGCGGGCCAAGGGGGTCATCCGTGACGCGGGCGGGCGGACCAGGGCGGATTGTCGCCGCCGGCCCCGCCTGCGGACAGATCGGTTTTTCGGCCCGTTTCCTCCAGCCGGCCGGAAGATGGCGAGACTTTGCCGGGGTGTCAGCCGGCCGGGAGCGCAGGGGCGGCTGTCTGCCAGACGAGCAGGGCGACGCTGACGGCGTTGAACAGGGCGTGGAGGAGGATGCAGGGGACGATCGATCCGGTGCGGCGGGCGATGGTCCCGAGGACGAGCCCGAGGGGAAACAGGGGCACGTACGCCAGCCCCTGCCCGAGGTGGAGGAGGGCGAAGAGCGCCGCCGACAGGGCCACCGCCATGCGACCATCGCCGTCGGGGAGGATTTTTTCCAGCCAGCCCTGGAGGACGCGGCGAAAGAAAAACTCCTCGGCCAGCGGCGCCGCAACGACGGCCGACAGCACGACGAGCGCCAGCGACGCCGGATCGCGATGGGTCGTCATGAAGTCGATGATCGGGTGCTGGTAAGGCACGACCGCGTCGAGCAGGGCCGCCAGCGTTAACAACGGAGCAACGAGGAGGGCCACGCCCGCGGCGGCGATGCGCAGGTCCGCGGCCGGCCGCAGCGGCGCCAGTCCGAGATCGGCGAGGCTGGCCCCGCGGGCCGAGAGGTAGGCAATCGAGAAGGCGGTCGCGGCGAGCTTGGCGATCAGATCGAGCGGGATCAGCTTCGCGAGACCGTCCTCCTCGCGCAGGCCGGCGAGGCCGACGGCGAGGACCACCACATGGAGTGCGAGCACCTGGAGAACGTCGAGTCCGTTCCAGGGCACCGGCTCGTGGGGCCGGGGGGTGATGGCCGGCGCGCCTGCGCGCAGGCGGCCGAGGATGGCGAACGCCACGCCGGCGCTGGCCGTCGCAGCGAGCCCCACGAGCAGGAGCCAGATGGCCGACGCGGAGCCCGTGCCGGCGTTCGAGGCGCTGAGTTCGGTGGTGGCGGCGAGCAGCATGGAGGCGGCGTTGGTCCGACGCGGGTCAGGGACGTCGCTCGCCGCCGGCACCGAGCAGGCCACGGGCGGCGACGAGGTATTCGAGGCCCGACCAGACGGTCGCGACGATCGCCGCCCAGGCGCACCACGCGGCGAGCGTCCGCAGGTCGAGGCCGGCGACGCCGGAATCGATCCCGGCGCGGACGCCCAGTTCGAGGGCGATGGCCGCGCACTGGAGGAGCATCTTCAGCTTGCCGGACAGGGCCGCGGAGAAGTCGCGGCCGGCCCGCTCCATCTCGGCCCGCACGGCCGTGACCACGAGTTCGCGGACGACGACGACCAGGGCCATCCAGGGCAGGATCGCCGAGCCGGCCCGGTCGGCGAGGAGGACGAAGGCCCCGCAGACGATCACCTTGTCGACGAGCGGGTCGAAGATCCGCCCCAGCCGGCTCACCTGGCCGAAGCGGCGGGCCCACCAGCCGTCGACCCAGTCGGTGGAGGCGGCGACGAGAAACAGCCCCAGCGCCGCCGGCCAGGCCGATCGCTCGATGGCCGCGAAGAGAATGAAGGCGAGCAGGAGCCGCAGCGCCGAGAGCATGTTCGGCACGGTCCAGACACGGTCGAGCGGCGCGGGGGAGGTCATGTCGAATCAATCGTACCCCGTCGCACCGGCCGCGGGCTCAGGTATTCCCTGTCGCGAGCACGCCGGCGAGGTCGTAGCCGGCGGCGGCGACGATCTCCACCGGCACGATCCGGCCCGTCAGTGGCCGGGCTGCCGAGGTGCCGGGGGCCGTGACGTAGACGACGCAGTCGATCTCCGGCGCGTCGGCCTTCGAGCGGCCGATCCAGACGTCCGCGCGGTCGGCGCTCTGCCGGTCGATGATCACGTCGAGCGTCCGGCCCACCTGACGGTGGGCGTGGTCGTGGGCGATTTCCTGCTGCACGGTCATGAGCTCGTCGCGGCGGGCGGCCTTCTCCTCCTCGGGGAGATGGCCGTCGAGCCGGGCGGCGGGCGTGTCGGGCTCGAGGGAGTAGGTGAACACGCCGACCCGCTCGAACCGCCACTGCCGGGCGAAGTCGACGAGCTCCGCGAACTGCTCGCGGGTCTCGCCGGGAAAGCCGGTGATGAACGTCGTCCGGAGCGTGAGGCCGGGGATGCGGTCGCGGAGCCGGCCGAGGAGATCCTCTGTGGCGGCCCGGCCGACCCGCCGCTGCATGCGCTTGAGCACCGGGTCGCTGGCATGCTGCAGCGGCATGTCGAGGTAGGGGAGGATGCGGCGGCTGGCGGCGATCGTATCGACGAGCTCGGGGGTGAAGTGGATCGGATACAGGTACATGAGCCGGATCCATTCCAGGCCGTCCACCTCCTCGAGGCGGCGGAGCAGCTCGACGAGCCGCGGCTCGCCATACAGGTCCATGCCGTAGTAGGTCGTGTCCTGGGCGACGATCACGAGTTCCTTGACGCCGTCGGCGGCGAGCTCGCGGGCCTCGGCGACGACCGCCTCGAGCGGCTTGGTGGCGTGCTTGCCGCGCATCTTCGGGATCGCGCAGAACGTGCACGTCCGGTCGCAGCCCTCGGAGATCTTCAGATAGGCCATGTGCCGCGGGGTGACCCGCATCCGGCCGGTGTCGTCGAGCGGCCGGGCCGGCGCCGGGCGGAACACGCTGCGCTGGTCGCCGAGACCGCCGACGAGCCGTTCGGCGGCCCGCGCGATCTCGTCCCGCGAGAACACGCCGATCACGGCGTCGAGGCCGGGCAGCTCCGTGAGCAGCTGCTCCTTCTGCCGCTCGGCGAGGCAGCCGGAGACGACCACGCCGCGGGTGCCGCCGGCCTTCTTGAGGTCGAGCATCTCGTGGAGGGCGGCGTAGGACTCCTGCCGCGAGGCGTCGATGAAGGCGCAGGTGTTGACGATCACGAAATCCGATCCGGCCGGCTCGGCGACGAACTGCCAGCCGTCGTCGCGCAGCAGGCCGAGCATCCGCTCGCCGTCGACGAGGTTCTTCGGGCAGCCGAGGCTGACCATCGAGAACGTGCCGCGGCGCGAGGCCGGATCGCCGGGGGCGATGACCGGCAGCGGCGCGGCCGCCGTGGCGCAGGCCCCGGGGCCGCCGTCGACGATCTGCAGGGGTTGCATCAGGCCCGCTCCGCGATCAGCGTGTCGAGCTCGTGGCGGAGCTTGGGCAGGATCTCGTCGTAGGGGAAGGCACCGAGCTCGACGCTGCGCCGCTTGAGATTGACGTGGGTCGGGCCGCACCACAGGCCGAGGTCGGCATCGTCGGTCTCGCCGGGGCCGTTCACGCGGCAGCCCATGACGGCGATCGTGATCGCGTGGTCGCGGGCGTAGGCGGTCATCTCCTTGACCTGCCGGGCGAGGTCGATGAAGGCCTCGTTCTCGACCCGCGAGCAGCTCGGGCAGGAGATGATGTTGAGCGTGGACAGGCCGTAGTCGACGACGCTCCGCACCCGGCCGGCGGCGATGTCGTCGAGGATGGCGCGGGCGGCGGCGATCTCCTGGGGCTTGTCGGCGTTGGGGACGGTAAGGGAGACGCGGACGGTGTCGCCGATGCCGCGCGAGATCAGCTGCTCGAAGGCGATCCGCGTCTTGATGATGCCGTCGGGGGGCATGCCCGCTTCGGTGACGCCGAGGTGCAGCGGCACGTCGGGCCGTTCGGCGGCGAACCGCCGGTTGACCTCGATCACCTTGAGGGGATCGGAGTCCTTGAGCGAGACGACGTAGCGCGTGAAGCCGAGCGCGTCGAGGAGGGCACAGTGCTCGAGGGCGCTGGCGAGCATCGGCCCGAGGGAGTCGTCGGCGGCGAACTGCTCCTTCTTGGCGGGATCGACGCTGCCGCAATTGACGCCCACCCGCAGGCCGCAGTCGTTGGCGGCGGCCACGTCGGCGATGAACTTCACCTTGTCCTGCCAGGGCTTGGTCGGCTCGTGGTGGTAGAGGTGGCCGGGGTTGTAGCGGAGCTTGTCGACGTGGGGGGCGACGTCGAGGGCGAGCCGGTAGTTTTCCTGGAGGTCGATGGCCAGGTTGGCGGGGGTGCCGGCCCGGATTGCGGGCAGGGCGGCGGCGTCCTTCTTCGAGTCGACGGCGATGCGCACGACGCCGGCGCCGGCGGCGTGCAGGGCGTTCGCCTGCTCGAGCGTGGCGGCCACGTCCTGGGTGTGGGTGGCCGTCATGCTCTGGGTGGCGATGGGATGGCCGCCGCCGATGGTGATCGAGCCGATCCTCACGCCCCGCGTCGGATTTCGTCGCAACTCGACCACCTGCCGCTCCTTCGCCACACTCTTTGGACCGTCTGCAGCCGGCACCAGCCGCCGCCGACCCCCAAACAATAGCAAACCGCCGGCTGGCGGCGATATGGCCATGAAGTACTCCCCGGTCCTGCACGTCGTCCTGCACGAGCCCGAGATCCCGCCCAACGCCGGGAACGTGGGCCGGACGTGCGTGGCGATCGCCGCCAAGATGTGGCTGGTGCGGCCGCTGGGCTTCAAGCTCGACGACTACTACCTGCGCCGGGCGGGGCTCGACTACTGGGAGGAGTTGGAGTGGGAGGTGGTCGACTCGTGGGCCGATCTTTGCCGGCGGCTCGACGAGTCAGGCGCCGGCGCGAAGTGGCTGTTTTCGGCGCGGGCGAGCCGGCCGTACACGGAGCCGCGGTATGCGCGGGGCGACGTGCTGGTGTTCGGCAGCGAGTCGCGCGGGCTGCCCCGCGATCTGACGGCCGCCCATGCCGACCGGCTGCTCACGATCCCGTCTCGGCCGCAGGTGCGCAGCCTCAATCTTGCCAACTGCGCGGCGATCGTGGCCTACGAGGCGTTGCGGCAGTGGTCGGCGTGATGGCGGGCGAGTGACGGCGGGCGGACGGGGAAGGATCAGCGCGGCGGTTCGGCCATCGCGCCGGCCGACGGGATCTCGGCGTACAGGGGCAGGTGTCGGTAGTAGACCTCGAGCATGTAGGTGCAGAAGCAGGTTGCGTACAGGCGGCCGCCGACGGCGCCCCAGCGATCGCCACCGGGGTCCCATGATCCACGGTCGGGGCCGGTGGTGAGCTGGGCCTTGGGCAGCGTCTCGCGCATGGCTGCGTTCCAGCGGTCCCAGGCCGTGCCTCCGGCGTGGTGGGCGACCTGCGTGATGTAGTACCAGGCGTACAGGTCGCGTTCGCCGGCGAAGTCGAGCGGGCGGGCGACGAGCTGTTCGAGTCCGGCCACCAGCCGCGGCTCGCGGGGCGACCAGCCAAGGTACTGCCGGCAGAGCAGACCCTCTGCCGACATGGCGGGCGAGACCAGTTCCACCGCGCCGTTGGCATTCCTGAGATAGCCGTAACGGGCTCCGCCATCGATGGCCAGGCCGTCGAGCAGCCGGCCGATGCCCTCGAAGGCCGTGGGCGGCACGTTGATGCCGGCCATCTGTCCGCTCTTGAGGGCCATCATGAACCAGCCGGTCACCGAGAGGTCGCCATCCTGCCCGGGCTGGTAGCGCCAGCCGCCGTTGGGGCCCTGCGCCGCGAGGCAATAGGCGATCGCCCGGCGGGCGGGGACCTCGTAGGCCGGGTTCTTCGTCATGCCGAAGAGTTCGCAGACCGCGATCGTCGCCTGGGCGTGGGAGTAGAGGGCGTGGTGCTGCGGCATGGGCTCGAAGTCGAAGCGGCCGTCGGCAGCCTGGCGCTGCAGGAGCCGCCGCCAGGCGCGGGCCACGACGGCCCGGTGCTTGCCCGTGTCCGGCAGGTGCCCCGCGCCCTGGAAGGCGATCAGCGCCATGGCGGTGGCGGCCAGATGGTTTTCCTGGGAGCCGACATTCGAGTACGGACCTTTGAGGCTCCACAGGCCGTCTGCCTGTTGCTGCCGCACGAGCCAGTCGAGAGCGCGGGTCACGGCGTCCTCGGTGGCCTCGGTGCCGCCGAAGGCCCGAACGAGCGCCTCGCGTCGGCCGACGTCGCGGCCCTGCAGGAGCGCACCGACGACAGGGGCCGGCACGCGTGAATCGCCGGCCAGCAGCGGCCCGTTTTGCTCGGCCGCCGGCTGCGGCGGTGCGACGACAGGATTGGCGACTGGTGGAAGATTGGCATCGACGGGTTCCGGTTCCGGAGGCTCTTCCGGTTCCTTTTCCACCGTCACGCCCGGCTCCTCGGCCGGCTCCGTGGAAACGAACGCCATGTCCAGCGTGGGCACCCGGCGCGGCTCGCCACGGATCACATAGATGGCGAGCATGATCAGGCCGATCACGTGCAGCGAGATGCTGACCGTCAGCGGTGGGCTCTTGCGCACCGCCTTGTCGATGCGGTCGCGCAGCGAACGCCACGACAGCGGGTCGGCGTCGGCGGGTTCGTCGAAGTAGCTTTCGGTGGCGACTTGGACCGGCGACGCGACGACGATCGGCTCGCGGCCAGTGCGGGGAAAGCCCGGCTCGGCGGGATCGTCGCCGGCAGGCAGGCCGCCGAGGATCGTCTTCGTGGCGGAGGCTCTGGGCGCCGAGCGAGTCGCCGGCGGGTCAGGTGGCCAAATGTCGTCGGCGGGGAAGTGCATCGGCCTTCCTGACGAAAACGACCGGTTTGAGGGCTGGGCTTTGCTTTGGCGTGTTCATGGTGTATTATGAGGGAGTCGTTCGCATCGGCCTATCCGATTTTCGGGTCGGGTCGATCTGGACGATGCCAAACACCGTCGCGGGGTGGAGCAGCCCGGTAGCTCGCGAGGCTCATAACCTCGAGGTCACAGGTTCGAATCCTGTCCCCGCCATTTTCAGCCCGCCCGGCCCTCCTGGCCCGGGCGGGCTTTTTCTTGCGCGGGCCCGCCCTCGAGGCGGGCAGTCTTGCGTTGCCATCCATGGCCCCTGCCGGTTGTTTTTTTGCGCGGCCTCCTGCCGCGGGCCAGTTTTGAAAACTGGCGTGATTTCCGAAGAACACGCTGTAACCCCCTAGGCTGCAGCGGGTTCTGGCGTGTTTTGCGGCTCCGTGCATTTCGGTGCGGACGCCTGCTGCGTCGCAATTCGCGTCGCACTCCGACGAACCGGTCTGGGAACGAGGACCGTCGATGGTCTCGTCAGCGTGTGGCTCCGCTGCGATCGCCGCAGGATCCGTTTGCTCCCGGACAGGGGAGGCATGCTCGGCGGCCGCGACCGCGGGCGTACCGCCCGCCACCACGCTCTCGAAGTGGTGCTCCCGCGACATCATGGGGTTGCCCATGCCCTGAGAGGCGGCGTTGCTGGCACGTGAAGACAGGATGTCGAAAACGCAGCCAGTATCGAGTGAACGAAGGCCGGGAAGGCCGAAGTGAACGTCCGCCGAGCGGGGCATGGGCAACCCCGAACAGTCGGAGCGTTCTGTCCACTATTGGATGCTCCCGGTAGTATCTTTGATAACTACAAAATCCCGTCGCTCACTCACGACGTTTTCACCCCGTGCCCGCTCAACCTCCCCCGCGCTACGCCCCGACCCTCGAACTCCCGCCCTCGAGCTACGTTCCTGGCCACGACCTCCCCCATCCGGTGAACGACCCCGCCGGGCATCTCTATGCCCAAGCTCGCCAAGCCCACGGACCGGTGCTATCTCCCGACGTGCTCCTGAGCCTTCCCGCTGAGCCCCACTCCCGGCGCCGAGCCTTTGCCGCCACGCTCGCCGCCGACCCGCAGTGGCTCTTCGCCCTGGATCTCTTCAACGAGGGTTTTTATTGGGAGTCACACGAAGCCTGGGAAAGCTTCTGGAATGCTCTCGGCCGCACCACTCCTGAGGCCCAGTTCGTCCAGGGGCTCATTCACCTTGCGGCTGCGGGCGTGAAGATCCGCGAGGGCAAACCCCAGGGTGTCAGCCGGCATACCAAGCGGGCCCGGGAACTTCTTGGCGACCTGACGGCGGCAAACCCTGGCGGCGCACTCGGCCTGGCTCCCGAGAGTGTTTCAGCCGTGCTCGCCGAACTGGAGAAGTCCACCCCCGAGTGCTGGCACACCTCGCGGACGCCAGTTGTGCGGGTGTTGGATGCGCCTTTGCGGCTGGCAGAGTAGGTGAAAACTACAGGCTTGCCCATGGTTCGCCGGAGGTTGGCCGGAGGCGTGCCTGGGCGGAATTCGAAACCCTCAGGGCTGTTCGCCGTTGAATGAAGAGCCCGACGATCCAACCACGCAGAAAAGCCACCCCCACGCGGAGCCCCCAATCATGTGCCGCCGAGCCTGCATTCCCCTCGTGTCCCTCGTTTTCGTGGCTTGTTCCTGCTGCTTGGCCGTCAGTCAGCCAGCCTTTGCCGCCCCTGGGGAAGGCAACGGTAAGCGGGCTGAACGACGCCAACGAGCCCTGCAGAAGTTCGACACCAACGGCAACGGCCAGCTGGACCCGGACGAGAAACAAGCCGCCAAAGCAGCCATGCAAAACCGGCGGGACCAAGGTCAAGGCCAAGGCCCGGGCGGACAGGGGGCACGTGATCCAGAGCGCCGCCGAAAGCTCCTGGAGAAGTTCGACAGTGACGGCGATGGCAAACTCAGCGAGACCGAGCGGGCGGCAGCCAAAGAGGCCCGGGCAAAACGCGGAAAATGACTTCGAGCCGCCGCGGGCTCTCGCCAATGTCACCACCAACGAGCGCGCCTAGATACGCGCAAGGCCTGCCGGCTGCATTCTTGTGAACTGTGTGCCCAGGCGTAGCGCTGCTCTGATGGTTTCATGGCGAACCGCTGGCGGCCGGGGTTTGCCAGAACATTCGCCGGTCGTTCGGTCTCTCGGTCGCTGGCGTGATCTCCCGTTGTGTGGGGCTCTGCAGGCTTGCCCATGGTTCGCCGGAGGTTGGCCGGAGGCGGTGGGTTGGCGGAGCAGGGGCGAGCCTGGGTACAAGTCCCTCCCGGAGCGCGTAGCGTGCGTTCTCAGGCCCGTGTGGTTCCGGCGGGTGCTTGGGGCGAAGCCAGGAGTGATGCCGGGTTTGGGTGCGTGCCAGGGCGCTCCTGCGGCGGAGCGAAAAACAGCGCCGCCGAAGAAGTGAGCCGGCGTGACTCCGTGGCCGGCCCGCCGGAAGACTGTGAGATCGCCCCCAATAGCCGCGAGCTGAAACGCGCGGCTGAAACGCCATGGAACGGCGTCAGCGACCGGGGGAAACCCTTCGGTAACTCCCCCGGCAGGGATGTTTGCGGGCTGAAAGTACGTCGGGACTTTCGATATTGGGTGCGGAACAAGCCGATTTGGAGCGGTTGTTCTGCTGACTGCGCCGAAAAACCGCACGGCGGGGCCCCGAAAGCGGGCTTGTGGCGGCCAAACACGGAGTGTTCCGCGCTACGCAATACCGTCGTGCGACTTCGCGCCGGCGCGGGTGGTCGGGATTTGGTCTCACACGGGATGGGGTCTGAG
>Ga0208721_1000333_pt1 | contig 10744 bp, 6 predicted proteins | sample LakMenEpi17Aug10_FD_150705 | JGI IMG/M metagenome (GOLD analysis project Ga0208721, IMG submission 150705) | Freshwater microbial communities from Lake Mendota, WI - 17AUG2010 deep hole epilimnion (SPAdes) | ecosystem: Environmental > Aquatic > Freshwater > Lentic | place: Lake Mendota, Madison... | reverse complement strand
CTCTGGATCATGCCCTGTCGCGTAGGCTAAGGTAGCGGCTCTGAACGAACGCCGATTTCATCTCCGGGGAACGCGCCGATGGCTTTCGCACACCCTGCACTGTCCGCACGCCGCCGCGATGGGCGCGCCGTGTCGCGGCTCCTGGGAACCGTCGCCGCGCTGCTGCTCGTCGCCGGCTGTACCAGCCGACCGACGGCCACTTCCTCCACGCCAGCCGCCGGCACGAAGCGGTTCATCTTTCTCACCAACACCGACGACCCATTCTGGGATGCCTGCAACGCCGGGCTCGTCGAGGGGGCGAAGCAGTCGGGCCTTGCGGCGAAGAACCTGCGCATGGTGATGGAGAAGAACGACGGCACGACCCAGGGGCAGATCGAGCGGCTCCGGCAGTTCGGCAGCCAGTCGGACATCGTCGGCGTCGCCGTGTCGGCGATCCAGGCCGACAACGCCGCCCTCGCCGAGGAGATGCGGAACCTGGCCCAGAAGGGGATCAAGGTGATCACGGTGGACGGCGACCTGAACCGGGAGAAGTTCCGCAACGCCCGCGCCTACTACGTGGGCAGCGACAACGCCATCGCCGGCCGGCTCCTCGGCCAGGCGGCCAAGGCGATCCTCGCCGCCCGCGGCAAGGAGCAGGGGGGCTACGTGCAGTTCGTCGGCTTCACCGACAACGACAACGGCCGGGCCCGCATGAACGGCTTCCGCGACGCGCTGGGAACGGCCTACACGGAGGTCGACCGGATGGGGGACCAGACCGACCTGTCGAAGGCCCGGGACAACGTCCGCACGGCCCTCGTCAACCACCCCGACGTCGTGGCGCTCGTCGGCATCTGGTCGTACAACGCCCCCGCCATCGCCGAGGTCGTCGAGGAGCGCGGCGTCCGCGACCGGCTCACGATCGCCACCTTCGACGCCCAGGCGGCGGCGATCGACCGGATGGCCGCCGGCAAGATCGACGTCATGGTCGTGCAGAACCCGTTCGAGATGGGCGTCCAGACCGTCCGCCTGCTGCTCGCCATGCACACCGGCGACGACGCCACGCTGGCGGCGATGTTTCCCAACGCCGCCGGACCCGACGGCGACGTCTACACCACCGGCCTGCGGGTCGTCGTGCCCGACGACAAGCCGCTCCTCAAGCGCGAGCAGATCGACCTGCCGCAGCCCTTCGAATTCCTGCCGCTCTCGGAGTTCCGGGCCTGGCTGGCGAAGTACGGTCTCTCCAGCTCGTAGCAGGCCGGCCATGCCATTTCCCCCCGGCCTGGCGGCCGTGCGCCGGCTCCTCCGGCCCAACGAGTGGACGCTGCTGGCGGCGATCGTCGTCACGGTGCTGATCACGGGCCTCGTGGACACGCAGCACACCTACTGGTTCCGCCCCTTCGACAGCGTCCGCGACATCGCCCGCAACACGGCGCTGCTCGGCATCTTCGCCCTCGGCGCGACGGTGGTGATCATCGCCGGCGGCATCGACCTGTCCTCGGGTTCGATGATCGCCTTCTCGGGCACCGTCGCCGCCTGCACGATGGTGGCGCTGGCGCCGGCGGAGGTGGCGGGGTTCAAGCCGGTCGGCCCCGTGGTCGTGGGGATCGCCTGCCTGGCGAGCCTGCTCGTCGGGTTCCTCGTCGGCACGCTCCACGCCTGGCTGATCACGTCGATCCGCCTGCCGCCGTTCATCGCCACGCTGGCCACGCTCGTCGGCCTGCGGAGTTTCGCCCGCGCCCTCTGCGAGAGCACGACCGCCACGTTCCTGCCGACGAAGAACGCGCTGGTCAACGTCTCCGACCCGCTCTTCAAGGCGGTCCGCGACAACGTCTGGATCCCGGTCGTCGTCTTCGCCCTGCTCGCGGCCGTCACCTGGCTGATCCTCACGCGCACCGTGCTCGGCCGGCACGTCCACGCCCTCGGCGGCAACGAGCAGGCGGCCCGGCTGGCCGGCATCCGCACCGACAACGTGAAGTGGTTCGCCTACTGCTACGGGGCGATGACCGCCGCGCTGGCGGGGCTGTTCTACGTGGCCAACGAGTCGGTGGCGGCGCCGGTCAACCAGGGCCGTGGCCACGAGCTCAACGCCATCGCGGCGGCGGTCGTCGGCGGCTGCTCGCTGACCGGCGGCGTGGGCACCGTGCCCGGCACGGTGCTGGGGGCGATCTTCCTCCGCCTCGTCATCGACGCCGTGTCGAAGATCATCAAGACCGGTGCCGACGTCTACGAGGGGCTGATCGTCGGCACCGTCGTCGTCATCGCCGTCACCTTCTCCCAAATCGGCCAGATCGGCCGCGGCGGACGGCAGCTGCTGCCGGGCGGGCTCGGCCTGTGTGCCATCCCGACGCTCGCCCTGTTCTGCGGCGGCGTCGCCGCCACGACGGCCGGAGGCCGGGCGGGCATCGGCGCCGGCCTCGCCGCCATCGTGCTGCTCGTCGCCCTGCGGACGTGGGAGGCCCGGGCGGCGCAGCGTGCCGCCCGGACGCCATGATGGCCCCGGCCTCCCTCCCCGGCGGGTCGGCGATCGTGATGCGCGGCATCTCGAAGCGGTTCCCGGGCGTCGTCGCGCTCGACGGCGTGTCGCTGGAGGTGCGGCGCGGCGAGCTGCACGCCATCTGCGGCGAGAACGGCGCCGGCAAGAGCACGCTGATGAAGATCCTCTCGGGCGTCTACCAGCCCGACGAGGGCATGCTCGAGGTGGACGGCCGCGCGGTGCGGTTCACCGACACGCGTGCCGCCGAGGCCGCGGGCATCGCCATCATCCACCAGGAGCTGGCGCTCGTCGAGGACCTGCCCGTGGCCGCCAACGTGTTCCTCGGCCGTGAGCGGCGCACGCCGCTCGGTCTCGTCGACGACCGGCGCATGGAGGAGGAGTGCAGCCGCCTGCTCGGCCTGCTCGACTGCCAGGTGTCGCCGCGGGCGCGCACGGGCAGCCTCCGGGTCGGCGATCAGCAGCTTGTCGAGATCGCCAAGGCGCTGTCGCTGGAGGCCTCGCTCGTCGTCATGGACGAGCCGACGAGCGCCCTCACCGAGGCGGAGTCGGCGCGGCTGGAGCGCACGATCCACCGGCTCCGCGAGCGGGGCACGACGATCCTCTACATCTCCCACAAGATGGAGGAGGTGTTCCGGCTCGCCGACCGGATCACGGTGCTCCGCGACGGCCGGCACATCCGCACCGTCGACCGGGCCGTGACGAACACCCGGGAAGTGACCGGCTGGATGGTGGGCCGCGAGATCGCCGACCACGACTTCCACGGCCGCCGCTCCCGCGGCCCGCTCGTGCTCGAGGCCCGCGGCCTGACGCTCCCCTGGCCCGAGCATCCGCGCGGCTACCGGATCGCCGACGTGTCCTTCGATCTCCACGCCGGCGAGATCGTCGGCTTCGCGGGCCTGATGGGGGCCGGCCGCACGGAGGTCCTGGAGACGATCTTCGGCGCCGCCGGCTCGAACTGGCGCGGCACGATCCGGCTCGACGGCGCGCCGGTCCGCTTCGCGCACCCCGCCGAGGCGCTGGCCGCCGGGATCGCGATGGTCAGCGAGGACCGCAAGCGGCTCGGCCTGTTTCCCGATCTCGACGTGGCGGCCAACATCAGCCTGTGCAGCCTGCGCGAGGCGCTGGCCGGGGGGCTCGTCAGCCGCGACCGCGAGGAGGCGCTCGTCGCCGGCCCGCTCCGCGACACGGGGGTCAAGACCCCGGGGCCGCACGCGCCGATCACCGGCCTGTCCGGCGGCAACCAGCAGAAGTGCATCATCGGCCGCTGGCTCCTGACCCGCCCCCGCGTCCTGCTCCTCGACGACCCGACCCGGGGCATCGACGTCGGTGCCAAGGCCGAGCTTTACCAGCTCATCGACCGGCTCTGCCGCGACGGCCTCGCCGTCGTCCTCACCTCCAGCGAGCTGCCCGAACTGCTCACGCTCTCCGACCGGATCATCGTCCTCGCCGAGGGGCGGGTGGCGGGGGAGTTCACCCGGGCGGAGGCAACGGAGCAGAAGATCATGGAGGCGGCGACGGCGGGCCGCCGGCCGGCGCCTGCCTCCGCCTGACGCGGTGGGATCTTGTACCTATCGCGCTTGTGCCTCGCGCACCAAGACAGTACGGAGACCAGCGGATGGGGAGGGGTTGCCCATTCCCCGTGAGCCGGCGTGAGCTGCCCAGCACAGCCAGGATGGCGAAGCGCAGGCAGGTCCGAGTGAGCGAAGGGCAGGATGCCCGAAGCGAACGTCCGGCGAAGGGGTGTGGGCAACCCCGACCAGCCAACCGCATGAGCTTCAAGAATGAGCCGCCTCAGCCCCCGAGGTAGCGGGCGACGATGCCGCGGGCGTGCGGCTCGACGCGGGTGCCGGTCACGATCGCCCGACCGTCGGCGAAGACCGAGAGCTGGATCCCGGGCTCGACCTCGGCCCGCACCATCCACGCATTCGCGCTGACGGCCCCGACCGCGGCCAGCCGTCCCGCGACCGCCTCGAGGTCGATAGCGACCCGCGTTGCCGGCAGCACCTGCACGGCATCCCGGCCGCAGAGCGTCGCGGCCGTGGCCCCCACCCGACCCTCGAGCCATGGATAGTCACCGCCCCGACAGGTCGGGCAGCCCGCGGCCGCCAGCGCCGTGAGGTCGACCGTCCGCCAGGCGTCGGACCACAGGTCGCAGACGAGCAGCCGGCTGTCGACGGGGCCGCCGACGATCAGCCGCATCGCCTGCGCCGCCTCCACTGCCCCCACCACCAGCGCGGCGGGGCCGATGATCCCGGCGGTGTCGCAGGTCGGCAGGGCTCCCGGGGCCGGCGGCTCGGGCACGAGGCAGCGCAGGCAGGCGGTGCGGCCGGGGATGATCGCGAGCACCCGCCCCTCGGCGCCGATCGCACCGCCATATACCCAGGGCACGCCCTGGCGGCAGGCGAACTCGTTGACGAGAAACCGGGCCTCGAAGTTGTCGCTGCCGTCGACGATCAGATCCACGCCGCCGAGCACCTCGGCCACGTTCGCGGCGGCGAGATCGACGACGACGGGCTCGTAGCGGCCCGCGGAGTTGATCCGGGCCAGATGCCGGGCCGCGGCTACGGCCTTGGGGAGCCCGGCGGCCACGTCGGCCTCGTCGAAGAGCACCTGCCGCGGCAGGTTCGACAGTTCCGGCACGTCGCGATCGACGAGTCTCAACGTGCCGACGCCGGCCCGGGCCAGCGTCACCGCGACCGCGCCGCCGAGCGCCCCGCAGCCGACCACGGCCACCGACGCCGCCGCGAGCTTCCGCTGCCCGTCCGCGCCGACGCCCGCGAACCGCGTCTGCCTCGAATACCGCTCGCTATCGAACCCGCTCATCCCTGCATCGTACGCGGCCCGACGGCCGCGCCCACGGTGACCGTCAGCCGACGACGTAGCCCGCCCAGTCCCAGGCGAGATGCGCGGCTCCGCCCCCGAGGCCCCAGGCCGCCAGTTCAGCCTGCAGCACGTCGCAGGCCCGGCGCCGCTCGCCGCACGGCACGTCCGCCTGCCGCCAGGCGAGGAGCGGAACCGGCGGCGGCCCGCGCCAGCCGTCGTGCGGCAGACCGCCGCGGTCGAGCGACACGACGAGGCAGTCGAGTCCGTCCGCCAGCGCCGGCGGCGGCGCGGCCCCGGCGACGCTCTGGGCGAGGAGCAGCGTCCCCTTCGCGTTGCGCACGGCCGCGGCCAGCGCCGTCACCTCGGCCGCGGTCGCCGCCCCGGGCAGGACGGCGAGCATCACGGCGGGATGCAGCGCCCAGCATGCGATCCGTTCCGCGGCTGCATCGTCGACCCGATCGAGCAGCGCGATCACGGCCACTCCCGCGGCGTCGGCCGCGGCGAGGGCCGCCTCGTCCGGTGCACGGAGCACCGCGGTCGACGCTTCTTCCCGCAGCGCCGCCACGTCGCATTCCGCCGCCGTACAGGCCACGCCGCGCGGCACCCAGCGCCGGCCGTCGAGCCACAGCGAACGGCGCCGGACGCCGAGCCGGCGCAGGCCGATCACGACGCCGTCGATGCGCCGCACGTCGGCGCCGTGCACGACCTTCAGGTCGAGCCGGTAGACCGCGGGCAGGTCGGGCGTCCAGTAGGCCGGCTCGGTCACTATCGCCCGGCCGACGGCCGCGTCGACGTCCGTCGCTGCCGACGCCGGTCGTGCCGGCCCGAGGTCGGTCACCCGCGCGACGGCCGGCAGCGTGGTGGCGCGGCGGCAGTGCGGCCCGACGAGGGTGCCGGCAAGCCGCGGCGCTGCCGCCGGGCCGGGCAGGGTGACGCGAAAAAAGACCTCGGCCCGCATCTCGTCGCAGCGGCCGAGCACGACGGCGAGTGGCGGCGCGGTCATGCGTTCCGGTCGGCGCCGAACCGTTCCGCCGCCAGCGTCTGCAGCCTGCGCAGGTCGAGCTTGCCCGAGCCGAGCACGGGGATCTCGTCGAGCGGCGCGAAGCTGTCGGCGGACGGAACCCAGAGGTTGGGCAGACCGCGGTCCGCCAGCCGGCGGACGATCTCGCGCGGATCGCGGTCGGTCGGCAGGTGGAAGACGATGAGCCGCTCCCCCTTCGCCCGGTCGGGCACGGCCGCGACCACGGCCAGCAGTTCGCCATCGGCGGCCCCGAGTTCCTCGTTGACCGCCTCCTCGATCGTCAGGTGCGGCACCATCTCGCCGCCGATCTTGGAAAACCGGCTCTCGCGGCCGGTGATCGTGATGAAGCCCTCGGCGTCGAGCCGGGCGATATCGCCGGTGCAGTACCAGCCGTCGTGCACGGCCTTGGCCGTCAGGTCGGACCGGTCGAGGTAGCCCTGCATTACGTTCGGTCCGGCGATCCACAACAGACCCTCGGCGCCGGTCGGCAGTTCGTGCAGCCCCTCGCGGTCGGTGATCCGCGCCCGGCAGCCGAGGATCGGCCGGCCGACGGTTCCCTCGCGGGCGTCGGCGGGCCGCCCGGGAACGTGCCTGGTAGCGGGCACGTTCGCCGCCACGAGCGGCGAGAGTTCGGTGGCACCGTAGGCCTCGCTGGGGCGGACGCCGAACTTCCGCTCGAAGGCATCGCTGACGTCCCGCGGCAGCTTTTCCGCAGCGCCGAACACCGCCTCCAGCGTCGAGAAATCCTCCGCCGGCGTGCGCCGCGCATAGATCCGCAGGAAGGTCGGCGTGGCCATGAGGATCGTGGCATGGTGCTCCCGTGCCAGCCGACCCACCACCTGCGCGTCCCGGGGATCGGTGTGGTAGACGACGGCCGGCTCCAGCGTCAGCGGCGTCCAGAGCGTCGTCGTGTAGCCGTAGGAGTGGAAGAACGGGAGCACGCCGAGGGCCACGTCGGAGGCGGAGAGGTGGAGCAGGTTGTCGATGGCGCGGACGTTCGAGCCGACGTTCTCCTGCGTGAGCACGACGCCCTTGGGATCGCCCGTCGAGCCCGAGGTGAAGATCACGGTCAGGACGTCGTCGGGACGGATCCGCCCGAGGCCGAGGAGTTTTTCCAGGAGCGGAAGCGGAGTCACCGTCGCATGGAACAATCCCAGCGCCTTGTCGACGGGCGTGGCCAGCTTCCGCAGGTCGCCGGCGTCGAGCAGCCGGCTGCCGGCGTCGAGGCGGACGCGGGTCAGGAACGCCGGGCTGGAGATCACGTGCCGCAGGCCGGCCCGCTCCGCGCACAGGTCGACGATCGCCTGCGACGCCGTGTAGTTGAGGTTCACGGCCACGCGTCCGGACAGTGCCAGCGCCGCGTTGACGATCGCCGCGCCGGCGGTCGGAGGCAGGAGGACGCCGACCATCTTCTCGTCAGGGCCGAGCACGCGGTCGAGGACCCGCCGGGCGACGAGGATGCGGGTCAGCAATTCCCGCCCCGTGAGCCGCGTCCCGAGCGAGTCAGCCATCTTCATGCGCCCGCCCGCCGTGCGGCAGGCGCGGAGCATGAGCCGCTGCAGAACGGGGGGAGCGCCGGCAGGGGCTGCATCGATGGGCATGGCGTGTGGAATTCGCGGCGGTGGGGAGCGCGGGGAACGACCGTCGTTGCCGGTTCTCCCGGGGACATTAGAATCGGCCGCCTCCCCCCTGAACAGTCGCCCATACTGGCCGCGGCGGCCCGCCGCCCGCGCCGGACAACCGCCGCCCACACGCATGCCCCGCTACCAGCCCTCGCGGATCGAGCCCACGTGGCAGGACTGGTGGCAGGCCCACGGCACCTTCGCCTGCCCGCGGCTGCCGGGTGGCCGCAAGGCCTACGTGCTCGACATGTTCCCCTACCCGAGCGGCGACGGGCTGCACGTCGGTCATCCGGAGGGCTACACCGCCACCGACATCGTCGCCCGCTTCGAGCGCATGCGCGGGACGGCGGTCCTGCACCCGATGGGGTTCGACGCCTTCGGCCTGCCCGCCGAGGAGCACGCGATCCGCACCGGCACACCGCCGCGCGAGAGCACGGAGCGGAACATCGCCACCTTCACCCGGCAGCTGAAGATGCTCGGCTTCAGCTACGACTGGACCCGCGTGGTCGCGACGACCGACCCCGGCTACGTCCGCTGGACGCAGTGGATCTTCCTCGTCCTCTTCGACACCTGGTTCGACGCCGAACAGCAGCGCGGCCGGCCGATCGCCGACCTGCCGATCCCGGCGCAGGTCAGCGCCCGTGGCGCGGCGGCGGTGGCGGCGTACCGTGATGCCCACCGGCTCGCCTATCAGACGGAGGCCCCGGTGAACTGGTGCCCGGCCCTGGGCACGGTGCTCGCCAACGAGGAGGTGATCGGCGGCGTCAGCGAGCGCGGCGGCCATCCGGTGGTCCGCATCCCGCTCCGGCAGTGGATGCTGCGGATCACCGCCTACGCCGATCGGCTGGAGCGCGAACTGGATGGGCTCGACTGGCCGGCGAGCATCAAGAAGCTACAGGCCGACTGGATCGGCCGCAGCACCGGGGCCGAGGTCGACTTCCCCATTCCCGCGGTCGGCGCCGACGACGGCGGCTTCGCCCGCTGGCGCGAGGGCCGCGGCCGGACGGGGTTTCCGGCCCAGCCTCCCGGCGACGTGCTCCGCGTCTACACCACGCGGCCCGACACGCTCTACGGCGTGACCGCGATGGTCGTCGCGCCGGAGCATCCGCTCCTCGACGCGCTCACCGCCCCGGGCCAGCGGCCGGCGATCGCCGCCTACCGCGAGGCCGCGGCCCGCAAGAGCGATCTCGACCGGACCGACCTCGCCCGGGACAAGACCGGCGTGTTCACCGGGACCCACGTCCTCCATCCGCTCAGCGGCCGGCCGGTGCCGGTCTGGGTGGCCGACTACGTGCTCGCCAGTTACGGCACCGGCGCCATCATGTCTGTCCCGGCCCACGACGCCCGCGACTTCGAGTTCGCCACCGCGTTCGGCCTCGAGGTGCTGCCGGTGGTCGCGCCGGCCGAGGCCGCCGCGGGCCAGCCGACGCTGCCGTTCTGCGCGGAGGGGCGGGCCGTCAACTCCGGCCCCTACGACGGGCTGGCGACCCGCGAGTTCATCCGCCGGGTCGGCGCCGACATGCAGGCCGCCGGCATCGGCCGGCCAGCGGTCAACTACAAGCTCCGCGACTGGCTGTTCAGCCGGCAGCGATTCTGGGGCGAGCCGTTCCCCATCCTTCACGAGCTCGACGCCGCCGGGAACCCGACCGGCGCGATCCGGGCCGTGGCCGCGGACGAGCTGCCCGTCGCCCTTCCCGAGCTCGCCGACTTCAAGCCCGGCGACACGCCCGACCCGCCGCTGTCCCGCGCCCCCGCCGACTGGCTGTACGTGGAGCGGGACGGCCGGCGCTACCGGCGCGAGACCAACACCATGCCGCAGTGGGCCGGCTCCTGCTGGTACTACCTGCGGTTCCTCGATCCGCACAACGACACCCGGTTCGTCGACCCCGAGGTCGAGCGGGCCTGGATGCCGGTGGATCTCTACATCGGCGGCGCCGAGCACGCCGTCCTCCACCTGCTCTACGCCCGGTTCTGGCACAAGGTGCTCCATGACCGCGGCCACGTCTCCCATCCGGAGCCGTTCCAGCGGCTCGTCAACCAGGGGATGATCCTCGGTGAGATGGAGTTCACCGGCTACCGCAGCGGCAAGGGTGGCTGGGTGTCGGCCGGCACGCAGGCCGCCGACGACACGCCGGTCCGCGTCCCCGCCGATCAGGTCGAGAAGCATGGGGAGCACTTCGTGCTCCGCGATGCGCCGCGGGTCCGGGTCGAGAGCCGGGCCCACAAGATGTCGAAGAGCCGCGGCAACGTCGTCAACCCCGACCAGGTGGTCCGCGAATTCGGCGCCGACGCGCTGCGGCTCTACGAGATGTTCATGGGGCCGCTGGAGGCGACGAAACCCTGGAGCACGGCGGGCGTGAGCGGCGTCCGCGGGTTCCTCGACCGCTGCTGGCGGCTGGTGGTGGACGAGCGGGCCGACGACCGCGGCCTGGCGGCGCAGGTCTGCGCCGACGACCCGACCCCGGAACAGCTCCGCGAACTGCACCGCACGATCGACAAGGTGACCCGCGACATCCAGTCGCTGTCCTTCAACACGGCGATCGCCCGGATGATGGAGTTCGTCAACTTCTGCACGCCGCTGGAACGCCGGCCGCGGGCGATCCTCGAGCCGTTCGTGACGATTCTTTCCCCGTTCGCGCCGCACCTCGCCGAGGAGCTGTGGGAGATCCTCGGCCGGCCGGCCCCGGTGTCGCTCGCCCCCTGGCCGGTGGCCGACGAGCGCTGGCTCAAGGACGACACGGTGGAGATCCCGGTGCAGATCCAGGGGAAGCTCCGCAGCCGGGTGGTCGTGCCGGCGGGGGCCGA
>Ga0208721_1000331_pt1 | contig 10774 bp, 9 predicted proteins | sample LakMenEpi17Aug10_FD_150705 | JGI IMG/M metagenome (GOLD analysis project Ga0208721, IMG submission 150705) | Freshwater microbial communities from Lake Mendota, WI - 17AUG2010 deep hole epilimnion (SPAdes) | ecosystem: Environmental > Aquatic > Freshwater > Lentic | place: Lake Mendota, Madison... | reverse complement strand
TGCTCCTCTACCTGCCGCGGTCCGATCGTCCCGTGCCGGTGTTTCTCGGCCTGAACTTCCACGGCAACCAGGCGGAGCACCCCGACCCGGGCATCCGCCTCTGCTCGGCATGGCTGGCGGACGCGGCCGGGGCCGGCATCGTCGGCAACCGGGCCGGCGCCGGTTCGCGCGGCATCTGCGCCCAGCGCTGGCCGGTGGAGCGGATGCTCGAACGCGGCTACGGAATGGCCACGGCCTGCTGCGGCGATTTCTTTCCCGACCGGCCGGACGGCCGCGGTGACAGCCTGCTGCCGGCCCTCGGCCGCCCCGCCGGCGGCGACCTGCCCGACGACGAGCCGGGCGCGATCGGCGCCTGGGCCTGGGGCCTGTCGCGCATCCTGGACTGGCTGCGAACGCTCCCCGAGGTCGATCCCGGCCGCGTGATCGTGGTCGGTCATTCCCGGCTCGGCAAGGCGGCGCTGTGGGCCGGCGCCTGTGACGAGCGGTTCGCGATGGTCGTGTCCAACGAGTCGGGCTGCGCCGGCGCGGCCCTGTCGCGGCGCGACTTCGGCGAGTCGGTCGCGGCCATCGGCCGGCGCTTCCCCCACTGGTTCTGCCCGGCGTTCGCCCGCTTCGCCGGCCGCGAGACGGAGATGCCCTTCGACCAGCACGTGCTCCTGGCGATGGCGGCGCCCCGGCCCTTGTACGTGGCCAGCGCCGTCGAGGACCGCTGGGCCGATCCGCGCGGCGAGTTCCTCGCGGCGGTCGCGGCCGGGCCGGCGTGGAAGCTCCACGGCCTCGAGGGGCTGGGCACGACCGACTGGCCCCCGGTCGACACACCGGTGGGCCGGACGATCGGCTACCACGTGCGCACGGGTCGCCACGACCTGATCGACTACGACTGGGAGCGGTTCGCCGACTTCGCCGACCGGACACTGCTCGGCCGGCCGCCGGCCGGACCCGATCATCCCGCCTTCCATCCGCTGCAGGCGCCGCTGCCGGTGCAGCCGCCGCCCGGCGCGATCGTGCTCATCGGCGCCGCTGCCGCGGCCGCCGGCCCGGCCTTCACGAGCATGGCCGGTGGGGCGATCGACTGGCCGGTCCGCGACGGCGTGCTCGAGGTGCGGCCGAACGGCGCGCGGTCGAACCACATCGTGTCGAGAGCGTCGTTCCGCGACGCCGACATCCACGTCGAGTTCGCCACCAATCCCGCCGCCCGCGGCAACAGCGGCATCTACCTGCACGGCCACTACGAGCTGCAGATCTACGACTCCGCCAACGCACAGCCCCCCGGCGATCAGGACCAGGGGGCGGTCTACCGCTACGCCGCGCCGATCGTGAATGCCGCGCGGCCGGCGGGGGAGTGGCAGGTGTTCGACATCCGCTTCATCGCGCCGCGGCGTGACGCGGCCGGCCGGATCACCACGCCGGGCCGGGTGACCGCCTGGCTCAACGGCCGGCTGGTGCAGAACGGCGTCGCGTTCACCGAGCCACGGTCCCCCTTCCATCCGTACCTGCACGGGGCGACGGACCACCTCCGCCGGATCGAGAGCCGGCTGCTGGAGACGGGCCAGGGCCCGCTCTTCCTCCAAGATCACGACAGCCCGACCCGGTTCCGCAACGTCTGGATCCTGCCGCTCGACCGGTAGCCAGCCGGGGCGGCGGGGCATCCGGGCGGCCGGCACGCCTCGGCGGGCTTCGGCCTGTTCCGCGGCCAGCGGGGCCGCCTCCGCGGCGGAAAATGGCCTTGAACCCGGATGCGCGATCGACGACGATCCCGCCCCCGATTCCCGCCGGCATGCCCCCGATGCATCGATTCCTTCAGCCCGTCGCCCTCGCGATCAGCCTCGCCGCCGGACAGGTGCGCGGGGCCGAGCCCCTGCCGGCGCCGGGACAGGCACCCAACCCCTTCGCGCCGCTCCCGGCAGGGACCGTCATCGGGCCCGCCGGACCGCTGGCTGCCGTCACCCCAGCGGCCCCGCGCAACTCCGTCGTCATTCCGCCGCTCGACGCCGAGTTCGTCTGGAAGCACCTCGTCGACGTGGCCGACGACTTCTTCAAGGTCCGGCAAGAACAGCGGGTGATCTTCAACGATGGCGTGCCGACCGAGGGGCGGATCGACACCTTCCCCCAGACCGGCGCCACGCTGCTCGAGCCCTGGCGGGCCGACTCGGTCGGCTTCCGCGAGCGGCTCGAGGCGACGATGCAGTCGATTCGTCGCGTGGGCACGCTGCGGCTCGCGGCCGACCCCGCCGGCTGGCGAATCGAGGTCGCGGTGCAGAAGGAGCTGGAGCACGTCGCCCGGCCGATGCGGGCCACCGCCGGCGGGGCGTCGTTCCGCAACGACGATTCGCTCTATCGCTACGGCACGCCCCTGCCCACGCTCGGGCAGCAGGTCGGCGATCAGCCCCGGCCGGTTGCCACCCCGACGGCGACCCTCGGCTGGATCCCGCTCGGGCCCGATCCGTTGCTCGAGCAACGGATGCTCACCCGACTGCTGGCAAAACTCGGCGTCGCCCCGGTGCCGCAGCCGGAGCCCTACTACCAGGCCCCCGACGGGGGCAACGTGAACCCGACGTTCCCCGGCCCCGGCGCCGCGCCGCCGGGCCCCGTGTACGGCGCCCCGATTCCGCCCGAACAACTCCCCCCCGGCGCGGTCATCGCCCCCGGGCCCGCCGTGCCGATCGAGTCCCTCCCCGTACCCCGTTGAACGGCATCCGCCGCGCAGCACGTCCATGCACCAGCCCGCGTTCGTGTTCTTCGACCTCGGCAACGTCCTGTTCCTGTTCGACAGGCCGCGGTCGTTCCGGCAGATGAGCGCCGTCTGCGGTGCCGATCCCGGACGGATTCACGAGGTGGTGATGGAGGGGGGGTTGCAGGCGCGGCTGGAGCGCGGGGCGATCGACTGGGGAGAATTCCATGCGGAGTTCTCCCGGCGCACGGAAACCGTGTCGGACGCCGCCGACCTGGCGCTCGCCGCCAGCGACATGTTCACGCTCAACGTCGCCATCGTCCCAGTGATCGCGGCCCTGGAGCGGGCAGGCTGCCCGATCGGCATCCTCTCGAACACCTGCGACGCGCACTGGCGGCATCTCGTCGACGCCGGCTACGCGATCCTGCCGGGGCATTTTTCGCCGATCGTGCTCAGCCACGAGGTGCGGCAGATGAAGCCCGAACCGGAGATCTACTCCACGGCGGCCCGCCTCGCGGGCGTGCCGCCGGAGCGGATCTTCTTCTGCGACGACCTGCCGGACAACGTCGCCGCTGCCCGGCAGGCCGGCTGGGACGCCGAAGTCTTCGAATCGACGACCGGCCTGCTGGCCGCCCTCGGCCGCCGCGGGATCAACCTCGCGTGAGCACGCGCCGCAGCCGGCGGATGTCTTCCTCCCGGAATCGCCCCTCGGCGATCGGCTGCCCGTCCATTTCCAGGACCGGCACCCGCAGGCCGTAGCGGTCGCGCAGGGCCGTGACGGTGTCGATATCCACGAGGCGGACGCCAACCCCCTCCTGGGCGAGCAGATCCTCGGCCGCCTCGCAGAGATGGCAACCGCGACGGGTGTACAGGACGATGTCCACGGGATACCCCGGGCGACGGGCCCGCCGGGGGACGGTCGCTCCGGCTCCGGAAACCGCGGTATGCTAGGGAGGCGGGCGGCCCGTGGCAACGTCCGCCGCGCAGCGCCGAGGAATCTTTCCCATCGTGGCCGAGCCAGTCCGCTCCATCGACGACTTCGTGACCGTTCTCCACAAGAGCGGACTCGTGGAACCGAACCGGCTCGAGGCCGCCCTCGCCCGCTGGCCCGATCGTTCGCTGCCGGTGCCCGAGGAACTGGTGGGAGCGTTCATCGACGGCGGCCTGCTCACCCGCTGGCAGATCGATCAATTGCTCAAGGGACGGCACAAGGGTTTCGTGCTCGGCAAGTACCGGCTGCTCCGCGTGCTCGGCATTGGGGGCATGAGCACCGTCTATCTGGCAGAACACGTCACGCTGCGGAGCAAGGCGGCGATCAAGGTGCTCCCCCTGAAGCGGGTCGAGCAGTCCTCGTTCCTCGCCCGCTTCGAACGCGAGGCACGGCATGCGGCCCGGCTCAGCCATCCGAACATCGTGCGCACGTTCGACCTCGACACGTCCGGCTCGATCCACTTCATCGCCATGGAATACGTGGACGGGGAGGATCTGCATGCCAAGGTGAAGCGCGACGGGCCGCTCGAGATCCGCGACGCCGCCGACTTCATCCGCCAGGCGGCGCTCGGGCTCCAGAACGCCCACGAGGAGGGGCTCGTCCACCGCGACATCAAGCCGGCGAACCTCGTGCTCGACAAGCGCGGTGTCGTCAAGATCCTCGATCTCGGCCTGGCCTTCGAAGGCGCTTCGGAGGACGAGTCGCTGACCCGGACGTACGACGAGAAGGTGCTCGGCACGGCGGACTACCTGTCGCCTGAGCAGGCCCGCGACAGCCATCTCGCCGACGCCCGCTCAGACATCTACGCCCTCGGCTGCACGCTGTTCTACGTCCTCACCGGCCGCGCCCCCTTCGCCAAGGGAACGCTGGCGGAGCGGATCCAGGCCCAGATGAAGCAGCGGCCGCCGAACATCCTCGAGGCGCGGGCCGACGTGCCGCCGGCGATCGTGGAGTTGTACTTCCGCATGCTGGAGAAGCATCCCGATGCCCGGCCGCAGACGGCCCGCGAAGTGGCCGATTCGCTGGGGGCCTGGCTCGGGCAGGAGAGCGGCATGGGCCGACCCGACCGGCAACCGCTGCGGCGGCCCGTCCTCCAGCGGCGCGGGGCGGGCGAATCCGGCTCGTCGGTGATCGGCAGCCTCGAGCAGGTACCCGGCACGGGGCCGGAGTCGAGTTCCAGCGGCATCCCCGTCGTGAAACGGCGGCCGGGACCGAATGGTGATTCTGGAACGCACGGCATCCCGGGCGGTTCCGCCGTCGTCCGCGGCGGTCAGGACCAGCCCACGGGGCCCGACACGTATGGGGAGATTCGCATCGACACCGGCCCCAAGGCCACCACGCCAGCCGCCGCAAAGGCCGGCGCGCCAGCCGCCGCAAAGGCCGCCGCGAAGGCCGGCACAGAACCGCAGGCGGCACCGGCGGGGCTCCAGCGAAAGCACGGCCTCGCGGCGTTGCCGATCGGGTTCTGGGTCGCGGTTGGCGTCGGCGTGATCGTGGCGATCGGCCTGGCCCTCAAGGTTCTCGAGGTCTGGTGACCCCGGCCGTCCGGATCTGCCACGGCCCCTCTGCGAGCGCGTCGAGGCCGGCGCGATGCGTGAGGTCGTAGTCGAGCGGTGTCAGCGTCACGGCTCCCGCCGCCAGCGCCGTCACGTCCGACTCCAGCGGCGAGGGGGGGGGCGGCGGCTCGTTCGTCGCCCAGTAGTAGGGCCTGCCGCGCGGGTCGTGCCGGCGTTCGAAGGCTTCGCCGTAGCGGGCCACGCTCATCGGCACGACCCGCAGCTCGGGCGTGCCGCGGAGGGCCCGCGTCGGGATGTTGAGGTTGAACAGGCTGCCGGCCGCGGGCCCGCGGGCGAGCAGCGCGGAGATCACGTCGAGGGCGATCTCGGAGGCCCGTGCGTAGTCGGCGTGCTCGTCCCATTCGAGCGACACGGCGATGCTCGTGATCCCGAAGAACGCCCCCTCGATGGCCGCCGCCACCGTGCCGGAGTAGAGCACGTTGATCCCGGCGTTGAGGCCGCTGTTGATGCCGCTGACGACGAGGTCGGGCCGACGCGGGCAGAACGCGGAGATCCCGAGCTTGACGGCGTCGGCCGGACTGCCGTCGACGGCCCAGCCCCGGCTCGCGCCCGCGACGAAGATTTCCTTCGCCGTCAGCGGGGTGAGAAACGTGATCGCATGCCCGACCCCACTCTGCTCCGTGGCCGGGGCGACCGTGTGCACGTCCCCGAGGGTGCGGAGGACCCGCCCGAGGGCCTCGAGCCCGGGGGCGAAGATGCCGTCGTCGTTGGTGAGCAGGATGTCCATGGGCAGGCACTATAGTGCCCCCCTCCGGCCGCACCCAAGCGGGTTTCCCGCGATGCCCCCGCCCGGTCGCGGGAAAGCCGCCGGGGCGCTATACTGGCCGGCTTTCTTTCCCCCGATCCAAGCCTGACCACGGCCACCATGACCTCCAGCGCACCCTCGCGGCCCGGGGAACGGCCGGCCCACACGGCCGCGCAGCCGCACACCCCCAACGCGCAGCAACTCGAACGCGTCCTCGTCCTCGACTTCGGATCCCAGTACGCACAGCTGATCGCCCGCCGCGTCCGCGAGCAGCACGTCTACTGCGAGATCGTCCGGCACGACATCGACGCCGACCGGGTCCGGGCCCTCGCCCCGCGCGGAATCATCCTCTCGGGGGGGCCGGCGAGCGTCTACGAGACCGGGGCGCCGCGCTGCGATCCGCGGCTCTTCGACCTCGGCATCCCCGTGCTCGGCATCTGCTACGGCATGCAGCTGGCCTGCGACGCCCTCGGCGGCCGGGTGGGCCGGGCCGAGGCCCGCGAGTATGGCCGGGCGACGTGCGACGTCTTGACCGACGACCCTCTGTTCGCCGGGGTGCCGGCCCGGACGGAGGTCTGGATGAGCCACGGCGACCAGGTCGCCGACGTGGCGGCGGACTTCGTGCCACTGGCGGGCACGGCAACCTGCCCGCTGGCCGCCGTGCGGCACCGGTCGCGACCCGTCTACGGGCTGCAGTTCCACCCCGAAGTCACGCACACGCCGGCCGGCGGGCGGATCCTCGCCAACTTTCTCCGCTCGGCATGCGGCTGCAGCGGCTCGTGGCGGCTGGAGGACTTCGCCGCCTCGATGATCGCCGAGATCCGCAGCCGGGTCGGCCGCGATCGCGTGATCTGCGGCCTGTCGGGGGGCGTCGATTCGGCCGTCGTGGCCGCGCTCCTGTCGCGGGCAATCGGCGACCAGCTCTCCTGCATCCTCGTCGACAACGGCCTGCTGCGCAGGAACGAGGCGGCGGCGGTGATCGAGGAGTTCACGGGGCACTTCAAGACCGACCTGCACGTGGTGCCGGCCGCCGACCGGTTCCTGGCCGCGCTCGCCGGGGTCACGGAGCCGCAGGAGAAGCGGCGCCGGATCGGCAGGGTATTCGTGGAGTGCTTCAACGACGAGGCGGCGAAGATCAGCGGCGCCCGGTTCCTCGCCCAAGGGACGCTCTATCCCGACGTCATCGAAAGCGGCGCCGCCCCGGACGGGCCCGCCGCCACGATCAAGCTCCACCACAACGTCGGCGGCCTGCCGGAGGACATGCAGTTCGAGCTCATCGAGCCGCTCCGCGACTTGTTCAAGGACGAGGTCCGCCGGCTGGGCCTGCAGCTCGGCCTGCCCGAACGGATCGTCTGGCGGCATCCGTTCCCGGGGCCGGGCCTCGCCGTCCGCTGTCTCGGCGAGGTGACCGGGCCGCGGCTCGACCGGCTGCGGGAGGCCGACGCGATCGTGCTCGAGGAGCTCGACCGGGCCGGGCTGATGCGCACGGTGTCGCAGGCCTTCGCCGTCCTCCTCCCCGTGCAGAGCGTCGGTGTCATGGGGGACGCGCGGACCTACGACGACGTGCTGGCGGTCCGGGCGGTGGAGACCGAGGACTTCATGACGGCCGACTGGAGCCACCTCCCCTACGAGGTGCTGGCGGCGATTTCCACCCGCGTGATCAACGAGGTCCGGGGGGTCAACCGGGTCGTCTACGACGTCTCCTCCAAGCCCCCGGCCACGATCGAGTGGGAGTAGGGGCGGGCGGGCCGGCGGCGCGGTATCCTGTCGTCCGGCGGGGCACCCCGTTCACCGCGACTGGACAGCGCGGTCTCTGCCACAAGGGAGCGGTCTCATGCACGTCGCCATCGTCGAGGATGATCCGCTCCTCGCCCGGTCCATTTCCCAGGCGGTCGAGGAACGCGGTCACCACTGCACCTGGGTGCCCGACGGCGCCCAGGCGGCCCGCGACATGACCCTCGCCTCCGCGGACATGGTGGTGCTCGATCTGATGCTGCCCAAGGTCGGCGGGATGGAGCTGCTGAGGGCGGCCCGGGCCGCCGGGATCCGCACGCCGGTGATCGTCCTCACGGCGCTCGGCACCGTGCCGGAGCGGTTGGCGGGATTCGACGCCGGTGCCGACGACTACGTCGTCAAGCCGTTCGCCCTCGACGAGCTGCTGGCGCGGATCGAGGCCCTGCGGCGCCGCTCGTCGGACAGGCCCGCGGCGGAGATCGTGGTCGGCCCCATCGTGCTGCACGTCGGCCGCAGACAGGCGACGATCGACGGCAGGACGACCGATCTCACGCCCACCGAGGCCAGCATCCTCGAACTGCTGATGCACCACCCCGGGCAGGTCGTGACCCGCAGCATGCTCTGCACGCATGCCTGGGGCTTCACCTGGGACGGTCCGACGAACGTCGTCGAGGTGCACATCAACCGCCTGCGCGGCAAGATCGACAAGGGACGGACCGACTCGCTGATCAACACCATCCGGGGCCGGGGCTATGCGCTGGTCACTGACTGAGCGGCCGGCCTGGGCATCGCTGCGGGGCCGGCTGACGATCTGGAACACCGTCGTCGCCCTGCTCATGGTGCTGGCCTGCATCACCGCGGTTCGCTTCTCGGCCAGCGCGGCCCTCGACCGCGAGATCGATGCCGCGCTGCGTGGCGAGTGCACCGAGATCGGCCTCGCCAGCGCGGCCTTCCCGTCCGGCACCGCGCCCCTGGTCGAGATGCTGGAGCGCAAGTCGGCCAGCCACGGGGAGCGCGGTTGGTTCAGCCAGCTGCTCACCGAGAATGGGGAGACGATCTGGCGCAGCGACCGCTGCCCCGACGCGGTGGCCGTGTTCCCGCCGGCCCGCAAGGAGCGACTGGAGAACGTCGTGCAGCTCCCCGGCTATCGGTACGTCCGCCACCGGATCAAGGTTCCCGGAGCGGGCCCGATTCATGTTCGCATCGGCATGTCGACGGCCAGCCGCGACGCCTCCGTGCTCGCACTGACGAAGTCGCTCGCCCCCGCGGGCCTGGCACTGGCGCTGCTGACGCCGTTGGCAGGCTACTGGCTGGCCGTCCGCGCGACACGGCCGATCGCCGGGATCGTGCACACGGCCGCCAGCCTGCGGCCGACGCGGCTCGGCGACCGGCTGGCTGTGCGCGGCAGCGGCGACGAGCTCGACCAGCTGGCAGAGACCATCAATCGGCTCCTCGATCAGGTCGCCGACCACGTCGATCGGCAGCGGCAGTTCCTCGCCGATGCCGCCCACGAGCTGCGCGGCCCGTTGGCCGCGATCCGCAGTTCGCTGGAGTGCACGGTGTCCCGGGAGCGGTCGGCAGACGAATACCGCACCGCGCTCGGCGACGTCCTCGAGGAGACGGCACACCTCGCCACGCTTACCAACGACCTGCTCCTGCTCGCCGAGGCGGATCACGAGCCGGCCGCCGGGGCCAGCGCCACGGTCGACATCGACCTGATCGCCCGGGACGCCGTGGCGATGTTCGGCGCTGCGGCCGAGGACCGGGGCATCGACTTGCACGTCATGTCCGTCCCCCCCATGGTGACCCGCGGTGATGCCGCGCAGTTTCGCCGGGTCATCGGCAACCTCCTCGACAACGCCATCCGCTTCACGCCGGCGGGGGGCAGGGTGCGGGTGTCGCTTTCATCCGCTGGAGACGACGGGGCCGTGCTCCTCGAGATCCGGGACACGGGCATCGGCATCGCGCCGGCCGACGTGCCCCGGGTCTTCGACCGGTTCTTCAAAGCCGATCCGGCCCGCACCCGCGGCGGCGACCGTGGCGGCGGCCTCGGTCTGCCGATCTGCCGCGCGATCGTGGAGCGGCATGGCGGGACGATCGCCGTGGCGAGCGAACCGGGCCGAGGCACGACCGTGACGGTGCGGCTGCACCGGGCCGGGGGATACGCCCCGGTCGAGACGCCGCCGCGGCTGCCGACGCAGATGGCCCAGCTGGCGCAGCGTGCGCCGATCCAGTTTGCCGGTGGTGGAACCCGTTCTCCCTGATCGTCGGCGACCGCTGACATGGCCCGCCACGGGCGACACGATGGGATCGTCATCCACGATCGGCTCCGGCTCACCCGACCGCTGCGCGGCCGGGATCGTGTTCGCACTCGCACTCGAGGCCGATGCCTTCGACCGACGTGTCGCGAACCGCGTCGAGACCCGGGCGGCCGACCTGACGGTCCTCGAGGGCACCGTCGCCGACCGGCGCGTGGCGTGGTGCGTCTCGGGGGTCGGCCGGGCCGCGGCGACGCGGGCGGCGGAACGGCTGATCGCCGGCCACCGGCCACGGCTGCTCGTCTCCGCGGGATTCGCCGGCGGCCTCGATGCGGGACTGGCCCGGGGGGGCGTGGTCCGCCCCACCCGCGCGGTGACGTGCACGGGAGACAGTCCACTGTCTCTCCTGGCCGGCGCTGATGCAGGTCCGCTGACGATCGTGACGGTGGACGAGATCCAGGCGACGGTGGAAGCGAAGCGGGCCATGGCCGCCCGCAGCGGCGGACAGCTCGTCGACATGGAGACGCATGCGGTGGCCGGCGTGGCGGCGGCCGCCGGACTGCCCTGCGCCGCGATGCGGGTGATCTCCGACGATGCGACGCAGAACCTGCCGGCGGAGGTCGCCCGGCTGACGCAGCCGCAGCCGACGCTGCGCCGGCTGGGCGCGGCCCTGGCGGCGATCGGCCGCCGGCCCGGCGCCGCCGTCGACCTGTGGCGGCTGTACGAGCATGCGGTCGTGGACGCCCGAACCCTCGCCGCGGCCCTCGTCGACCTGTGCCGTGCGCTGCCGCCCTGACG
>Ga0208721_1000329_pt1 | contig 10818 bp, 10 predicted proteins | sample LakMenEpi17Aug10_FD_150705 | JGI IMG/M metagenome (GOLD analysis project Ga0208721, IMG submission 150705) | Freshwater microbial communities from Lake Mendota, WI - 17AUG2010 deep hole epilimnion (SPAdes) | ecosystem: Environmental > Aquatic > Freshwater > Lentic | place: Lake Mendota, Madison... | reverse complement strand
CGGTCGAGCGTGGCGAGCAGGTTGTGCCGGCAGCCGCGCAGGTCGAGTTCGTAGAGGATGCCGCCCCGGGCCGGAGCGAGCCAGGCCTCGAACCGGTCGGTGCCGATGCGGACCTCGTCGTGGCCGTCGAAGTCGAAATCGGCGACCGCGGCCTCGATCCACGGGGGCGTGCGGCCCTCGGCCCGGTCGGCGGCGACGTCGGCCGCGATCAGTTCAGCGAACACGGCGTTTCGCAGGTGGGGCAGGTAAATGCCGCCAAAGGCCCCGTGCCAGTAGGCGCAGTTGCACTGGCCGCGGTAGAGGGCCCGCTCGGCCTCGGCGAGCGGGCCGGCCGCGGCCATGCCGGCATCGCGGAGCCGGGCGAGCCGGGTGCTCACCGCCATCATCCGGGCGTACATCTCGTTGGCCTCGGGGTAGCGGCGCCGAAAGTTCCGCCACGACCCGCCGCGCAGGAACGCCGCGGCACCGGCCAGCCGCGGATCGCCGCCGGCGACCTTGCGGGCCTCGATGCAGGCGAGCTGCAGGTCCGGCGGCAGCACCCACTCGGTCATCTCCCGGTAACTGCACTCGGGCAGCCAGACCGTGCCCGCGGGGGGCTCGTCCCGCAGCACCTCCGAGGGCAGGCTCATCCGGATCCAGTCGGCGTTCGATTCGAGGAGCGTGAAGAACCGCTCCAGCCAGCCCTCGGTGAAGCAGGTGCGATGAGTCTCCGGCCAGACGCCGAATTTTTCACCGTCGTCGGCGAACACGGCCAGCGCTCCCGGGCGGCGGTCGGCGAGGAACCGCAGGTGGTCGATCGTCGCCTCGGGCGGCGCGAACGGGATCAGGTACCGGAGCCGCTCGCTCACCGGAAAGACGGCCAGCGTCCGCCCGTCGCCTTCCGTCAGCCAGTGCCGGTCGAGCTCGTCCTCGCGCAGCCCGGCAGCCTTGAAGTGCGTGTCGTCGAGGATCGTCCAGGTCATGCCGGCGGCGGCGATGTCGGCCACCATGCCTGGGTCCCAGACCCGCTCCGCCACCCACATGCCGCCGACCGGGGCCCGCAGCCGGGCCTCGAGCCAGTCGCGATACAGGCTGATCTGGCCGACGCGGTCGCGCGACGTCAGCATCGCGAGGATCGGCTCGTAGAAGCCGCCGCCGACGATCTCGACCTGGCCGGCGGCGACGCGGGCGGCGAGCCGGTCGAGGTACTCGGGCCGCTGCCGGTCGAGCCACTCGGCGAGCGGTCCGCTCGTATGGATCGCGATCCGGATCGCCGGATGCCGCTCGAGCACGTCGAGAAACGGCAGGTAGCTGTCGGCGTAGGTCCGCGCGAAGACGTCGTCGAAGTTGCCGACGGGCTGATGGTCGTGGACCACGAACACGAGGCGGACGGTGGGGAGCATCGACTGGTCCGGGGCGGAAGGAGCCGGGGCGGGGGGAGCGGGACAGCGCGGATTGTCACCCGCCGGGCCAGCCGCGCCAAACGCGGCTCGGCGCGGCTCGGCGCGGCTCGGCGCGGCTCGGCGCGGCTCGGCGCGGCTCCGGCCGCGGCGGTCAGGCGTCGCCGCGGAGGCGGCGGGCCGACTCCGCGGGCATCATCGTCGTGATGTGGCAGCCGGTGCCCAGTTCAAAACCGGCGAGGGGCGCCAGCCGCGGCAGGATCTCCAGGTGCCAGTGCCAGTCCGGCCGCGCGGACACGTGGCCCGCGAATGGCCACTGGTGGAGCCACCAGTTGTAGTCGGCGCCCGGGGCGACGGCGGCGAGCCGGGCCACGAACCAGCGGGTGAGGTCGGCGAGCGCGGCGACGTGGCCGGCCGGAGCGGCGTGCAGATGCGGCGCGGGGTCGCGCGGCACGATCCACGTCTCGTAGGGCTGTCGCGGCGCGTGGGGGACGAGCGCCACGAGGCCGTCCTGCTCGCGGACGATCCGCCCCTCAGCCGACGCGGCGGCGAGCAGCGCGGCAAACGACTCCCGTTCCGCGGCGATCATCTTCGCCTCCAGCGCAGGGGGCAGGAAATCGATCGCCACGATCTGGCTGTGCAGGTGGGCCAGCGACGCGCCGGCGGCGGGCCCGGAGTTCTTGAAGATCGTCGCCCAGGCGAGGTCACCGCGGTCTCCGAGCATCGCCAGCCGCAGCCGGCAGAGTTCCCACACGTCCCGCCATGCCGCCGGCTCCACGGCGAGCACCGAATGCTCGTGGGCCGCCGACTCGATCACGACGTCGTGGACGCCGTGGGCGGCACGGACGAATCCGCCCCCCGTGTTCAGTGCCGCCGCTCCCGGCGGCGGTGCGACCGCGACCGGGTAGCGGTTGGGGACGATCCGTGACTGCCAGGCCCGGGCCCGGTCGGCTGGCGCCCGCAGCACATCGGGGGGCGTGGCCGACTCGTTGCCGGCGCAGAACGGGCAGCCGGCACCGTCGTCGCCGGCAGCGAGGTCGGCCTCGCTGGGGCGGTCGGCGCGGTCGGGAGCGACGAACACCCGCCGCGCCGCGAGCGGGTCGTGGTGGATCCGGGGGCCGGAGGCGGCGGAAACGGGGTCGGTCGGCGACATCGACTCCAGTATGCGCTCGGCCCGCTTCGCCTGCCGCGGCGGCGTGTTGAACGCCCGCGGATGCCGCCGTACACTCTCGACCGTCGTTTGTCGCACAGCCCGGAGGCCCGTCCGCATGCTCACCGTCGGCGATTCGTTTCCCGCGTTTTCCTGCCAGGCCTGCGTCGGCACTGGCAAGGACGATATCCGGCTCGTCACCTCCGCCGATTACGCCGGCAAGTGGGTGGTGTACTTCTTCTATCCCAAGGACTTCACCTTCGTCTGCCCCACCGAGCTCGCCGAGTTCAACAAGCAACTGAAGGCGTTCGCCGACCGCGACACGAGCGTCGTCGGGGGGAGCACCGACAACGAGTGGTCGCACCTCGCCTGGCGGCGGGCGCATGCCGACCTGACGAACCTCGGCTACCCGCTGATCGCCGCCCAGAAGCTCTCCGCGGAGCTCGGCATCCTGGAGAAGACCGAGGGCTACTGCCTGCGGGCCACGTTCATCGTCGATCCCCAGGGCACGATCCAGTGGGTGGACGTCAACCAAGGCCGCGTCGGCCGCAACGTCTCCGAGGTGCTGCGCGTCCTCGACGCCCTGCAGAGCGACGAGCTCTGCCCATGCAACTGGAAGAAGGGCGATCCCTACGTGAAGGTCGGGTGAGCATGCCGCGGCCGGACCGCACCACGGTTGCCGGCTGGTCACCGCCGCCGCGGACGTGGCTGGGTAAATTCGCCGACGCCTTCCGGGGCGTGTGGCGGGCCGTCGTCACGCAGTCGAGTTTTTACGCCCACCTGCCGGTCGCGGTCGCCGCCGTCGCGGCCTCGGCATGGTTTCGCATCAGTGCCGTGGAATGGTGCCTGGTCGCGCTGGCGATCGGGGCGGTGCTGGCGGCCGAAGTCTTCAACTCGGCGATCGAGATGCTCGCCCGGGCGCTCGACCGCGGTCCCGACGAGCGGATCCGCGACGCCCTCGACATGGCCAGCGGCGCGGTGTTCGTGACCGTGGCCGCCGCCGTCATCGTCGGGCTCTTCGTGTTCCTGCCCCGGCTTCTCGCGCTGCGTGCCTGACGCGGACAGTTGACCGGGGGCCACCCGGCCGCGTACCGTGTCGACCTCAGCGGAGGCTTCGCTCCGGGGCGGAGCCCGGACGCGTGGGCGGATTCGCACGACACACACGGAGAGGCATGCGATGAACAATCTGGGGAAAATGATGGCCGAGGCGATCGGCACGTTCTGGCTCGTGCTCGGCGGCTGCGGCAGTGCCGTGCTGGCCGCCGCCTGGGGCGCCGACCCGCACATGGGGATCGGCTTTCTCGGCGTGTCCCTGGCCTTCGGCCTGACGGTCGTCTCCATGGCGGCGGCCATCGGCCACATCTCCGGCTGCCACCTCAACCCGGCCGTGACGGCGGGGCTCGTCGCCAGCGGCCGCCTGCCCGCCAAGGAGCTCCCCGGCTACTGGATCGCGCAGGTGGTCGGCGGCATCCTCGGTGCCGGCCTGTTGTTTCTCGTCGCCCGGGGCCTGGAGAACTTCGACCCGGCGGCGGGCTTCGCGTCCAACGGCTATGGCGAGCAGTCGCCGGGGGGCTATCCCTGGCAGAGCTGCTTCATCATCGAGGCGGTGCTGACGGCGGTGTTCGTGTTCGTCATCCACGGTGCCACGGCCAACAAGGCCGGCGGCACGATCGCCCCGCTGGCCATCGGCCTGTGCCTCGTCGTCATTCACCTCGTGAGCATCCCGGTCACGAACACCTCGGTCAATCCGGCCCGGAGCACGGCCACGGCCGTGTTCGCCGGCGGCCCGGCCCTGATGCAACTCTGGCTGTTCTGGGTCGCGCCGCTCGTGGGGGGCATCGTCGGCGGACTGCTCTACAAGGGCGTCGCCGACTGTGCCGAGTGACGCGGCCGGCGCCGGCCGCGGTCAGCGGCCGGCCCGGATGTCGTAGCACAGGAGCCTGTCCCCCTCGCGCAGGTAGAGCCGGCCGGCGAGGATCGTGGCGTGCGACCAGCTCGGCCGATCGCCGCTGCCGGGGATCTTGAACGCGGCCACCTCCTTGTATTCAGCCGGGTCGGCCTTGACCAGCGCCAGCGTGCCATCGGCGTAGCGGACGTAGATGTGGCCGTCGGCGGCGACGACGGAGGCGGAGTTCTTGCCGCTCCCCCTGTTCTTCCAGACGATCTTTCCCGTCATCAGCTCGGCGCAGAACGGGATCCCCTTGTCGTCCGAGTCGCCATACAGGTGATCACCGACGAGCACGACCCCGCCATGCTTGTTGGCGAGCTCGCGATTGAGCGGGTAGACGGCCTCGATGCCGATGCCGCCGTCGGCAGTCGGCACCTGGCGGAGGAGCGCGCCGCCGCGGCCGTAGCCGGCGGAGAAGAACACGAGGTCGTCACGGACGATCGGCGTGGGGATCACGGCCGTCGTCTGGTCGATCGGAAAGGTCCAGAGCAGCGTGCCGCTCTTCGCGTCGACGCCGAGCGCACCGCCGGCCGTGGTCTGCACGTAGACACGGCGTCCCTGGACGGTGGCGATGACGATCGAGGAATGACCTGCGCCGCGGTCATTCGGCACGGGGCAGGTCCAGAGCGGGCGGCCGGTCTTCTTGTCCACCGCGGCCATCGTCGCCTTCTCGCCGCCGGGCGTGAACACGAGCCGCGGACCGTCGACCGTGACCGATTCGCTGTAGCCCCAGGAATCTCCCTTCTTGCCGGAGAATTCCTTCGCCAGGTCGAGGCGGAATTTTTCCACGCCGGTCTTCGCGTTGCAGGCGACCAGAATCCCGAACGGCGAGAGCACATAGACGGTGTCGCCATCGACGGTGGGCGTGCTGCGCGAGCTCTGCCACGACTCCTGGCCGCCGGTCCACGGGCCGCCGATCTTCGTCTTCCAGAGCGGTCGGCCGGTCTTGGCGTCGAAGCAGGCGAGGTGCTCGTCCTTGTCGTCGGCCGTGGACAGGCCGTCGCCGAGCGTGTAGATCCGGCCCCCGGCGATCGCCAGGCCGGCGTAGCCCCGGCCTGCTCCGGCGGATTCCCAGACGAGCGTCGGCCCGCTGGCCGGCCAGGCGTCGAGCAGGTCGGTGTCGGGGGCCACGGCCGTCCTCCCCGGGCCGCGGAAGGTGGGCCAGTCGTCGGCCCGCAGGGCCGGGGCGGCCACGGCGAGGATCACGAGCACGACGCCGACGCCGAGGTTCTGGGCGGTTGCAGTCATGGGCAGACTCCCTCCTGAGGAAATGGAAGCCCTGAGCGTACGGCGTTTTGCCGGGGCCGGTCAAACGGCCACGCGCCGATGCTATAGTCGCCTGTCGTACGCCGTTCACGAGAGACCGGGAGTTCGTCCATGTCAGTGCCCGCACCGGAAGCCGACCCGACCTTCGCCCCGCGGCTCTCCGTCGAGCAGGTCGAGGAGGGAGCGGAACTGGCGCCGAAGTTCGATGCTTCCGGCCTCATTCCCTGCGTGACCACCGATTTCCAGTCGGGTGAGGTGCTGATGGTGGCGGTCATGAACCGCGAGGCGCTCGAGCGCACGATCGCCACGGGCGAGGCCCACTACTGGAGCCGGAGCCGGCAGCAGCTTTGGCACAAGGGGGCGACGAGCGGGCTGGTGCAGAAGGTCGTGGAGATGCGGATCGACGACGACCAGGACTGCGTCTGGCTGCGGGTCGAGATCGCCGGCGGCGCGAGCTGCCACGTCGGCTACCGGTCCTGCTTCTACCGCAGGGTGCCCGTCGGCTCGGAGCGGGCCGCGGGGACGACGCTCGAGTTCATGGAGCGGGAGAAGGCCTTCGACCCGAAGGCCGTCTATGGCGACGCTCCGAACCCGACGCAGTTGTGACCGCGAGTCAGCCGCGGGGCTGGAAGCGTTCGCCGCGGGCGTCCTTGGGGGAAAGGAGCGGCGGGCCGGAGAGCGGCCAGTCGATCGCCAGCGTCGGGTCATTCCAGACGATGCAGCGCTCGCAGTCGGGGGCGTAGAAGTCGGTCGTCTTGTAGAGAAACTCGGCCTCCTCCGAGAGGACGAGGAACCCGTGGGCCAGGCCCGGCGGCACCCAGAGCTGCCGCCGGTTGGCGGCCGTGAGCTCCACGCCCACCCAGCGGCCGCAGGTCGGGGAATCGGGACGGATGTCGGCGGCGACGTCGAAGACCGCGCCGCGGACGACGCGGACGAGCTTTCCCTGCGGCCGCGGATCCTGGCAGTGGAGGCCACGGAGGACGTTCTTCCGGCTGACGCTGTGGTTGTCCTGCACGAAGGTCACGGTGCGGCCGACCGCCGCGTCGAAGGCCCGCTGGTTGAAGCTCTCGAAAAAACAGCCGCGGTCGTCGGCGAAGACGCGCGGCTCGAGGATCAGGACGTCGGGGATCGCGGTCGGGAGGACGTTCACGGCCGGTCCTCGCGGACGAGATCCAGCAGGTACGCGCCGTAGCCGCTCTTGGCGAGCGGGGCCGCGAGCCCTTCCAGCTGCGTTGAATCGATCCAGCCCTGCCGCCAGACGATCTCCTCCGGGCAGCAGATCCGCAGCCCCTGCCGCCGCTCCAGCGTCTGGATGAACTGGGACGCCTCGATGAGGCTGTCGTGCGTGCCGGTGTCGAGCCAGGCATCGCCGCGGCCGAGCGTGTGCACGGTGAGCTGACCGCGCTCCAGGTAGACGCGATTGACGTCGGTGATCTCCAGCTCGCCACGCGGGGATGGCCGCAGGCCGGCGGCGATGTCCACCACCTGCTCGTCGTAGAAGTACAGGCCCGTCACGGCGTAGCGGCTGCGCGGACGCTGCGGCTTCTCCTCGATCGACCGGGCCCGGCCGGCGGCGTCGAACTCGACGACGCCGTACCGCTCCGGATCGGAGACCGGATAGGCGAACACGCTCGCGCCGGCCCGCTGGCCGCTGGCCGCCTGCAGCCGGTTAGCCAGCTCGTGGCCGTAGAAGATGTTGTCGCCGAGCACGAGGGCCGCCGGGCCGCCACAGAGAAACTCCCTGCCGATGAGGAACGCCTGGGCGAGCCCTTCGGGCCGAGGCTGCACGGCGTACGTGAACCGCAGGCCCCAGCGTTCGCCCGTGCCGAGCAGATCCTGGAAACGGGGCGTGTCCTGCGGGGTCGAGATGACGAGGATGTCGCGAATGCCCGCCAGCAGCAGCGCGCTGAGCGGGTAGTAGATCATCGGCTTGTCATACACCGGCAGCAGCTGCTTGGAGATGGCGAGCGTCGCCGGATGGAGCCGGGTGCCGCTGCCACCGGCGAGGATGATGCCCTTGCGTTCAGACACGGTCATGCGCTCCGTTGTCACTTGTCGTGGCCTGGAGAATCTCGGCCGTCAGGGCGGCCACGACGGGGATCACGCCGTCCTGCCACGCCGGCAGGTCGCCGCCGAGGGCGGCCCGCAGTTTGGCCGTGCAGAGCCGGGAGTTGGCCGGCCGGCGGGCGGGCGTCGGATACGCGGATGTGGGGATCGGCTCGACCTGCTCGGGCTGCACCCGCAGCGGCAGGCCGCGGTCGCGGGCCTGCTCGAGGACGAACCGGGCGAAGCCGTGCCAGGTGGTCGCGCCGCGAGGCACGAGGTGGTACAGGCCGGGGGCGACTGCCGTCGCCGGCGCTCGCGACCGGGCGATGACGTCGGCCGTCACGTCGGCGAGGAGGGCAGCGCCGGTCGGTGCACCGACCTGGTCGTCGACGACCTGCAGCGCGTCCCGTTCCCGTGCCAGCCGGAGCATCGTACGCACGAAATTCGCGCCATGCGCGGCATACACCCAGCTCGTGCGAAACACGTAGGACAGGCCGCCGGCAGCGAGTGCCGCCCGCTCCCCCTCGAGCTTGGTCCGTCCGTAGACGCCGAGCGGCGCCGGCGCGTCGATCTCCGTGTACCAGCCATCCTTGCCGCCGTCGAAGACGTAGTCGGTCGAGTAGTGGACGAACACGGCCCCGAGCCGGCCGGCCGCCGTCGCGATCTCGGCCACGGCCGCGGCGTTGATCCGCCGGGCCCGCTCCGGCTCTGATTCGGCTTTGTCAACGGCCGTGTAGGCGGCGGCGTTGACGATCGCATCGGGCGCTTCGCGGCGGATCAGGTCGTCGGCCGCACCGGCCCGCTCCAGATCGAGTTCCGGCATGCCGCAGGCCACGACCCGGCCGAGCGGTGACAGGGCGCGCTCGAGCTCGCGCCCCACTTGACCGCCGATGCCGATGATGAGGAGTTTCATGGTGGATCGCGACGTTTCAGACGAGAAGGTCGCGCAGGACGTGGGCCTCCTCGACGCCGGTGAGCCGGGCGTCGAGTCCCTGAAACTTCACGCTGAAGGCGTCGTGGCGGATGCCGAGGAGGTGCAGCATCGTGGCGTGGAGATCATGCACCGTGCAGACGTTCTCGACCGCGGCGTAGCCGAGCTCGTCGCTCGTCCCGTACACCAGCCCTCCCTTGATGCCGCCCCCTGCCAGCCAGACGCTCATCGCCTTGTTGTGGTGGTCGCGGCCGTTGCCCCCCTGCGACATCGGCGTCCGGCCGAACTCGCCGGCCCAGACGATGAGCGTGCTGTCGAGCAGGCCGCGCTGCTTGAGGTCGGTGATCAGTGCCATGCACGCCCGGTCGATCTCCTGGGCCTTGAAGGCCACGCCTTCCTTGACGCCGCCGTGGTGGTCCCAGTCCTTGTGGTAGAGCTGGATGAACCGCACGCCGCGCTCCGCGAGCCGCCGCGCGAGCAGGCAATTGGAGGCGAACGAGCCATCCCCCGGCCGGCAGCCGTAGAGATCGAGCGTCGCCCGCCCCTCGTCCGCCGTTTCCATGAGCCGCGGCACGCTGGCCTGCATCGCGAAGGCCATCTCGTACTGCGCGATCCGCGTCGCGATCTCGGGATCGCCGACCAGGGCGTCGTGGCCGGCGTTGAGCCGGTTGATCGTGGCGATGTCTTCCCCCTGGCGCTCCCGGCTCACGCCCTGCGGGCTGGCGAGGTACAGGACGGCGTCTCCCTTGCCGCGGAACTGCACGCCCTGGAAGCGGCTGGGCAGGAACCCGCTCGACCACTGCCGGACGGCGATCGGCTGGTTCTGCCCGCCCTTGCCGTGCGAGGTCAGGACCACGAAGCCGGGGAGGTCGGCGGCGTCGCTGCCGAGGCCGTAGGTGACCCACGACCCCATGCTCGGCCGGCCGGCGATCTGCGAACCGGTGTTCATGAACATGTGGGCCGGGTCGTGGTTGATCGCCTCGGTCGTCATCGAGCGGATCAGGCAGATGTCGCCGAGCACCGAGCCGATGTGGGGAAACAGCTCGCAGATCATCGTGCCGTTCGGCCCCATCGGCCGGAACGGATGCTGCGGCCCGAAGCAGACGAGCTTCTGCCCCTGGAGCTGCGCCAGCTGCTGCCCCTTGGTGAGGCTCTCGGGCATCGGCTGACCGTTTCGGGCGGCGAGTTCCGGCTTGTGATCGAAGGTTTCCAGATGCGATGGACCGCCCGCCATGCTCAGCCAGATCACCCGCTCCGCCCGCTGCGGCAGCGGCGGCCGCTCGTAGACGCCGCGCTGGCCGGCCCGCGACTCGGCGCTGCCCGCGAGCGACGCCACGGCGACCGCGCCGAGCCCCTGGGCGGAACGGCCGAGAAATGCCCGGCGGGCGAGCGCGGCCTGGAGCGATCGGTCGGTCATCGTCAGGTCCTCGCGCATGATCAGGGCCTCGTGATGGTCTCGTGGAGGTTCAAGAGGATGCGGGCCACGTGGGTCCAGGCGGCCAGGTCCGTCGTGTCGAGCCCGGCCGGCACCGGCGTCGCACCGATGGCAAGGAGTTCGTCGGCGGCTTTCGGGTCGGCCGCGTAGGCGGCCCGGTGCCGCCGCTGCAGGTCGAGCATCGTCTCCAGTTCCTCGGCCCGGGGCGGCCGCTGCAGGGCCTGCCGCCAGGCCCAGGCGAGCCGCTCCGGCGGGCCGCCGTCGCATTCGCGGAGGATCCGGGCGGCGAAGGACCGCGCGGCTTCGACGTAGGTCGGATCGTTGAGAAGCACGAGCGCCTGCTGCGGGATGTTGGACCTGGTCCGCTCGGCGCAGCACTCCTCGCGACTCGGGGCGTCGAAGGCCAGCATGCCAGGATGAAGGAACGAGCGTTGCCACCACGTGTAGAGGCCGCGCCGATACTGCTGCTCGCCCTTGTCGGCGGCATACGTGCGGGTGGGAAAATTGAGGTTCTCCCAATAGCCATCGGGCTGGTAGGGCTTCGCGCTCGGCCCGCCGATCGACCGCACGAGCAGGCCCGATGACGCCAGGGCCGCGTCGCGGACGAACTCCGCGTCGAGGCGGAACGGCGACTGCCTGGCGAGTTCCCGATTGGCGGGGTCG
>Ga0208721_1000327_pt1 | contig 10917 bp, 8 predicted proteins | sample LakMenEpi17Aug10_FD_150705 | JGI IMG/M metagenome (GOLD analysis project Ga0208721, IMG submission 150705) | Freshwater microbial communities from Lake Mendota, WI - 17AUG2010 deep hole epilimnion (SPAdes) | ecosystem: Environmental > Aquatic > Freshwater > Lentic | place: Lake Mendota, Madison... | reverse complement strand
CCGCCGTCCTGGCCCGCCTGCGGCATCCGCACATCGCGCAGATCCACACCTTCGGCACCTGGGACGCGGCCCACGGACCCGTGCCCTACTTCGTGATGGAGCTGGTCGATGCGGCCCGGCCGATCACCCGGTTCGTCGCCGAGACGCGGCTCCCGATCCGGGACCGCGTCCGGCTCGTCCGCGATGTCTGCGCCGCGGTGGCCCACGGGCATCAGCGCGGCGTGATCCACCGTGACCTGAAGCCGGGCAACATCCTCGTGGACGCCGCCGGTGAGCCGAAGGTGATCGACTTCGGCGTCGCCCGTTCGACCGATCGCGACCGGGACGGTGGTCCCGCCACGATCGTTGGGGATCTCGTGGGCACACTGGGCTACATGAGCCCCGAACAACTGGCCGGCGATCCCGACGCGATCGACGCCCGGACCGACGTGCATGCCCTGGGCCTCGTGCTCCACGAGGTCGTCACCGGCCGCCTGCCCCACGACATCGCCGGCCTGACGCCGGTGGCGGCGGTGCGCATGCTGGAGAGCCGGATCCGGCCCCCCACGGCCGAGGTCGAGCGGGCGGTGGCGGAAGAAGGCCGGCTGCCGGGGGGCGACGGCCGGTCGCTGGCGGCGATCGCGGCGCGGTGCCTGGAACTGCGGCCTGCGGATCGCTATGCGACCGCCGCGGAGCTGGCGCAGGAACTCGACCGCTGGCTCGCCGGGGAGCCGGTGACCGCGCGGCCGCAGGGACCGGGCGAGACGCTGCTGCGGCTGGCGCGGCGGCATCGGGCGTGGACGGCGGCCGTGGCTGTCGGGCTGGCGGCGGTCGTGCTCGCGATGGCCGGCATCGGTGCGAGCTGGGTGCGGGCCGAGCGCGAGCGGCGGATCGCCGAGCAGTCGCGGGCGGAGGCGGACAGCCGGGGCCGCGAGGCCGAGCGGCAGGCGGCGGCGGCGCGGGCGGAACTCGCCGTCTCCAACGTGCTGCTCGCGGCCGAGGCCCGCGACCGGGGCAACGTGGCCGAGGCGCGGCGGCTGCTCGACGCGGCCCGCGGTGCGGCGGCCTGGGATCGTGCGCCGATCGAGGTCGCGGCGATCGCGGCGTCGCTCGACGACGCGTCGGCCACGCTCGACGGCCACGCGGGATCGGTGACGGCCGTCGCCTGGTCTGCCGACGGATCGCGGCTCGCCACGGGCGACGGCGCCGGCATGGTCCGCGTCGAGCGTGTCGGCCGCAGCGGACGGGGAGCCGGTGCCGGCGTGCGGTGCGACCACGGCGGGCGCGTCTGGGCGGTCGCGTTCGCGCCGGACGATCGCCGGCTCGCCAGCGGGTCTTCAGACGGCACGGTCCGCATCTGGGATTCAACCAGTGGGGCGGGCGTCGCGACGCTCGACGGGCATCGTGGTCCCGTCTACGCCGTGGACTTCTCCGCCGATGGCACGCGGCTGGCGACCGCTGCGCGGGACGGCACGGTGCGGGTGTGGGAGACGGCGTCGTGGACGGAGACCGCCAGCCTGCGCGGCGACTGGGGGACGGCCTACGCGGTCCGCTTCGCACCACGCGGGATGCTGCTGGCGAGCGGCTGGCAGGACGGCGGGCTGCGACTCTGGAGCCCGGGCGCGGAGGCGCCAGAACGCACGGTCAGCGGGCATCGCGACCGGATCTTCGACGTCGCCTTCTCCCCCGACGGGGCCCTGCTCGCATCGGCGTCGGAGGATGGCACGGCCCGGCTTTGGGAGACCGATGGACGGTCCGAGCCGCTCGTTCTCCGGCATCCGGTGCGCGTCAATCGGGTCGCCTTCGCCGCGGCGGGACGCCGGCTCGTCACGGCGGCCGGCGACGCGGTCGCCCGGATCTGGGACGTGACAAGCGGTGACGAGGTCGCGCGGCTCCGCGGTCACGGTGCCGCCGTGTGGTCGGTCGCGTCAGGGCCCGGGGGTGATGTCATCGCCACCGGTGCCGCCGACGGCACCGCACGAATCTGGGACTGTTCGTCGTTGGACCTCGACGTCGCCGGTGGGGCACGATTCTCCACCGCTGCCCGGGTGCATGCCGTGGCCTGGTCCCCCGACGGCCGGACGATCGCCGCGGGCCTGGCCGACGGGACGCTGGAGATCCGCACTGCGGGGCCGATGATCGTGCGCCAGCGGCTGGCGGCCGGGGGTGGTCGCATCAACGGCGTGACGTTCGCCGCCGATGGCCGCTCGGTCGCCGCCGCGTGCGACGATGGCGGGGTCCGCATCCATGCCGTCGATGGCAGCGTGCCCCCGCGCACGCTCATGGCCCACGAGAATCGCGCGTTCTGCGCCGCCCTCTCGCCGGGCGGCGACCTCCTCGCCACGGCGTCGGAGGATCGCACCGCGCGGCTCTGGGACGTCGCTGCCGGGACCGCGGTCGGTCCGGCGCTCGAGCACCCGCGCCGGGTCTACTCCGTGGTGTTTTCGGCCGATGGCCGGACGCTGGCCAGCGCCTGCGAGGACCGCATGGTGCGGCTCTGGAGCGTGGCCACGGGCGCGGAGATCGCACGGTTCGCCGGCCACGAGGGGCCGGTGAACTGGGCCACGTTCTCCCCCGATTCACGCCGGCTGGCGTCTGCGTCATCCGACGGCACGGTGCGGCTGTGGCCGGTGGACGGCGCCGGCGAACCGCTCGTCCTCGCCGGACCGGCTCGGCAGATCTGGAAAGTCGTCTTTTCGCCCGATGGAGCGCGGCTGGCGGCGGCCGCAGCCGACGGCACGGTGCAGGTCTGGGATGCGACGACCGGGCGGGCCTGCCCCGTGCTCCGCGGTCATGCCGACCAGGTCTGGGGCGTGGCCTTCGCACCGGACGGCCGCAGGCTGGCGAGCGGTTCCTGGGACGGCACGCTAAGGCTCTGGGGCGTGTCGGCAGCGGAGATCGCGGCGGCCCGCGCGGCCGCAACGCCGGACGACCGCCCGGCCGCGGCGCCGGACGCCCAGCAGGCCGCAGAGTGGAACCAGTTCCGCGGACCTTCGGCGGACGGTCATGCCGCCGGTCGGCCGCCGACCGAGTGGAGTGAACAGACACACGTCCGCTGGAAGACGGCCATTCCGGGCAAGGCATGGGCGTCGCCCGTCGTCGCCGACGGCCGGATCTGGCTGGCCAACGCCACGCCGGACGGCAGCCGTTTGTCCGCCATTGCCGTCGATGCCACGACCGGTCGCATCGAGCGGGACGTGACCGTCTTCGAGATCGAGAAGCCGATGTTCTGCCACGACTACAACAGCCATGCGAGCCCGACACCGGTGGTCGTCGACGGCCACGTGTACGTCCACTACGGCAGTGCCGGCAGCGCCTGCCTCGATGCCCGGACGGGTGACATCCTCTGGAAGCGGCAGGACCTGCCCTGCGACCATCACCGCGGCCCCGGCTCGTCGCCGATCCCGTTCGACGATCTTTTGATCCTGACCTTCGACGGCTTCGACCGGCAGTACGTGACGGCCCTCGAGCGGGCCACGGGCCGCACCGCGTGGAGCACGGACAGGAACATCGACTACGGCACGACCGACGGCGACCTGAAGAAGGCCTACGGCACACCGCTCGTCATCGAGCACGCCGGCCGGCTGGAACTGGTCAGCCCCTCGGCGGCGGCGACGGTCGCCTACGACCCCCGAACCGGCAAGGAGTTGTGGCGGGTCAGGCATGGCGGCTACAACGCCGCCGCCCGGCCGCTATTCGCACACGGCCTCGTGATCGTGAACACGTACGACGGCGATCGTCTGCTGGCGATCCGCCCCGGCGGAAGCGGCGACGTCACGGCGACCCACGTCGCCTGGCGGTTCGGAAAATCGACCCCCACGCGGCCATCCCAGGTCGTCGTCGGCGACCACCTCTACATGGTGAGCGACAACGGCGTGTTCACCTGCCTCGACGTGCGGTCGGGCGCGATCCGCTGGCAGGAACGCAGGACGGGCCGGCATTCGGCGGCGGTCGTCGCGGCCGGCGGCCGGATCTATGCCTGCGACGAGGATGGCACGACCAGCGTGGTGGAGCCGACACCGGAGCGGTTGACGGTGGTCGGCGAAAACCGGCTGGAAAGCGGCTGCATGGCGTCGCCGGCGGTCGTCGGCGACGACCTCGTCATCCGCACGAAGACCCACCTCTACCGGATCGGTGCCGGCGGGCGCTGAGCCGCCACCGCGTCAGCGCGGCGCGGCCGGCAGTTCGCGGATGAACAGGTTGCGGACGTGGATCGGCGCGCCGTGGACCTGGATCTGGATCGGGCCCTTCTCCGGCAAGGGCTCGCCGCGGTGGAAGAGGTTCGCCATCGGCTGGTCGTCCACGACCGTCTTCCCGTTGAGCACGACGCTGACCTTCTCGCCGCGCATCGTGATCTTCATCGTGTTCCATTCGCCGACGGGCTTGTCGGCCTTGACGAGCGGAAACCGGGCGGGCGCGTGCTCTGGCGAGGCGGCGGGGTTGTTCCACAGCCCCCCGGAGCCCTTCTCGCAGCCGTGCTTGAGGTCGCGCTCGCAGGCCGGGTCCCAGATCTGCACCTGGGGGATGCCGCGCAGGTAGACGCCGCTGTCGACGCACGGTTCGGGGAGCCGCCAGTCGAGGAGGAACTCGAAGTCGCCGTAGTCGCGGCCGGTGGTCAGGTAGACGCCCTTGCCGTCGTTGGCGATGACGCCGTCCGTGACGCTCCAGTGCATCGCGAGGTCACGGTTCCACTCCTCCTGGAGCCGGCTGCGCTCGTCGGCCGGCGTGGCGGCCTCCTTCTGCGGATCGAGCTGCGGCCGGCCGCGCCAGCCGGCGAGGTCACGGCCGTTGAAGAGCGCCGTGAAGCCCTGCGGCGGCTCGTCGGCGACGGCGGCAGCGGCGAGGAGGAGGGAAGCGAGGACGAGGCGACCGACCAGGCACGAAACGTGTCTCATGATTCGAACGGACTCCATGCGGCAATGAAGGGGGTTCAACGAGGTGCAGGATACTCTGTGGGGCATGCCCGGTCTTCAGCTCCCCTCTGTCCGGCGGCGATAATCCCCGCGGCTGAAATACTTCTCCAGCCACACATAGGCGACGATGAAAAAGTAGCGGCTCCCCATCTCGCGGATTTTCAGCTTGGCGACCCCGGAGCGCCGGTTGCGCCAGGTGATCGGAATCACGCTCCAGCTGTAACCGCGCACGATCGCCTTCAACGGCAGCTCGACCGTGATGTTGAAGTGCGGGGAGAGGATCGGCTTGCAGCCCTCGATCACCTCGCGTCTGTAGGCCTTGAACGCGTTGGTGGTGTCGTTCAAGCCATGCCTGAACAGCACGCGCACGAACAGGTTGGCAAGCCTGTTGAACACGTACTTCACCCGCGGGTAGTCGATCACGCCTCCACCAGGCATGAAACGACTTCCAAACACACAGTCGACCCCCGTGTGGAGCTCCTCCCAGTAGCGTGACACGTCGCGGCAGTCGTCGGACTCATCGGCCATCATGATCACCACGGCATCGCCCGTGAAGGCATCGAGCCCCTTCTGGATCGCGCGGCCGAAGCCGTGCGGGCCGGCGTTGTGAATCGGCTTCAGCGCCGGGATGTCGCGGGCGACGTCGGCAAGAATCTCGCCGGTGCGATCCGTGGAACCATCGTCCACCACGATGATTTCATGGTCGATCCCCCGGAGCGAGAGTTCGAGATGAAGATGCCGCACCGTCGATGCGATGCAGCCCTCCTCGTCGCGGGCGGGGATGACGACACTCAGCTTGTGAAGCCCGTGGCGATTCATGGTATTCGCATGACGACCAGACACTGCGTGCCGGAAAACGGCCAGACGATCGGCAGCCGGAAGGACACCCGTCCTCAGGCGCTCGACGGAGCCCACCACGGGCTCATGGAGCCGGCCGCCTGCTCATGAGGTGGCGATCTCCTCGAAAATCGTGGTCAGCTTCGTGTTCGGCAGCCAGTCCCATGTGGCACGGGCTCGAGATGCATCGAGAACGACCCACGGCAGGTCGTACGGTCTCGGCTCCGGCCGCGATGCTACCGCGCGCGGGCCGAACCGGTCACGGCACCAGGCCGACAGGTCGGCCAGGGAGCAGGAATTGTCGATGCCGCCCGCGAAATTACGGATCCGCGGGTCGCAGTCCCCCGCCGCGGTCTCCGCCGCACCCGGCGAAGACGAGGTCGCCATTTGCCGCAGCAGGACAGGAACGAGGTCCACTGGATGGAGGCAGTCGCGCACCTGGCGTCCCGCGCCGTCGAACCCGATGTACGCCAGGGGGCGGCCCTCGCGCCACGCCCGGATCCAGTAGCTGAAGATCCCCTGATCTGCCTTGCCGAACTGGCCGGCGCCGGCCAGCACTCCGCAGCGATTGATCCACAGTGGAAACCCGAACGCATCCGCGTATTCCAGGGCAACGAGTTCCGCACAACGCTTCGACACGCCATACAGCGAGAGGGGCGGATCCGTGGAAAACTCCTCGGCAATGCCGCGCGGGCTCAGGCCGCGGAGTCCGTCGAGGGATCGTGGAACGGGGCGGAACCGGCCATCGTGGACTTCCAGCGGAATCCGCGCGAGGCCCGCGATCGAGTAGACCCGGCTCGTGCTCAGCAGAATCAGGCCGGCCCCATGACGTCGGCAGTATTCGAGGGTGCGGATCGTCCCCACGAGGTTGTGGTCCATGACCCCAAATGGCGAGGTGGGGCCGGCGATGCCGGCGAGCACGCTCGGCTCCGCAGCACAGTCGATGACCCAGTCCGCAGGGCCGGCGGAGTCGAGATCGGCCTCGTTGCGGACATCTCCCTCGACGATGCGCACCCCGAGTCGTTGCAGCGGTGCGACGTTGCCGCGGCTCCCGTCGCGGATGAAGTTGTCGAGCCCGGTTACGGCAAGCCCGGGAAGGGCTTCGACGAGTCCGCGCACGAGGCACGAGCCGACGAAGCCGCAGGCCCCTGTGACGAGCAACCTCATCGGCTTTTCCACCCCGCGACGATCTCGGTGAAGATGTCGTCAAGGCTCTTCGTCAGTCGCCAGCCGGGGTAGTGCTGGCTGATTTTCGTCAGATCGGAGATGTAGCAGATGTGGTCACCCTCGCGATTGGCGTCCACGTATGCCCAGTCCATCTTCCGGCCGGAAAGCTGCTCGACCCGGTCGAACGCCTCGATGATCGAGCAGCTGTTGGACCGCCCCCCGCCGAGGTTGTACACCTCGCCCGATCGCGGCGCTGCGATGAACTCCTCGATGAATCGCGCGACGTCGTGGGCATGGATGTTGTCACGGACTTGCTTCCCCTTGTAGCCGAAGACCTTGTATGGCCTGCCCTCGAGATTGCACCTGACGAGGTAGCTGAGGAACCCGTGCAGTTCCACTCCCGAGTGCGCCGGGCCGGTGAGGCAGCCGCCGCGCAGGCAGCACGTCGCCATGCCGAAATAGCGTCCGTATTCCTGGACCATGACGTCGGCTGCGACCTTCGAGGCTCCGAACAGCGAGTGCTTGCTCTGGTCGATGCGGAACGTCTCGGGAATGCCCGCGTGGTATCGCTCGTCGGCGTAGTCCCAGCGGGTGGCCAGTTCCACGAGCGGCAGCTCGTTGGGAGCATCGCCATAGACCTTGTTCGTGCTCATGTGGACGAACGCCGCAGCGGGGCAGTGCCGGCGTGCCGCCTCGAGCAGGTTCAGCGTGCCGACCGCGTTGGTGTCGAAGTCATCGAACGGGATCGCCGCCGCGCGGTCGTGCGATGGCTGGGCCGCCGTGTGCACGATTGCATCGGGCGTGATCGCTGCGACGAGCTGCAACACACCCGCGCGATCCCGGATGTCGAGCTCGTGGTGCGTGAACGACGCGAGCGTGCGGACCAGGCGTTCCTGATTCCAGCGGGTATCACCCTGCGGCCCGAAGAAGACGCTCCGCTGATTGTTGTCGACCCCGTGGATCTTCGCACCCAGGGCGTCGAAGTGTTGGGCAACCTCGCTGCCGATGAGGCCGGAGGAGCCGGTCACGAGCAGGGTGAGAGACTTCATACCGGTGACGGTGCTGAGGAAAGAAGAAGGTCATGAGGCCTCGGGCAAGAGCCTCTCGTTCGCCCGACAAGCCGTGGCCTCGACAACGTCACATTATGGCAGGTGGTGGCCCGCGACCGACGCGCCTGCCCTCGGCGACAGCGACGCGGCGTCGGCCCGGGGACCGAACTCAACCGGCACAAAATACAGGCAAACGGGGAATCGTGCGATCCTCTCCTCGGCGCGGGCTTTTCCTGCCGACGCGGCGCTGGCCGTCTGGAGCCGCGGCCCGCGGCCGCTCAGCCGCTCAGCCGCCGGCGAGCACCTGGTCGAGCGTCTCGCGGAGCACCGCGGCGCTGCGGCGCAGGCCCTGCATCTCCTTCGGCCAGAGCTCGATTTCCAGGCACTTCTCGGCGCCCGCCCGGCCGACGACCGTGGGCACCGACAGCGCCACGTCGCGCAGGCCATAGCAGCCGGCCTGGACCGTGGAGACGGGCAGCACCCGCTTCGCGTCGAGGGCCACCGCATGGATCACTTCGGCGATCGAGACGCCGACGGCGAAGCCGGCTCCGGTCTTCTTCTTGATCATCTCCGCGCCGCTGGTCTTCGTCCGCTGAAACACTTCCTCGGCGAGCTTGGCCGAGAAGCCCGGATACTTCTCCAGCGGCAGCCCGGCGACGCTGGCGCTCGACCAGACCGGCAGCATGCTGTCGCCGTGCTCGCCGAGGATCATCGCCTGGAGTTGCGTGGCCGGGGCATCGAGCCGCTGGGCGAGCAGGCTGCGGAAGCGGAGCGTGTCGAGCAGCGTGCCGAGACCGATCACGCGGCCGCGCGGGAGGCCGAGCTCGCGGTCGGCGATGAACGTGAGGATGTCCACGGGATTCGAGACCACGAGCACGGTCGCGTCGGGCCGCAGCCCGGCGGCCTTGAGCTCGCCGAGGATCGAGCGAAACAGGACGACGTTGCGGTTGATGAGCGCCAGCCGGCTCTCGTCGGGCTTGCGGCGCAGGCCTGCGGTGATGCAGACGACGTCGGCCTGGGCGGCGTCGGCGTAGCCGGCGGCGCGGATCGTCTGGTCGGCGATCGCCGGCGTGCCATGGAGCATGTCGAGGGCCTGGCCGTCGGCGAGCTCGGCATTGGCATCCACGACGAGGATCTCGTGGACGATTCCGCCCAACTGCAGGGCGAAGCCCGCCGAGGAACCTACGATTCCGCCGCCGCCGATGATTGCCACGTTCATGGTGAGAGAGCCTTTCAGAGGTGCTACCGGAAGCAACCGAAACGCAAAGCCGCACACGCTGGCTCGGGGTTGCCCATACCCCGAACCGTCGGACGTTCGCTTCGGCCATCCTGGCCTCCGCTCACTCGATGCTGGCTGCGCTTTCGCCATCCTGGCTGCGCTTGCCAGCAACGCCGCCTCTCGGGGTACGGGCAACCCCTCACCGATTCACAGCCCACCAATCCCGCTGCGAAGGTGAGGCCAGAAGCCACACCTCGTGCAGCGATTCCTGTCGTACGCATCAGGCACTCACGCCCAGCTGCTTGCAGACCTGCTCGGTCACGATCCGCACCAGCGCCTCGTGGTCGATGCCGGCCGGAGTGGGGCGGGTGGCATTCTGCGGGTCGGCGCCCATCGGCGGCGGGGCGTCGAACGCCTTGCGGTTCACCCCCGTCGCGCCCCAGCTGGCGCGGAACACGTCGTTGGCACAGATGTCGCAGTTCTCCATCCCCTGCTCCAGCCGCGGATCCGTGTAGCCCCACTTGGCCTTGAGGTCGAGGAGCTCCTTCGTCTCCGCCTTCGTGAGAAACGTCACGCGGCCAAGATCCTTGGCGAGCATCAGGATCCGGCAGTAGGCGTCGAGGATCTCGGTCCACCAGTAGGCTTTCTCGACCGTCTCACCGAAACTGACCGTGCCGTGGTTGGCGAGGATCACGACGTTCGACTTCTTGACGAACGGCTTGACGGTGTCGGCGAACTTCTGGCCGCCCGGGGTTTCGTAGCGGGTGATCGGCACGTCGCCGAGGAACACCTCGACCTCGGGAAGGACGCACTGCGGGATCGGCTCGCGGGCCACGGCGAAGGCGGTGGCGTGGGGCGGATGGCAGTGGACGACCGAGTTGACGTCGGGCCGCTCCTTCATGATCGTGAGATGGAGGAGGATCTCGCTCGACCGCTTCCGATTGCCGCCGATCTGGTTCCCCTCCATGTCGACGATGCACAGGTCGGAGGGCTTCATGAAGCCCTTGGAGATCATCGTCGGCGTGCAGAGGACCTCGTTGGGCCCGAGGCGGAACGAGATGTTGCCGTCGTTGCCGGCGGCGAAGCCCTTGGCGTAAATCCGGCGGCCGATGTCGCAGATTTCCTCCTTGAGCTGGGAAAGCGACTTGTCGCTCGTCTTGACCTGTCCTGTGGCGGCCATGGCTGCTCCTTCTGGTGGCGGGCTGGTGACGGGTGAACGGGTTGGGGACGGTTACGCGTCCTGACGATTCTTGCCCATGTTTCCGGCTGCGGTCGGATTGCCGGTCGCGGTGCGGCGGCCGGACGTAAGGGATGAAGGGGTCATGCCGGTCGCTCGGGCAGGTCGAGCCGGTCGATGAGCGCGGCGACGTAGGCGTCGATCGGCTTGTCGGCCGGGCGGAACGGCTGGGCGGCCTCGCCCCCCTCGCTGAAGGCGACGAGTTGGCCGTCGCCGGCGCCGAGGTCGTCCCAGGCCACGAGCGGCTCGGCGGGGCCGTCGCCGGCACGGAGATCGTCCGGGCCGAGCGGCACCACGACGCGAAACACGCCGCCGCGTACCGTGGGGTGGGGCTCCACGAGCGTCACGGTGCCGATTGTTTTGCCGACGCGCATGGCTTCAGCCTGTTTTTTGGTTCGTGGCGGAAAACATGCATGGGCCGGCCCCGGGCCGGCATGTGGTGCGCGGGGAGGGGGTGCCCGTGCCCCGTCGCCGGACGTTCGCTGCGGCCCTCCGGGCCTGCGCTCTCTCGATGCG